>ERZ1645187.1660-NODE-1660-length-20314-cov-6.998766_pt1 | contig 20314 bp, 15 predicted proteins | sample MGYA00575352_ERZ1645187 | MGnify/ENA primary metagenome ERZ1645187 (study PRJEB40837, sample SAMN11349314) | freshwater sediment metagenome | isolation source: river sediment | host: Sediment | place: India: Wazaribad , New Delhi | collected 2017-02-21 ... | reverse complement strand
GCCTTCACGCGCGGGATCAGCACCGATGACGAACCGGATGTGTGGGACAAGGACCTGACTGACCACATCACACACTGGATTGAACTGGGGGTGCCGGATGAATCGCGCATCCGTAAAGGCTGCAACCGGGCCGACCGGGTCACCGTGATCAGCTACGGCCCGCGCAATGCCATGCCGTGGTGGGACAAGATCCGCGACAAGCTCGCACGCTTCGACAACCTGCAAGTGCTGTTCCTGCCGAAAGCAGCAACCGACGCGCTGACCGGACTGGCGGCGCGCAATATGGATTTGCAGGTGACGATACAGGATGGGCAGGTCTGGATCAGTAGCGCCGACCGCACGGCGACCATATCCCCAGAAAGCTGGGCATAAAAACTCAAAAAAATAATGACGCCCTACAAATCGACCTCTGAAAACTGCCTGATATAAATGCAGTCACCACCCAAATCAAATCGAAACCCCCAAGCCTTGACATCGTAAGACAGTATCAGCTCATACTGGGGCAATGCCCACGCATCACCAGAGTGAAAGGCAACATAGTACGTGACCTTCCCCTTTCGGATGACATCTTGCAAAATAACTTTCTTAAATCCATTCATGTCTGATTCAGAAACAGCCAAATCATGTCTTTTGTTGGCTTCCAAAATTTCGGAAAATCGTTTTTCGGAAGAGAGAACATCAGAAAAACAAGATTTCAACTTATTAAAAACGCCCAAGCTGACATTCGAAACCAATGCAAACCCACTATCCTTATAACCCCCACAAAAACTAGCGGCAAAACACATATATGCCGATGGATATGGGTTAACACGCCCCGAAAAAGGCAAATCATGCATCGCTCTTATATCCCGAATTTCCCCCTTGAATACCACATCAGAATAATAAAATCTGACACCATCAACTTCTTTTATGTCAGAGAGTATTGATAGCTGGGATACACCACGATAATTGCAAATCTCTATAGCGCCGATTCCATCGCTATCCTTATCGGAAAAATACTTAGAAACTGCTGGAATGCTCTTTTCCGTTCGCGTATACAACTGACAATCTGGGGCAGGAAAAATCAATAAGGCGAGCGTTGTCTGAGATATTAACAACCCCAGCACGACAATCATCCAAATCACTGCCGATCTCACAAACAAACAACCAGATAACGAACCATTATCAGCCCGGCAATGCCCATTGCGGGATGTAACCGGTTTCATTCCCCGCCACAGCGGCTTCAGCACAGACCCACCAATCGCCTATCGCCAGCAGCTGCCCGTCCTGGTAGATCAGCGGGGTGCGCTCACGCAACCACGGCGGCACACCGAATTCCTGGAACAGCTTCTTCAGTGTCTGCGAATGCTCGCGGCCACACGGACGGCAACGCAAACCCTCGCGGGCAAAATTGACCGTCAGCGGCCGCAGCGGATGCAGCCGCATACCGTGCCCGCTGCAGGCGGCGAACGACAATTGGCCAAAAGCCGGGTCTTCCAGCACCTCGCCGACGAGGCATTGCCAGCTGCGCTCGCTGTCGAGTGGCGGCAATTGCTGCATCACATACAGCCGGCCCTGGTAGCGACGGCACTGCCACAGGTCCCATTCCACTAGCGGCGACGCATCGCTGCGCGAATCCATCATCTGCAGCTGCATCGCATCAAGGATGCGGTGCCCCGGCACCGGGATGCCACAACGCGTGAGCCACAGGCGCAGCACATTGCGCCGGCGGGCGCGCGACAAGCCGCGCAAGTAACTGAAAGACAGTGAGTAACCGTAACGCTCCGCGTGGGGATAGCAGGCAAAGTAATCGATATCAGCCAGCTCGTCGGTCACCGCATCAGCTTCACCGCACCAGGCCATGCTGCGGGCAATCGATTGCGCCGCCTGTGGCCAGCGCGCCTGCAGCACCGGCAACACCTGCTCACGCAGATAGTTGCGGTCGAACTGCAGGTCAACATTCGATTCGTCTTCCACCCACCCCAGGCCCTGCTCACGGGCGTAATGGCGCAGCTCGCAGCGTGCGCGATCCAGCCACGGCCGGTACAGGCACCCCTGTCCTATCGCGCGCCATTCCGGCATGCCGCCGAGGCCGCGAACACCGGCACCGCGCAACAGGCGGAGGAAAAAAGTCTCGATCTGGTCATCGGCATGGTGCGCCATCAGCAGCACATCGCCGGGCAGCACATGGCGGGCGAAGATATCGTAGCGCGCCTGGCGTGCGGCGTTTTCCAGGCCCGTGCCATCGCGCTGGATGCGCGCACGCTCGGCACAGAAACCGACTTGCAGCTCACGGCATACCGCCTCGCAGTGCAGCTGCCAGTTGTCGGCATTCGGGCTCAACCCGTGGTTGACATGCAGCGCGAGGATTTCCTGTGGCAGTTCCAGCAATACCAGCGCATGGAGCAGCGCATGGGAATCCGCACCGCCACTGAAAGCGACCAGGAAGCGCTCGGCATCAGCGAAAGCGGCCAGTTTGTCTCGCAGCTGCTCCGGCAGGGTCGCTTTCAAGGGGGGCTCCGTCAGGGGTTGCCGAAGCTCATCAGGCGACGGTAGCGCTGCTCGAGCAACTCGTCGAGCGGCTTCTGCTGCAGTTCGTCCACCTGGCGCGACAGGGTTTCGCGCAGGCGTTGCGCCATCTCATCGACATTGCGGTGTGCGCCGCCGAGCGGTTCGGGGATCATCGTGTCGACAATACCGAGCTCGAGCAGGGTCTTCGAGGTCACACCCATCGCCTCGGCCGCCAGCGGCGCCTTCTCGGCTGTTTTCCAGATGATGTTGGCACAGCCTTCCGGCGAGATAACGAAATAGGTGGCGTACTGCAGCATGTTGACCTGGTCACCGACGCCGATGCCGAGTGCACCGCCGGAGCTGCCCTCGCCGATCACGGTACAGATAATCGGTGTGCGCAGGCGCGACATCACCGCCAGGTTCTGCGCAATGGCCTCGGAAATGCCGCGCTCCTCGCTATCGATACCAGGGTAGGCACCCGGGGTGTCGATCAGGGTCAGCACCGGCAAGCGGAAACGCTCGGCCATCTCCATCAGGCGCAACGCCTTGCGGTAGCCTTCCGGCTTGGGCATGCCGAAATTGCGCGCGACTTTATCCGGCACGCTGCGGCCTTTCTCCTGGCCAATGACCATCACCGGCTTGCCATCGAGGCGCGCGATGCCGCCGATGATGGACTTGTCATCGCCGAAGCGGCGGTCGCCATGCAGCTCGTCAAAATCGGTGAACAGGCGCGGGATGTAGTCCAGCGTGTACGGGCGATGCGGGTGACGGGCCACCTGCACGATCTGCCAGGCAGTGAGGTCACTGTAGATTTTCTCGGTCTGCTTGCGGCTTTTCTCGCGCAGTTTCGCCAGTTCGTCGGCGATATTGACGCCGGAGTCATTGCCAACCAGCTGCAGCTCCTCGATCTTGGCTTCCAGCTCGGCAATCGGCTGTTCAAACTGAAGATAGTTGTAGGGCACTGCTCACTCCACAATAAAACTGTTACATCTCTGCGTTTCAATAATGCAGGCTGACTGCCCCGCGCCCGTAGCGCACGCGCAATGCGCGCAGCAGTTCGTCTGCCGGCTGGACGCGCCAGGCCTCCCCGGCCGCAATCTCACCGCGTGCCTGTTGGCCCTGGTACACCAGCCGCAGGCTGGACTGTCCCTGCCGGTAAGGCTGCAATACGCGGGCCAGCTGGGCTGCCGGACTGTCACGGCCGCCCGACTGGCCGGCCAGTGTCTCAGCATCAAGGGCGATCTGCAAATAGCGCAGCTGCTCACTGCGGACTTCCTGCAGGTCGCGCAACTGGCTGGCGCGGACTGCGAGCCCGCCACGGTAATCGTCCTCGCTGACGGTACCTTCCACCACCAGCACGCGGTCTGCCACCAGCTTGTCGCGCACCTGTTCGTACTGGTCGGCAAAGATAGTCACTTCGATGCGGCCACTGCGGTCATCCAGGATCACCGAGGCGATATTGCGCCCGCTCTTGGTCTTGCGCACCCGCACCTCGACCACAAGGCCCGCCAGGCGCTGTGGCGCACGGTCGGGCTGCAAGTCAGCCAGGCGGCGCTTGACCAGCCCGCGCAACTCGTCCTGGTACTCCTCGATCGGGTGGCCAGTCAGGTACAGGCCGAGGGTATCGCGCTCGCCCTGCAAGCGCTCACGCAGCGACCACGGCGACACACTGCGGTAGTCGGCATACGGGTCGCCACTGGCCTCGGCAGCGGTCGACACCACCTCACCGAACAGGTCCGCCATGCCGAGGCTCTGGTTCTTGCTCTTCTGGCCAGACGCCTGCACGGCATCCGGCAGCGCCGCCATCAGCATCGCGCGCGCCTTGTCGACATCGTCGACAGCAATCAGCCGGTCCAGCGCGCCGCTGCGCACCAGTGCTTCCAGCGCACGCTTGTTGAGCTTGCGCGTATCAATGCGGGCACAGAAATCGAACAGGTCGCGGAATTCGCCACCCTCCGCACGCGCTGCGACAATCGACTCGATCGGCCCTTCACCAAGCCCCTTGATAGCACCGAGACCGAAGACAATGCGGCCGTCGCGGTCGACGGTAAACTGGAACGCCCCCTGGTTCACATCCGGGGGCAGCAGGGTCAGGCCGAGTTCGCGGCACTCCTCGATAAACGTGACCACCTTGTCGGTCTTGTCCATGTCCGACGACATCGTCGCCGCCATGAATTCGGACGGGTAGTGGCACTTGAGCCAGGCGGTCTGGTACGACACCAGCGCATAGGCCGCCGAGTGCGACTTGTTGAAACCGTAACCGGCAAATTTTTCCATCAGGTCGAAAATGCCGCCGGCCTGCTCGGCATTGATACCGCGCGCAATCGCGCCCTCGGTGAACTTGCCGCGCTCCTTCGCCATTTCTTCCGGCTTTTTCTTGCCCATCGCGCGGCGCAACATGTCGGCACCGCCCAGCGTGTAGCCGGCCAGCACCTGCGAGATCTGCATGACCTGTTCCTGGTAGACGATAACGCCATAGGTCGGGCGCAATACCGGTTCGAGGTCGTCGTGGTGCAGCTCGACAGTCGGGTAGGCCAGGCTGGCCTTGCCGTGCTTGCGGTTGATGAAGTCGTCCACCATGCCGGATTCGAGCGGGCCGGGGCGGAACAGCGCCACGAGGGCGACGATATCCTCGAAGCAATCCGGTAACAGTTTCTTGATCAGGTTTTTCATGCCGCTCGATTCGAGCTGGAACACCGCCGTCGTCTGTGCCTTTTTCAACAGGTCGAAGGTCGGCTTGTCGTCGAGCGGGATATCGGTGATGTCGAGCGGCTCCTCACCGGTTTCTGCCGGGCGCGCATTGATCATCTTGATCGCCCAGTCGATGATCGTCAGTGTGCGCAGGCCGAGGAAGTCGAACTTGACCAGCCCCGCCTCTTCCACATCGTTCTTGTCGAACTGGGTCACCAGGCCACCGCCCGCCTCGTCGCAGAACAGCGGCGAGAAATCGGTAAGTTTCGTCGGCGCGATGACCACGCCGCCGGCATGCTTGCCGACATTGCGCGTGATGCCTTCGAGTTGCAGCGCCATGTCCCAGATCTCGCGCGCATCGGCATCCTGCTCGAGGAAATCGCGCAGCACCTCCTCTTTCTTGCAGGCATCCTCGAGCGTGATGCCGACCTCGAACGGGATCATCTTCGACAGCTTGTCCGCCAGCCCGTACGATTTGCCCTGCACACGCGCCACGTCGCGCACCACGGCTTTCGCCGCCATCGTGCCGAAGGTGATGATCTGCGACACCGCATCGCGCCCGTACTTGTCGGCGACGTAGGCGATGACGCGGTCGCGGTTGTCCATGCAGAAATCGATATCGAAATCCGGCATCGACACGCGCTCCGGGTTCAGGAAGCGCTCGAACAGCAGGTCATAGGCCAGCGGGTCGAGGTCGGTGATCTTCAGTGCATAGGCGACCAGCGAGCCGGCACCGGAACCGCGACCCGGCCCGACCGGAATGCCGTTGTTCTTCGCCCACTGGATGAAATCCATCACGATGAGGAAGTAGCCGGGGAAACCCATCTGGTTAATGATTGACAACTCGAACGCCAGCCTGTCCTCATAGACCTGGCGCCGGCTGCCGTCCGGGTCACTGCCAGGCGGCAACAGCTTCTGCAACCGCTCTTGCAGTCCCTCGCGCGACACCTGCTCGAAAAATGCCTCGATGGTCATACCAGCCGGCACGGGGTAGTCGGGCAGGAAATACTTGCCGAGCTGGATCGTGACATTGCAGCGGCGGGCGATCTCGACCGTATTCGCCAGCGCTGACGGGATGTCGGCAAACAGGGCGGCCATTTCCTCTGCCGATTTCAGGTACTGCTCCTCGCTGTAGCGACGCTCGCGGCGCGGGTCATCCAGGGTGCGCCCCTCGTTGATGCACACGCGCACCTCATGGGCCTCGAACTCGTCGCGATGGATGAAGCGCACATCATTGGTCGCCACCAGCGGGCAACCGGTCTCCACAGCCAGCTGCACGGCAGCGTGCAGGTATTCCTCCTCGCCTGCACGGCCGGTGCGCTGCACCTCAAGGTAGAAGCGGTCGGGAAAATCCGCTTGCCAGCGTGCCAGCAAGGCGCGGGCCTCTTCCGGGTGGCCGTGCAGCAGGGCCTGCCCGACATCGCCCGCGCGGCCACCGGAGAGCAACAGCAAGCCGCCATTCAGTTCGGCCAGCCAGCCGCGCTGGACAATCGCCCGCCCCTGCGACTGGCCATGCTGGTAGGCGCGCGAGATAAGCTCGGTGAGGTGGCGGTAGCCCGTCGCATCCATGGCCAGGGCCGTCACCAGCGCCGGCTGGGAGGTGTCCTCCCCGTCACACAGCCAGAGGTCACTGCCCACGATCGGCTTGATGCCCTTGCCCTGCACAGCCTTGTAGAACTTGATCAGCCCATAGAAATTGCACAGGTCAGTGATAGCTATGGCCGGCATGCCCAGTTCGCGCAGCCTCGGCACCAGCGCATCCACCGTCACCAGGCCATCGATGAGGGAGTACTCGGTGTGCAGGCGCAGATGGACAAAACCGGGCTGGGGCACGACAACAATCCGCAATCAGGGTGTACCGGCATGATAAGCGAGCCGCCAGTGCTGACCAACAGCCGCCAGCCTGGCGCTGGCACAGCCGTCCTTTGGCAAGAGCCCCGCCTGTTCGTATACTGGAGGGCCATGAACCTTTGGCGGACGCAAACTGGATGGCAGTTCTCCCGGAAAAGCTGGACAAGACCTACAAACTCGCCCAGACCCTGCTGGTGCCAGCAGCAAAGCGTGCTGCCGGGCCGGTACTCGTCAACTTCAAGGCAGGAGGCGATAACCGGCCAGGCCCTGACAAAGGCGCGGCGTTTGAACAGCAGTTTTCCGACCTGCTGCTGGCAGCATTCGCTGCCATCCTCGAGCGCCCCAAACCCGCAGACAAGAAAAAGAAAAGCGCCAAGGAAGAACGCGAGGAGCGCATCAGCAAGCTGTCACTGCTGAGCAAGGAAGAACTGGAAGCCCAGCTGGCGGTGGAAAAGCAAGGCCGGCAACTGTATGAGGTCAACCAGTTTGCCCTGTCCTGCTTCAGCATGCGGCTGGAAAAGATCATTAGCCGGCCATTCCTGCTGGCCGACAACCCGTTGCACCCGAAGCAACTGGCCACCATGTTCAACCGTTGCGCCGAAGGGGCCAGCGACAATGCCAACAGCCGTTCGGCTGCCGTAGCCAGCTGGAACAAGGCCTGTGAAAAATTCTACCCGGAAGTACTCGCTGAACTGAACAATGCCCTGATCCGGCAGCGCGTCCTGCCCGATCTCGATGAAGAAGCTGTCAACAACCGCTACAAGCATGGCCGCGAGGCAGAAAAGCAGAAAGCGGAAGCGATGCGCAAGGAGCTCATCAGCCAGGTGACAGGCAAACCGGCTGAAGGTGCCGATGCCGCGAAACCAGAAGAAATGGTGGAAGGCCTTGCCCAGCTGGTGAAAAACGCCAGCCTGCAGAACCCCGAGATGCAGAAGCACATCGTCAGCACCAAGACGGGGCCAGCCATTGCCACGACCGATGTAATCGATGCCTTGCGCGATGTGAAGCAACCGGAAGTACGGATCAACCCGGAAACCGGTTATCGCGAAGCCGATATGCAACAAACGCTGGCAAGCCTGCTGAAGGCCAGCACCAACCTGTCGTCCTTTGCCCTCAACGACCAGACCCAGGGTTCTATCGCCCTGCTGTCGATGATGTTCGAGAAGTTCAAGGCCGAGGAAACCATCGCCCAGCCGATCAAGCCCCTGCTGGATGACCTGCAGCTACCGATCCTGAAAAAAGCTCTCAAGGATGAGAACTTTTTTGCCGACGCCGAGAACAGCGCCCAGCAACTGGTCAACGAGATCGCCAAGGCCGGCACGCACTGGACGCCGAAAGCCAATGCGGCCAAGGACAACTTCTACAAGAAAATCGTCTCCATCGTCGAGGACGTCAAGGAGCGCCACGAAGAAAACGAGGAAGTCTTCGAGGAAAACCTGCAGACACTAGCCGAATTCGTCGAGAAAGAAGAACAGCGTGCCGCCGTGCTGGAGGAGCGCATCCTTGAAGCGGAACAAGCGGCTGCGCGTGCGGAAGCCGCGCGGGCGCGGGTCAAGCTAGCGATTGCTGTCCGCACCAGCCGCAAGGCCATTCCGCCACTGACACGACAGTTCATCAACCAGCAATGGGAGCCGGTGCTGTTCTTCCACTACAACAAGGATGAGCAGGGGGAATCGGAAGAGCTGCAAAAAGCGCTCGCCGACCTCGAGCTGCTGATCGAAGCCGGCATAGGCAGCCCTGTCAACCTGAAAGACCTGTTCACTTCAATGAACAAGCAGATGACAGAACTCGGCCAGGAAAAAGCCGATCGCGAACATACACTCAAGGCGTTGCTCGACGAGCTGAAAACCCAGCGCATCAACGCGGAGCGCAGAAGGCTGGAAGAAGAAAGAATGCGCGCCGAGGGTAAGGCGCCACCAGCGGCAGCTGAAGTTATCGAGCCCGAACCGGAAGAAGAAGAGACACCCGACGTCGTTGTAGACCAGTACACGGCACAGGTGGCTTCATTGCGCCCGAACTCCTGGTATCACTACAAGCCGGAAGACAGTGGCGAGATCCAGAAAATCAAGCTGGCTGCCATCATCAAGCACAATGGCAGCTATGTGTTTGTCAGCCGCGAAGGCATGAAGGTGCTGACCGGCAACCAGCACGACATTGCCGGCCTGTTGCGCAGCGGCAAACTCTTGATGGTCGAAGACGGCATCCTGTTTGACCGCGCCCTCGAATCGGTCATAGGCACACTGCGCAGCGCCAGCTGAGCAGCGCGCTAGCTCACTCCTCCACCAGCAAACGCGCTACCGGCGCATAGGAGCGCCGGTGTAACGGCGTCACCCCATGCCGCTGTAGCGCAGCCAGATGGGTTGCGGTACCGTAACCCTTGTGTTCAGCAAAACCGTAACCGGGATACCGCTGGTCCAGCAGCACCATTTCGCGATCGCGTTGCACTTTGGCGAGGATCGACGCCGCGCTGATCGCCGGCACCCGGCTATCGCCCTTGATCACCGCTTCGGCACGGTAGGGCCAGCGTGGCAGGCGGTTGCCGTCTACCAGCACATATTCCGGCTGCAGCGCCAGCGACTCCACTGCGCGTCGCATGGCCAGCAGGCTGGCCTGCAGGATATTCAGTTCATCGATTTCTGCCACAGTGGCGCGGCCAAACGCCCAGGCGAGTGACTTGCTGCAGATTTCATCGAACAGCGCTTCACGCCGTTTTTCTGTCAGCTTTTTCGAATCATCCAACCCGGTGATCGGCCGGGCCGGATCGAGGATGACTGCCGCCGTGACCACATCGCCAGCCAGCGGCCCGCGCCCCACCTCGTCGACGCCGGCCAGCAACACGCCCGTGTAGCTACAGTCAAACAGCCCGATCTGCACGCGGCGACTCCAGCAGATCCAGGATCGCCAGCGCTGCGCGCTCGCTGGCATTGCGGCGGATATCGGTGTGCAATGCCGCAAAGCGCTCTTTCAGCATGACCGTACGCTGCGGATCATTGAGCGTTGCCAGCAAGGCATTGCCGAGATTTTCCACGGTGGCTGCATCCTGCAGCAACTCGGGCACCAGCTGTTCATCAGCCAGCAAGTTCGGCAGGGCCACATACGGCACTTTCAACAACCTGGAGATGATCGCGAACGACAGCGGAGCCATGCGGTAGGCCACTACCATCGGTTTCTTCAGCAACATCGCCTCGAGGGTTGTGGTACCGGACGCCATCAACACCGCATCACTGGCAGCCATGCACAATTGCGACTGCCCACTGACCAGCCTCACCGGCACATCCGGATAATCGACCAGCATGTCACGCAGCTGTTTCTCGCGCGCCGCATTCGCCGCCGGCATGACGAAACACAGGTCATGGCGACGCCGCACGCACCAGCGGGCGACATCGAGGAACAGCGGCCCCATGCGCGCCACTTCCCCTGCGCGACTGCCGGGCAACAGGGCCACCGCCTGCGTACAGACCGTGAAGGACAACTGGGCGCGCGCAGCAGCAGTGTCCGTTTCCATGGGGATAGTGTCCGCCAGCGGGTGGCCGACACAGACTGCCCTCAGTGTCGGGAAGGCAGTGGCATGGTCTCGATAAAAACGCTCCTCGAACGGGAACAGTGTCAGCACCAGGTCAACCGCGCGGGCAATTTTCTTCAGCCGCCCACGGCGCCAGGCCCAGACTGACGGGCTCACATAATGCACCGTGCGGATGCCGGCCTCACGCAGCGACTGCTCCAGCAACAGGTTGAAATCCGGGGAATCAATGCCGACAAACACATCCGGCGGATTGGCAAGGAAATGCTCGCGCAGGAAACGGCGGATACCGAGCAATTCCGGCAACCTTTTCAGCGGTTCGACCAGCCCCATCACTGCCAGCCGGTCTTGCGGGAAGAAACTACGGCAACCCTCCGCCAACATCAGCGGACCACCGATACCCTCCACCACGAGATCTGGATATTTCTCGCGCAAGGCCCGTACCAAACCCGCACCCAGGATGTCACCGGAGGCTTCACCAGCGACGATACCGATACGCAGCGATGGACTGTGGGATGGCATGGGTAGGCAGCCAGGTTATACCTAGCGCACGATACCGCGCGTCGAGCTGCGCAGCGACTCGATAAACAGGTCGAGTGGCGGGCAATCGGAGTGCATGACTTCGAGCTCGGACAAGGCCTCTTCCAGCGTCAGGCCTTCGCGATACACGGTCTTGTAGGCACGACTAAGGATCGTCAGCTGCTCACGTGTGAAACCGCGCCGCTTAAGGCCCTCGAGATTGATGCCGCGCGCTTCGGCCGGATTGCCGTAGGCAAGCACAAAGGCCGGGATATCCTTGCCGACAGCGGTACCCATGCCGGTGAAGGCATGTGCACCGATACGCACGCGCTGGTGCACCAGCGTGTAGCCGCCCAGGATGGCCCAGTCGTTCACATGCACATGGCCGGCCAGCGCAGTGTTGTTGACAAGGATCGTGTGATTGCCAACCACACTGTCATGGCCGATATGCACATAGGCCATCAGCAGGTTGTGGTCACCAATGGTCGTTTCGCCACGGTCCTGTACCGTGCCGCGATGGATAGTGACTCCCTCGCGGATAACATTGTGGTCACCGATCACCAGTCTGGTAGGCTCGCCCTTGTACTTGAGGTCAGGGGTATCTTCGCCAACAGAAGAGAACTGGAAGATCCGGTTGTGCTTGCCGATCACGGTCGGGCCTTTCAGCACCACATGCGAGGCGATCTCGGTGCCCTCGCCGATTTCCACGTCGGGCCCGATGATCGTCCACGGCCCGACCCTGACGTCAGCCGCCAGCCTTGCTGACGGATCGATAATCGCGCTGGGATGAATCATGGCCACCTCGTGACAATGCCTCAGACCTTACGGTCAGCGCACAGTATCGTGCCCTGGCTAGCCAGTTCACCATCCACGAGCGCACGGCATTCAAATTTCCAGATACCGCGTTTCTCGGAAAGGATTCTTGCCTCCAACCGCAGCTGGTCACCCGGCACCACCGGACGCTTGAAGCGCACCTCATCAGCACCGACAAAATAGTAGATCGAGCCGTCCTGCGGCTTCTTGTTCATCGTCTTGAAGCCGAGGATACCGGCCGCCTGTGCCATCGCCTCGATGATCAACACACCGGGAAACACCGGGATATCCGGGAAATGCCCGTTGAAAATCGCCTCGTTGATCGTGATGTTCTTGTACGCGACGATCGACTCACCCTCCTTCAACTCGATGACTCGATCAACCAGCAGGAATGGGTAACGGTGAGGCAGGTATTCCCGGATTTCTTTTACATCCATCAACATGACGATAAACCTTCAGGATTCAGGGCGATTGCCTTCCAGTGCGCGCACACGCTGGAAAAGGCCATCGAGTTGGGAAAAACGCACGGCATTCCTGCGCCATGCGGCAGTGGGTGACAAAGCAGTGCCCGAAGAATAGGAACCTGCTTCAGCTATGGAACCGGTGACCAGGCTCTTGGCGGTGATATGTACCCTGTCGGCAATCTTCAGGTGGCCAACAATACCGACCGCGCCGGCAATCGTGCAATGGCTGCCGATTTCCGTGCTGCCGGCAATGCCGGTACAGGCCGCAATCGCCGTGTTGTCACCGATTTTCACGTTATGGGCAATTTGCACGAGGTTGTCGATAATCACCCCGTCGCCGATCACCGTATCATCCAGCGCGCCGCGGTCGATGCAGCTGTTGGCTCCGATCTCGACGCGGTTACCCACCCGCACGCCACCGAGCTGGTGGATCTTGCACCAGCCACCGCCTCCAGGGCCAAAGTCGGGGGCAAAACCGAATCCATCGGCTCCAATCACTGCGCCACTGTGGATAACGACATCCTCACCTAACGTCACGCCGTGGTAGAGCGTGACACGTGCATGCAGGTAGCTGCGTGTACCGACGACAGTACCCTCACCGACAAAACAACCGGCATTGAGCACAACATCCTCTTCAATGAGTGCATCGGCAGCAATAACGCAGTGTGGCCCGATACTGGCGGACGGCGACACTGTGGCACTTGTATCGATGATCGCAGAAGGATGGATACCGGGTTGCGGCCTGGGCGCTGCATCAAACAGCGCTGTAATCCTGGCATAGGCGAGGTAGGGATTGTCTGCAACCAGGCAAGGTACCGGGCAGTCATCCACCGCGCTCTGCTTCAGGATCACTGCAGCGGCGCAGGTCTGCTGCAATTGCTTGCGATAGGCGACATTGGCGAAAAAGCTCACTTCCCCAGCCGAGGCCGATGGCAGGGTGGCCACGCCGCTCACGGCCTGGCCAGGATTCACTGCCACACCGGGCCGCCCTGCCAACCGCAGGGCAAAACGCTCGGCAATCTCGGCCAGTGAATAGGTGCGCAGCATCAGTTACTTCTTGCTGGCAGCATTCAACTTTTCAGTCACCTTGGCAGTGATATCAAAGGAAGCTTCTGCGTGGATAGCGGCCTTCTTGTCCAGCAGCAAGCCGATGCCTTCCTGCTCGACAATGTCCTTGACGATGCCTTCGAGGCGCGGACCGATTTCATCCATCAGTTTCTTGCCTGCCTGCTGGCGCTCGGCATTCAGCTTGCGGACGATCAGTTCAAAGTCTGCCTGCTTGAACTCCATGCTCTTCTGCTTTTCCTGGGACTTGCTGCCCTTGCCCAGCTCTTCGCGCAGGTTGGTGATCTCTTTCTTGATGCGCTCGGCATCCGCAATCATCTTGGCAATATCGGAACGGCTCTCGAAGGCCTTCATTTCCGTTTTGGCGATATTGGTGTTGAGAATGGCTTCCTGCACGTCGAAAACGGCAATCTTGTCATTGGCTGCCATGGCCAGCGGAGCAGCGAGCACGGCCGCGCTTACAATGAGGGTTTTAAGCAGTTTTTTCACGGTCTTACTCCGTTGTTGGCTATCGGGGTGGTTGCAGGCCAGCACCTTACACTGGCAAACATAAAAAATTCATCAAGATGGCATCAGAAGTTCTGGCCAAGGGAGAACTGGAACACCTCGGTCTCGTCATCGCTACCGGCATTGAGTGCCTTGGCCACACTGAAGGTCAGGGGGCCGAAGCCGGTAATCCAGGTCAGGCCCACCCCGGTGGAATAGCGCAACTCACCGAGGTCGAAATCGGTACAGTTCGCCTGCTCTACACCGTACACCTTGCTGCACTGGGTATCGAAGACATTGCCCACGTCGAGGAATACGGACGGCTGCATGGAACCCTGGTCCTTAACGAAAGGCATCGGGAAAATCATCTCGATGCTGCCATCGAGGATCATGTCGCCGCCAATCGGGTCATCATCGGCATCGATTGATACCGGCGCACGGAGTGCCGCACCGGCGGTTGCAAGACCGGTGCCCACGTAGACAATTTTTCCATTATCCAGCAAGCGCAACTCGTAAGCGCGAGCCGGCGTACCGCGCGGGCCGAGCGTGTTGCGTTTGAAGCCGCGCACCGAGCCGAAGCCACCGCCGTAGAAGCTCTCGAAGAATGGCAGCTCATCGGTGCCACCATAGCCGTCGCCGTAACCAAAGCGACCGCGGAAGCGCAGGGTCAGGTCATCCGTCAACGGTTTGAAATACTGGGCACGGTACACTCCTTTCCAGTACTCGAGGTCACTGACACCGGGCGCCGTCATCTCGAACGACACACTCTGCGAATGGCCACGGCTGGGCAGGCGCGCCTTGTTCAGCGTCGACTGGCTCCAGCTGGCGGTCATGCGGATATCATCAAAGCTGTCGCCATGGCGATCAAGGAAGCCCTGGTATACCGGACTGATCAGCATATTGGTCGTCCATGGCTGCGTTGCAACACCACAATCACCTGTTTTGCCGTTAAAACAGTCATCCAGCGCATCGATCAAACCGTCGTTGTTGCTGTCGAGATCGCCGTAACCAGCCACTTCATACAGTGAGTCAGGCAGCACAGGCGTGCCCGAAATTTCCTGTGCCGGTGCAGAACCGACTTTCACTGTATTGTGCGCATAGCCGATACCGAACCCGATGCGCTCGATTTCCGACAACGGGTAACCGAAATTCATGTCGATACCATAGCTGTCCACCGAGTAATCCGACACGTTCACTTCCTCGAGGTCGCGCGTACTGTAGTAGATATTGAAGCCGCGGCTGACACCATCGACGGTGTAATAAGGGTCGAGGTAGGTGAAATTGATCTGGTCAGAATAGGAGCTGGTGCTCACATTGATACCAACCTGCTTGCCGGTACCGAGGAAGTTGTCCTGCTGGATGTTCGCTCCCAGGATGACACCGGAACCCTGGGCAAAACCGATACTGGCGCCAATGCTGCCTGAGGCCTGTTCCTCCACCACATACTCGACGTCGACCTGGTCGCCGGTTCCCGGCACATCGGTCGTTTCCACCTGCACGGTCTTGAAATAGCCAAGGCGCTCAAGGCGTGTCTTTGACTGTTCGATTTTCGCACTGTTGGCTGATGCCGATTCCATCTGGCGCATCTCCCGGCGCAACACCTCATCCGCCGTGCGCGTGTTGCCCCGGAAATTGATACGGCGGACATAGGCACGGTGGCTCGGGTTGACGAAGAATGTCACCTTCACAGTGCGCTCGGCATCATTGCGTTCGGGAATCGCACGCACATCGGCATAGGTATAGCCCTCATTGCCTAGACGCTGGTTAATGCCGTTAGTGGATTCCGTCAGCTTGACCTGGGAGAAAGGCTCGTTGGACTGCAACACGACGAGACCGCGCAGCTCCTCCTCCGGCACGATCAGCTCACCGGCGAACTCGGTGGCACTGACAGTGTAGATGTCACCTTCATTGATGTTGATCGTGATGAAGATCGATTCCTTGTCATCCGACAGGGACACCTGGGTCGACTCGATATTGAAACGCAGGTAACCGCGATCCATATAGAAGGAACGCAGTTTCTCGATATCACCGGTCAGTTTTTCGCGCGAGTACTTGTCGCGGTTGTTGATCCACGACAACCAGCCCGTCGTCTCCAGTTCAAACAACTGCAGCAATTCTTCGGTGGTGAAGGACTTGTTGCCGATGATGTTGATGCTCTTGATGGCCGTGACATCACCTTCATCCACGGTAATGGCCAGCCCGACCCGGTTGCGCGGCAACTCGCGCACATCGGTTTTCACCTTCGCACCGTAGCGACCCTGGCCGACATACTGCCGTTCGAGTTCTCCAGCCAGCGCTTCCAGGGTGGATGGCTTGTAGATCTGCCCCTCGGACAGCCCGGCCTTCTTCAGCGCGTCCATCAGGTCTTCGCTCTTGATGACCTTGTTGCCACTGACGCTGATTTCGGCAATGGTCGGCCGCTCGACCACCTTGATGACCAGCACGTCCCGATCGCGGGCAATCTCGATATCGTCGAAGTAACCGGTGCGGAACAGGGCTCGCGTCAGTTCCTGCCAGCGCGCAGGATCCAGGGTGTCACCGATATTGACGGGCAAGGCACTGAACACGGTTCCCGGGGTGAGTCGCTGCAAACCTGTGACCCGGATATCGGCAATGCGGAAAGATCCCGGGGCTACTGCGCCAGCCGGCTCCTCTGGACGGGCTTGTGTCTGGGCATGGGCAACAGGCAGCGCGGACACCAGCAGGCAAATGGCCAAGCGCTTTATCAACTTCTTCACTCAAAAATCCCCTGTGCAAACCGGCACTGAAGCCGGCCAGGCCAAGGATGGCCGCTACGCAACCACCCGCTTGTAAAACGATCCCCGGACTCTTGCGAACCCCAAACAACTCTGGCGCTACAACTTGAGAAAATCGTTGTACACCGCAAACAACATCAGACTGATAATCAGGGCCAGGCCGATCTGGTTACCCAGCATCTGCAGCCTCTCCGGTACCGGGCTTCCCTTGATGGCCTCGACCAGATACAGCAACAGGTGACCACCATCGAGCATAGGGATAGGCAGGATGTTCATCACGCCAAGACTGATGCTGAGGATGGCCAGCGTATGGCAAAAAACCACCAGCCCCCGGTCAGCGGAAGCGCCGGCCACTTTAGCAATGCCAAGGGGACCACTCAAGTTTTTTGGCGACAGGTCCCCCACCACCAGCTTGTACAGCGACAGGAACAATATTTCGGTCTGGCGCTGGGTTTCCCTTGCGGCACGGGCAAACGACTGCAGGAAGCTGTAATCCAGCCGGCGGATGTGCTGGCTGTCCAAGGGTGGGCTACCGACCTGGGCGCCGATTTGCCCTACCCGCTGGCCATCCTTGCCTGCCACCTCGGCCGGCACAACCTTCAGGTCGAACAGGCCACCCTCCCGGCGCACGGTCATAGCCAGCTCGCGTCCCGGACTGTTACGGACCTCAGCCAGCCACGCATCGACATCCGCCACCGGCCTGCCATCCATCCGTTCGATGGTATCTCCTTCCCGCAGGCCTGCCTGCTCGGCCGGCGTGCCTGGCAACACCGCGCCAACGCGGACAAACGGCGGCAGGTAGAACCGCAGCCCCAGGCTGCCCAGCACATCCGGTTCACCGGCATCGGACAGCCAGCGATCCAGGTCAACCACCAGGTCATAAGTGATGCCATCCCCGGGATAGCGCACGCCCAGCACCAGCTCGCCGGTGTCACCCACCCGGGCCAGCAGGGCCTGGAATACATCGGCGCGGGTAGGGGTGGCCTCACCGTCGACCGCCACAATTTCCTGCCCCGGCACCAGGCCAGCGCGCGCCACCATGGACGATGGGGTCACCTTGTCCACCAGCGGCACCAGGCCCTCTTCCCCGCCCGCGAACAGCACCCAGAAAGTCGCCAGGGCCAGCAACAGGTTGGCCACCGGGCCGGCCACCACAATGAGCGACCGCTTCCAGACCGGCTGGCGATTAAAACTGAAAGGCTGGTCAGCGTCGGCAACCGGCTCCTCCCGCTCGTCAAGCATCTTCACATAACCGCCAAACGGGATGCCGGCGATGACATACTCACAACCGAGCCGGTCACGCCAGCTGAGCAGGGGGCGACCAAAACCGACAGAAAACCGCAGGACTTTCACACCCAGACGGCGGGCCACCCAGAAGTGGCCGAATTCATGCACTGTGACCAGCACGATGATCGCCACCAGGAATGAACCGAAAGACCACAAGCCGTCCAGCAACGGCGACCATAGGGCATCAGGCATGGACCTTGATCTCCTGCTCGGCGCATTGACGCGACAGGGCATCGACAGCCACCAGCGCAGAAAGATCCCCTGGTAATGGCCTCGCTGCCAGTTGTTCGAGCACGCGCTCGACGATCCGGGCGACACCGGTAAACGGCAGGCGGCCTGCCAGGAAAGCGGCCACCGCCACTTCGTTGGCGGCATTCAGTACCAGTGGGGCACTGCCACCGGCGATGAAGGCCTCCCTGGCAAGGCGCAAGGCCGGGAAGCGCACTTCATCTGGCGGCAGGAAATCGAGCCGACCGGCGACAAAGAGATCCAGCGCCGGCACCCCGGCATCAATGCGTTCGGGCCAGGCAAGGCCGTAAGCGATCGGTGTCCGCATGTCGGGATTGCCCAGCTGCGCCAGGGTCGAGCCATCGGCATACTCGACCAGCGAATGCACAATGCTCTGCGGATGCACCACGACCTGTACCTGTGCCGGGGTCGTGCCGAACAGCCAGCAGGCCTCGATCAGCTCCAGGCCCTTGTTCATCATGGTGGCGGAATCGACAGAAATCTTGCGCCCCATGCTCCAGTTGGGGTGGGCACAAGCCTGCTCAGGCGTGACCCACTCCATCTCCTCCAGGGAACGCTCACGGAAAGGGCCGCCAGAAGCCGTCAACAACAATCGCCTGACGCCGGCCTCCACCAGCGTTTTGCCATAGGGCAGGCACTGGAAGATCGCGTTGTGCTCGCTGTCAATCGGCAGCAGCGTAGCACCGGCCTGCCCAACCGCCTGCATGAACAGCTGTCCCGCGCAGACCAGTGCCTCCTTGTTCGCCAGCAGTATTTTCTTGCCAGCGCGCACGGCAGCCAGCGTTGGCGACAGGCCGGCAAAGCCGACAATCGCAGCCATGACCGTGGTGACTTCCGGGTGGGCGGCTACCGCTTCAAGACCGGCCACCCCGGCGAGAACCTCGACAGCCAGACCCTCTTCCCGCACACGCAGAGCAAACGCATCGGCCTGTTGTTCGTCAGCCACCACCGCATAGCGCGGGGCAAACTGGCGGCACTGTTGCAGCAGGATATCCGTGCGGCTGTTCGCCGTCAGCGCAAACACGCGATAGCGATGCGGGTGCCTGGCAATGACATCCAGGGTGCTGACGCCTATCGAGCCGGTGGCTCCGAGGACAGTAATGGCCTGCATGACTCAGCGACCGCACAACAGGTAAAGCAAGGTGAACAGGGGCACTGCGGCCGTCCAACCATCGACGCGATCCAGCACGCCACCATGACCAGGCAGCAGTTGACTGCTGTCCTTGATACCGCGCTCGCGCTTGACCATGCTTTCAAAGAGATCACCGAGTACCGAGACGGCCGCCGTCAGCACCATGGCGGCGACAAACAACGCAAAGGCCGGCCACGACAATCCCAGCACAAGGGCTATGACCGACGCCATTAGCGCATTGGCCGCTGCACCACCCCAGAAACCTTCCCAGGTCTTGCCCGGGCTCACATGCACGGCCAGCTTGTGGCGACCGAAGCGACGGCCGGCGAAATAGGCGCCAATGTCAGCTGCAGCAATGACCGCGATAGCCAGCCAGATAAGGCCACTGCGCGGGGCAGCCGGCTGCAGGACCAGCAAGCCCAGCCACGGCGGCACCAGCAACCACAAGCCCGCCACTTTCAGCGCAGCTGGACGATACCAGGCCTTTGCTGCCGGATAACGCACAACTGCCACCAGCGCGGCCAGCCAGCCGGCAATGGACAACGACAGCACAACCACGACCAGGCCCGTCTGTTGCGGCATTCCTGTTGCGGCCAGCACAGCAAACAACACTGCAAAAGCGCCAGCGTAGGCTAAACGCTCCCTCGGCTGCGCCAGGCCAGCCAGGTTCGCCCACTCCCACGCAGCCAGTACGAACACCAGCGAGGCAAAAACCGCGAAACCTTCGTAGGGCAACCACAGCAACACCGCCGCCAGCAGGGCAAGCAGCGCGCACGCGGTAACAACACGCTGCCTAAGCACGACCGGCAACCTGGTCGCCCGACAGCCCGAAGCGGCGCTGCCGGGTATGGAAATCGCGGATCGCCTCACGCATGGCGTCCACACCGAAATCGGGCCAGTAGAGATCAGAAAAATACAGTTCCGCGTAGGCCGCATGCCACAGCAGGAAGTTGCTGATGCGCTTCTCACCGCCGGTGCGGATCAACAGGTC
>ERZ1645187.1659-NODE-1659-length-20314-cov-9.924675_pt1 | contig 20314 bp, 17 predicted proteins | sample MGYA00575352_ERZ1645187 | MGnify/ENA primary metagenome ERZ1645187 (study PRJEB40837, sample SAMN11349314) | freshwater sediment metagenome | isolation source: river sediment | host: Sediment | place: India: Wazaribad , New Delhi | collected 2017-02-21 ... | reverse complement strand
GACCGGCCCTCCGGCCCGCCGCCCGGCGGCACCAGCGGGGAGCGGCCTTCCGGTCCTCCGCCCGGCGGCATGGGCTCCGGCGGTCCCGGCATGGGCGGCCAGTCCTCGTCTTCTTCCTCGTCTGACAGCGTGACGGTGGACCCGGTCAGGTTCTGGATCAGGGTGAAGTTGGCCTCCCGCTGAGGCGTTCCCTTATTTGGTAGTATAAGGTCATGCCCGACGAAAAGAAAGTGGTGCTTATAACCGGGGCTTCCTCCGGTATAGGATTGGCCACCGCCGCCCTGCTGGCGCGGGAAGGCTGGAAGGTCTACGCCGGCGCGCGCCGCGTCGAAAGGATGGCCGGCCTGGCCGCCCTCGGCGCGGTGGCGCTGAAGCTCGACGTCACCGACGACGCCTCGCTGCGCTCGGCGGTGGACGCCGTGCTGAAGGCCGAGGGACGCCTGGACGCGCTGGTGAACAACGCCGGCTACGGCGCTCACGGCGCCGCCGAGGACGTGCCCCTGCACGAGGCCAGGCGCCAGTTCGAGGTGAACGTCTTCGGCCTGGCGCGGCTGACGCAGCTGGCGCTGCCGCATATGCGCGCGCGCGGCTCCGGCCGGATCATAAATATCTCGTCGATAGCCGGCAAGGTGACCACGCCCACCGGAGCCTGGTACCACGCCAGCAAGCACGCCGTGGAGGCCTACTCCGACGCGCTGCGGCTGGAAGTCGGGCAGTTCGGGATAAAGGTGGTGCTGATAGAGCCAGGCCCCATACGCACAGAGTGGGACGAGACCGCCCTGGTGAACCTGAAGAAGTATTCCGGCTCCGGGCCTTACGCCCCGCTGGTCAGGACGCTGACCGAGCGGTTCCGCGCCGGCTACCGCCACGGCGCGCCCGGTCCGGAGGCCGTGGCCGCCGCCGTGCTGAAGGCACTGCGCGCCCGCCGCCCGTCGGCCCGCTACGCCGTGCCGTTCACCGCGGCGGTCATAGTGTTCCTCAAGCGGCTCACGCCGGACTGGCTGCTGGACTTCGCCATGCGCAAGGCCCTGCGTCTCTGACCGGCCGGCGGTAAATAGAAAAAGCCCCGGAGGTCCGGGGCTTTTTCTATCTGCGCGTCGGGACGGTCAGTTGGCGCCGTAGTTGTACGCCTTGGCGCCGGAGCGGGGGGAGACCGCCCAATAGGCGCGGCCGCCCACGTTCAGGTAGAAGACCCAGTTCTCCTCCACCTTCTCGCCTTTGGCCGGCTGGTAATGGCGGTAGGGCTGTACCAGGGCTATTTTCGCGGAGCCGCCGTTAAGGCGGGCCAGCAGTTCGGCGCGGGCCTTCTTAGCCTGCGATTTGTCCGGGGCGCCCGCCACGCCGATCTCCTTCAGCACGTCGGCCAGCACGGTGCCGGAAGAATGATCGCCGAGGAAGCTCTCGAGCGCGGCGCGGAAGGCCGGCTCGAAGCGCTGGCCGCCGGCGTAGTCCGAGTACTGGCGTACCACCTCGGCCTCCGGTACGTCCATCGCTATGCCGGTGACGCCGAATTCCTTTATGAGCATCTCCTCGGCGGCGGAATAGTTCTCTCCGTCGCGCGGCAGCGCGGCGCGCGGGGCGCCCGGAACGGGTACCTCGGCGGCCGCTATGACGTCGGCGTCCATGGCCGGCGCCCAGTCCGATGCGGATACCGGCGCGGCCGCGAGTAATATAAGGATAGCTGCTGAAAGTTCCATTTTGTCCCCCTGCCTCACGATAGGTATATTCTATAAAAGGGAGGGGAGGGTGCGCTTTGACCGCGGTCAGGGCTCGGTCTTCCTTATTTTTAGCAGTCAGGGGGGTGGTATTGACAATTATGGACGCAAGGTGTATAATTTTTTAGCAGACAAAAGTCGTGACTGCTAATTTAAGCAGAGGACTGGATATGAGGGTTCTTAAACCGGAAGTAGCGCAGGACAGGAAGGACAAGATCCTTAACTGGGTCGTCTACAACTATGTCAGCACCGGCCGCCCGGTCAGCTCCGAGCTGATCGCCGAGGAGGGCCGGTTCAGCGTCTCCAGCGCCACGATAAGGAACATACTTAAGGAACTCGAGGCCGAGGGCTACCTGTACCAGCCCCACACCTCCGGCGGCCGCATACCTTCCGACAAGGGCTACCGCGCCTACGTCGACAATATCATGCGCATGCAGCGCCTGGCCGCCAGCGAGAAGGAGCGGCTGGAGCGCGAATACGACCGCCGCGTCGAACAGCTGGACGGCTTCCTGAAGAACACCTCGCGGATGCTCGCCGACATGTCCAAGTGGGCCGGCTTCGTGATGAGCGCCGACATGGAGCTCGACAGCGTCAAGCGCCTCGACCTCATCAGCATGGGCCCGAAGAGCGTGCTGTCGGTGATGTTCGCGCATTCCGGCCTGATAAAGCACGCCGCTTTCAGCCTGGAGCGCCAGGCGGAGAAGGCCGCCGTGAAGTCGCTCTCGGTGCGCCTCAACAGGCGCGTGAAGGACCTGCCGCTCTCCGACGTGCCGCAGATCATATACAAGGAGTTCCTCGCGCACGAGAAGGACAAGGGCCTGGAGGAACTGCTGAAGAAACTGATGGACTATTTCCGCGGCCTTACGAAGAGCGAGGACGCGCTGTATCTCGAGGGCCTCAGCCGCATCTACTCGAACCTCGAGGAGGGCGACATAGAGGAGTTCCGCGGCATAGCCCGCCTGCTCGAGGAGAAGGAACGCTTCTCCGCGCTGCTCCGCGAGCGCCTGCGCGACTGCGCGCAGAAGACCAGGGCGCTGGCCGAACCCGGCAAGCGGCACATCGTCGACGTGACGATAGGCTCCGAGAACAGCATAAAGGAATTCAAGAATTTCAGCCTGGTGTCGAGCTCCTACTGTATGAAGGACAAGACCGTGGGCCTCGTGGGCATACTGGGCTATAAACGCATGGAGTACCCGCGCATGATCTCCCTCGTCGACACGGTCAGCTCGATGATGGAGGATATGCTGGGCGAGTGGGACAAACTGGACCTTGAAGAATGACTATGAAGAACCATCATAAGGCAGAGGAAAAGAAGGAGAAGGCGGAGGAGAAGATAGAGTGCGTCTGCGGCGAGGAGGCGAAGGCGGCCGAGGCCGCGGGCTCCGAGCTCGAGGCACAGAAGAAGCGGGCGGAGGACTATTACAACCAGCTGCTGCGCCTGCAGGCCGATTTCGAGAACTACCGCAAGCGCGTGGAGAAGGAGAAGCCGGAGCTGATAAAGTACGGCAAGGCGGACATACTGATGCGGCTGCTGCCGCTCTACGACCTGCTGCTCGCTGCCCACTCCCACGTGACCGGCGCGATGGAGGGCGGCTCCGGCGACGAAGTTCTTAAAGGGCTGGAGATGATCTTCAAGGAGTTCTCGAAAGTGTTCGAGGCGGAGGGGATAAGGCCGATGGAGCCGGTGGGCAAGCCCTACGACCCGATGGCCTCGGAGATACTTGGAGTGGTGGACGGCACCGACGAGAACGACGGGCTTGTGACGGAGGAGCTGCAGAAAGGCTTCTACTACGGCGACAAGATACTGCGCCCGGCCCGCGTCAAGATAGCGAAGAAGAAGGCGGCCCCCGCGCCGCAGCCGGCGGAGAAGCCGGCGGAAGATACGAAGTAAATTTGCAGTGACTTAATTTGGAGGAAATTCATATGGCTAAGATAATAGGTATAGACCTGGGCACTTCCAACACCGCCGCCGCGGTGATGGAGGGCGGCAAGGTCACGATAATCCCTTCGGCCGAAGGCACCAGCCTCGGCGGCAAGGCGTTCCCGTCCTACGTGGCTTTCGCGAAGGACGGCCAGATGCTCGTCGGCGAACCGGCGCGCCGCCAGGCCGTCGCCAACCCCGAGGGCACCGTCAGCGCTTTCAAGCGCAAGATGGGCCAGGAGCACAAGTACCACGTGTCCGGCAAGGAGTTCACGCCGCAGCAGCTGTCGGCTTTCCTGCTGCAGAAAGTGAAGCGCGACGCCGAGGCCTTCCTCGGCGAGAAGGTGGAGAAGGCCGTCATCACGGTGCCGGCCTACTTCAACGACAACCAGCGCCAGGCCACCAAGGACGCCGGCACGATAGCCGGCCTCGAGGTGGTGCGCCTCGTCAACGAGCCCACCGCGGCCGCGCTGGCCTACGGCATCGATAAAGAGGGCCGCGACCAGAAGATCATGGTCTTCGACCTCGGCGGCGGCACGCTCGACGTGACGATCATGGAGCTCGGCAAGGAGGGCACGTTCGACGTGATCTCCACCTCCGGCGACACGCAGCTCGGCGGCACCGACATGGACAACGCTCTGATCGAGTACATCGCCGGCGAGTTCCGCAAGGACAACGGCATAGACCTGACCAAGGACCCGACCGCGATGCAGCGCATCAAGGAAGCGGCCGAGAAGGCCAAGATAGAGCTCTCCACTACGATGGAGACCGAGATCAACCTGCCGTTCATCTCCGCCGACGCCTCCGGCCCGAAGCACATGGCCATGAAGCTCGGCCGCTCTAAGCTCGAGGCCATCGTCGAGGGCATCGTGAAGCGCTGCGAGAAGTCCATCAACACCGCGCTCGCCGACGCCAAGCTGAAGAGCTCGGACATCAGCCGCATCATCCTCGTCGGCGGCCCCACCCGCATGCCGATAGTGCAGAAGTTCGTGGAAGAGTACGTCGGCAAGAAGATCGAGCGCGGCATAGACCCGATGGAGTGCGTGGCCTCCGGCGCCGCCGTGCAGGCCGCCGTGCTGACCGGCGACGTGAAGGACGTGCTGCTGCTGGACGTGACCCCGCTGACGCTGGGCATAGAGACGCTCGGCGGCGTGCGCACGCCGCTGATCGACAAGAACACGACGATCCCCGTGAAGAAGACGCAGGTCTTCTCCACCGCGTCGGACAACCAGCCCGCCGTCACGATACACGTGATACAGGGCGAGCGCGCGATGGCGAACGCCGAGGGCAACGTGTCCCTGGGCAAGTTCGACCTGGACGGCATACCGCCGGCGCCCCGCGGCGTTCCCCAGATAGAGGTGACGTTCGACATCGACGCCAACGGCATCATACAGGTGCACGCCAAGGACCTCGGCACCGGCAAGGCCCAGCATATCACGATCTCCGCCTCGACGAAGCTGTCGAAGGAGGACATAGACAAGTTCGTGAAGCAGGCCGAGCAGTTCGCCGACGCCGACAAGAAGTACAAGGAGAAGGTGGAGGCCAAGAACGAGGCCGACACGATCCTTTACACGACGGAGAAGGCGCTGAAGGAGCATGGCGACAAGATCAGCCAGGACGAGCGCCTGGCCGTGGACCGCGCCATAGGCGAGCTCAAGGAAGCGCTGAAGGGCGACGACATCGAGAAGATAAAGAAGGCCAAGGACGCGCTGATGGCCGCCTCGCAGAAGCTCGGCGAGGCCGTCTATAAGGCCGCGCAGGAGAAGGCGAAGGCCGGAGCGGCCGGCGCCGCGCCCGGCGCGGGCCCCCAGCCCGAGGGCGCCAAGCCCGCCGGCGCGAAGGACGACGTAGTGGACGCCGAAGTGGTGGACCACAACAAGAAGTAACGGCTGCCCGGGCCCGGCGGGGGGCGCGCGGGGAGACCCCGCGCCGCCCGCCGGGCCGCTTTAAAGCGGCGCAGGATTTTACGGTCATACTATGGCAACGAACGATTATTACCGCACGCTGGGCGTGGCGCGCAACGCCGGCCCCGACGAGATCAAGAGCGCCTACCGCAAGCTGGCCCTGAAATACCACCCGGACCGCAACCAGGGCAACAAGGAGGCCGAGGCCACTTTCAAGGAGATCAACGAGGCCTACGAGGTGCTCTCCACCCCCGAGAAGCGCCAGGTCTACGACCAGTACGGCGCCGAAGGCCTTAAGGCCGGCGCGGGCGGGGCCGGAGGCTTCGGCGGTTTCCAGGGCGCCGACCTCGGCGACATGTTCGGCGACATGTTCGAGAACCTTTTCGCCCAGCAGGGCGGCGGCCGCGGCAGGCCGCGCAGCCGGCGCGGCGCGGACCTCAAGTACGAGGCCGAGATAACGCTGGAGGAGGCCTTCACCGGCGTGAAAGTGCCGGTGAACTTCGAACGCACCGAGGTTTGCCAGGAATGCGAAGGCACGGGGGCGCGCGGCAAGACCGGCATAAAGAAATGCCCGACCTGCCGCGGCGCGGGCCGGGTGCAGTATTCGCAGGGTTTCTTCGCCTTCAGCCAGGCCTGCCCCGACTGCGGCGGCCAGGGCGAGGTGATAACGACTCCCTGCAAGGCCTGCGGCGGCGCCGGGCGCCAGAAGAAGAGCGCCTCGATAAACGTGAAGATCCCCGCCGGCGTGGAGGAGGGCTCCGTGCTGCGCGTCTCGGGCGGCGGCGACGCCGGCCTGAAGGGCGGCGACTCCGGGGACCTCTATATACAGGTGCGCCTCAAGCACCATCCGCACTTCGAGCGGCAGGGCCGCGACCTGGTGTACGACTGCCCGGTGGAACTCTGGCAGGCGGCCCTGGGCGGCGAGGCCGAGGTGCCGGTGATAACCGGCGGCCGCGTAAAGATAAAGGTGCCGCAGGGCACGCAGCACGGCAAGGTCTTCCGCGTGCACGGGCAGGGCATGCCCGTGCCCGGAGCCAAGGACCACGGCGACCTGCTGGTGCGCGTTAAACTGGCCGTGCCGCACGAGCTGACGCCCAGGCAGAGGGAACTCTTCGAGGAACTGGCCAAGACCGCGGGGCATACGCCCCCGCCGCAGGAAGAGAAGGACAAGGGCTTCTTCAAGAAGATACTGGGCTGATATGCCGCAATACTACATACCGGCGGAGAACATGCGCGGCGGGGAATTCTTCGCCGGGCCCGACGAGTCCAACCACATCGCCCGCGCCGCGAGGGCCCGCGCCGGCGACGAGATAGAGATCTTCGACGGGAAAGGCGGCCGCTGGTCGGCCGTCATAAAGTCCGTCACGCAGGACATGGTGACCGGCTCGGTGAAGGAAAAGCTTCCCAGCCCGGAATACGCGACGAAACTGACGCTGTGCTTCGCCGTGGTGGCGCGCCCGGCCCTGGAGAGCATACTGGAGCACTGCACCGAGGCCGGCGTGGAGACCTTCCAGCCTGTGATGGCCTCGCGCGTGCAGTTCGACCTGTTCAGCGACTGGGAGCGGCGCTCGCCGCGCCTCAACCAGATAATACTCTCCGCCGCCAAGCAGTGCGGCCGCGGCCGCCTGCCCGAGCTGCGCCGGCCTGAAAAGCTCGACGACCTGCTGGCCGCCGGCGGCGCGCACGTGTTCGCCTCGGCCGACGGCCTGCCGCCCGGAGAGGCCGCGGAGGCCCTGCCCCGCGGGGGGGCGCTGAACCTCTTCGTCGGTCCCGAGGGCGGGTTCACGCGCGGAGAAAGCGACTTCGCGCGCTCGTCGGGCGCGAAGTTCATGAACCTTGGACTTTATACTTTAAGGGCGGAAACGGCCTGCCTGGCCGCCGCTTCGGCGCTGCTGACGAGGCTGGGCTAGGGTTCCAGCCTCGTCTTCAGCGAGGTGCGCAGCAGTATCCTCTTCTTCTCGGCCTTCTCGAAGATGACCTTCACCGCCTTGCGCAGGTCCTCCGTCGAGATGGGCTTGTTCAGGAACAATTCCGCGCCGGCGTCCTCGTTGCCCTCTATGCGGGCCTCGTTGGTGCTGTTGCCGGTCAGTATGACGATGGGCGTGATGCGGGTCTTGGGGTCGTCCTTGATGGCCCTGCAGACGTCCATGCCGCTCATGTCCGGCAGGCCCAGGTCCACGATGGCCAGGTCCAGCCGCACTTCCTTCATCCAGTTCAGCGCGGTCTGGCCCTTGTCCGTCGTAATGACGAGGTAGCCGTCGTCCTCGAGACAGCGCTTCAGCAGGTCCTGTATGGACCTTTCGTCGTCCACAACCAGTATCTTATACATAGCGATCCCCTTAACTTAAAAGGAAATATACCATAAAATTAAGGGGAGGGGCGAAAATTGTAGAATATGAAGGTGAAGATCTACTACAAGACCGTCGGCTGCCGCGTGAACCAGGTGGAGACCGAGAGCCTGCGCGAGAAGTTCGCCGCGCTGGGGCACTCGCAGGCCGCCGCCCCGGAGGACGCGGACCTCGTCGTGGTGAACACCTGCTCGGTGACCGCGAAGGCCGACCGCGACTGCCTCGCCTTCATAAGGAAGACCGCCGCCGCCAATCCCAAGGCCGCGATAGCCGTCACCGGCTGCCTCGCGACGCTGGCGCCGGAGAAGGTGCTGGCCGCCGCGCCGGGCGCCGCCGTCTTTTCCAACAAGGACAAGGAGAACATCCCGTCGCAGCTCTGCGGCACGGCCGCCGCGCGCGATTTCTTTTCCGTCACGAAGTTCCACGGCAAGGCGCGAGCCTTCGTAAAGGTGCAGGACGGCTGCAACCTGAAATGCGCCTACTGCCTGGTCAACATGGCCAGGAACGAACTCAAGTCCAAGCCGCTCGGGCCCGCGGTGGCCGAGATCAAGCGCCTCGTCGACGGCGGCTTCGCCGAGATAGTGCTCTGCGGCACGCGGCTAGGCATATACAAATGCCCCGAGACCGGCGCGGACCTGTCCGTCCTGATGGAGCGGCTGTTCGCGCTGGAGGGGGACTTCCGGATACGTTTCTCGTCGATAGAGTCGGGCGAACTGACGCCGCGCCTGCTTAAGGTCCTGAAGGCGGCCGGCCCGCGCTTCTGCGATTATTTCCACCTGCCGCTGCAGGCCGGTTCCGACGCCGTGCTGAAGGCCATGGGCCGCCCTTACGACACCGCGCGCTACCGCGCCAAGGTGGAGGAACTGCGCGCCCTGCTGCCAGGCGTGGGCATATACGCCGACATCATAGCCGGCTACCCGGCTGAGACCGAAAAGGATTTCGCCGACGCGCTCGCCTATGTCAGGGATATCGCGCTCTCCGGCCTGCACGTGTTCAGCTTCTCTGCCAGGCCCGGCACGCGGGCCGCGGCGCTGAAGGCGCTCCCTCCCTCCGTCGTGTCGGAGCGTTCCGCGGCGCTGCGTTCGCTGGACGCTGAACTGCGCGCCTCCTACGCCGCGTCGATGCTGGGTTCCGAGACCCTTGCCCTAGTGCTGAGGAACAAGGAAGGCCGCGCGCTGGCGCTGGCCTCCAATTTCGTGAACCTGGAAATGCCCGGCCCGCTGAAGGCAGGTTCGCTCGCCCGCTGCCGCGTCACCGCGGCCCGCGGCGGGGAATGCCTGGCGGAGCCGCTGTGAAGACCTGCCCCTCCTGCGGTTACGTCAACAATAACGAGGCCGCCAAATGCGGCATCTGCGCCCGCGACATCTCCTCCGTGCCCGTCGTGGAACCGCCCAAGCCCCGCGACGAGCGCGGCATGGCGGCGGCCGCCGCGGTGCTGGCCGGCTGCGGCCTGCTGGCCGCCGGCGTATTCCTGATGCGGGAACCTGCCGGCAGGCCGGCCTCTTCCTCGGATGGCGCACCCTTCGACAACGCCGGGACCTTGTATTCCCTTGAGCAGATGCGGACGCTGAAATTCCTGCCGGCCGCCGACAAGGAGAAGGCCGCCGCGCTGGCCTATTCCCCCGACGAGAACGTCGCCTTTACCGCCGTGAAACTGGCCGGGGACTGGTCCCGCGCCTCGCTGTCGGCGGGAGAGGCGCGGCGCTGGTTTTCCGCGCTGCTCGCCGCGGCGCGCGGCACGCGCGGCCCGGTGTCCGCCCAGGCCGCCAGGGAGGCCGGCCAGGAGGCCGCTTACGGCCTCGTCCCGGCGCCTTATCCCGACGAGCTGCGCCTCACCGTTTCGTCCATGACGGCCTCCGCCGACAGGGAGATAAAGTCGGCCGGTTTCTTCCTTGCCTCGGCCTGCGGCCTCGCCGATTACGCGGGCGTAATGCTGGATACCCTTAACGCCGACCCTTCCGGCCGGGCCAGGATGTACGCGGCCTGCGCGCTGGCCGGCCTGGGCCGGCGGGAAGGCTATGACCACCTGGTGTCGCTGGTCTCGCGCCGCGATCCCGAACTTCAGGACGACGCCGTTTCCTGCCTGGCCTATTCCAGCGTGGACGGCACGGACCCTTTCCTGCGAGCCGCCTTGACCGGCAGCAACGCCGAGGTCGCCCCGTACGCCAGAAGCGCCTTAAATTTGCGCGAACAACTTGGTATAATTAAAAAGTAAGGCGCGAATATATTTATTTATAGGACGGGGGCGTTCCATGGACAATAACGACGGAAAGAAAAAAGAGTCTATAGACGAGATCCTCTCTGACCTGAACGGCCTCCTGAACAAGATGCCGTCGATACTCGACGGCATAAAGATGCCCGACCTGCCGCCGGCCGATTTCTCCGCCGCCGACAAGCGCGAGCCGCAGCTGCCGGCCGACGCGCCGGAACCCGAAGCCGCTCCCGAGCCCGCCCCGGAGGTCCCGCCCCAGCCCGCGCCCGAGGCCGACAAGACCGTGGTCATAGAGCCCCTTTCCAGCCTGCCCGAGGGCGGCGCAGCCCCCGAAGCCGCCTCTCCCGCGCCGGCCGACGCCGACAAGACCGTTATCCTGGAGCCGTTCTCCGCCCTGCCCGAAGGCGCGCCGGTTCCCGAGGCTGCCGAACCCGCGGTTGCCGAACCTGCGGCCTCCGGACCCGCGGACGCGCAGCCCGAGCCTTCAGCTCCCGCGCCGGAGCCCGAAGCCGTGATCCCCGCGCCGGCCGAACTGAAGGCCCTGGAGAGCACGCGCGATTTCGGCATACCGGACATAGACGCCCTCATGCAGCTTTCCGCCGCGGAACAGCCGGCCGCCCCGGCCGCGGAACAGCCCGCCGGACCTGCCTCCCAGCCCGAGGTCCAGGCGCCCCAGGCCATGCCCGAGGCCGGCATAATACCTTCCTCCGTGCGCAACATCGAGGAAGGCGTTGCCGAGCCTTCCGACGGCGAACTGGCCGAGTTCGAGCGCCAGTTGACCGGCGCCGCGCAGGCGCAGCCGGAACAGCCGGCCGCCGCCGAGGCCGCCATTCCCGACCCTTTCGCCATGCCTTCCGGCGAGGCGGACCAGTCCCGGCCCGAAGTCGAGGCAAGTCTTGAGGCAGCCGCCCAGCCTGAAGCCCCGGCTCCGGCCGTCGAGATACAGCCTGAGGCGCCAGCCGCCGCTCCTGAGATACAGCTGGAAGTCCGGCCCGAGGAGCAGGCCCTTCAGCCCGAAGCGCCCCGGGAACAGCAGGCGGCGGAAGCCGCGCAGCCGGAGGCCATGCCGGCTTCCGATACCCCGGCCATACCCGATCCTTTCGCGCAGGCCGCGGCCGAACTGCAGGTGCAGCCCGCCGCGGAGCCCGCGCCCGAGCCGGCCCCCCAGCCGGCGGCCCCGGCTCCGGAGCCGTCCCTCGAACTGCAGGCGCAGACCATGCCCGTCATAGAGCCGTCGGCGCCTTCCGGCATAGAACTTTCCCCGTCGGTGAGCCTGGGTTCCGGGCCCGCCGCGGCCCCCGAAGCCGAGAATACGCTGCAGTTCGGCCTGCCCAAGCCCGACGCGGCCGCCCAGCAGGGGCTGGTGATAGAGACCTCCGCTTCCGTGTTCTCCCAGCCCGAACAGCCGGCCGCGCAGCCGGCGGCCGAGGAGACGCTGGTGGTGGCCCCGCCCGCCGCCTCTTCCGGCGACGAGGAGAAGACCGTCATATACCAGCCTTCCGCGCCCGGCGTGACCTCCCGCTCCCAGGCGGGGGACCTGGCCGGCCTTGCCGCGAGGCAGGTTCCCGAGGGCATACCCGCCGAACGCCTGCGCGGCGCCGTGTTCATGTACGCCGCAGGCGAGCAGGCCCTCTGCGCCTCGGTGCTGGCCGAACTGGACTCCATCTGCCTTAAGTCCGCGACTAAACCGATGTTCATAAAGCGCGTCTCGGTGCGCGAGTGCGAGCCCGACGTAAACGCCAACTTCGTGCTGCAGTCGGTAACGGACTCCGGCGCCCACGGCCTGGTCTGCCTCGGCGGCGTGCCGCAGGAGAAGGTCTACGAGATAGACAGCGCTTTCGGCCAGGCCGGGGCCTTCTTCCGCCATTACGATTCGTCCACGTTCAGCCACTCGGCCGCGCTGGACCTTGTCATCGACCTGATACTGCGTTAAAACTATGCTAAAAAAGTGGGACGTCGCTCCGGCGCCAAACGACAAAAATCCCGGACGCCATAAACTCCTGATAAAAGGGGAGATGAAGGACATCTTCCTGATAGTGAAAAAACTCGGCAGCGTCTGCTCCCGCCCGGAGAAGACCACCGGCGATTACGACTTCCTGATATACCTCTCCAAGCTGGAGATGGACACGATGAAGAAGCTGAAGGCGGTCACCGCGGAGCTCGGCTCGGCCTCCGTCTCCGACCGCGCCCCGGCCCCTGCCGCCGCGGCCCCGGCCTTCTCCGAACCTGCTCCTTTTGAAACCCCGGCGCCGAAACTTAAGATAGAGCCCGCTCCGGCTCCGGCCCCCGCGCCGGCCCCGCAGCCCGCCCCCGCGCCGGCGCCCGCCCCGCAGCCTGCCCAGCATCATCCCCTGCCGCAGAACGTCCCTTCCATGACCGGACGCATGAAGCGCCCGGAACCGGCCCCGGCCCCGGCAGCGGCCGCCCCCGCCGCGGCCGCGCCAGCCGCGGCCCCGGCCACCGCCATTGTCCGCCCGGCCTCCAGCGTAAAGGCCAAGTGGTCCATGGAACTGCCGCTGATCCCTACGCAGAGCTTCCAGACGCTGGTCGCCGGCTCGCACAACCGGTTCGCCCACGCGGCCGCGATGGCCGTCGTAGAGAACCCCGGCACCATCTACAATCCGCTGCTGCTGTTCGGCACGCCTGGCACCGGCAAGACGCATTTCGTGAATTCGATCTCCTACGGCCTGTCCTCGTCCATAGGCCAGGGCAGCATCTTCGTCACGGACGGCATAAAGTTCTCCAAGGGTATAGAACTGGCCGTGGACGAGGGCGGCATCGCCAAGCTGGAGGAGATGATCTCGAAGATAAAGGTGCTGATCATCGACGACGTGCACCTGCTGATGGTCTCCGACAAGAACCGCAAGTACCTGACCAAGTGGCTCAACGACTTCGTCGCGCAGAGCAGGCAGATCGTGGTAACGTCGGTGTTCCCGCCCAAGTCGCTCTCCGGCCTCGAGGACGCCGTCGGCTTCCAGTTCACGCAGGGCTGGATGGTGGACCTGAAGATGCCGTCCTCGCAGTCGTACAAGGCCATACTCTCGCAGATAATGCAGGGCATGGACGTGAAGCTCTCCGAGGCCGACATAACCTCCCATTTCGCCAACGACTCGGTGCCGTTCACCGACGCCGCGCGCGCCCTCGCCGAGACCAAGAAGCTCGAGAAGTTCACGGTCAACGCCATGAACGCGGCCACCCATTCCCAGCTGCTCGAGACCCTCAGCGGCTTCGGCGAGTCCGCGGGCACGATGCCCGACGAGGGGGACTTCTCCCGCGCCGCGTCGTGGAGCCCCTCCGCCAAGGACCAGTGGTTCCGGTGGGGCATCTTTTACCCGAAGGGCATGAAGCGCGAGGCCGACTACGCGCTGTTCTCCCTGCACGAACGCGCTAAAGAGCTCGGCATGAACACCGAGTGGAGCCAGGTCTTCGCGGAGGAGTACAACTCCGACGAACTCTACGGCATACCGTTCCACATAGGCAACCTGGCGGCCGAGCGCAAGGTCAACGGGGCCATCATACTGGGCCCGCAGCCCACGTCGGCGCTGGGCGCGCAGGAGGCCGAGTTCAGGCATATAACCTCCAAGATACTCAGCAGCTACATGGTGAAGGGAGCATGGCTGCCTTGCGGCGGCCTCAAGTCCAAGGCGGCCTACGCCAGGCTGCTTATGGACCTGGTGTGACATGATCAACGAACTGATAGGAGCGGGCGTTCTCGGCGCGGCCGGGACCTTCGGGGCCTACTGGTACCTGAAGTTCCGCTGCTTGCTGCCGATGGAGAGTTCGCTGCGCTCCTCGCGCAAGGCGTTCGCCGACTTCACCGCGTTCACGCGCGAAACGATGGAGCGCGCCTACGCGCCCGAGCAGCCGGAACATTACGGCGACATCACCAACTACTACCTGATCAAGTTCCACAAGGCCTTCCCCGACGGCGCCATACTGCTTTTCGAGAAGGGCGACGCCCAGTGGCGCCTGACCAACTACCTGAAGCACTTCAAGGCCGAGCCCAAGCTGCTGACCTCCTACAAATGGAGCGCCTTCGACCGCAGCTCCGTCGAGGGCGAGCTGCTGCGCTTCGACGACGTGCGCACCGGCGACCACCAGGGCGTCGACGAGCTTTTCGGCCTGTTCGGCGTCAGGTCCGCCATGATGTGCACGTTCAAGCCGGCCGCCGGCGGCCCCGAGCGCCTGATAGTCTTCGGCGCGGCCTCGCCGGCCTGCTTCGACGCCGCGCAGCCCTACCTGCGCTTCGTCGCCTCCCAGCTTTCCTCCATCTCGCGCGTCTCCGACAAGGTGATAGCCCTCAAGAAGGAGACCGAGCACCTCAAGAGCGAGGTCAGCGCGGTGGTAAAGGAACTCGACGTGGCCGGTTCCCGCCTGATACAGCGCGCCCGCGAGCGCAAGGCCCTCTACGAGGTGGTCACGAAGGTCACCGCCCCGGCCAACGACGCGCAGAACGGCTGCGCCGCCATACTCAACGTGGTCGCCAAGATGGTGGAGGCCGACGTCGTGGCCTGCCTGCTGTTCGACGAGGCCAAGGGCGAGCTGGTGGTGAGCCCCGGCGCCTACGGCATACCGGAGCCGGAGCGCATGCTTTACAGCATCCCGGTCTCCAACCACGCCTCGGCGTCGGTCCGCACCTTCCTGAGCCGCAAGCCGTTCATCACCGCCGACGCGCAGAACGACCCGGACGTGCTCGCCCGTTACGCCAAGCTCTGGGACATACATTCCCTGATGATAGTGCCGATCTCGCTGCGGGACCGCATCATAGGCGTGATGCGCGTGGGCAGCCGCCGCCCGGATTTCTTCACGCCGGACCAGCTGGAGTTCCTGACGATCATCGCCGACGAGCTGGCCATCATCATAGAGATGTTCACGCTCTACGAGAACCTCTCCAACAAGGCGCAGGAACTCGCCCAGCTCAACAAGCTCAAGGACGAGTTCCTGGCCACCGTCAGCCACGAGCTGAAGACGCCGCTGACGACGATAAAAGGCTTCGTGTCGGTGATCCTGAGCGGCGAGGTGGGCCCGCTCAACGAACAGCAGCAGAACTTCCTTACGGTCACCGACCAGTCGGTGAACCGCCTTACGAGCCTGATCTCGAACCTGCTCGACCTCTCGCGCCTCAACGGCAAGGTGGAGATGGAGTTCCACAACGTGGACCTGTCCGAACTGGTGCGCGCGTCCGTCTCCGCGATGCAGCTCAAGGCCCGCGAGAAGAACGTGACGCTGACGAACGCCATGCCGAAGGGCCTGCCGCCGGTGCAGGCCGATACCCGCTGGATAACCCAGGTGGTGGACAACCTGGTGATCAACGCCATAAAGTACGCCGGCACCGGCGCCAGCGTGAAGGTGGACGGCACCGACAAGGGCGAGGCCGTCGTGGTCTGCGTCGAGGATAACGGCCCCGGGATCCCCGCGGCCGAGCAGAAGATGGTTTTCGACAAGTTCTACCGCGGCAAGGCCAGCGTCAACCAGGTGCCCGGCACCGGTTTGGGCCTCGCCATCTGCAAGTCCGTAGTCGAGAAGCACGGCGGCAAGATCTGGGTGGAGTCCAGGCCGGGGAAAGGCTCCAAGTTCTGCTTCGCGCTGCCGGTCTCCAAGAAACAGGCCTAGGGGGTTCTATGAAGATCATGAAGAGACTCTTACCCGCTCTGCTGCTGGCCGCGGCCGCCTGCGCCCATGTGCCCGCACCTAACGCTTTCAAGGCGGACCCCGAGCCGCTCGAGGCCGACGGCTCCGCCGAGCTCGACGTGCGCGACCTGGCCTCCTCGAAGGCGAGGGCCGTGCTGGACGCCCAGCGCGCCGCCGTGCGCCGCGCGGCCGAACTGTTCCTCGACGAGGACGCCGGCGGCGAGCGCCCGCAGGTCCTGGAGAACGGCCCGCTCAGGAGCCCGCAGCTCTACGTGGCTCGCCACAAGGTGCTGGCCGAGGGCCCCGACGGCGCCTCCTACCGCGTGACGCTCAAGGTCTGGGTATACCACGACAAGATAGCCGCCGCGCTGCGCGGCCTGGCCCTTTCCGGCCCCGCCCGCAAGCGCGCCGCGCTGGCGCAGGCCGCCCCTTCGGCCGCCTTCTCCGCCGCTTTCAAGGCCGCTTTCGCCCGCCGTTCGGCGATGGACGTCGAGGACCTGCCGGCCGGTTACGCCGGGCCGGAGGAGGCGGCGCGCGCCGCCTCGGCCGCCGGTGACGACCTGCTCTTCTACGCTTCCGCCTCGGCCGCCGCCTCGGCCGCTGGGCTCAATACCGGTTTCTTCCCGTCCCGCGGCGAGGCCTCGCTCCTCGTGCTGGAGCCGGCCACCGGCAGGGAACTGCTGCGCCTCTCCAGCCAGGCCAGCAGCGTGGATTCCTCGCAGCAGGCCGCCGACGCCAAGGCGCTGGCCGCCGCCGGCGAGGCGCTGGCCCAGGAGGCGGCCGTGAAGACCGCCCGGCTGGTCAAGTCCGACCCCGTCGTGCGCGTAAGGGTGTCCGGCCTTTCCGGCCTCGAAGAGCTTGAAAAGCTCAAGGCGCAGCTGCAGTCGCTCGACGTGAAGTCGCTGCGGCTGGAGAGCTACGCCGAGGGCGTCGCCGTTTTCGAGGTGTCGCCCCGCACGTCCGACGTGCAGGAATTCGCCAGCACCGTGCTGCGCGGCGATTCCATGGGGCTGGAACTGGAGGGCGCGGGGGCGCAGGAAGCCGCCTTCGCGCTGCCCAGATAAGGACGCGCCTCGTACTCGCGGCGGCCTTCCTGGCCGCCGCCTGCTCCGCCAGGCCCTACACCGTTTCCCCGTCGCTTAAGACCGAGCCCGACCTCCGCGTCGAGCTGGTCCCTTTTTCCAGCGCCGCGGCCGACCCGGCCGCCGCCGGCGTAATGGAGGCCCTCGCCTCCGGGCTGCTGCGCAAGATGGGCTACGACCCGGTGCCGCCAGGCGCCGGCGCGCCGCTGCTCTGCCGCGGCGAGGTCCGCGACTTCACCTTCGAGAACCTGGGCCAGGCGCTGCGCCGCAGCGTCAGGCTCAAGGTAACCATAACCCGCGCAGCCGGCGGGGAGAAGCTCTACGAGGGGCGCGGCTCCGGCTACGCCGTCGAATCCTATACGGGAACCTCCGAGGCGCAGGCGGCCTTCGCTGCGGCCGGCGGCTCAAGGGGCGCGGCCTCGGCGCTGGCCCGGCAGGCCTCCGACGCCGCCTGGGAGGCCCTCGGCGCCCTGCCCCGGCGTTCCCGCTAGCTTAATCCGCCATATACCGCGTTCGGAACCCGACAGGCCCTTGTCGGGTTCTTCTGCCATGATATAGCGAGGGTTCGGAGCGCGCAAGGGGGGACCATGCTGGCTAAGATAAACAGTCTGGGCGTGCGGGGCATAGACGGCTTCGCCGTCTCCGTCGAGGTTTACGTGGCGAGGGGGCTGCCGGCCTTCTCCATAGTCGGCCTGGCCGACACCGAGGTTAAGGAATCCAAGGAAAGGGTGGTGGCCGCGATCAGGAACTCGGGCTTCGAGTTCCCTTCAAAGAGGATAACGGTAAACCTCTCTCCGGCGGAGGTGAAGAAGTGCGGCACCCATTTCGACCTGCCGATAGCCCTGGGCATACTGTCTGCCTGCGGCGCGCTGAAAGGCGCCGAAAGCGCGCTGGACCGCCGCATCTTCGTCGGCGAGCTGGCGCTGGACGGCGGCATAAGGCCGGTTACCGGCGTGCTGCCGATGCTGCTGGCCTTAAGGAAGGACCGGTCGGCCGAGGTGGTGGTGCCGGAGGGCAACGCCGCCGAGGCGGCGGTTTCCGGCGTGCGGGCATTCTCCGCGCCCGACCTGCGCGCGCTGGCCGCCTGCCTTACCGGCGGGGAGGAGCCGCGGCGCTGCGCCGGGCCGGCCGCCGCGCCGGAGCCCGGGCCCTCGGCCGGCCGCGGGGATTTCTCCGAGGTGAAAGGCCAGGCTTTCGCCAAGCGGGCTCTGGAGATAGCGGCGGCCGGCGGGCACAACGCGCTGCTGGTGGGTCCGCCCGGCGCGGGCAAGTCCATGCTGGCCAGGCGCTTCGCCGGTATCATGCCGCCCATCACCGACGACGAGGCGCTGGAGGTCACCAAGATCTATTCCGTCTGCGGCCTGCTGCGCGGCGGGAAGGTAGTCCGCTCGCGTCCTTTCCGGGACCCGCACCATACCATAAGCGACATAGCCCTTATAGGCGGCGGTTCCCGCCCGCGCCCGGGGGAGGTGTCCATGGCGCACAACGGGGTGCTGTTCCTCGACGAGCTGGCAGAGTTCTCGCGCTCCAGCCTGGAGGTGCTGCGCGAGCCGCTGGAATCCTTCCAGGTCACGGTGTCGAGGGCCAGGGAGAGCGCCCGGTTCCCGGCGCGGTTCACGCTGATAGCTGCCAGCAATCCCTGCCCCTGCGGTTTCCTGGGCCACCCGGACCGCGGCTGCGGCTGCACGCCCATGCAGATACAGCGCTACCGCGGCCGCATCTCCGGCCCTTTGCTGGACAGGATAGACCTCAACATACAGCTCTCCCCGCTGCGCTACGAGAACTGGGCCCGGCGCAGCGAGGGGGAACCGTCCGCGGCGATAAGGGAGCGCGTGGTGCGCGCCAGGGAGATACAGACCGCGCGGCTGGCCGGCAGCGGGGCCACCGCCAACGCCTTCATGTCCGCCGCCCAGATAAGGGAGTTCTGCGCCGTGCCGTCCGGCGGCGGGGCGGTGCTGGAGGCCGCCATGAACAGGCTCGGCCTTTCGGCCCGCAGCCTGGACAAGATACTTAAGATATCGCGCACCATAGCTGACCTGGAGGGCTGCGCGGCTATAAGGAAAGAACATATAGTGGAGGCCATACAGTACCGGAGTTTCGACAGGGCGGCTTCCCAGGGCTGACGGCCCGGCGCGCCATATTCGCGCCGAAGGCCGGTTTTTTGACATAATAGGGAAATACTTCCGGCCCTGCCGGAAGGGGTTGGACAGGAGGATACATGAGGAAGGTCTGTTTCGCTTTATTCTTCGCGGTCGCCGGAACTGCCGCGGCCCAGCAGGTTCAGCTGCTGGAGACCGACTCCAAGAGCGGCTCCCCGGCCGTCTCCGCGGGCGACGGCATGGTGCCGGTGATAGCGCCTTCGGAGGAGAAGACCTCCTCGCAGACCGTGGCCGCCGAACTGGTGGTCTCCACGCCGGCCGCCAAGAAAGCCGTACCGGCCAAGAACGCCGCGCCCAAATCCTCAGAAGTGAAAACTCAGACCGCGCCAACCGCCGCTCCGGTCCCGGCTAAGTCCGCCGTCGTAAGCGCGGCCCCCGCCGCTCCCGCGAAGACCGCCGCGGCGCAGCCCTCCGAAAAGGCGCCGGTCGTTCCGGCTGCCGCTCCCGCGCCGGCCAAGCCGGCCGCCCCGAAGAAAGCCGCGGCCGCGCCCAAGCCCGCCGTGAAGCCGGCTCCCGCCTCTCCCGCCGCCGGCGCCGGTTTCTCCGTGGGCAAACGCCACACCGTACTCGGCGGCGACACGCTGTGGGACCTCTCCGGTAAGTATTACAAGGACCCTTTCAAATGGGGCAAGATCTATAACGCAAACCTGGACACCGTCTCCAACCCGGACCGCATATATCCCAAAGAGGAACTGCTGATACCGGACCTGACCGAGGAAGTGCGCCCGGCCAATACCGCCATAGAGATAGCCGGCTCCGAAACCATAGCCGACCCGGCGCTGACCTCGGCGGACCTGCCGCGCCCCGCCGCCGCTCCGGCGGCAGCCCCGGCGACGGACACCGGCACCTGGGCCGACGAGTTCGTGCAGGGCTATACCCCTTCCGACCTTTCCGAGGAGATGCCCGTCGACCAGAAGGAATGGGGGCACGGCGTTAAGATAGTGCCCGACTCCTGGACCGAGGACGGCGTTGTGAGCGGCAAGGTCAAGATAGGCCAGGACGACCTTGAGGACGGCCAGTCCATGACCGGCGAGATCTTCGTCGTGAAAATGAGCCCGAAGATAAAGGTGAAGGCCGGCGATTACCTGGCCGTCTACATGAAGGGTTCCGAGGCTTTCGACAAGTCCGGGCATCGCCTGGGCCGCGAACTGCAGGCCGCCGGCCTGGCCGAGGTGATAACCGTGGAGGGCCAGAGCGTGAAGGCCAGGCTTTTGGACGCTGTGACGCCGGTGCTGCAGGGCTACGTGGTCAAGAAGCGTTAGCCGCAGCGGCGGCCGCCGGCGGGGACCGGCGGCGGGGGGGGCGCGTATCTGCTCCCTCGGCGGGCTGGTGCCGGAGGACG
>ERZ1645187.1658-NODE-1658-length-20319-cov-41.847661_pt1 | contig 20319 bp, 19 predicted proteins | sample MGYA00575352_ERZ1645187 | MGnify/ENA primary metagenome ERZ1645187 (study PRJEB40837, sample SAMN11349314) | freshwater sediment metagenome | isolation source: river sediment | host: Sediment | place: India: Wazaribad , New Delhi | collected 2017-02-21 ... | reverse complement strand
TAGTTTTTAGACATCATCATTACACCCGCACGTCCGTCATCAGCGCAAACGCCCGCAGCAAAGCGCCGACTAGCGGCGGCTTGCGCAGAATCCGCTTGTAGTCACCCCTCCAGATTTGCAGGCGCTGGGTCCCGACTGCAATCAGGAGGCGCGACAGATCGAACCCCTGCTCCAACCACTCATTCCAGTCCGCCGCGCTGGCGCGCAAGTCCCAGTCCAGTTGCCGGCCATCGTAATAACCGGCCTGTTCGGCAACACCACGCACCACCACCAACAAGCTGCGCGGCGCCGGCTGATCCAGAAAACCATATCCAACCGCAGCGTTGAACCGCTGCCGGGTCAACTCCTGAACCATGGCCCGTTCGGCATTCCACAACTGCGCATATTCGCGCATCCATTCTTCGGAAAATACCTCCATCGCTGCATACCCTCCTAGATCCATTTTTGATTTTGCTCATCCACCTTTGCCCACCCAGGGATGATAGTGAAAATAGATCAGCAATAACCCGCCAAATACAATCCGATACCAGGCAAAGGGGGTAAAGCTGTTCTGGCCTACATAAGCTAACAAAAACCGCACCACCGCCAGTCCGCCCAGGAACGCTGCCACAAATCCTACTGCGAATATCGGCAGATCCGTCAGCGTCAGGTTATGCCATTCCTTATACAGGCTGTAGAAAGTCGCCGCGAACATGGTGGGAATCGCCAGAAAAAACGAAAACTCGGTGGCGGCGAACCGCGACATTCCGCTCAACATTCCGCCCATGATGGTCGCGCCCGACCGCGACACACCCGGAACCAGCGCCACACTCTGGGCAATGCCGATCCATACGGCATCCTTCCAGCCCATATCATCTACCACCAGCACTCGACTGGCCCGGGCGAAGCGTTCAATCAGCAGGATCGCCACGCCGCCCAGCACCAGCGCCACCGCCACGCTGACCGGATTGAACAGGTAATGGGTAATATATCCGTGCAACAGAAACCCCAGCAGCGCCGCCGGCATGAACGCAATCGCCAGATTGACCAGCATCCGTCGCGCTTGGGGATTACGGCTCGCGTGCAAAACCGTTTCGCGGATCCGCATCCGGTAAATCCAGACCACGGCGAGAATTGCGCCTAATTGAATGAAAATCTCGAAGGCCTCAGCGCGCGGGCCGGTGAACGCCAGGAAATCCCCTACAATAATCAGGTGGCCGGTGCTGGAAATGGGCAGGAATTCCGAGGCAGCCTCGACCAGGCCGAGTATCAGCGCTTTGAGAATCAACAGGATGTCCAAGGATGCTCCTTAGTGATCGCAGTCAGAATAAAGTGGGGCATTCTAGCGATTGTGGTCCGTACTCACCATGCCACGCCGGATGGGCATCCGCTCGTCACTCCAGCCAGATTACTCAAACGATTGAACTTAATAGAGTTTTAATACTCTAATTCAGCCGGATTCCACCCGATGAGCCGACCATGAACCGCCCACGGCTACCCGTTGCGATGAGCGCCCTGCTGTTCCTGGCCAGTGCCAGCCCCGTCGTAGCGCAGGTCTACAAATGGACCGACGCGAGCGGCCAGGTCCACTACGGCCAGAAGAAACCAGACGATGCGACCCCGGTGCAAACCCTGGACCTTGCCCCGCCGCCACCCGCCGCGCCCGCCGCCACTGACTCAGCCGCCGAAATCGCCCGCCTTAACGCGCTGTCGGAACGGATGGCCCGCGAGCGGCAAGCAGCGGAACAGGCGCGGCAGGAACAGGCGATCCGCAACCTGGAGCTGGCCAATCAGCAATTACAGAACGATCTGCTAAACCAGCAATTACAGCAGCAACAGGACAAGGATAAAGAGGCGGACGACCGGGTCATTTTTAGCTATCCGCTACCATACCCCTACCCCTATCCACCTGGTCCAGGCCCATATCCTCGCCCGCATCCGCCCTCTCCACCACATCCATGGCCGTGCGCGCCGTGGCCCGCCTGTCGCCCGCCGCCGCCTGCGCCGCCACGCCCAGGACCTCTGATTAACCCCACTCCCACCTTCCAGCCTGCGCCAGTCCGCATCACTCCAGCCCCGAAAGGCGCCTTTCGCGGGCAGTAGCGCTACTAACCCCGCGCCGTGATTATTTCTGTACAGCACCCGGAGCAGCGTCCCCAGAACATCGTCCCAGTGTTCTGGCTGCTCAATTGTGGATTTACAACTATACTCGATCCGGGTCCAGGCGAGCGGTGTGGTCTGTTGACTCGCTCCGCCCGACCCCGGATCCGGCGTTCCAGCGTTCCCCGGCCAGAGCCAGTTCAATCCTTGACCCCGACCCCGGATCGCTTGAGGCATTCATCATCCCGATTCCACGATGGAAGCCCGAGGAGATCATCCATCTTATGAATAACAAAACCTTAGCCTATATCGGCTGGCTGCTGGTGGCGGTGCTCGGCGCCTTCGCCCTGGGCGCAGTCGCGCTCAACCGTGGCGAGACCGTCAGCGCAGTCTGGCTGGTCACTGCCTCGCTGTGCGTTTACTTCATCGGCTACCGCTTCTACAGCAAGTTTATCGCCGAGCGCGTGTTGCAACTGGACGACGGGCGCATGACCCCGGCAGTGCAACGTAACGATGGTCTGGATTACGTCCCGACCAACAAGTGGGTCCTGTACGGCCACCACTTCGCCGCCATCGCTGGCGGTGGGCCACTGGTCGGGCCGGTGCTGGCCGCGCAAATGGGCTATCTGCCCAGCACGATCTGGATTCTGGCCGGTGTGATCATCGCCGGCGCGGTGCAGGACTTCATGGTGCTGTTCTGCTCCATGCGCCGCGATGGCCGCTCGCTCGGCGAGATCGTCAAAATGGAAATGGGACCGGTGGCGGGCGGCATCGCTCTGGTCGGCACGCTGGCCATCATGATCATCATCCTGGCCGCGCTCGGTCTGATCGTGGTCAAGGCCCTCGGCGAAAGCCCTTGGGGCACCTTCACCGTGGCGATGACCATCCCGCTGGCGATGGTCATGGGCATCTACATGCGCTACATCCGGCCCGGCAAGATCGGCGAAGCCTCTGCGTTCGGCGTGGTCATGCTGCTGGTGGCCATCTGGTACGGCCAACACGTCGCTGAAGACCCCACCCTGGGTGCGTGGTTTACCTTCACGGCCCCGCAACTGGCCTGGGCGCTCATCTTCTACGGCGCGATCGCGTCTATGCTGCCGGTGTGGCTGCTGCTGGCCCCGCGCGATTATTTGTCCACCTTCCTCAAGATCGGCGTGGTGGTCGCGCTGGCCCTGGGTATTTACGTCGTCGCGCCCGATCTCAAGATGCCAGCGGTCACCCGCTTCATTGATGGGAGTGGCCCGGTGTTTTCCGGCACTCTGTTCCCGTTCCTGTTCATCACCATCGCCTGCGGCGCGGTGTCCGGTTTCCACGCGCTGATCTCCTCCGGCACCACGCCCAAGATGATCGAGCGTGAATCGCACGCCCGCTTTATCGGCTACGGCGGGATGTTGACCGAATCCTTCGTGGCGATCATGGCCTTGACGGCGGCCTGCGTGCTCGACCCCGGCATCTATTTCGCCATGAACAGCCCGGCGGCAATCATCGGCAATACCGCAGAGAAAGCCTCTGAAGTCATCACCAACTGGGGTTGGGCCATCACCCCGGAGATGATCACCCAGACCGCCAAGGATATCGGCGAGAACACCATTCTGAACCGGGCTGGTGGCGCTCCGACCCTGGCGGTCGGCATGGCGCAGATCATGTCGGCAGCGATTGGCGGCCAGGCGCTGCAAGCGTTCTGGTATCACTTCGCCATCCTGTTCGAGGCGCTGTTCATTCTGACCGCCGTGGACGCCGGCACCCGGGCCGGTCGCTTCATGATTCAGGACCTGCTCGGCAATATCTACGCGCCGCTGGGTCGCACCAACTCGGTATCGGCGAACGTCATCGCTACCGTGCTATGCGTGTCCATGTGGGGTTATTTCGTCTATCAGGGCACGGTTGATCCGCTCGGCGGGGTCAACACCATCTGGCCACTGTTTGGCATCGGCAACCAGATGCTGGCGGGTATCGCCCTGCTGCTCTGCACCACGGTGCTGATCAAGATGAAGCGCGAGCGCTATATCTGGGTCACCATGGTCCCCACCGCCTGGCTGCTGGTCTGCACCCTCACCGCCGGCTGGCAGAAAATTTTCTACCCTCTGCCGGTCGGCTTCTTCGCCATTGCCCAGAAGTACAGCGACGCGGCAGCGGCGGGTACCGTGCTGGCCCCGGCCAAGACGATTGCGGAAATGGAACGGGTAGCGTTTAACAACTACCTGTGCGGCAGCATTACCGCGCTGTTCGTCTTGCTGGTGGCAGCGATGGCGGTGTTCGCCATTCGAATGTCGCTGCAAGCGATCAGGAATCCGAAGCCGACGGTCAAGGAAAGCCCGTACCAGGCCACGCAACCGGGAGTGGATTATGCCGCTGTCCACTGATTCGCCCACGGTTCCAACGGCTTGCGGGTGCGGCGAACCGGCCGAGCACGTGATGACCTTTGGGGAGCGCTTCGCCTTCTTCAGTCAGGCGGTCAAGCGGATCATCGGGGCGCCGGATTATGAAACCTATCTGGCGCGGCACCGGCAAATCCATCCCGAGGTTCCGCCGATGAGCGAGAAGGAGTTCTTCCGCTTCGCCATGGACCGGCGCTACTCCAAGGCCAGCCCGCGCTGCTGCTGAGTTCGCTCAGTCTGCTTCCAGCTATTCTGTCGAGGGAATGGCGGGTAACGAGATAGGGAATAGGGAATCATCCTCCCTATTCCCTTTTCAGTATTATTGCAATAACTTAGTGACTCGGTAAGCATAGCGCCAAATTACCGAGGTTTTCCGCCTGGAAGATCACTACTCGATGCAGGGCTACCAAACTTGGTAGCCCTGGGGTAAAAACCAGGTCTGGAACACTGCCCGAACGGGGAATCCATAACATGTCTGGTAACGCCAGCTTCTCGAATACAATCATCCTCATTACCCGCAATGGGATGGGTTCCGGCGAAACGGAACTCCAGCACGATCTGTTCGCAAAATATCTGCGGCTGCTGATCGAAAGCGGATCGTTGCCCGCCGCAATGTGTTTCTACACCGATGGAGTCAGGCTGGTGGTCGAGGGATCGCCGTTCCTGGAACGGCTGACGCAAATCCAGGAGCAGGGAGTTCGTCTGATCGTCTGCGCGACCTGCCTCAACTACCATGGATTGCTGGACGACGTGCGGGTTGGTGTCATCGGGAGCATGGCGGATATCCTGGAAGCTCAGATCAAGGCTGACAAAGTTATTACCCTCTGAACTTCAGCGGTGGCGTTCGCGCCGGTCACCGGCAATCGAGTTATACTGGGCGATGTCGCTTGGAAGTTATTTCCAGTGCGCGACTCTCACCAAGACTCCTCCTGTAAATTTTCCTGTGATCGAAATGGCGGCGCGGGTAAGCCAAACCAATATTAATTAAAAGATCAATGAGTTGGATGGAGTCGACGCCCTAGCTCCACGCTGTTACCCCTCGCCATCACAGGAAAATTTACAGGAGGAAAACCCGGTCCAGGCCGAAGCCTGCCCCGAGTGTCGCAGCTATCTGAAGCTTTGCCGCATGGATCAGGACGCCGAGGTGGAACCGCTGGCCGACGATTTGGCCAGCCTGACCCTCGACCTGCTGATGAGCGAGGAGGGTTTCGGCAGAAGCGGGGTCAACTACTTGATGCTTCAGGGAGAGTAGGGGTCAGGCATCGGGTATTGAGCTTGTCCCCTATACCGGATATCGGCTACCTTTTCCCCTCTTCCACTTTGCCCGATTTATGCCGGAGAGGCCCATGATCGTGATGAACGCACCCGCTATAACAGAAACTATCCCGATCATTAAGGATAACGATGGCGTCATTCGCATCGCTCGTACTCGCGTAACCTTGGACACAGTGGTCAATGCCTTTCAGGAAGGAGCAACCGCCGAGGAAATTGCCCAACAATACCCTGCCGTGTCCTTGGCCGATATTTACTCGCTGATCGGCTACTACCTCCGCCGACGTCTGGAGATCGAAACCTATCTGGCCCAACAGCGGCAGGCGGCCGAATGGGTTCGTCAGGAAAATGAAGCACGCTTCAATCCGGTAGGCATCCGGGCCAGACTGCTGGCGCGGCGTGCCGATGGAACCGTCTGAACCATGCTTCGCTTCGCTGCTGATGAGAATCTGAACAACGATATCGTGCGGGGTTTGCTGCGCCGTGCTCCATATTTGGACATTGTCCGAATTCAGGATACCGAACTCTCCGGCGCGGACGACCCTACCGTGCTTGCATGGACTGCGCGAGACCAGCGGATTTTGCTGACGCACGATGTCGCCACGATCACCAAGTACGCCTATGATCGGATTCGATCTGGCCAACCCATGCCTGGTGTCTTCGAGATCAATCGCCAGGTTGCGGTGGGGTTGGCGATAGATGATCTGCTCCTGTTAGCCGAAAGCAGTCTGGAAAACGAATGGGAAGGCCAGATTCTGTATTTGCCACTGCGTTAGCGTTGGGACCCGCCAAAATCTATCCATTCTTCCCTGTTCCCAATGCCCGACGCTCCCATTCCCCCTCATCCCCCTTCCGTTGACCGGGTGCTGAACTGGCCTTCGGTCGCGCCGTTGCTGGCCGAATATGGTCGGGCGGCGCTTCGTGGTGGATTTGGGCAGCGGCGCCCTGGCGGATCAGGAACGCTATGGCCTGCCCCACGAACCGACACACCGGGAAACGCTTACCCATGGCGCGGATCTGGTCACGTTCAGCGGCGACAAGGGCCATGCCAACCGTGGCCGGCTTGCCGCCAGCCTCCGCCTCCTGCGCCTCCGCGCCCGGGGCTACTGACCAACCCTACCTTGCGGCCGGCGCCCGTCCACACCGCCCCCGCTCCGAAAAGCAGTTTTCGCAGGCCGTAAAGGACGGTAAGCCGTGCCTCTCTCTTTGGGGTTTGGAGCGGGAGCGACTTATAAAGCAGCGGCTGGCTGAAACCAGGACAGGTGTGGGCGCAATTTCACCACCTCGCCGACGATCAGCAGCGCCGGCGAGCGGATGCCTGCCCCCATCAGGATGTCGGGCAGCGTGGCCAGGGTAGCGCAATACACCCGCTGCTGGGGGGTGGTGCCCTGCTCCACCAGCGCCACTGGCATTGCATCGGCCAAGCCGTGGGCGCGCAGTTGGTCGCAAATGTGGCGGACGCTCTTCAGCCCCATGTAAAACACCACTGTTTGATGCGGTTGCGCCAGCATCGGCCAGTTCAGATCCAGTTCGCCGTCCTTGAGATGGCCGGTCACGAATACACAGGCCTGGGCGTAATCGCGATGGGTCAACGGAATGCCGGCGTAGGCCGCACAACCGGCGGCGGCAGTCACGCCGGGCACCACCTGAAACGGTACGCCCGCCGCCATCAGGGTTTCAATCTCTTCGCCGCCGCGCCCGAAAATGAACGGGTCGCCGCCCTTGAGCCGCAACACCCGCTTGCCCTGCAAGGCCAGTTCCACCAGCAACCGGTTGATGTCGTCCTGGGGCAGCGTGTGATGTTCCGGCTTTTTGCCGACAAAAATGCGTTCTGTTCGAGGCTCCAGCAGTTCCAGAATTTCCGCACCAACCAAGCGGTCGTACACCGCCACATCGGCCTGCCGCATCAACCGCAGCGCCTTCAGGGTCAACAGCTCGGGGTCGCCGGGACCCGCTCCTACCAGATACACCTCGCCAACCGGCGGTCGCGCCGGTTCTGAATTTGCCGTCATAGTGGATTTCGCGTCATCGAGATAGGTTGGAATAAATTGGGAAAGTTTTTTGGGTCAACGCAGCCGTTCGGCCCGCACTCCAGCCAGCGCCAATTCCAGCCGCCGCCAAGCCGGTTCTCCGCCGGGCAGGCCAAACCGCAACGCCGGCGGGTCGGTAAAGCGCCGGACCAGAATGCCGCGCCGCGCCAGCGCATCCTGCCAGAATGCGGCGTCCGACAACGGCGCCCATTGAAATAATCCAGCGCCGCCGGCGACCGGCAAGCCTTGTCGCTTCAGTAAATCCGCCAGCCGGCTCCCGGCGCGGTCAAGATCAGCGCGCATCGCCGCCTGCCAGGCGCGGTCGCTCAAGGCTCGCGTCGCCACCCAGCGGCTGGGGCCGGTGACCGTCCACGGTCCCAGTGGCTCCCGTAACTGTTCCAGCAGTCCCGCCTCCGCCAGCACAAAGCCGACCCGCGCGCCGGCCAAGCCGAAGAACTTGCCCAGCGAGCGCAACACGATCAACCCCGGCAGGCCAACGTGATGCGCCACACTCCCCTCCGGCGTGGCGTCCATGAACGCCTCATCCACCACCAGCCAGCCGCCGCGCGCCGCCAGTCGCGCCCGCCAGTCCAGCAACGCATCCACGGGAAACCGAACGCCAGTGGGATTGTTGGGATGAACCAGCACCAGCGTATCCAACTGCGCTATCGCGGTGTCCAGACGGTCGGCGGACAATAACTCCACCTGATGCCCGGCCCGCCGCCAGGCATGGGCGTGTTCGGCGTAGCTGGGACTCAGGACGCCGATGCGCCCCAGCGCGCGCAACCGGGGCAATGCCTGAATGGCCGCCTGGGAACCGGCTGCCGGCAACAACGATTCTGTGCCGTAATAAGCCGCCGCCGCTGCTTCCAGACCGTCATTCACTTCTGGCAACCGTTGCCAGACCGGCGCCGGAATCGGTGGAACCGGCCAACCCTGCGGATTGATCCCGGTGGACAAATCCAGCCAGTCACTCAGCGGAATGCCGTACTGCTCGGCTGCCACCCGCAAGCCGCCGCCATGTTCAAGCAAGGATCAATCCTCCCAGTGCAATCACACCCAGCCACAGCCATATCGCCCGCCGCACCAGCGCCACGGCCCGGCTGATATCCTCGGCGCGTGGGGCCAGACCCTCGCCCAGCGCCGGACGCGGTTGCCACTGGCCGTGATAACAGGCCGGCCCGCCCAGCGCCAGACCCAGCGCGCCGGCGCCCGCTGCCATCACCGGGCCAGCGTTTGGGCTTTTCCAGCCCGGCGCTTGCTCTTGCCAGCAGCGCCAGGCGAGAGCTGGCTTGGTTCCCACCGCCACATAACTCAACGCGGTGAGCCGCGCTGGCAACCAGTTCAGTACATCGTCCAGTCGCGCTGCCGCCCAGCCGAAATCCCGGTAGCGCGGGGTGCGATAGCCCCACATCGCATCCAGGGTATTGGCCAGCCGATAAAGCACCGCGCCCGCCGCGCCCGCCAGCACAAACCAGCACAGCGCGCCAAAAATCGCGTCGCAGCCATTTTCCAGCACCGACTCCACCGTGGCCCGGCTGATCTGCTCCTCATCCAGATCGGCGGTGTCGCGACTGACGATCATCGCCACTTTCTCCCGCGCCAGCGGCAAATCGCCCGCTTGCAGCGCCTTCGCCACCGCTTCGGCATGTTCCGCCAGACTGCGTGCGCCAATCGCCAGATACAACAGGCCCAGCGCCACCGCCAGTCCGAGCAGCGGAATAGCCGCCAGCAGCCAGGCGGCGAGAGTGAACGGAACCAGCAGCAGGATAACCGCACCGACGCCGCGTGTCCGCCGCGCTTCGGCGCTCAATTCGGGCGGACCGTAACCGAAGGCTTCAACTTGGCGGGCCAGTCCGCCGAATCCCACTAGCGGATGCCAGCGGCGCGGCTCGCCCCAGTGGTAGTCGAGCAGCACCGCGCCGAGGCACAACAACGCGGTCAACATGAACTTTCCTGCCTGCGGGAGATGGGGCGGAAATGCGGGATGAGGGGTGATCGCATCGGAAATGTTGGGAGATTCAAGGTGGGGCGCTAGTGTAGCCAAAAACAGGATGATTCAGTAGGGACACAGCGGCACCGTGTCCCTACGGGTTCTACAGGTATAATCTTTCCAGGAACTCACCTTAAAAAACTGATTATTAAAAGGATTCCTATTCCTAATCCGTGCTTCTGGCCGGCAATGTCACCTGGAAATAGCTGTCGCCCGCTGTCAATTCCGGGTCGGGATGGCCCTGTTCCCGCATGGCGGCGAACATGGTGGCGATCCCCCGCCCGATCCGCTCCACATAGCGAAAATCGTAGAGATATTGCACGAGCAGCGGATTGCGTTGATAGACCAGACCCAGTTTGACGGTTTCCAGCGTCTGCGTGTTGGGCAACCCGCCGGGACTGGTGACCACCAGGCGATCCGTGAAAAATTCAATCAGAATTGGGCTGCCCTTGATCGTGTAATCACGATGACAGATAGCATTGACGACCGCCTCCCGCAACGCAGGTACGGGAAAACGTCTTTTCTCCTGACGGGCCGCAACCGGCCTGTCAAACGACGCCGGGTTATGAATATCCAGATAATCCATTAACAACGGCAAATCCTGAATCAGCGGCTTGCCAAAATAGCGATTACTGATGACAGGAGCCGCTTTATCAAGGCCCTGATAGGCTGCAACTTGTATTCCCGTGGCCGGCAAAACATTTTCCTTGTTCCGCCCGAACAGTAAACCACCCAGCAAAGTCAATCGTTCGTCCCGCAACAAAGCCAGGTTATGTAACAAGGTTTGCTGTTCTGCCGGGGAATAATCCTCCAGTTTTAATGAGCGGTAATGAGCCAGATACTCCCCTACCAGCATCAAATGCAAATCCTGCCAGTTGGTATCCTGCAAGGTGGTCAGTTCATAATGCAACTGCGCTGACTGTTGAAACAGTCGCCGCAACTCGGCACGGGTCGCCTCACGACTGACTGTGCCCGAACGGATGTAATAAATCTGCCGAGTCTGCGCCCGATAGGCATAGGGTTTATCATAATTTCCCATCAGATGAACGGTGAGAACAGACCGATCTTGAACGGCCACTTGGCGAACTTCAATTTGCAAGGGTGGCTCAAAGGCATAACACAGATTTTGAATCCGCTCCTCATTATCGTCACGAGTCAACCCTACTACTTCCCGTTTATCAGAGATGCCCAGAATCAACCAACCGCCACGATAATTGGCTAAAGCTCCAAGTTCTCTGGCCAGATGTTCATTGCGCACAGAATCCAGCTTGAATTCCAGCACTTCCGATTCACCATAAGAAATCAAGGAGAGCAGTTCATCAGCATTCATTGTGTCCTATCCAGTATCTCGATGGGTGTGCTCGGTAGGTCACCGCCTGGCGCAGGGTCGTTGCACTTAACCGGTCGGTCCCCGCCGCCTGCGCCAGATACCGCAACAGCGACCGGATAAAATCCAGACCACTCGATCCCTCCTTCCATACTGTAGCCAAAAACCGGATGTTTCCGCCAAAATCCGGCCCTATGAATACCAAGACCCTGATGATCCAAGGCACCACCTCCGACGCTGGCAAAAGCGTCATGGTCGCTGGCCTGTGCCGGCTGCTGGCGCGGCGCGGTGTGAAAGTCGCGCCATTCAAACCGCAAAACATGGCCCTCAACAGCGCCGTGACTGTGGATGGCGGCGAAATCGGCCGCGCCCAGGCGGTACAAGCCCAAGCCGCTTTTCTGGAACCGCACACCGATATGAACCCGGTGCTGCTCAAACCCAATACCGACATCGGCGCGCAAGTCATCATTCACGGCAAGGCGCTGACCAATATGGACGCCCGAACCTATCACGACTACAAGCCGGTGGCGATGCGGGCGGTGCTGGAATCCTACGAGCGGCTGCACACGGCTTACGACCTGGTGCTGGTGGAAGGCGCAGGCAGTCCGGCGGAAATCAACCTGCGCGACAAGGACATCGCCAACATGGGGTTCGCCGAGGCGGTAGACTGCCCGGTCTGGCTGGTCGGCGACATTGATCGCGGCGGCGTGTTCGCCCATCTGTACGGCACGCTGGCCCTGCTGGCGCCGAGCGAGCGGGCGCGAATTACCGGCCTCATCATCAACCGCTTCCGGGGCGACGTGAGTCTGCTGGCGCCGGGGTTGGACTGGCTGACCCGGGAAACCGGCAAACCGGTGCTGGGCGTGCTGCCGTATCTGCAAGGGCTGCATCTCGAAGCTGAGGATGCCCTGCCCCGCGAACCCGGCGTCGCCAAAGACCCGGAACGGCTGCGGGTCGCCGTGCCCGTGCTGGCGCGGATCAGCAATCACACCGACCTGGACCCCCTGCGCCTGCATCCGCAGGTTGAAGTGCTCTGGGTGCGCACGGGCGAAACCTTCCCGCCGAGCGACCTCATCGTCCTGCCCGGCAGCAAGAGCACACGCGGCGACTTGCAAAGATTGCGCGACCAGGGCTGGGATGCGGCGATTCAGCGCCATCTGCGCTATGGCGGCAAAATTATCGGCATTTGCGGCGGCTTTCAAATGCTGGGGCGCTGGGTTCATGATCCGCTGGGGCTGGAAGGCGAACCGGGCCGCAGTCCCGGTCTCGGTCTGCTGGATTTCGAGACCACGCTGGAACCGGAAAAGCAGTTGCGCCGGGTTGAGGGTCAGTTAACGTTGGCCGATGCGTTCGTCACCGGCTATGAAATTCATGCCGGCGTCAGCACGGGACCAGCCCTGAATCATCCTGCCATTCGCTTGAGCGATGGCCGCCTGGACGGCGCGCTATCGGACGACGGCCAAATCCTCGGCGCTTATTTGCACGGCCTGTTCGATGCCGCCCCGGCCCGCGATGCGCTGCTGCGCTGGGCTGGACTGGCGGTGCGGGAAACGCCCGATTATCGGCAACTGCGGGAAGAGGGTATCAACAAGCTGGCGGACGCCATTGCGGCGCATGTAGATTTGCGCTGGCTGGAACAAATGTTGACCGGCTGAAAGGACAGTTTTGCAATTCTAGTCAATGAAGTTGAGGAATCGGCTATGAAATTTCGGACTGTTTTATTCGTGACCCTAGTGCTAGCGGTGGTTATCAATAGCGGCATTTTGGTCTACCCGTATTTTCAGCGGCCGCCAGATAAAAACATTGCCGATCAGAAGCCTGTCGAAAAAATAGCGCCCCAGTCTCCGAAAGCGCCAGAAACTGCGCCGCCTTCCAGCAGTAATACTTCCGATCAGGTCGCCCTGTTGGAAACAACCAAGCCGCCGGTCGCCAAAATTCCGATTCCAACTCCGCCACCCCCCGCCCACAGCATCGTTAACCGGATACTGGTGGAGAAAAAAGCGCGGCGTCTGACATTATTTAGCAACAATAAACCGATCAAAATCTATGAAATCGCCTTGGGTCGTCAACCGGAAGGTCCCAAACAATTCCAGGGGGACAATAAAACGCCAGAAGGTCGCTACGTCATTGATTCACGCAAGAGAAACAGCAGTTATCATCGCGCTCTGCACATCTCCTATCCCAATCCCAAGGATGCCGCCTTCGCCGCCAAACAAAAAAAATCCGCCGGGGGCGACATCATGATTCACGGACTCCCTAATGGCATGGGCACGCTGGGGCCGTTCCATCGGCTACGGGACTGGACAGCAGGTTGCATTGCGGTCACTAATGCCGAGATTGAAGAAATCTGGCGCGCTGTTCCCGACGGCACGCCGGTTGAAATTCGGCCTTAATCAATCCGGCGCCCTCCTGACTTGCCCTACCCTTTCCCGGTAGATTTCACTGGACAAAGTAGATAAGTGCCGCGAAATCCACCAGCACGCCGCCAATGAGCGCCTATCCTTATCCAGCATTCCATCCAGCCGAGGAAATCAGACCATGTCCAGCAGCCTTCAGCCCATAAGCATGGGCGTCCTGACCAGCGGCGGCGACGCCCAGGGCATGAACGCCGCCGTGCGCGCCGTCGTCCGTTCCGCCCTGCGGCAGGGCGCTGCCGTTTACGCCATCTACGAAGGCTATCAGGGCATGGTGGACGGCGGCGACCGCATCCGGCTGCTGTCCTGGGACGATGTCGGCAGCATCCTGCACCGAGGCGGCACCGTCATCGGCACCGCCCGCTGTCCAGCCTTCCGCGAGCGGGAAGGTCGGTTACGCGCCGCCCGCAACCTGCTCCAGCACGGCATTGACCGGCTGGTCGTCATCGGCGGCGACGGCAGTCTGACCGGCGCCAACATCTTCCGCCAGGAATGGCCGGAACTGGCGGCGGAACTGGTGCAACGGGGCGAAGTGGACGAGGCGACCGCCCAACAGCATCCGGCGCTGATGATCGTCGGGCTGGTCGGCTCGATTGACAATGACATGGTCGGCACCGATATGACTATCGGCGCCAACAGCGCCCTGCACCGGATCATTGAGGCCATTGACGCCATCACCAGCACTGCCGCCAGCCACCAGCGCGCCTTCGTGGTCGAGGTCATGGGCCGGCGCTGCGGCTATCTGGCGCTGACCAGCGTGATCGCCGGCGGCGCCGATTACGTGCTGATCCCGGAAAATCCACCGGACGAAGGCTGGGAAGACCCGATGTGCGCACTATTGCGGGCCGGGCGGGCGGCGGGCCGCCGCGACAGCATCGTCATCGTCGCCGAGGGCGCCCACGATCGTGCCGGCCATCCGATCAGCGCCGACTATGTGCGGCAGGTCCTGGAGGAACGGCTGGGCGAGGATACCCGGGTGACCATTCTCGGCCACGTGCAGCGCGGCGGCGCGCCCAGTGCCTACGACCGCTGGATGAGCACCCTGGTCGGCCACGCTGCCGTCGAAGAATTACTGGCGGCTACGGCGGAGAGCGAACCGCAACTGATCGGCGTTCGCTATAACCGGGTGCGGCGTGCGCCGTTGATGCAGTGCGTCGAACAGACGCAAGCGGTGGCACAAACCATCGCTGCGCAGGATTACGCCCAAGCGATGGTGCTGCGCGGCGGCAGCTTCACCGAGATGTCCCGCACCTTCAAGGCGCTGGCCGAGGCGTTGCCCAGCGTCGCCCCACCCGCCCGACCGCGCCGGATCGCAGTGGTGCACGGCGGCGGACTGGCGCCCGGCATGAATACTGCTGCCCGCGCCGCCGTCCGTCTCGGCCTGGATCGCGGCCACACCATGCTGGGGATTCGCGGTAGCTTCGAGGGTTTGATCAACGGTCGGATCGAGGAACTGACTTGGGGTGCGGTCGAAGGCTGGACTGCGCTGGGCGGGGCCGAACTGGGCGCCAGCCGCTACATTCCGGCTGTTGAACAGCTTTACACCGCCGCCCGCGTGCTGGAAACCCACGGCATTGACGGTCTGATCATCATCGGCGGCTGGACGGCCTATCAGGCGGCTTATCAGTTCCACGCCGAACGCGAGCGTTATCCCGCCTTCAAGATTCCGATGATCTGCCTGCCGGCCAGCATTGATAACAACCTGCCCGGCTCGGAGCTGAGCATCGGCGCCGACACCGCGCTTAACGTCATCGTCGAGGCGCTGGACCGGATCAAGCAGTCAGCCATGGCGGCGCGGCGTTGTTTCGTGGTCGAGGTGATGGGCCGGCATTGCGGCTATCTGGCGCTGATGAGCGGCCTGGCTGGCGGCGCCGAACGGGTTTATCTACCCGAGGAAGGCATCCGGCTCCAGGACCTGCAAGCCGACGTGGAACACATGATCGCCAGCTTCCGCGCGGGGCGGCGGCTCTATCTGGCGATCCGCAACGAGTACGCCAATTCGCACTACACCACCGATTTCCTGTGCCGGCTGTTCGAGGAAGAAGGCGACGCCCTGTTCGACGTGCGTCAGGCGGTGCTCGGCCACATCCAGCAGGGCGGCAACCCCTCGCCCTTCGACCGCATCCTGGCCACTCGCCTGGCGGCCCATGGCATTGATTTTCTGACTGGAGAACTGGAACGTGGCTCGGCGACAGGCGCCTTTATCGGTCTGGTCGAGGGCAAAATCACCACCTTCCCGCTTAAACAGTTGCCAGACATGATTGACCCGGCCCACCGCCGACCACTGGAACAATGGTGGCTGGAATTGCGGTCGGTCTTTCGGGCGCTGGCGCCGCTGGACGTAGAACATTGAAGCAACGAGCCTCCCCCGGCCTGGACAGAGGATGCTGGAATCTACCGCCCCACCCGATTACGCCCGGCGTGCTTGGCCTGATACAGCGCGCCGTCGGCGGCCTCCACCAGTTCAGCCGCAGAATTGCGCTCTGCCGGAATGCACGCCGCTACCCCCAGGCTGACCGTAACGCAGGCAGCGACCCTGGAATAACCGTGGGGAATAGCCAGATCCATCACCCGACAGCGCATGAGTTCCGCCATGTCAACCGCTGAGTCCAGGGAGGTATCCGGCAGAATGGCGGCGAATTCCTCACCGCCATAGCGCGCCAGGGTGTCCGAAGCGCGTTGCAGGGTCGCCGCCAGCACCGCCGCCACCTTTCTCAGGCAATCGTCGCCCTGAGGGTGGCCGTAGTGATCGTTGTAGGACTTGAAAAAGTCAATATCGAGCAGGATCAGCGCCAGCGGGGCGCCATGGCGCCGGGTGCGATTCCATTCCAACGTCAATGTCTCGTCGAAGCGTCGCCGGTTCGGAATACCGGTCAGTCCGTCCATGCCGGCCAACTGCTCTAACAGATCGCCGCGTCGTTTGAGTTCCAGGTGATTGCGTACCCGCGCCTTAATGATCGGGAACCGAAACGGCTTGGTGATATAGTCAATCGCTCCGGCTTCCAGGCCGGCCTTTTCATCCGCCTCCTCGTTCAAATGGGTGAGAAAAATCACCGGAATATTGATGGTGCGAGGATCCGCCTTGAGCCGACGGCATACTTCATAGCCATCCAGACCAGGCATCATCACGTCCAGCAGGATCAGATCGGGCGGATCGCTGATCGCTTGTTCCAACGCGCTGGCGCCATCGGTCGCCAACCGGCATTCATAGTCCTGACCGAGCGCCTTGGCCAGCAGCAACAAATTGGCTTTGACATCATCAACCAACAACAGTCGGGGACGCGCGGGCGCTGGAATCGAGTCCATGCAAGTCACCTGTGATCGCTAAAAGTAGTCAATATCCAGCCGACTCAGGTACTCGTCAACAACAGCAAGGCTGGCGCGTGCAGCATCGGCGTCGGTGGCCTTGGCGGCCTGCTCCAGCTTCAGGAACAGATCGGCGAGATCGGTCAGACCGTAATTGCCCGCCGCTCCCTTATACCCATGTGCCCGCCGGCGCAAGTCTGCAAAATCGGCGCCCGCCAGCGCCCGCCGCATCGCTGCCCGCTCTTCTTCCAGTTCAGTCAGGAATTCAGGCAACAAATCGCTGAGAAACTGATCGAGCCATACTTTAATGCGTCGAGCGTTGGCGGTCATTGCAACCGGCGGCGCCGTCCCGACCGCTGGGGCAGGCGCGGTCACTGGCAACCCTGGCGGTGTGGCGGCAGCAACCTGAGGAACGGGCGATTCGACCGGCGCGCTGGCGGTAGACCCGGCGGCCCGCGCCGCCAGCAATTCGCCCAGCGCCCGCCACAACTCGCCCTTGCGCACCGGCTTGGTCAGAAAGGCATCACAACCGGCATCATAGCACCGCTGACGATGCTCATCTAAGGCGTGGGCGGTCAGGGTCGCAATGGTCACCGGTCGCGCTCCGGTTTCCCGCTCCCAGGCGCGAATTCGCCGGGTCGCCTCCAACCCATCCATTTCCGGCATTTCCACATCCATCAAAATCAGATCAAACGGCTCGGTCGTAGCCTTGGCCACCGCCTCCCGGCCATCAACCGCCTCACTAATCGTCAGCGGGCTACCCTGGAGAAACTTGCAGATCACCTTGCGGTTGGCGGCGCTGTCTTCGACCAGCAAAACACGGGCGGCCGGCAGCGGCATAGACCCGGAATGCAGCGAGGCCGGCTCCGGCGCTGCGTCCGCCTGGCTGGGCACACTGGCGACGCGGGCAAAACTGACGATGAAGAAAAATTCGCTGCCCCGTCCCAGCTCGCTGTTCAGTCCGATTCGCCCCCCCATCAATTCCACCAGCCGCCTGCAAATCGCCAGTCCCAGTCCCGAACCACCGTACTTGCGGGTGATGGAAGCATCGGCCTGGAAAAAGCTCTCAAACACGGCCGCGTGCTGCTCCGGGGCAATACCGATGCCGGTATCGCGGACGCTGAAGCGCAGGGCGTCATTCAACCCCGGTTCCTCGACATCCGCCACATCAATCATCACCGCGCCATGCGCCGTAAACTTGACTGCATTACCCACCAGATTGAGCAGGATCTGTCGCAACCGGGTGGGGTCGCCGATCCGATCCGGGTAGATCCCTGGCGCCACCCAGCAGGCCAGATTCAAACCGTTCTCGCGGGCGCGCGGCATCATGATCCGCCCCACTTCGTCAATCAGCGCCACCAGATTAAAGGACGTAGCCTCCAACTGAATTTGCCCGGACTCGATCTTGGAAAAATCGAGAATGTCATTGATGATGGACAGTAATAGCTCCCCGGAGCTTTGCAGCGTGTGAATATAGTCCTTCTGGTCGGTATTAAGGGGGGTTTCGAACAGCAATTCGCTCATCCCAAGAATCGCGTTCATCGGAGTACGGATTTCGTGGCTCATCCGCGCCAGGAATTCACTCTTGGTCCGACTGGCGATCTCGGCTTCCTCCTTGGCAATACGCAGCGAGGCTTCCAACCGCTCTCGCTCCCTGATCTCGCTGTTCAACTGTTCATTACGGTCCTGCAACTCGGCGGTGCGCTCCCGAACCTTGGTCTCCAGGTCGTCGTAATACTGGCGCAGGCTTTCGATCATGGCGTTGAACGATGCCGACAGCACCCCGATTTCATCGTCGCTGTTGATTGCGATTCGCTGAGTCAAATCCCGATGCTGGCTGATCTGAGCCGCCTTGTCAGCCAGCGCAGTCATGGGCCGAATTACATGGCGCTGCAAAACCGCGTAAATCAGCGCCAGCGCCATGCCCCAGGCCAGCACCAGCACCGTGCTACTGAGAACAACCATGCTAAAAATTTTGGAATCAATCAGTTCTCTTTTAAGGCCAATATGAATCGTGCCGATAATCTGGTCGGACTGGATAACCGGCATAATCACCTCATAATAGGCATTGACCGGAAACATCAGGCGTTTAAATATCGTGTCGTATTGAATAGAATCATAGGAAGGCTCATTGAGTTGAGCGCCCGACATTTTTTCATCGCTATGATATAATACTTTTCGATTTTTATCGGCAATAAAGGCATAACTGATATCGGCGTTATTTTTCGCCACCCCATACAGGTAATCGTTCATCCAGTTCATACCATCCAGCGGAAACGCCGTCAGATTCTGATTCATAATCCGGCGAATATTCTCGCTCAGCGCGAATGCCTTATCCTCCAGCAGTGCTTTGTAATCGCTATGCACTGCGTTAAAGGTATAAAAAATAGTTGCGGCGATGACGATAATGGACAGGGCCATTGCTGAAACCAGGGCAAGCAGAATCCTGGTTCTAACGCGCCAGGCGTGTGGTTTCATGGAATAATCCGTGTTGCAGACTCGATGGTCTTCGCATCAAATTTGATGCCTAATTCACGGGCCTTGCTCAGATTCAGTTCAATCAGATACGCGGTCGGTTCGACCGGTGGAATCGTGCCCGCCGGCTCGCCCTTGAAAATGCGGCCAATCATTCCAGCCTGCTGCGCCCCCAGTCCCTGATGGTCGGTCAACACCCCGCCCACCGCGCCTTCATCAACGCCCTTGCTGGTGACCGCAATCAGCGGCTTGCGCAACTTGTCCAGCAATTCCTTGAAAGACTTGCTGTCATTGCCCAGCACATCCAGGTCATACCAGCCGAACACCAGATCAGGATTGGACTGTTGCAGCTTGTCAATCAACAGACGCAAGCTGGCGTTATTCTGGGCGTAATCAAAATAATCAATAAAGCTGATTTGCCATTGCGCGACATTACCGGCTTTCTGCAGATATTTGACATACGCGGCGTCTTGCAGGGCCTGACCGGAGTAGGCAAACGCGATCCGGCGATACCGCTGGGTATCCGGGAATAACTCACGAATCAGCTCCAGGCGCTTGCGTGGAGAAACTGAATAACCCAGGCCCGTGATATTTTTGCCAGTCGGCTGGCCATAGGCGCTGATCAGCCCAACATCCACCGGAAAGGTGATGCCGCAAAACACCATGGGAATTCCCGTAGGCTCTACGGCTTTCCAGACAGGAATGCTGGCCTGCGTACCAATAGTGGCGAACAGGTCGGGTTTTTCATTGAGTGCTTGCCGGGCCAGCGCAGCGGTTTCGGCGAAATCCTCGATCCGCGATTTGACCATCACCGTCGGCAGATACGTGAGATTGCGCCCCTCATTGTAGCCCAGTTTGGCCAGATGGTTCTTCAGTGCGGCCTCGATTTCCACTGCATAGGGGGCCGCGGTGCGGAAGATTGCAATTTTCCAGGACTTGCGCGGCGATCCGGCTACGCTGGCGGCGGCGAACAGGCTCAGGCCAAGCCACAGCACGGCCAGGCGAAACAGGCGATTTTTCAGGAAGACGAACATGGCGGCTGACT
>ERZ1645187.1657-NODE-1657-length-20325-cov-16.687963_pt1 | contig 20325 bp, 21 predicted proteins | sample MGYA00575352_ERZ1645187 | MGnify/ENA primary metagenome ERZ1645187 (study PRJEB40837, sample SAMN11349314) | freshwater sediment metagenome | isolation source: river sediment | host: Sediment | place: India: Wazaribad , New Delhi | collected 2017-02-21 ... | reverse complement strand
GCCTTCCCGGTGTTCTTCAAGTACGTGAACAAGGAAGCGACCAAGGTCACGGTCAACCGCTGAGCGACAATCTCCGAGCCTGCCGGGCGCCCAGCGCGACCCGGCATCTCTCACCCACCTGACCCCCTCCCGCCGCCTGGCGGGAGGGGGTTTTTCATTGGCCCTTACCAGGGCTGCTGTGGTTTGCGGCCTTCCTTCGATGGGACGCATCCACCGCTGCCGGAACCGCGAGCCAGCCCCGGCAGGTGTGGCGGACAACAAACCCTCGCCGTGCCAGTCTAGCCCCGGCGTGCACTGCCCCAGCGCCGCGGCTCCGGCCTGGCCGACGCAACCGTTCTGCGTGGAGTTGCTGCGCCTGCACGGCGCCTGCCTGACCACCGTGGCCACAGCTGAGGGTACCCGCCTGCAGCTGGAACTGCCCGTTCGCGGTGGTGCGGCCTGAGGTGCCGCGGCGGTCACCGCCCTGCGCGGCTGCCGTCCCACCCCTTCCTCGTGCCTGCCACAGAAGCGTGTGCGCTCTCGCCACACTCCTGATCAAAACCGTTGCGTACCTGTTGGATCACCGCCTAGGTACTGCAGATGTGTGGTGCGAGGTGGTCCTGGTATGGCCATTGTTTCTTTTTCTATTTCGTTAAAAATCATTAAGTTACTTGTTTTCACGCTGGTTATTGAGCGTGTTTTCTGTTCTGGCATGGTTGCTGCTATAAAGAGGGCAAACGATTGCACGATTCCTCTTCAACAGAGCCAAGGAGCACGCCATGACAACGCAAGTAATCAAGAAGACCGAGACCCGCACCGATGTTGCCCAGGAGACCTCAAGATTTTCCGTGGGTGTGATTATGACCATGGCCGGAATCATCGGCATATGGGCCATCAGCTGCCTGATCGGTGGTTTGGCCAGCGGCGGATTCAGCGCCTTGATCAGGGGATTTGTCACCGCCATCACCGGAAACTGAAAAACAATCAATAAACAATTGCAGGAGATCGAACAATGACCGAGAAAAAAAGCAGTCGCCTTGTCCCCGCCATCATGCTCAGCTTCGGCGCCCTGGTCTGCCTGTGGGTGGCAGCCACCATGGTCGGCGCCCTGCACCAGGCGAACTGGCAGGTGAGTGAACTGGCCCGCCAGTACATGCTGGCCACGGGCATGATGCGACCGATGCACACCCTGGTGGATTTCTACTCGCACATCAAGGGTATCGAGTACCTGATCTGCGTGGCCTTCTTCGTGGCCTTCCCGGTGTTCTTCAAGTACGTGAACAAGGAAGCGACCAAGGTCACGGTCAGCCGCTGAGCGACACCCTTTGCTCCTGCCGGGCGCCTCCGGCGTCCCGGCCCCCGACCCCCTTCCGCCCCCGGCGGGAGGGGGCTCTTCGTTGTTTCGAACACGGACCTCCGCAGCGCCGATGGTGAACAGTAGGTCTATTGAAAAATTGTCGGTTGCAGGAAGGCCCTGGAAAACAGGTTCCCCTGTGAGCGCGCCACCGAACCGGGAGGGAGCATGCCCAAATCCGCAGCCGATGCCAAAACAGTGCTCACCCCCACCGAGGCCATCCTGGAGAGCATCTCGGACGGGGTCTTCACCGTGGACCGGCAGTGGCGGGTGACCTCGTTCAACCGGGCGGCCGAGCAGATCACCGGCGTGGACCGGCGCGAGGCCATCGGCCGTCTGTGTTCCGAGGTGCTGCGCGCGGACATGTGCGGCGATTCCTGCGCCCTGCGCCAGACCCTGGAGACCGGTCGGCCGGTCATCGGCCGGACCGGCTGGTTCATCGATGCGGACGGCAACCGCGTTCCCATCAGCCTGTCCACGGCGGTGCTGCGGGACAGCGACGGCCAGGTGATCGGCGGCGCCGAGGTCTTCCGCGACCTCTCCGAGATCGAGGCCCTGCGCCAGCAGCTGGACGGGAAGAGTCGGGTCGGCGATCTGGTCAGCCGCAGTCCGCTCATGCAGCGATTGTTCGAGGTGCTGCCGGCCATCGCCGCCAGTCCGAGCACGGTGCTCATCCTCGGTGCGACCGGTACCGGCAAGGAGGTGATGGCACGCACCATTCATTCCTTGAGTCCGCGCAGCCGGGGACCTTTTGTCGCGGTCAACTGTGCGGCCCTGCCCGAGACGCTGCTCGAATCCGAGCTGTTCGGCTACAAGGCGGGTGCCTTCACCGATGCCCGCACGGACAAGCCCGGACGTTTTGCCCTGGCCGCCAAGGGAACGATTTTTCTCGATGAAATCGGTGAGATGAGTGCCGCCTTGCAGGTGAAACTGCTGCGTGTGCTCCAGGAACGGTGCTACGAACCGTTGGGAAGTGTCGCTTCCGTCCCCGCCGACGCCCGGGTCATTGCCGCCACCAACCGGGACCTGGCCGCGCTGGTTCGCTCGGGCCGGTTTCGCGAGGATCTCTATTATCGGGTCAATGTCGTCCGCATCGAACTGCCGCCCCTGCGCCGCCGCAAGGAAGACATCCCGCCGCTGGTCGACCGGTTCATCGACCGGTTCAATCAGCTGCAGGGCAAGGCCATCGACGCTCTCGGTCCGGAGGCCCTGGCCCTGCTCATGGCCCATGACTGGCCGGGCAACATCCGTGAACTGGAGAACGTCATCGAGCGCGCCTTCATCCTCTGCGGCGATGGCCCGATTACCATGGCCCACCTGCCCCGCGAACTGCTCCTGCGGGATCACCTGTCGCAGCGCACCGGCGACCTGCGCGCGGTGCGTGACCTGCTTGACGCCCAGACCATCCGCGCCGCACTCAGGGAGAACAACAACAATCGCCTGGCCACGGCCCGACAGCTGGGTGTCCACAAGACGACCCTGTTCCGACGCATGAAGAAATTGGGTCTGACGGCGCCGGGACGCCGGGGTCGTCCTACCAATAAGGAGCGTTAATGCAGCCTACGATTGTCGCAAAGCTGCGTTTATGCACCTTTACTGTTCCCCAAGGGCGGCCAAGGGATGTTCATTAAGGACGAAAAAACGGCAGGTTCCTTCGTTTTCTTGGCGTTGTCTGCGTTTGGACCCCATTTTGCAAGGTTTCGAGTGTGAACGGACATCAGGGAACACAACCCGTCACGGCCGCGTTTCCGTACTGGAACGGCCGCTTGGCACCTGTTTTCGACACCGCCCGGCGGATGCTGGTGGTGACCGCCTCGGTTGGGGGCGTCCTTCGGGCCGACCAGCAGCTTGCCGAGGGTGCGCCGGTTCGTCGCGCCGTGCAACTGGCCGAAGCAGGCATCGAGTTTTTGGTCTGCGGCGCGATCAGTCGCACCCTGCACGAGTTGCTTACGGCCCGGGGCATTATTGTGCTGCCCTTTCTGGCCGGAGATCTGCAGGAGATAGTTGCCTGCTGGGTCGATGGCCGGCTGCCCGGCGAGGCGTTCGTCATGCCGGGATGCCGCCGGCGCCGGAGTGGTGCGCGTCTTGATGGTCCGGTGCACACGGCCATCACCGGTGTGGGGCGGCGACGAAGAAGAGTTGGAGGCGGACCCCTTTCGCGAAATAGCGCGGACAGCTCCGATGCACCCTCGCCAGACCACTCGGGTGGTCCGGCCGCAACCAATGACTCCGATCGGGCCGACTGAATGTGGTTCGGTCGGGACACACTCCATACACCACAGAGGAGGAAGACACATGCCACGAGGAGATGGAACAGGACCGATGGGCGAAGGCCCCATGACCGGACGGGGGGCGGGCCTCTGCGCGGGGAACGTTCAGCCGGGTTTTGCCGGTGGTCAGGCGGGCCGCGGCTTCGGCCCGGGATTCGGCGGCCGTGGTTTCGCCGGGGATCGGCGTTTTGCCGGTGGCGGCCGCGGCTACCGCAACAGGGTCTACCCCACCCAGGGCGGTGCGGGATTTGCCGCACAACCCATGGCAGCCGACCCGGCCGTCCAGCGGCAGGGGTTGGAGCAGCAGGCCGGTCTGCTCAAAAGCCAGCTGGCCTTCATTGAAAAACGGCTCGCCGAGTTGGCGGCCGGCGACAGCCAGGGCTGAAGCCTGTCTGCCGGGGAGTCTTCTACAAAGAACCCTCCCCGGCAATCTGAACGCCCGGATATGCCCCGGTCGGCGAACCCGGCCGAGGAATTTTCCCGGCGGACCCACAACAACCAATGGTTCCGGTCATCCGGAACAGGGAGTACTGCATGAAAATAGTGTTCACCGTTGCCGGCAAGGGGCTCGAGGCGCCCATGGACCCGCGGTTTGGCCGTTGTGCCGCCTTTCTGATCTACGACCTGGACACCGACACCTTTGCGGTCGAGGACAATCCCCATGGGCAGGCGGCGCAGGGCGCGGGCATTCAGGCCGCGGAGACCGTGGTCCGCCTGGGTGGTCAGGCACTGGTCAGCGGCCATTGCGGCCCCAAGGCCTTTCAGGCCCTGCGGGCGGCCGGGGTGACGATTTACACCACCACGGCAGCCACGGTCAGCGAGGCCCTGGCCCTGTACAGTGAAGGCAAGCTGACCGAGGCCGCCGGTGCCGATGCGCCCCGGGGCCGGCGTCGATGACCGGTCACCAGGACCGGCGCAGCGCGTACCCCTACAGGCAACAGGCACGGACGGGTGCAGGATTCCGGGGATAGCGGCCTATGAGCGAGGAAACAGCGGGCCGGATTTTCGGGCCGGTACCGTCACGGCGGCTGGGGCGCAGTCTTGGCATCAACAACATCCCGGCCAAGCACTGCTCCTATGCCTGCGTCTACTGCCAGGTGGGCCGCACGACCCATCCGCTCACCACTCGCCGGTCTTTTGTCGCACCGGGAAAGATCGTGCAGGCTGTGGCGGACCGGCTCGGACAGTTGCGCGAGCAGGGGAAGCGGGTCGATTACCTGACCTTTGTGCCGGACGGGGAACCGACCCTGGATGTGCAACTGGGTGAGGCCATCGAATTGTTGCGGCCCCAGGGCGTGCCGGTGGCCGTGATCACCAACGGTTCGTTGCTCGGTCGGGAGGAGGTGCGCCGCGAACTGGCCCTGGCCGATTGGGTGTCGGTCAAGGTGGACAGTGTGGACGAGGCGGTCTGGCGACGGATCGACCGGCCGCACCCGTCCCTTCGCCTGGACGACATCCTCCACGGTATCCGCGCTTTTGCCGAGGGATTCGCCGGGGTGCTGGTCACCGAGACCATGCTCGTCCGGGGGATCAACGACACCGAAGCGGTGATGCGCGGGGTGGCCGAATTTCTTGCCGGGATACGGCCGCGCTGCGCCTACTTGGGCATTCCCGTGCGCCCGCCGGTGGAATCCTGGGGGGTCGGGCCGGACGCGACGGTGTTCAACCAGCTGTACCAGGTGCTTGCCGAGCAGGTCCAGCCGGTGGAGTGCCTGATCGGCGACGAAGGCAGCGATTTCTCCTCGACCGGAGATCCTGCCGCTGACCTGTTGCGGATCACCGCCGTGCACCCCATGCGCGCCGAGGCGGTCAGGGCGCTGCTGGCGCAAACCGGTTCGCCCTGGCAGGTCGTCGAGCAACTGATCGAGCAGGGTCATCTGCACCAAACCGTCCACCGGGGCCATACCTTTTACCTGCGTCGGTTCGGTCGCAACGGGCAGAGGGACACATGACCAGGATGTGGGAGAACAGGGTGAACGGTGCGTCGGGAGTGGTCCGGGACACCGAACCAGCGGGGCAGGGGCGGGGCGCGGTCGGGGCGGCGGGGCCGCCTGCAGACAGGGCACCGGATCGGTCTGCGCACGGTGGGGACACCGGCTCGGCTGCCGGTCTGGGCGACCGGAACGGGCACAGTCGCTGCGTGCTCTGCGGCGCTCTCCACCCCCGGTCCTGGCGACTGCCGTTCACACCGGCCGCGGATGACCGGATTCGCGCCGAGTTCGTTGCCAGCGAGGATCTGCAGGGCTACGACGGTCTGCTCCACGGCGGCGTCATCGCCGCACTCATGGATACGGCCATCATCCACTGGCTGTTTCAGCACGGTATCCAAGCGGTCACCGGCGATCTGCGGGTCCGCTACCTCCAGCCCGTTGCCTGCAATATCCCGCTGGAGCTGATCGCCTGGCTGGTCTTTCCCTGCCCTCCTCTCTATCACCTCAAGGCGGAACTGCGCGCCGGCGGCCGGCCGCTGGCCCGGGCCGAGGGCAAATGCATGCGCCGGGAGGCGATATGAGCACAGAGACCACCGTCATTACCATCCTGGTCGACAACCGGGGCGCACCGGGCCTGGTCACGGAACATGGCCTGTCGCTGCATATCCGTACCGCGGGACACAACCTGCTGTTCGATACCGGTCAGAGTGACGCCTGCACGATCAACAGTCGCATTCTCGGCCTGGACCTGGGCGAGATCGATGCCATCGTGCTCAGCCACGGCCACTATGACCACACCGGCGGTCTGGCGCAGGTGCTCGGTCTGGCCCGACGGGCGGAGATGTACTGCCACCCGGCGGCGGTCTCACCCCGCTACGCGGTCCGCGACCACCAGCCCAAACCGCTGCACATGCCTCGTCCGTCCATGGCAGCGCTTGACCGGCTGCCCGAGGAGCGGCTGCACTGGGTGCAGCAGTCCATGCAACTTGCCGCTACCATCGGTTTGAGCGGGCCGATTCCGCGGCAGACCGCCTGCGAGGACACGGGCGGCCCCTTTTTTCTCGATACCGGCGGCCAGCGGCCGGACCCGATCGACGACGACCTCGCCCTGTGGATCGATACGCCCACGGGCTTGGTGGTCTGTGTGGGTTGCGCCCACGCGGGCCTGGTCAACACCCTCGTCCAGGTGCAGCGACTGACCGGCGGGCGGCCCATCCGGGCCGTGATCGGCGGTTTTCACCTGCTCAGCGCGAACGAGCGCCGATTGAGAGCGACCATCGATGCCCTGCGGACGCTGGCGCCGGAGGCGATCATTCCCTGTCACTGCACGGGCGAGGCGGCGGTCGCCGCCCTCTCTGCCGCCTTCGGCAACCGCTGCCATCCCGGTCATGCCGGCCTGCGCTGCCAGTACGACGCCGGCTGAACCGGTCACGGCGGCGGCGGACAGCACACCGCCCCTGCTCCGCGTCAGTCCGCCGAGCGCAGGGACAAGGTTACTGCTCCCGGCAGCGGCACAGGTCGTGGCGCAGCTGGAGCTGGGCGAAAAAGTCCTCCTCCTGGCCGAAATAGCGGGCCAGCAGCACCGCCTCCCGCAGGGGCAGCGGTTTTTTGCCGGTGAGCACGCCGCCGATGGCCCGCCGGTCGATGCCGGTTTCCCTGGCCACCCGGTAGATGGTCAGGTGTCTCGGTTCGAAAAAGTCACGCGCCAACACCTTGCCCGGATGTTCCCCGATCTTTGCGGTCGTCAACATGGCTGCGCCTCCCCTGGGATTCCGTGATGAACCGACCAGTGCCGGCAGGCGCCGGAACGGCCGAACGTACCCGCACAATGGTGCGGAGACAACTCCCTGACGAAAACGCTGCAATTCGAGTGCACGTTTCTCTGGCGGTAGCGATTTTTTACGGAACAATGACGGGATCAGGACCGAGGGGGACTGCCGCGCGCCCCTGGGTCGACCGCGGTCAGGGCGGATTGCGATCGACCGGGAGGTGCGGCGCGGAAAGCGGCATCCGTGTGGAGGCGGGTCGACCACTTGTGTGGTCTTTGCAACGAAGGTGTGGTGGTGCTCTCAGCGGTTGTGCCGCAAGGGTTTTGGCCGGTGAAAACGCTTTCCGCGGGTGGCGCCGGTACCGCAGGCTACCAGCGGGCCGGGAGCGCGCACCCGAAAACCCCGGTCGGCAGGAAAGGCCATGCCTCGCACCGGTCCGGTCGGGCGGCAGCGGCGCGGTGGTGGCGAGGTGCCCGGGATTCGCCTTTCGGCAAGGCCGGACCGGCCCCTGCCTCAGTGCAGCGGCCGGCGATGTTCCATGGGCTGGACCGCGCGGCGGTGGGCCAGCAGGGTCTGCTGGGCCTGGCCGAGCACGCTGGTGCGCGGGTAGGCGCCGCTGGTGTTGGCCGTGCCGGGCTCCAGGCCGGTGAGCAGGGCCAGGCCGTCCAGGGCCAGGTCAAAGGTGTAAATGTGGAACAGTCCCCGCTTGACGGCGTTGACCACCGCGTGATCGAGCATCAGGTGCCTGCGGTTGCGACCCGGCATGAGCACGCCCTGATGGCCGTCCAGCCCGGCCGCGGAGCACACCCGGAACCAGCCCTCGATCTTTTCGTTGATGCCGCCCACCGGCAGCACCTCGCCGTGCTGGTTGAGCGCGCCGGTCACCGCCAGCCCCTGGCGGAGCGGCACCCCGGCAAGCGAGGAGAGCAGGGCGTAGAGTTCCGCGCAGGTGGCGCTGTCGCCTTCGATGCCGTGGTATTCCTGCTCGAAGACGATGGCCGCGTTGAGAGCCAGCGGCGTGTTGCGGGCGAACAGCGAGGCCAGGTAGTGCTTGAGGATGAGCACCCCCTTGTCGTGGATGGGCCCGGACAGGGACACCTCGCGCTCGATGCTCATCACCCCCTCCTCGCCGGCGTAGGTGCGTGCGCTGATGCGGGTCGGAAAGCCGAAGGTGTGGTCGCCCAGGTCGACCACGGTCAACCCGTTCACCTGGCCGACCTGCTCGCCCTGCACGCTGATGAGCACCTCGCCCTCGGCGATGGCCTCGCGCATCTGCTCTTCCGGGTAGTCGTGGCGCCGGGTGCGCGCGGTGAGCGCCGCGTCCACGTCGGCCGCCTCGACCAGCCGACCGGCGCGCAGCCGGCACAGGGTGGCGCTCTCCAGGACCAGGGCCTCGGTGCGGCCGAAGAGGGCGCTCTGCCGACCGCGGTCCTCGGCCTCGCGGTGGCCCTGCTCGAGCAGGCGGGCCACTGCCGCGGCGGAGAAATGCGGCAGACCGAGGCGCGCGCAGGTGCGGGCGACAAACACCGCCGAGGCGTGCCGGGCTTCGACGCTGGTCGCAAAGCGCTCGGCAAAGTCCACCTTGACCCGGAAGCGGCGGGCGAACTCCGGGTCCGCCTCCTGCAGGTCGTAGTAGAGCTGGCGCGAGGCGATGAGCACGATCTTCACGTCCGCGTCCACGGGTTCGGGTTCCAGCGACACCGCGGCCACCGGCGCGAAGGGGGTGCCCGGTTCCTCGATCTGCAGCCGGCCGCTGCGCAGGAAGCGGCGCAGTTTCTCCCAGACCAGGCCGTCGGCCACCAGGTCGCGCAGGTGAAGGAGGAGAAAGCCGCCGTGGGCCCGGTGCAGGCTGCCGGCGCGGATGCGGGAGAAGTCGGTGACGAGTACGTCGTTTTCGCTCTGGTACTCGATGCTGCCGAACAAGGAACGGAACAGCGGGTTGTCCTCGACGATCACCGGCGCACCCTCGAGTTCGTGGTTGTCCACCACCAGGTTGACCCGGTAACGGGCCACCAGGGCGGCGAGCGCCTCCCGCCGGGCCGCATCGTCCGATTCGGCGGGCTGGAACAGTTCCAGGCCGTCGAGGATGTCCTCCTTCACCCGGTTCAGCCAGGCGCCGAGCTTGACCGAGTCCTTGATCTGCTTTTTCAGTTCTTCGCGGACCTCGCGCAGCTGCCGGTCGATGAGCGGGCGCACCACCCGGCGGCGCAGGTCGGCCAGCGCTTGTTCGAGCGCCTGTTCGAGCGGCCGGACCCGCTCCAGGTAGCGGTTGATCTCGGCGAGCAGTTCCTGCTCCAAGCGGGCGATGTCGGCCCGTCGCTCCCTGGGCAGGGCGAGCATCTCGTCCTCGGTCATGGCCCGTCCCTCGGGTCCGCGCAGGGTGAACAGCAGTCGGCCGGCGTCGCGGTGCAGGGCAAAGTCTCGTGATTCCGCAAACCCGTCGAGTTCCCCGTAGGCCTTGGCCTCCTCCTCCTTGAAGTTTTTTTTCAGCCGTTCGCCCTCCACCCTGGCATGGGTCGAGCCCAATTGCTCCGGAATCTCCTTGAGCAGGGTCTGGACCAGGCGGGTCATGCCCCGGCGCAGCAGCCGGCCCTGGCCGGCGGGCAGACGCAGGGCGCGGGGCCGCTCCGGCGCGTCGAAATGATAGAGGTAACAGAGGTCCGGCGGGGTGGGACGGCGGGTGGCGGCCTCCTGCATGGCCTGGCGGAGCAGGGAGGAGCGGCCGCTGCCCACCTCGCCGAGCACGAACAGGTTGTAGTCCGGCTGGGCCATCTCCAGGCCGAAGCGCACCGCGGTTTCCGCCCGTTCCTGGCCGATCCAGGGCAGGGGCCGGTCCTGCAGGGCCGAGGTGTCGGCAAAGCCCAGGGAGTCGGGATCGATGGTCAGGCGCAGGGCTTCGGCGGGCAGTCGGGTGGTCGGCATGGGCGGATCAGGGCAGAGAAGGGGTTCGGCCGGAGGAGGGGACGGGGCTGGCCAGTGCGGTGGCCGGGCGACCGGCGGGTTCGGCCATCGGACTTACAGAACGGCCGAGGGGAAGTCAACAGCTTTCCCGCCGTGCTGCCGGGCGGTGGTCCTGCCCGCTTGGGTGCCGGCGCAGGACGCGGTGCCCGAGCGCGACTCGAATGGCCTGATTGCTGAAAATTTCCTTTGTGCGGGCATGGTGCGCGGTTTACCTTGGGTGCGACCCGGCCCGGGATTAATCGGGCTGGACAGTTGCAAGGGCTCGATCAGGGGCTGGACAAAGGAGGTATCCCATGAGCATCAAAGGAAGAACGAGGATGGCGGTGCTGTTCTGCGGCCTGCTCCTCTGGGCCGGCCCGGTCGCTGCGGCCGCTGCGGCCGATGCGGCCGATGCGCTCCGGCTGGTCTGGGCGGCGGACCGCGGTCAGGGGTTCGACCTATTCACGGCCGTGCAGGAAAAGAACGGCTGGGGCCCCTCGACCCGTCTGGTGGACGGGCCCGAGGCCGACATCACCCCGGCCTGCACCGTGGACCAGGGCGGCCGCCTGTGGCTGGTGTGGATCGTCCGCGACCGGGAAGGCCGCTCGCAACTGCGCTACCGCATCGACGCCCTTGGCCGCAAGCCCCGCGAGGGCAGGATCGTCACCGGATTCGACGACAACTACGCCCCGGTGGTGCTCATCGACCGCGAGGGGACCGGTTGGGTGGCCTGGGCGAGCTACACCGGCTCGAGTGACGACGTGTTCGCCAGCCGGTTCGACGGCGCCGGCTGGAGCGCGCCCCTGCGGGTGCACGCGGCCAACGACCAGCCGGACGTCAAGCCGTTTCTGAGCCTGTCCGGGGACGGCAGGGTGCAGGTCACCTGGCTCGGCCTGCGTGAGGGGGGGTACCAGCGGTTCCAGGTCCAGTGGAACGGCACCGGGTTCCTTGGCGAGCGGGTGGTGGCGGACAAAACCTGGGAGCAAGGCATGCACAAGCACCTGCGCCGGAAGGCGCCGCCGCTGCCCCGGGAAACCCGGGCACAGGGCATGGTGACCGCGTTTCTGCCGGGGAACCGGGAGATTCAGGCGGTTCCGGACTGGGTCTTCCCGCTCACGTTTTCGGAGGGCAGGTGATGACCCGATCGTTGACCGCCCTGCTGTTTGCCGTCCTGCTCCTGCTGGGCGCGGTCCGCGACACAGAGGCCGCCCGGTTTCTCATCGACACCGTCGGTGACAGTATCACCTCCGGCTACCCGTATTATTGGCCGCTCGAGGGGAACGGCTGCACACCGCCCTGCGGCGGCTACCAGCCCAAGCTGCAGAGTCTCCTGCTGGCCGCCGGCAAGGATGTGCTGGTGCGCAACTATGGCGTCCGCGGAGCCAGTACCGCGGATGGTGTGGCGCGTATCGATGCGCTCCTCGATGCCACGACGCCCCAATTTGTCCTGATTATGGAGGGCACCAACGACCTGCTCTTTCTCAGTCCGAACACGGTCTACCGGAACATTGCCTACATGGTGGATGCCACCCTCGCTCGTGGCGAAGTGCCCGTCCTCGGTACTATCCCGCCGGATAGCTACAATGCGGTCCAAAATCTCAACAAGCCGATCGTGGAAACCAACGTCCTGCTGCGCCAACTGGCCCGGGACCGCGGCATTGGCTTGGCGGACCACTACGCGGCCCTGGTCGGTAACTGGTCCAACCTGACTTACGAGGGCCTGCATCCCAACCTGGCCGGGTACGAGGTCATGGCCCGCACCTGGTTCACCCCGGTGCACGACAGGATCAACGCCATGACCAGCCTGCCCTGGCTGATGCTCCTGCTCGACTAGCTGAGCGCGACCGTGCGCAGCCGGCTGAACAGCGCGTAGGCGAGCAGGTAGATGGCCAGGCCGATTGCCAGGGTGAGGGTGAAGCCGAGATAAATGGAGAAGAGCACGCTGAGCACCCCGCCGATCACCGTGAACAGTCCGTTCATGCCCCAGGCCCAGGCAATGGCGCCCTGGGGCTGATCTTTTATGGTGAGGATGCCCAGCGGGAAGCACATGCCCATGAAGAAGCCCGGCGGCACGATGAGCGCGGTGGCCACCAGAATCCTGACCAGCAGCGGCATGGTGAGAAACAGGGTAAAGATCGGTCGGTAGAGGAGCAGAAACAAGCCCAGGGTGAGGAACACGCCCCAGAAGGGCGACTGCCAGCCGCTGGCCGCGCAGATGCCCCGTTTGCCGGAGACAGAGCTGCCCAGACCGGCGGCCACCAGCAGGGCGGAAACGACCACCGAATAGGTGTAGAGCGGAAAGCCGATCAGCTTCATGAAGATCTGGATGAACACCAGTTCGATGATGATGAACCCGGCCCCCAGGCAGGAAAAATAGCCCAGGCTGTGGAACTTGCGCGGCCAGTGGGCGCGGCCGGCGCGGGCAAAGAAGAGCGGCAGGACGACAAAGACCACGGCAAACACCAGCGAGGCCCCGCCAGTGACGAACAGGTGGACCACGTCGGTGGGGACGAGGCGCTCCACATACTTCCCTGTTTTCTGTGAGCGGACCACGTACTGGGAGGAGAGCAGGGCGGCGGTGCTGTAGTCCATGAAGTTCCCCGGTTCCGCCCGGTTGAAGCGCCGCCATTCCTTGCGCAGGAAATTGAAATAGGGGCGGTCGTCGGTGGGCGCGACAATCCGGTAGGGCATCCGTTCGCGCACCTCCCGGGGCAGATCGCCCTCGTAAAACGCGTCCGAGAGCATGGAGACCTCGGGCCGGAAGGGATCCTCCAGCAGGGTCACATCCCCGAGGTGCCAGGTGCGCAGCATGGCGACCTCGTCCTCGGTCCATGGGGTCATGCGGATGAGCAGGGTGGGCAGGTTGTCCTGGGCCCCCTTCAGCCCGAAGACGAGCACATGCCGGCGGAAATCCTCCCGCCCGCTCTCCTTCCAGGCCCTGGCCGCGGTGAGCACCATCTTCGGGTAGACGTGGTGGTTGATCTGGAGCAGGCCGTCCTCTTTCAGGTGGCTGAAGTACTCCCGGTAGGCATCGGTGGTTTGCAGGTAGGTGGGCGCCATGGCCCCGCTGCCGGCGGCGATGCTGCTGGAGGTGTGGTTGCTGAAGATCTGGATGATGTCGTACTGCCGGTTGCTGGCGCGCAGGAAACTCCGCCCCTCGGCCACGTGGGCGGCAACATTCGGGTGGTTGAAGATGCCGCCGTTGAAGTCCTGGTAGAAGTGCTTGCCGGCATGCACCACGTAGCCGACCAGTTCCACCGCATCCACCCGCGCGGCCCTGAAGGTCAGGGCTGCTTTCACCTCCTGGCCGGCGGCACTGCCGATGACCAGCACCTCGGCCCCTGTCCCCTCCTTGAGCGCATGGCTCAGATAGACGCTCTGGGTGCCGAAACTCCCTCCCGTCGCCCCCGGCAGGGCGTCGCGCAACGCAGCAAAATTTCCGTCAAACGGATAGATGAAGCTGGACTGGCTGCCGCCGTCGTAGGCCACGTGCTTGCGTTCGAATCCGGCAGCGGTCTGCTGGCCGATGATGTCGATCTTGCTGATCGGGTCCCAGTGGGTGCGCTCCAGGCGGCCCTGCTCGACGTCGGTCTTCACCCCGCGTTTGACGATATGCTGTTTGAAATCAAAGTACTGGTCTACCTCGCCGCTGTACAGGATCGAGCGGGTGACCGGCAGGGCCATGATGATCAGGCCCAGAGTGATAAACAAGGGCACCTGTTTGCGGTTGTCGGTGAACAGGGCTGCCGCGATCAGGCCGAAACCACCGCCGAAGAGCACGATTCCGCCCGGGCCGATGCGGGGAATGAGCGGGATGAGGATCAGGCAGCCCGCGGCCGCGCCCACCAGATCCCAGAAGTAAAGCTTCTGGATCCTGCCGGAATAGCTGGAGAACAGGATGGTGATGATCAGCCCGGCAAGAAAGAAGGGCAGGGCGATGAACGCATAGATGAGCAGAAAATACAGGCCGTTACGGACCGGGGCGTTGTGGAAGTCGTTGAAGTCGAACGGGATGGCGTTGAGCGCCGGCAGGACGAGGAGATTCGCCAGGCTGAACAGGACGGCCAGTCGCACCACGGTGTTGGCGGGATTTTTCATCGAACCGCCCTGCCGCAGGGAGAGATAAACCCCGGACAGGCCGAAACAGAACATGACCATGGTGATGATCATGTAGGCCATGTTGGCGTTCCAGATCACGTCGAACACGCGGACCAGGGCCAGTTCCACCATCAGGGTGGTCATGGCGATCAACAGCAGGCCAAGGGAAATACGACGCATAACAAGACTCCTTGAAAAAGTGGTGCGCGCAGCCGGTCAACGGTGAACAAGAATCTGGAATGAAAGGAAAAGTCGCGCACTTCGATGCCCTGGAGCACCGCTCGGCGCGAGCCGGCAGACCTTCCGGAGTTGTTGGAGCAACGGAGAACGACGTGTTGCAAGCGGTTGCGCCGGGGCTTGCGCAGCCTCGACGCCGGCGGGCGCAGGAACTCGGGACTGATACTGAATCCTGCCTGAAAGTGCAACCCGGCAAAGCCGCCGGTGGAGCTGTCGTCAAGGTCCGAGGGCTGACGGAGGAAGGCTGTTTTAAGCGTTTAGTCGGGAGGTTGAAAACAGGTGGCAGTGTAGCTGGTGTTCAGGAAAGCGGTTGGCAAAAAAACGGTATGGCCTGCTGCCGGTTGGGCTTAGCGGCCGAGATCGGCCACGATGCTGCCGTCCGGGTCGAGCAGGCGCACCATCAGCGGCATGGCGCCCACCGCGTGGGTGGAGCAGGAGAGGCAGGGGTCGAAGGTGCGGATCACCGCTTCCAGCCGGTTGAGCAGCCCCTCGGCGGGCGGGTTGTGGTCCAGGTAGTGCCGGGCCGCCTGGAGAATGCCGCGCTGCATGGCCAGGTTGTTGTGCCCGGTGGCGATGATCAGGTTGGCCTGCTCGATCAGGCCGTGCTCGTCCACCCGGTAGTGATGCAGGAGGAAACCGCGTGGCGCCTCGATGGCGCCCACCCCCTCGCTGGCGTTGACCCCGGCCACGGCCCGCACCCGGCGAGCGAGAATGGCCGGATCGGCCAGCAGCGTCTCCATGGCTTCCACCGCGGCGAGCAACTCGATGAGGCGGGCGTAATGGGCGTGGAAGTTCCCCGGCACCGGGCCGGGGGCGAGGCTGCGGAAATGCGCCAGCTCCCGGTCGGCCAGTTCGGTGCCGCAGCGGTCGACCAGGTTGAGCCGGGCCAGCGGCCCCACCCGGTACATGCCGTCCGGGTAGCCGTGCGGCTTGTAGTAGGGAAATTTGAGGTAGGTCCAGGGCTCCACCGCCTCGCCGATGGTGTCCGCGTAGTCGGCGGGGTCGAGCCCGTCGGCAAGCAGGGTGCCGTCCGCGTCGATGACCCGCACCAGGCCGTCGTAGTGCTCGAGCCGTCCATCCGGTCCGGTCAACCCCAGGAACAGGCTGGGGAAGCTGGCGAACACCCGGGCCTCCTCCGGATGGCGGGCAAGCATTTGCCGGCAGCGTTCCAGGTGGCCGCAGGCCAGGGTTTTGATCTCCGGGATCTCCGCCAGGATGGCCTCCCGGGTCGAGGGCTCGAGCGGTGCGTCCACCCCGCCGGGCACGACCCAGGCCGGGTGGATGCGTCGGCCCGCCAGACGTTCGATCACCTGCTGGCCGAATCGGCGCAGGCGGATGCCGTCGCGGGCGAACTGCGGGTCCGTGGCGGCGATACCGAGGAAATTGCGTGTTGTCGGCGGGTGGTCCATGCCCAGCAGCAGGTCCGGGGCGCTGAGGTAGAACCAGCTCAGCGCGTGGCTCTGGATGAGCTGGCCGAGGTTGAGGATGCGCCGCAGGTTGGCCGCGGTCTCGGGAATGCGCACCGCCAGCAGTTGGTCGCAGGCCTTGGCCGAGGCCAGGACGTGGCTCACCGGGCAGATGCCGCAGATGCGCGCGGTCAGCGCCGGCATCTCGAAGTACGGCCGGCCGACCACGAACTGCTCGAATCCGCGGACCTGGGTCACCTGGAACCGGGCCTCCGCGACCCGGCCAGCCTCGTCGAGCAGCAGGGAGATGCGGGCGTGGCCCTCGATACGGGTGACGGGTTCGATGACGATCCGCTCTGCCATGGTCTTCCTCCTAGGCGCCGAAACGGGTGGCGAGCGGCAGCTCGGGCATCCGCCCCTGGCCCAGGGCGACGAGCAGCTCATGGATGCAGTCGGCCGGCGGCGGACAGCCCGGCACGAACAGGTCCACGGTCACGACCGTGTGCAGCGGCCGGGCCTGCTCGTTTAAGCGGGGCAGGTCGGTCTCCGGCACGCCGGGATTGAGCAGCGGCCGCTCCACGTAGACGGTCCGCAGCATCCTCTCGGCGCCGCGGATGTTGCGCAGGGCCGGGACGTTGCCGGTGAGCGCGCAGTCGCCGAGCGCCACCAGCAGTCTCGTGCGGGCGCGCACCCGCTGCAGCAGCAGTTCATCAGCCCGGGAACTGACCGCGCCTTCGATGCAGGTCACATCCACCCCCTCCGGGAATTCTTTGCAATCCACCAGCGGGCCGTAGACCAGGTCGATCCGGCCGGCCAGGTCGAGCAGCCGCTCGTCCATGTCCAGGAGTGACATGTGGCAGCCGGAACAGCCGTCCAGCCACAGGGTGGCGAGCCGCAGCCGGTTCATGCGCCCTCCGTCGATCGTCCGGCGACCAGGGCAACGAGCGCAGGCCGATGCTGGCGCAGCTCGCCGACGGACCGTCCTTTTTCGAACAGGGCGCCGGTGGGACAGACGGCCACGCACTTGCCGCAGCCGGTGCAGGTGGTCGACTCGCCCCAGGGCGTGTCCAGGTCAACGACGATCAGGCTGCGGCTGCCGCGGTTGCGCACGTCCCAGGTGTGCGCCCCCTCGATCTCGGCGCAGACCCGCACGCAGCGGGTGCAGAGGATGCAGCGGTTGTGGTCGAGGACGAAACGCGCATGCGAACCATCCACCGGCAGCAACGGGTACAGGGGCGGAAAGGCGAGATGGTCGACCCCGAATTCCCTGGCCAGATCCTGCAGTTCGCAGCTGCCGTTGGCCATGCAGACCGCGCACACGTGGTTGCGTTCGGCCAGCAGCAGTTCGATGATCCGGCGGCGGTGACGGTCGAGCCGCTCCGAGCGGGTGAGCACCTCCATGTCTTCCCGGATCGGGGTGACGCAGGCGGGCAGCAGTTTGCCGCCGCCGGCCACCTCCACCAGGCACAACCGGCAGGAACCGAGGCCGGACAGTCCCTCCAGGTGGCAGAGGGTGGGGATGCGGATGCCGTGGTCCGCGGCCACCTGCAGGATGGTTTCCCCGGCGCGGCCGCTCACCGGCCTGTTGTCGATGGTCAGCGTGAGGCTCATGAATTGTGCTCCGGGGTGTCGGCGGGTTGCACCATGCGGTCGAGGAATTCCTGGCGGAAAAAGCGCAGGGCGCTGCGCACCGGGTTGGGGGCGGATTGGCCCAGGCCGCAGAGGCTCGTTTCCCTGACGAGGTCGCAGAGTGTTTCCAGGGATTCCAGGTCGGCCGGGGTGGCCCGGTGTTCGCAGAATTTGCCCAGCAGGCGGTGGATCTGCACCGTGCCCACCCGGCAGGGCGCGCATTTGCCGCAGGACTCCTCCATGCAGAACTGCATGAAGTAGCGGACCATGTCCACCATGCAGGTGGTTTCGTCGATGACGATCATGCCGCCCGAACCCATGATCGAGCCGACTGCGCCCAGGTCCTCGTAGGTGACCGGGGTGTCGAGCCGGTCCGCCGGGATGCAGCCGCCGGAAGGACCGCCGGTCTGCACTGCCTTGAGCGCCCGGCCGTCCGGGACGCCGCCGCCGATGTCGTTGACGATCTCGCCCAGGGTGGTGCCCATGTCCACCTCGATCAGGCCGGTGTGCCGGACCTTGCCGGACAGGGCGAACACCTTGGTGCCGCGGCTGCGCTCCGTGCCCGCAGCGGCGAACCAGTCGGCCCCGCGGGTGACGATGAGCGGGATGTTGGCGTAGGTTTCCACGTTATTGATCAGGGTGGGACAGCCGTGCAGGCCGCGTTCGGCCGGGTAGGGGGGCCGCGGTCGGGGCAGGCCGCGGCCCCCCTCGACCGAGGCGATCAGGGCGGTTTCCTCGCCGCAGACAAAGGCGCCGGCACCGAGGCGGATCTCCAGTTTGAGGTCGAAGCCGGAACCGCAGATGGCATGGCCGAGCAGGTTGTTGTGTTCCGCCTCGCGCATGGCCCGTTGGAGCCGCTGCACTGCCAGCGGATATTCGGCCCGCACGTAGATGTAGCCGCTGTTCGCGCCGACCGCGTAGGCGGCGATGATCATGCCCTCGAGCACCGCGTGCGGCGTGCCTTCGAGGATGGCCCGGTCCATGAAGGCGCCGGGATCACCCTCGTCGGCGTTGCAGATGAGATATTTCCTGGCACCCGCGGCCTTGGCCACGGTGGCCCATTTGAGCCCGGTGGGGTACCCGGCCCCGCCCCGGCCGCGCAGGCCGCTGTCGTCGATGAGCCGGATCACCCCGGCCGGGCGCATGGCGGTCAGTGCTGTGCTCACGGCCGTGTAGCCGCCGGCTGCCAGGTAGTCGTCGAAATGGTCCGGGTCGATGCGGCCGCACAGGGCCAGTACGCGCTTGTGCTGCCGGGTGAAGAAGGGCAGGTCAGGGGACAGAAGCAGTCGCGTCACCGGCTTCCGGCCCAGGGCCGTGACGATCTCGTCCGCATCCCCGGGCCGTACCCCCTGGTAGACGATGGTGTTCGGCTCCACCCTGACGAGGGGGCCGAGGGCGCACAGGCCCATGCAGCCGGTCCGGCGCACCAGCACCCGGTCGGCCAGGCCCCGTTCGTTCACGGCCCGGTTCAGCGCGGCGACGATCTCCTCGTTGCCCTGGCAGCCCAGGCCGGCGCAGACGAGCAGATGATGGGCGAACCCGTCCAGGTACCGTCGCCGTTCCTCCGCCCGCTGCCGCATGTCATCGACCCGCATCGCCCAGCCACTCCCCGATCATTGCGGTGGATTCCGCGAAACTTTTTTTCCCTCTGATCTCGCCATCAGTGACGATCACCGGCGCCAGCGCGCAGGCGCCCACGCAGCGCACCTCGACCAGCGAAAGCCGGTTGTCCGGGGTGGTTTCTCCGGGCGACAGGCCGAACTGCTCCCTTGCCCAGGCGAGGATCCGGTCGTTGCCCTTGACGTGACAGGCCGTGCCGGTGCAGACCGCCAGGGTGTGTTCGCCGGCCGGCTGCAGGCGGAAATGATTGTAAAAGGTGGCCACGCCCAGCACCTTGCTCGGCGCTACCCCCAGCCGGTCGGCAATGCGGCCGAGGGTTTGCGGGTCCAGGAAGCCGTACCTTTCCTGGGCTGTGTGCAGGGTTTCGATGAGGGCCTCGGGCCGGTAGTCATGCCGCTGCATGGTCCGGTCGACAGCGTTCCATCGACGGTCGTCGGTCCGGTGGTCCGGCAGGGAACGGGGCATGCAGCGGCCTCCTCGGGGCTGAAACGGGTTGGCGGACAACGGGCCGGAGGGTGCGTTCGTATCTTTTCCCATTATCGCCCAGGATGCAACGACTGTTTGCTGGTTTCCGGCTGCAACTCCCGGGGGGCTGTTTCGCTCGAGCAATTGTTTACGTTTTTGTTTTATACGGTTTGGTTTTATCAACAATAATGAATAAATTTTTCTTTTTTCGGGATGTGAGGCGAGAAGAATTCCATTTTAACAATTTGAAAATAATGGAAAAATTATACTTGTTAATTTTTTTGGTCCGACTCTTGCAAAAAAATCGAGCAAGCCCTGCGTGCTCCTGCAACAGGGCAGTACCCCGAAGGAATGAACAGGAACAAGGAGATAACGTCGGTCAGGATGGAATCGGCCATGAAGGAGAGCAGGGTGCGGAGACGGGGGCTGCCCGTGACAACGGGAAGGGCACCCTGAATCCTGCACCATGGAGGGGCGGACAGCACAACAGTCACCCTGGCGCAGGACTGAATCAGGGGGTGGACCGCTCGGGCGCAATGCGGAGGGATACGGTTCCGTCAGGAACAGGTATCCGCGGAACACGAAAAGGAGGAAGAGCGATGAAGTATGTCAGTGCCATCATCAAGC
>ERZ1645187.1656-NODE-1656-length-20329-cov-35.886702_pt1 | contig 20329 bp, 2 predicted proteins | sample MGYA00575352_ERZ1645187 | MGnify/ENA primary metagenome ERZ1645187 (study PRJEB40837, sample SAMN11349314) | freshwater sediment metagenome | isolation source: river sediment | host: Sediment | place: India: Wazaribad , New Delhi | collected 2017-02-21 ... | reverse complement strand
TCGTCGACCATCGCACCTTCGTCTTCCTCGGCGACGGCTGCCTGATGGAGGGCATCAGCCACGAGGCCGCCTCGCTCGCCGGCTCCCTGAAGCTCGGCAAGCTGGTCTGCTACTGGGACGACAACGGCATCTCGATCGACGGTAAGTGCGTCGAGTGGTTCGCCGACGACACCCCCGCCCGCTTCGAGGCCTACGGCTGGCACGTCGTGCGCGCCGTCGACGGCCACGACCCGGCCGCGATCGATGCCGCCACCCGCGCCGCCCTCGCCGAGACCGACAAGCCGTCGCTGATCTGCTGCCGCACCGTGATCGGCCGCGGTTCGCCGGGCAAGCAGGGCACCGAAGGTTGCCACGGCGCGCCCCTCGGCGCCGCCGAGATCGAGAAGGTGCGCGCCGCGATGAGCTGGCCCCATGCCCCCTTCGAGATCCCCGCCGACGTCTACGCCGCCTGGGATGCCCGCGCGGCCGGCGCCGAGCGCTCCGCCGCCTGGAAGACCCGCTTCGCCGCCTATCGCGCCGCCCACCCCGATCTCGCCGCCGAGTTCGAGCGTCGCATGGCCGGCGAACCGGCGCCGGGCTTCGAGAAGGCCGCCACCGAGGCCCTGGTCGCGGCCGAGGCCGCCGGCACCGTCGCCACCCGGCGGGCGAGCCAGATCGCGCTTTCGACCTTCGCCGAGTTCCTGCCCGAGATGTTCGGCGGCTCCGCCGACCTCGCCCATTCCAACCTGACGACGCACCCCAAGGGCGTGCCGGTCAGCCGCGATCCCGCCGGCAATCAGGTGTTCTTCGGCGTGCGCGAATTCGCCATGACCGCGATCGCCAACGGCGTCGCCCTGCACGGCGGCTTCATCCCCTACGTCGCGACCTTCCTGGTCTTCTCCGACTATGCCCGCAACGCCATCCGCATGTCGGCGCTGATGGGCCTGCGGGTGGTCCACGTCTTCACCCACGATTCCATTGCTCTCGGCGAGGACGGCCCCACCCACCAGCCGATCGAGCACGTCGAGAGCCTGCGCCTCATCCCCAATCTCGACGTCTGGCGCCCCTGCGACGCGGTCGAAGCCGCCGAGGCCTGGACCGCGGCCCTGTCGCGGAAATCCGGCCCCTCCGCCCTGATCCTGTCGCGTCAGGGCCTCGCCCCGCAGTCCGGCGGCGGCGCGACCACCACGACCGGCGCCCGCGTGCTGCGCGCCCCGGCCGAGGCCAAGGCGGCGATCGTCGCCACCGGCTCCGAGGTCGCCCTCGCCGTCGGTGCCGCCGAACGGCTGGCGGCGGAGGGCGTGCCGGTGCGGGTGGTGTCGCTGCCCTGCGTCGAGGCCTTCGAGCGGCTGAGCGCGGCCGAACGCGACGCCGTCGTGCCGCCCGATCTGCCGCTCGTGGCGGTCGAGGCCGGCACCACCCGCGGCTGGCGCGGCTTCGTCGGCCGCTCCGGCGCGGTGATCGGCATCGATCGCTTCGGCGAGAGCGGCCCCGACAAGGCGCTGCTCTCCCACTTCGGCTTCACCGTCGATGCCGTCGTCGCCGCCGTCCGCGGTGTGCTCGTCCGCCGCTGAGCCGGGGAGGGGAGGCCGGAGAGGACGAGGTCGGCTCGTCGTCTCCGAAGGCTTCCCCGCCTCCGTCGATCGGAGGTCGAAGACCGTCGCCTCCGGCCCTCTCCCCCCTTGAGGGGGAGAGATGGAGAGGGGGGTCTGGAGGCATCGGTACGTTCGCACGCGCAGTCTCGGGCGCCCCGCCCCTACACCCCCCTTTCGAGGATCCGCCCATGAGCTCCCGTCGTCAGTCCACCGTCATCGCCCCGTCGATCCTCTCCGCCGACTTCGCCCGCCTCGGCGAGGAGGTGAAGGCGGTCGAGGCCGCCGGCGCCGACTGGATCCACTTCGACGTCATGGACAATCACTTCGTGCCGAACCTCACCTTCGGTCCGATGGTGCTGGCGGCCCTGAAGCCCTGGGTGAAGGGGACGCTCGACGCCCATCTGATGGTCGAGCCGGTCGATGCGCTGATCGAGAGTTTCGCCGCCGCCGGTGCCGATCTGATCTCGATCCACGTCGAGGCGACCCGCCACCTCGATCGCTCGCTGCGGCTGATCCGTCAGAAGGGAGCGAAGGTCGGCGTGGCGCTCAATCCGGCGACCCCGGTTGCCGCCCTCGACTGCGTCCTGCCCGAGGTCGACATGGTACTTCTGATGTCGGTGAACCCCGGTTTCGGCGGCCAGGCCTTCCTGCCGCACGTGCTCGACAAGGTCCGCGCCGTGCGCACCATGATCGATGCCACCGGACGCGACATCCGCCTCCAGATCGACGGCGGCGTCGCCCCGGATACGATCGGCGCCATCGCCGAGGCCGGCGCCGACACCTTCGTCGCCGGTTCCGCGGTGTTTCGGGCGAAGGACTATGCCGCCGCCATCACCGCCCTCAGGGCCGGTGCGGCGAATGCCTCACCCAGAGGCTGATGCGGCGAATGCCGCCTCCCGGGGCTGACGCGGCGCGCTGAGCGCTCCGAACGAACCGAAGGGGCGCCGCCTCAGCGCCCCTCGTCCATCCAGGCGACGATCGCCGTCTCGAAGTCGCGGGTGAAGCCCTTCGCGTCGCCGAGCGGGTTCTGGCGCAGTCGCGCCCGCATGGTGCGCCGGAGTTCGCCGCGCCATCCGGTCGCCTTCGCCACCGCCACCGCCTTGGCGACGTAGTCCGCCCGCGTCTGCGCCACCAGCTCGCCGAGCCCGGCATTGTGCAGGTTGGAGTTCGACAGACGTTCGAAGAACGCCTCGCCCGCCAGCGACACCACCGGCACGCCCATGTAGAGCGTCTCGCAGGTGGTGGTTCCGCCGGTCTGCGGGAACGTGTCGAGCGCCACGTCGATCTCGCCGTAGTGCGGCAGATGCTGCCCGCGCACCGGGATGTAGGCGATGCGCTCCGGTGCCACCCCGTGCGCCGCGAACCGCGCCTCGATGTTGGCCCGGAACGAGGCCACCGCCCCTTCCGGCCGCACGAACAGGAAGCGCGACCCCGGCACCGCGGTGAGGATCTCCGCCCAGGCGGCGATCACCTCCGGATTGTACTTCAGCGGATTGTTCATCGTGCCGAAGGTGACCCGGCCGGTGCGCTCCTCCGGCGTCTGCGGCACGATCGGCAGATCGACGCCGAAGCCCGGCCGCTCGAACGCCACCCAGCTGCGCGCCACCTCGAACGGCCGCTCGATCAAAAGCGCCGGGTCCTTCGGCCGAATGTAGGGATCGACCAGAATGCGGTCGATCGTGCCGAGCCCGGCCGAATGCGGATAGCCGAGCCAGCTCGCCTGCCGCGGTGCCGGCCGCCAGCTCATCACCGCCAGCTTGTTCATGTCGGTCGATCCGCCGAGATCGAACAGCACGTCGAGCCGATCGTCGGCGATCAGCTGCGCCGCGTCGCGATCGGCGATGCGCGGCTCGTGACGGTAGCCGTCCATGGTGCGCGCCATCCACGCCTGCACCGCGTCCGGCTCGCGCGCATACCAGGAATAGGCGAAGAACTCGAAGCGCGAACGATCGTAGTGCGACACGATCGGCTGCACGAAGTAGCCGACCGGATGATCGCGCAGGTCCGACGACATCAGCCCGACCCGGATCTTTGCCCGCCCGCCGATCGCCGGCGCCGCCGGCGTACCTTCGGCAGACCCCGCCGGCCGGTCGAGCGGCGAGCGCGCCGCCGCCTCGTCCGGCCGCCGCCCGCAGGCGCGATGCCAGTCGACCAGAAGCCGTCGATGCGCCGGCGTCTTCACCTGCGACAGCAGCAGTTGCAGCGCCGTATCCGCCCCCTGCGACGCCCACCACGCGCCCAGTTCCTCGAAACTGCCCAGGCGCGCGAAACCGTCGTAATCGGCGTTGCGCAGGAAGATGCCGGTCAGCGCCCGCGCATCGGGCCTGAGATCGCCGCCGAGCGCCAGCCGCTCGCGCGCCACCTTCTGCGCCTCGGCGATGTTGCGGGCCTCGTCGACGCCGCGCGTCCGGTTGAGGCTCTCCGCCAGCGCCGTCAGCGTGCGCGGGTCCTTCGGCTCGAGCGCCGCGGCTCGGCGGTAATGGACGTTCGCCCGTTCCCGATCGAAGTTCTGCAGCGTGTTGCCCATCTGCAGATGCAGCCACGCCACCGTGTCGTTGTCCTTCAGGAGGCCGCCGATCCACTCCGCCGCCTCGCCGTGCCGTCCGCGTCGCCTGAGCGCCGCGATCCGCGCCTCCACCAGTCGGCGATGCGGGCCGACGCTGGCGATGCCGCGATCGAGGAGCGCCAGCGTCTCTCCACCGCGATTGGTCTCCTCGCGGAAGATCGCCAGATCGACCCACGCCGTCGGCTCCTTCGGCGACAGCCTGAGCGCCTCTTCGAACGCCCGCCCGGCGCCCTCGAAGTCGCCGGATTGGCGCAGCGCGATGGCGAGGAGGCGGTGATGCTCGCCGAGCCCCGGCGCCAGCGCCACCACCTGTCCGAGCTGCGCCGCCGCGCCCTTCGGGTCGCGCCGGTCGAGCAGCACCAGGGCATGGTGCACCTTGGCCACCGGATCGTTCGGCGCCAGTGCCTCCGCCCGCATCAGCGCCGCGAGTGCCTCCTCGCCGCGCCCGCACGCCCGCAGTGCCTGACCGACGAGCGTCGGGAAGTGCGCATCGTCGGGATGCGCCCGTTCGCCGCTGCGCGCCCAGTGTTCGGCTTCTTCGGGGCGCCGTGCCGCCAGAAGCACGCGGGCGAGATCGGCGATCGCCTCCGCCTCCGCCGTGATCCCTTCGACCTCGGCGAGTTTCAGCGCGGTTTCCAGGTGCAGTACCGCCTGCCCGAGATCGCCGCGTCGCCGTGCGTCGCGCCCACTCGTCGTCAACGCCTCGACGCGTGCAACCGCGGTTCGATCGCTCATGGTCGGCTCCGATTGGACCGCCACCGGCCGGGATGGGTGGGAACGAAGCAGTGGCGGATATCCCACGACCTTGCGAGATCGTGGTTAACCGAACGTTAACGTCCGAGGATCCGCCCCGTCCCGCTTCGAAACGCCGCGTCGGCGACGATCACGCCACGATGGTGGTGAGATGGGCGATGACGGTGGAATGCGAAGAGTCGGAATAGATCGTGTAGTTGGTGATGCCGGTGCCGCCGGAAGCGGTGGTGTAATTGGCCGCCGCATCGGTCAGAGCGAAGCTGTCGCCGCTGTTCAGATTGAGCGTCAGCGTGCTGGCCGCGCTGCCGTCGATCTGGGCGATCTGCGCCCCCGACAGGCTGAGCGAGGCGGTGACGCCGCTGGCGGTGAAGTCGATCGTCTCCACCGTCGTCAGCGCCGACAGGAGCTGGCTGGCGGTGACCGTATAGGTCCCGGCGGTGAAGGCGACGGTATCGGTCCCGACGCCGCCGGCGATCGTGGCGCCGAGCGACAGCGACGAGCCGTCGATCTGGAACGTGTCGTTGCCGTTGCCGCCCGCGAGCGTGTCGGCCCCGCCGCCGCCGATGATCGTGTCGGCGCCGGTGCCGCCGGTGACGACGTTGGCCGAGGTGGTGCCGGTGATCGTCAGCGCGGTGGAGGTGGCGGAGGCGTCGACGTTCTCGAAATTGGTGACCGTGACGCCGTCGCCGCCGGTCTGATCGGTCGACGAGGTCAGGTTGACCGTGTTGACGGCGGTCGCCGTCGAGCCGATCACCAGCGTGTCGCCGGTGCCGGTGCCGCCGTCGAGCGAGAACTCCGAGCCGTACTCCTTGATCGTGTCGTTGCCGCCACCGCCGGAGATGGTGTCGTTGCCGTTGACGCCGTCGATGGTGTCGTTGCCCGTGCCGCCGGTGATGGTGTTGCCGGTCGAGGTGCCGGTGATCGACACGCCGGTCGACAGCCCCGAGGCGTCGACCCGCTCGAACCCGGTGACGCTGGTCGAATCCGAGGATGTCTGATCGGCATTGCCGAGATTGACCGTCGCCGCCGCCTTGAGCACCAGCACGTCGCCCGAGCCGGCGCCGCCGTCGATCGACAGTTCGCTGCCGTAGTAGGCGACGCTGTCGTCGCCCGAGGCCGCCACGATCGAATCCGAGCCGCCACCGCCGTCGATCGTGTCCGCACCGGCGTTGGTGGTGATGACGTTCATCGTCGCGGTGCCGGTCACGGAGACCGCCCCCGGCAGCGCCGAGCCGTCGAAATATTCGAAGCCGATGACCGCACCGCTGTCGCCGGTGGTCTGATCGGTGGAAGAGGTCAGGTTGACCGCCGTGATGCCTGACGAGGCGCCCGCCACCAGCGTGTCGGTGCCGGTGCCGCCGTCGACCGACGATTCCGCCCCGCTGACGGTGATGCGATCGTTGCCGAGGCCGCCGGCGATCACGTCGGCACCGCCGTTGCCGGTGATGGTGTCGTTGCCCGAGCCGCCGGTGATCGTGTCGGCCGAGGTCGAGCCGGTCATGGTGAGCGCACTCGACAGGGCCGAGGCATCGACCGCCGTGAAGTTGGTGGCACTGACCGAATCGCCCGACGTGATGTCGGAGTTCGTCATGTCGATGGTGACCGCGGTCTTCAGTACCAGCGTGTTGGTGCCGGTACCGCCGTTGATCCCCTTGGTCTCGACGCCCCAGTAGGAGATCAGATCGTTGCCGCCGCCGCCGTTGACCGAATCCGCGCCGCTGCCGCCACCCGACAGCGTGTCTGCGCCGGTACCGCCGGTGATCGTGTCCGCACCCGAGCCGGTGATCGCGTAGGTGCCCGTGCTCGCCGCCGTGACGGTCAGCGCCTGGGTGGCACCCGATGCGTCGAGGGCTTCGAAGTTCTTGGTGGTGGTGGTGTCGCCGGTGGTCTGGTCGGAACCGGCGGCGACCGAGAAGTTGACCGCGGTGACGGCGGCCGAGGTGAGCACCAGCGTGTCGCCCGTGCCGGCGCCGCCGTCGATGGTCGATTCCGTCCCGGTCTCGGTGATCCGATCGTCGCCCGAGCCGCCGTTGAGCGAATCCGCGCCGCCGCCGCCGACGATGGTGTCGGCGCCCGAGCCGCCGGTGATCGTGTTGGCCGAGGTCGAGCCGGTGATCGATACGCCGGTCGAGAGCGTCGAGGCGTCGACGTATTCGAAGCCGGTGACCGTCGGGGTGTCGCCGGTGGTCTGGTCGGCGTTGGCGAGATTGACGGTGTAGGCGGTCTTCAGCGCCAGCACGTCGGCCGTGCCGGTGCCGCCGTCGACCGAGGTCTCGGTGCCGTAGACCGAGATGGTGTCGTTGCCGGTGCCGCCGGCGATCACGTCGGCCCCGCCGGCCCCGTCGATGACGTCGGCACCCGAGCCGCCGGTGATGGTGTTGGCCGAGGCCGAACCGGTGACGGTGAGGGCGGCCGACAGCGCCGAGCCGTCGAAGCTCTCGAAGTTGAGCGTCGAGACGGTGTCGCCGGTGGTCTGATCCGAGCCGGAGAGCGCGAGATTGATCGCGGTGATGCCCGAGGAGGCCCCGGCGACCAGCGTGTCGGTGCCGACGCCGCCGTCGATCGAGGTCTCCGCGCCGGCTTCGGTGACGGTGTCGTTGCCGAGCCCGGCCGCGATGACGTCGGCCCCGCCGCCGCCGGCGATGGTGTCGTTGCCCGAGCCGCCGGTGATCGTGTTGGCCGAGGTCGAACCGGTGATCGACACGCCGGTCGAGAGCGTCGAGGCATCGACGTATTCGAAGCCGGTGACCGTCGGCGTGTCGCCGGTGGTCTGGTCGGCATTGGCGAGGTTGACCGTGACGGCGGCCTTGAGCACCAGCACGTCGGCGGTCCCGGTGCCACCGTCGACCGAGGTCTCGGTGCCGTAGACCGAGATGGAGTCGTTGCCGGTGCCGCCGGCCACCACGTCGGTGCCGCCGGCGCCGTCGATGGTGTCGTTGCCCGTGCCGCCGGTGAGCGTGTTGGCCGTCGCCGAGCCGGTGATGGTCAGCGCCGAGGAGAGCGTCGCACCGGTGACGTTGGCGAAGCCGGAGACGGTGGCGGTGTCGCCGGTCGACTGATCGGCGTTGCCGAGATTGATCGTGTAGGCGGCCTTCATCACCAGCGTGTCGGTGCCGCCACCGCCGGCGATCGAGGTCTCCGAGCCCCAGAAGTCGATCGTGTCGTTGCCGGTTCCGCCCGAGATCACGTCGGCGCCGCCGGCCGCATTGATCGTGTCGGCACCCGAGCCGCCGGTGATGGTCTCCGCGCCGGTGGTGCCGGTGACGGTCAGCGCCTGGGTGGCACCCGATGCGTCGAGGGCTTCGAAGTTCTTGGTGGTGGTGGTGTCGCCGGTGGTCTGGTCGGAACCGGCGGCGACCGAGAAGTTGACCGCGGTGACGGCGGCCGAGGTGAGCACCAGCGTGTCGCCCGTGCCGGCGCCGCCGTCGATGGTCGATTCCGTCCCGGTCTCGGTGATCCGATCGTCGCCCGAGCCGCCGTTGAGCGAATCCGCGCCGCCGCCGCCGACGATGGTGTCGGCGCCCGAGCCGCCGGTGATCGTGTTGGCCGAGGTCGAGCCGGTGATCGATACGCCGGTCGAGAGCGTCGAGGCGTCGACGTATTCGAAGCCGGTGACCGTCGGGGTGTCGCCGGTGGTCTGGTCGGCGTTGGCGAGATTGACGGTGTAGGCGGTCTTCAGCGCCAGCACGTCGGCCGTGCCGGTGCCGCCGTCGACCGAGGTCTCGGTGCCGTAGACCGAGATGGTGTCGTTGCCGGTGCCGCCGGCGATCACGTCGGCCCCGCCGGCCCCGTCGATGACGTCGGCACCCGAGCCGCCGGTGATGGTGTTGGCCGAGGCCGAACCGGTGACGGTGAGGGCGGCCGACAGCGCCGAGCCGTCGAAGCTCTCGAAGTTGAGCGTCGAGACGGTGTCGCCGGTGGTCTGATCCGAGCCGGAGAGCGCGAGATTGATCGCGGTGATGCCCGAGGAGGCCCCGGCGACCAGCGTGTCGGTGCCGACGCCGCCGTCGATGGTCGATTCCGAACCGGTCTCGGTGATGTTGTCGGCGCCCGAGCCGCCGGCGAGCGAATCCGCCCCGCCGCCGCCGACGATCGTATCGGCACCCGAACCGCCGGTGATGGTGTTGGCCGACGACGAACCGGTCAGCGACACGCCGGACGCCAGCGCCGAGGCGTCGACGTTGACGAAGTTCGACGCGGTGACCGAATCGCCCGTGGTGGCATCGGCATTGGCGAGATTGACGGTGACGCCGGCCTTGAGGACCAGGGTGTTGGTGCCGCCGCCGCCGTCGAGACCGGCGGTCTCCGTGCCCCAATAGGAGATGGCGTCGTTGCCGGTGCCGCCGTTGATCGAGTCGGCGCCGCCGTTGCCGTCGAGCGTGTCGGCGCCCGAGCCGCCGGTCAGCGTGTTCGCCCCCGACGAGCCGGTGATGGTCAGCGCAGACGAGAGGCCCGAGCCGTCGACGATGGTGAAGCCGGTGACGGTGGCGCTGTCGCTGGTGGTCTGATCGGCGTTGGCGAGATTGACCGTGTAGGCCGCCTTCATCACCAGCGTGTCGGTGCCGCCGCCGCCGGCGATCGAGCTCTCCGAGCCCCAGAAGTCGATGGTGTCGTTGCCCGACCCGCCCGAGATGGCGTCGGCGCCGCCCGCACCGTGGATCGTGTCGGCGCCCGAGCCGCCGGTGATGGTGTTGGCGCCCGCCGAACCGGTCAACGACAGGGCCGAGGCGAGCGCCGATCCGTCGACGCTCGTGAAGTTGGAGACGGTGATCGCGTCGGAGGTGGTGACGTCGCTCTGGCTCAGATCGACCGTGGCCGCGGCCTTCAGCACCAGCGTATTGGCGCCGGTGCCGCCGTCGATCGACGATTCCACCGCCCAATAGGACACGCTGTCGTTGCCGCCGCCGCCCGCCAGGACGTCGGCCCCGCCGGCGCCGTCGATGGTGTCGGCGCCCGAGCCGCCGGTGATGGTGTTGGCCGTGGACGAGCCGGTGAGCGACACCGCCGTCGCCAGCGCCGAGGCGTCGATGTTCTCGAAGCCGGTGGTATTGGTGCCGTCGCCGGAGGTCTGGTCGGCGTTGCCGAGATTGACCGTTCCGGCCGCCCGCATCACCAGCGTGTCGGTGCCGGTGCCGCCGTCGATGGCCGTTTCCGTCGTCCAGTAGTCGACGAGGTCGTTCTCCGAGCCGGCCGAGATCGAATCCCCACCGCCGCCGCCGCGGATGGTGTCGGCGCCGGCCGCGCCGGTGATGGTGTCGGCACCCGAGCCGCCGGTGAGCGCGTTGGCGTTGGCGTCGCCGGTCAGCGTCACCGCGGCGGAAAGCGCCGAGGCGTCGACGTTGACGAAGTTGGTGACGGTGGCGCCGTCGCCGCTGGTCTGGTCGGCGGTATTGGTCAGGGTGACGGTGTAGGCCGTCTTCAGCACCAGCGTATTGGTGCCGGTGCCGCCGTCGACCGACCCTTCGGCGCCGTAGAGCGAGACGGTGTCGTTGCCGCCGCCGGCCGCGATTGTGTCGGCCCCGCCGCCGCCGTCGATGGTGTCGTTGCCCGAGCCGGTGATCAGCGTATTGGCGCCCGACGTACCGGTGACCGTCATCGCCGAGGTCGACGACGAGGCGTCGAAGCCCTCGAAATTGGTGACCAGCGTGGTGTCGCCCGCGGTCTGATCGGTGCCGGCCGAGGCGGCCAGATTGAAGGTGGTGATCGAACCCGCGGCCCTGAACACCAGCGTGTCGGATCCGGTGCCGCCGTCGATCGAGGTTTCGTTGGCCCAGTAGTCGACCGAGTCGTTGCCGCCGCCGGCCGCGATCACGTCGGTGCCGCCGGCACCGTGAATGGTGTCGTCGCCCGAACCGCCGGTCATGCTGTCGCTGCCGGTGGTGCCGGTGATGGTGACGGCGCCGGCCAGCGCCGAGGCGTCGATCGCCTCGAAGTTCTTCACCGTCAGCGTGTCGCCGCTGGTCTGATCGGCGCCGGTGATCGACAGATCGATTGCGGTGACGCCGCTGCCCGCCTTGACGATCAGCGTGTCGGTGCCCGTGCCGGCGTCGATCGAACTCTCGGCGCCGACTTCGTCGACCGTGTCGTTGCCCGCGCCGGCGACGATCACGTCGGCCCCGCCGTTGCCGTGGATGGTGTCGTTGCCGGCACCGCCGGTGAGGGTGTTGGCCGCAGAGGTGCCGGTGATCGTCGCCGTCTGTGCCGAGGTGAGCGCCGAGGCGTCGACGTTGATGAAGCCCGTGGTGTTGGCGCTGTCGCCGACCGACTGATCGGTCGCGGTGAGATCGACCGTGAGCGTGGTGCGCAGCGCCAGCGTGTTGGTGCCGGTGCCGCCGGCGACCGTCGCCTCGGTACCCCACAGATCGACGGTGTCGTTGCCGCCCCCGGCCGAGATCACGTCGGCCCCGCCGCCGCCGTGGATGGTGTCGTCGCCCGAGGTGCCGGTGATGGTGTTGGCGGCCGAGGTCTGGCCGGTGAGCGCCAGTCCCGACGACAGAGCCGAAGCGTCGACGTTCTGGAAGTTCGTCACCGTCGTCGCGTCGAGCGTGGTCTGGTCGCCGGCACTGAGGTCGACGGTCGTCCCCGCCTGGAGGATCAGGGTATTGGTGCCGGTGCCACCGTTGATGGTGGTTTCCGTGCCCCAGTAGTCGATGGTGTCGTTGCCGCCGCCGCCGTAGATCGAGTCCACGCCCGCCAGACCGTGGATGGTGTCCGCACCCGTGCCGCCGGTGATGGTATTGGCCCCCGACGACCCGGTGATCGTCACCGCCTGCGCCGCCGACAGGATCGAGGCGTCGACGTTCTCGAAGTTGGTCACCGACAGCGTGTCGCCGGTGGTCTGATCGGTCCCCGCCGCCACCGACATGTTGATCGCCGTGATCCCGCCCTGCGCCTTCAGGACCAGGAGGTCGGCCGAACCCGACCCACCGTCGATGCCGGTTTCCGTGCCGTAGAAGTTGATCGTGTCCCAGCCCGCGCCGCCGGAGATCGAATCCGCGCCGCCGCCGCCGTCGATCGTGTCCTTGCCGGAGCCACCGTAGATCGAGTTCGCCCCCGAGGTGCCGATCACCGAGAGGTTCTGCACCGACGTCAGAGCCGTGCCGTCGACGTTGATGAAGTTCGTGACCGTGGTCGAGTCGGAGGTCGACTGGTCGGTCGAGGAGGTCAGATCGAGGTTGACCGCCGCCTTGACCACCAGGGTGTTGGTGCCGGTGCCGCCGTCGATCGAGGTCTCCGTGGCCCAGTAGTCCACCGTGTCGTTGCCGCCCCCTGCCGAGATCGAATCCGCTCCACCGCCGCCGTGGATGGTGTCGGCACCCGAGCCGGTGATCATCGTCTCGCCGCCGGAGGTGCCCGTCACCAGGAGGGCGCTGGCGAGGGCGCTGGCGTCGAAGCTCTCGAAGTCGGCGACCGTGGTGGTGTCGCCCGTCGTCTCGTCGGCGCCGGTGCCGGCCGACAGATCGATCGCCGTGAGGCCGGAGGACGCGAGCAGCACCAGGGTGTCCGTACCGAGATTGCCGTCGATCGAGGTTTCGCTGCCGTTGTAGTCGACGCGGTCGTTGCCCAACCCGGCATCGATCGCGTCGGCGCCGCCGCCGCCGTGGATCGTGTCGGCACCCGACCCGAGCCCGATCGAATTCGCGGTGGAGTCCGCCGTCACGGTGATCGACAGCGACAGTCCACCCGACCAGATCGAGACGTTCTCGAAGCCGGAGACGTTGACCGAGTCGCCGCTGGTCTGGTCGCCGGTCGAGGTGAGGTCGATCGAGGTCAGCGCCGCCGGCGACGACAGGAAGAGCGTGTCGTTGCCGGTGCCGGCCGCAACCCCGCCGGTCTCGGTGCCGTGATACCAGATCCAGTCGTTGCCGGCGCCGCCGACGATGGTGTCCGCCCCGCCGCCGCCGTCGATCGTGTCGGCGCCCGCACCGCCGGTCAGCACGTTGGCGGAAGTGGTGCCGCCCAGATGCGCAGCCTGCGCCGCGCTCAGCGCCGACGCATCGGCGTTCTGGAAGTTGGTGGTGACGGTGGTGTCGCCGGTGGTCTGATCCGACGTGGTCGACAGCGAGACCGTCGCTGCCGCCTGCAGCACCAGCGTGTTCGTACCGGTGCCGCCGTCCAGCGAGGACTCGGTCGCATGGTAGATCACGTTGTCGTTGCCGCCGCCGGCGGTGATGACGTCGTTGCCGCCGTTGCCGTCGATCGTGTCGGCGCCGGAGCCGGCGAAGAGCCAGTTGAACCCCGTGGTTCCCTTGATCGACAGGGCCTGGGTCAGCGCCGTGGTGTCGACGTATTCGAAATTCGTGACGGTGACGGTATCGCCGGTGGTCTGGTCGCTGCCGGCCGTGACCGACAGGTCGATGGCGCCGAGCCCGGTCTGCGTCTTGAAGACCAGCCAGTCGTTGCCGGTTCCGCCGTCGATCGAAGTCTCGCTGCCGTAGCCGTAGATGGTGTCGTCGCCGCCGCCGGCCGCGATGACGTCGGCTCCGCCACCGCCGTCGATGGTGTCGGTCGCCGCCCCGCCCCTGAGCGTGTTCGCCCCCGAAGTGCCGGTGATGTTGAGGAGCTGGATCGAGCTCAGCGACGAGCCGTCGACGCTGGAGAAGTTCTTGATCACGGCGGTGTCGCCGCTGGTCTGATCGGTGGTCGAATTCAGGTTGATCGTCGCGCCGACCTTGGCCACCAGCGTGTTGGTGCCGGTGCCGCCGTCGATCGACGATTCCGAACCGTAATAGTCGACCGAATCGTTGCCGCTGCCCGACGAGATCGCGTCGTAGCCGCCGCCGCCCCGGATCGAGTCGTCGCCGCTGCCCGTGGTGATGATGTTGGACACCCCGTTGCCGGTGACCGTCGTGGCGACGGTCGAAACGCTGGCATTGAGATATTCGAAATTGAGGACGTTGACGGTGTCGCCCGTGGTCTGATCCGACCCGGACAGCGTGAGATTGACCGCCGAGACCGTGGTCCCGGCCTTCAGAATGAGGGTATCGACGTTGGCACCGCCGTCGATGGTGGTCTCGGTGCCGTATTCGTAGACGGTGTCGTTGCTCGAGCTGGCATCGATCGAATCGGCCCCGCCGCCGCCGTCGATGGTGTCGGCCGCGCTGCCGCCGGTCAGACTGTTCGTCCCGGAGGTGCCGATGATCGAGATCGAGGTTCCCAGCCCGGAGGCGGAGACGTTGCTGAAACCGGTGACGGTGGTCGAATCGCTGGTGGTCTGGTCGGTGGTGGCCGACAGATCGATGTTGGAGACGCCCCAGACGTAGAGCGTGTTGTTGCCGGACCCGCCGGCGATCGAGGCTTCCGATCCCCAATAGGCGATGCCGTCGTCGCCCGCCCCGCCGTCGATGACGTCGGTGCCGCCGCCGCCGTTGATCCAGTCCCCGTTCGAGCCGCCGGTCAGCGTGTTGGCGCCGCCCGAACCGGTGATCGAGATGGCGGACGACAACCCGGAGGCGTCGATGTTCTCCATGTTGGACACGGTGGCGGCGTCGCCGGACGTCTGATCGACGTTGGCGAGGTTGACCGTATACGCCGCCTTCATCACCAGCGTGTCGGAACCGTTGCCGCCGTCGATCGACCCTTCGTTGCCCCAATAGTCGATCGTGTCCGTCCCCAGACCCGTCGAGATCGTGTCGGAGCCGCCGAGCCCGTGCACCGTATCGGCGCCGTCGCCGCCCAGGACGCTGTCCGCGCCGGTGGTGCCGGAGATCGCCACCCCGGTCGAGAGCAGATGCGCATCGACCGCCTGGAAGTTGGTGACGGTCGTGCCGTCGCCGGCGGTCTGATCGGTGGTCGCGGCGAGATCGACCGTCGCCGCCGACTGCAGCAGCAGCGTATTGGTGCCGCTGCCGCCGTCGATCGACCCTTCGCTGGCCCGGTAGGAGACGATGTCGTTGCCGGCCCCCGCCGCGATCGTGTCGGCGCCGCCGGCACCGTCGATGGTGTCGGCGCCGGCACCGCCGGTCAGCACGTTGCCCGTGCCCGACCCGGTCATGGTGATCGACTGCGCCGACGACAGCGCCGAGGCATCGACGTTCTGGAAGTTGGAGACGCCGGTGAGATCGCCGCTGGTCTGGTCGAGGCTGCCCAGATCGATGTTGGTGGCGGCCTGCAGGATCAGGCTGTTGGTGCCCGAGCCGCCGTCGATCGAGGCTTCGGTGCCGCGATAGATCACGGTGTCGTTGCCGGCATGGGTCGCGATCACGTCGGCGCCGCCCGCGCCGTCGATCGTATCGGCACCCGAACCGCCGGTCAGCGTGTTGGCACCCGACCCGCCGGTCATCGTCACCGCGGTGGTCATCACCGAGGCGTCGGCGCTCTCGAAGTCGCTGATCGCCACCGTGTCGCCGGTCGTCTGATCCGCGCCGCTCGCCACACCGAGATTGATCGCCGTGATGCCGCCGGCCGCCGCCAGCACCAGCGTGTCGGCACCCGCGCCGCCGGCGATCGACGACTCGGTTCCACGGAAGGTGATGGTGTCGTCGCCGCTGCCGCCGGCGATGGTGTCGCTGCCGCCGGCGCCGTCGATCGTGTCGTTGCCGGCACCGCCGGTGAGCGCATTGGCCCCCGACGAGCCGGTCACCAGGACCGACTGCAGCACCGTCAGGCCGGAGCCGTCGACGTTCTGGAACCCGGTCACGGTCGGTCGGTCGCCGCTGGTCTGATCGGCGAGCGCGAGATCGACCACCGTCGCCGCCTTCATCACCAGCGTGTTGGTGCCGGCGCCGCCGTCGATCGAATCTTCGCTGCCCCAGTAGTCGACCGTATCGTTGCCGGCCCCCGCCGAGATCGCGTCGGCGCCGCCGCCGCCGTGGATCGTGTCGTTGCCGGCGCCCGCCACCAATACGTTGGCGGACGACGAGCCGATCAGGGTGATCGTCTGGCCCGAGCTCAGCACCGAGGCGTCGACGTTCTCGAAGTCGATCACCGACACGGTGTCGCCGGTGGTCTGATCCGAGCCCGAGGTGACCGACAGATCGATGGTGGTGATGCCGCCCTGCGCCGCCAGCGTCAGCGTGTCGGCGCCGGACCCGCCGGCCAGCGAGGTTTCCGTTCCGCGGAAGACGATGCGGTCGTCGCCGGCGCCGCCGTCGATCGCGTCGGAGCCACCGGCGCCGTCGATGGTGTCGCCGCCGGCGCCGCCGGTGATCGTGTTGGCGCTCGCCGAGCCGCCGATCTGTACGCCGGTCGACAGCGCCATGGCGTCGATGTTCTGGAACGCCGCGACCGCGGTGCCGTCACCGACCGTCTGATCGCCCTGAGCCAGATCGACGGTCGTGGCCGCCTTCATCACCAGCGTGTTGGTGCCGGCTCCGCCGTCGATCGAGGTCTCGTTCCCCCAGTAGTCGACGGTGTCGTTGCCGCCGCCGGCCGCGATCACGTCGGCGCCGTCCGCACCCCGGATGGTGTCGTTGCCCGAACCGCCGGTCAGCACGTTGTCGCCCGAGGAGCCGGCGAGCGAGATGCCGGTCGCCAGTGCTGAGGCATCGACGTTCTGGAAGGCGGTGACCGCGGTGGAATCGCCGGAGGTCTGATCGCTGTTGCCGAGGTTGACGGCGACCGCCGTGGCCAGGACCAGCGTATTGGTGCCGCTGCCGCCGTCGAGGCCGGCTTCGCTGCCGCGATAGGTCACGGTGTCGTCGCCGCCGCCGGCCGCGATCGTGTCGGCGCCGCCGTTGCCGTCGATGGTGTCGGCGCCCGAGCCGCCGACGATCGCGTTGACGCCGCTCGCACCGGTGATCGACACGCCGGTCGCCAGCGCCGAGGCGTCGACGTTCTGGAACAGGGTGACGCCGGTGGAATCGCCCGAGGTCTGGTCGGCCGCATTGGCCAGCGTCACCGTGACCGCGCTCTTCAAGGCCAGCGTGTTGGTGCCGACGCCGCCGTCGAGGGTGGTTTCCGTGCCCCAGTAGGCGATGGTGTCGTTGCCGCCGCCGCCCGAGATCGTGTCGGCGCCGCCGGCACCGTCGAGCGTGTCGGCGCCCGCACCGCCGACGAGGCGGTTGTCGCCGGCCGAACCGGTGATCGCCACGCCCTGCGCCAAGCCCAGCGCCGAGGCGTCGACGTTCTGGAACCCGGTGACGGTGGCGATGTCGCCGGTCGACTGGTCGGCGTTGCCGAGGTTGATCGTCGCGGTCGCCTGCATCGCCAGCGTGTTGATGCCGCTGCCGCCGTCGATCGCCGTTTCCGTGCCCCAATAGTCGACGGCGTCGTCGCCGCCGCCGGCCGCGATCGAATCGCCGCCGTCGCCGCCGTGGATGGTGTCGGCCCCGGCGCCGCCCCAGATCGTGTTGGCGCCGGTCGAGCCGATGAGGGTGATGCTCTGTCCCGACCCCAGGACGCGCGCGTCGACGTTCTCGAAATTGGTGACCGTGACGATGTCGCCCAGCGTCTGGTCCGAACCGGCCGAGACCGACAGATCGACCGACGTGATGCCACCCGCGGTCTTCAGAACCAGCGTGTCGGCGGCCGCTCCGCCGTCGAGAAGGGTTTCGGTGCCGCGGAAGTTCACCGTGTCCGCACCCGCGCCCGCCTGCACCACGTCGGCGCCGCCGTTGCCGTCGATGGTGTCGGCCCCCGCGCCGCCGGTCAGCACGTTGACCCCGACCGAACCGGAAATGGTCGCACCCTGCGCCGCCGTCAGCCCCGAGGCGTCGACGTTCTGGAATCCGCTGACCGAGGAGGCGTCGCCGCTCGACTGGTCGGCCTGTCCGAGATCGATGGTGGCGGCGACCTGCAGCACCAGCGTGTTGGTGCCCGATCCGGCGTCGATGGTGGTTTCGGTCGCCCAGAAGTCGATGCGATCGTCGCCGGCCCCGGCGGCGATGGTGTCGGCGCCGCCGCCGCCGTGGATGGTGTCGTTGCCGGCGCCGCCGGTGATGCGGTTGGCGCTCGACGAACCGGTCACGGTGATCGTCTGCGACGAGTTCAGGATCGAGGCGTCGACGTTCTCGAAGTCGGAGACGGCCGTGGTGTCGCCGGTGGTCTGATCGGCCCCCGAGGCGACCGAGAGATCGATCGCCGCGATGCCGCCCAGCGCCCGCAGCACCAGCGTGTCGGTGCCGGTTCCGCCCGCCAGCGTGGTCTCGCTGCCGCGGTAGTAGACCGTATCGCTGCCGGCCCCGGCCGAGATCGCGTCGGTGCCGCCGTTGCCGTCGATGGTATCGTCGCCGGCGCCGGTGCCGATCACGTTGCCGCCGGCCGAACCGGTGACCGAGATCGACTGCGCCGAACTGAAGGCGGTGGCATCGACGTTCTGGAACCGGGTGACGGTGGTGCCGTCGCCGGCGGTCTGATCGCTCGCCGACAGATCGACGGTGACCGTGTTCTTCATCACCAGCGTGTTGGTGCCGGTGCCGCCGTCGATCGAGGTCTCGTTGCCCCAGTAGTCGACGGTGTCGTCGCCGGCATTGGCCTGGATGACGTCGGCCCCGTCGCCGCCGTGGATGGTGTCGGCCCCGCCGCCGCCGGTCAGCACGTTGGCCGTCGCCGTGCCGGTGATCGACAGACCCTGCCCCGTGACGAGCGCCGAGGCGTCGACGTTCTCGAAGTTGGCGACGATGGTCGTATCGCCCAGCGTCTGGTCGGCGAGGGTCAGGTTGACCGAGGCGATCGAGCCGAGGGTGGTCAGGACCAGCGTGTCGGTGCCGAGCCCGCCGTCGATCGCCGCTTCGCCGCCGCGATAGTCGATGGTGTCGCCGCCGGCCCCGCCGTCGAGACTGTCGGCGCCGCCCAGACCGTCGATGGTGTCGGCCCCCGAGCCGCCGATGATCGTGTCGGCCCCGGTGGTGCCCGAGAGCGTCAGCGCGCTCGACAGAGCCGACGCATCGACCGCCTGGAACCCCGAGACCGTGGTGCCGTCGCCGACCGTCTGATCGCTCTGGGCGAGATCGACCACCGCGGCGGTCTTGAGCACCAGGGTGTTGGTGCCGCTGCCGCCGTCGATGGAGGTTTCCGTACCGCGGTAGGAGACCCGGTCGTTGCCCGATCCGGCGGACAGCACGTCGGCGCCGCCCTGGCCGTCCATCGTGTCGGCCCCGGCGCCGCCGGTCAGCACGTTGGCGGACGAGGTTCCGACGAGAGTGATGCCCTGGCCCGAGGTCAGGATCGAGGCATCGACGTTCTCGAATCCGGCCACCGTCGCCGAATCGCCGGTGGTCTGGTCGAGCGCCGCCGACAGATCGATGGTCGAGATGCCGCCGAGCGCGCGGAGCGTCAGCGTGTCGACCCCGGCCCCGCCGTCGATCGACGCTTCGCCGCCGCGATAGGAGACGAGATCGGCGCCGGCCCCGCCATTGACGACGTCGAGCCCGCCGGCCCCGTCGATCGTGTCCGCCCCGGTGCCACCGGTGATGGTGTCGGCCCCGCTCGAACCGGTGAGGGTCACCCCGCTCGCCAGCGCCGAGGCGTCGACGCCCTGGAAGTTGGTCACGCCGGTGCCGTCGCCGACCGTCTGATCGGCGCCGCCCAGGTCGACCGTCACCGCGGTCTTGAGCACCAGCGTGTTGCTGCCGCTGCCGCCGTCGAGCGTGGTCTCGCTGCCGCGATAGGCGATGCTGTCGTTGCCCGCCGCGCCGTCGATGGTGTCGGCCCCGCCGCCGCCGTCGATGGTGTCGGCGCCCGCGCCGCCGGTGACGAGGTTCGCCGCCGCCGAGCCGGTGATCGACACGCCCTGCGACGAGCCCAGCGCCGAGGCGTCGATGTTCTGGAACCCGCGCACCGTCACCGCATCGGCGACCGTCTGATCGGTGGCGCCGAGATCGACGCTGACCGTCGCCGCCAACACCAGGGTGTTGGTGCCCGCGCCGCCGTCGATGGTCGCCTCGGTCCCGCGATAGTCGATGCGATCGTTGCCGGCACCCGCGTCGATGGAGTCCGCCCCGCCGCCGCCGTGGATGGTGTCGTCGCCGGCGCCGCCCGTGAGCGTGTTGGCGCCGCTCGAGCCGGTCAGCGTGATCGCCTGTCCCGCGCCGCGCGCCGAGGCGTCGACATTCTCGAAGTTGACCACCGAGACCGTGTCGCCGCTGGTCTGGTCCGACCCGGCGGTGACGCCGAGATCGATCACCGACACGGTCGCCGCCGCGTCGATCACCAGCGTGTCGGCGCCGCTGCCGCCGTCGATCGAGGTCTCGCCGCCGCGATAGGTGACCTGATCGGCCCCGCCGCCGCCCACCACCACGTCGGCCCCGCCGGCCCCGTCGATGGTGTCGGCGCCCGCGCCGCCGGTGATGACGTTCGCCGACGTCGAGCCGGTGATGGTGATCGCCTGGGTCGACAGCAGCGCCGAGGCGTCGATGTTCTGGAAGTTCACCACCGAAACGGCGTCGCCGACCGTCTCGTCGGAGCCGGCCGCGACCCCGAGGTTGACGCTGGTGATCGAGCCCGATGCCTTGAGCTGGAGCGTATTGGTACCGGTCCCGCCGTCGATGGAGGCTTC
>ERZ1645187.1655-NODE-1655-length-20332-cov-110.549638_pt1 | contig 20332 bp, 19 predicted proteins | sample MGYA00575352_ERZ1645187 | MGnify/ENA primary metagenome ERZ1645187 (study PRJEB40837, sample SAMN11349314) | freshwater sediment metagenome | isolation source: river sediment | host: Sediment | place: India: Wazaribad , New Delhi | collected 2017-02-21 ... | reverse complement strand
GGGGACGGGCTCCCTTCCGCAACCTCACACTCTCACAGTTCCGACAGACAGGGGGAGGGGACGTCGGAGCACCGGTCTTCGTAGAAAAACGCCGGACGAAAGGGTCGGAACTCCGCAAGTCTGGCCCGAGAACCGGTCTCAGCTCCGCGAGCGGGCGAGGTGATCGAGGCGGACGACGAGGAGTTCGGCGTTCGCCTCGACGGGTTCGATCGCGACGTCCGCGGCGGCATCCGAATCGATCGCGTCGCCGGGGGCGAGATCGACCGGATCGGCCCCGGGAACACGGACGCGGATGGCGTCGACGGCGACGATCAGATTGCGGTCGCCGTCGAGGGCGAGCTTCGCCGGCGCGGCGACGGTGTGGCGGACCACTTCGGAGCGCCAGTGGCCGCGGCGGGTCATGACGTTGAAGTCTTCGATCGGCGCGCCGGGGATGCGGCACTCGACGTGGACGTCGCCGCGGAAGGCGTAGGGCGGCGTGGTGCGGTCGAGGCGGATGCGGCGGTCGGGCAAAAGCAGGTCGATGGTGTCGCCGGCGACGACGGTCAGGGTGCGGTCGACGCCGGGAAAGAACGAAAAGGCGCCGTGCTTGACCACTTCGGCGCGGCTCACCCGCCAATAGAAGTCGCCGGTGCCGGCGCCGGGGGGATGGACGAGGTATTCGCGGGTGGTGCCGCCGCCGTTCTTCCATCGGCTGACGACGAGGTCGGCGAAGCGCAATATCTGCATGGGCGTACCTTCGGTGAGGGGCGGATGCGTCGGCGGCGCATCGCGGAGGCTGGGCGTGCCCATCCTGCCCGCCCGAGGGACGTCGCGTCCAGCCGACGCGACGTCGCCCTTCGGAGCAGGTCAGCCGAGGCTCGGCAGGTCGAGGCCCTTCTCGCGCGCCCAGTCGCGGGCGATGTCGTAGCCGGCGTCGGCGTGGCGCATGACGCCGGTCGCCGGATCGTTCCACAGGACGCGCTCGAGGCGGCGGGCCGCCGCTTCGGTGCCGTCGGCGACGATCACCATGCCGGCGTGCTGGGAATAGCCCATGCCGACGCCGCCGCCGTGATGGAGCGACACCCAGGTGGCGCCGGAAGCGCAATTGAGCAGGGCGTTGAGCAACGGCCAGTCGGAGACGGCGTCGGAGCCGTCGAGCATCGATTCGGTCTCGCGGTTGGGCGAGGCGACCGAGCCCGAATCGAGGTGATCGCGGCCGATGACGATCGGCGCCTTCAGCTCGCCCTTGGCGACCATCTCGTTGAAGGCGAGGCCGAGGCGATGGCGGTCGCCGAGGCCGACCCAGCAGATGCGCGCCGGCAGGCCCTGGTACTTGATGCGGGCGCCGGCCATGTCGAGCCAGTTGTGGAGATGGGGATCGTCGGGGATCAGCTCCTTCACCTTGGCGTCGGTGCGGGCGATGTCCTCCGGGTCGCCGGACAGCGCCGCCCAGCGGAACGGGCCGATGCCGCGGCAGAACAGCGGGCGGATGTAGGCCGGGACGAAGCCGGGGAAGTCGAAGGCGTCGGCGACGCCCTCGTCGAAGGCCATCTGACGGATGTTGTTGCCGTAGTCGGTGGTGGGCACGCCCTCGTGCCACCAGTCGAGCATCGCTTTGACGTGGACCGCCATCGAGGCGCGGGCGGCCGCGGCGACGGCCGCGGGGTCGGTCTCGCGGCGGGCGAACCATTCCTCCAGCGTCCAGCCGGCCGGCAGGTAGCCGTTGACCGGATCGTGGGCCGAGGTCTGATCGGTGAGGAAATCGGGGCGGATGCCGCGGCGGCGCATCTCGGGCAGGATCTCGGCGCAGTTGCCGAGGAGGCCGATGGAGATCGGTTCGCCGCTCTTCAACGACCGATCGAGGAACGCCATCGCCTCGTCGATGGTGTCGGCCTTGACGTCGAGGTAGCCGGTGCGCAGGCGGAAGTCGATGCGGCTCGGCTGGCACTCGACGGCGATGCAGGAGGCGCCGGCCATGGTCGCCGCCAGCGGCTGGGCGCCGCCCATGCCGCCGAGGCCGCCGGTGAGGATCCATTTGCCGGCGAGACTGCCGCCGAAGTGGCGGCGGCCGGCCTCGACGAAGGTCTCGTAGGTGCCCTGCACGATGCCCTGGGCGCCGATGTAGATCCACGAGCCGGCGGTCATCTGGCCGTACATCATCAAGCCCTTGCGATCGAGCTCGTTGAACTTCTCCCAGGTCGCCCAGTGCGGCACGAGGTTGGAGTTGGCGATGAGGACGCGCGGCGCGTCGGCATGGGTCTTGAAGACGCCGACCGGCTTGCCGGACTGGACGAGCAGGGTCTCGTCGGCCTTCAGCCGGCGCAGGGTGGCGACGATGCGGTCGAAGCTCTCCCAGTCGCGGGCGGCGCGGCCGATGCCGCCGTAGACCACCAGCTCGCCGGGGCGTTCGGCGACGTCGGGGTCGAGGTTGTTCATCAGCATGCGCAGCGGCGCCTCGGTGAGCCAGCTCTCGGCCGAGATCTCGGGGCCGGTGGGGGCGCGGACGATGCGTTGGTTGTCGATGCGGGTCATCGGGGGCTCCTGGGCGAAACGGGGGCTCGCGGGGTCAGACGCGGGCGAAATCGAGCGCGCCGGCGAGGGCGCCGTGGAGGACGTCGGCGACGGGGCGGGCGAGGGCCGGGTCGAACGCGACCGGCCAGGTCGCCGGCGAGACGTCGTCCGGCTCGGCGAGATAGCCGCGCATCGCCAGTTCCATCTGGACGGCATGGACGCCGTCGGCGGGGCGGCCGTAGTGGCGGGTGATCCAGCCGCCCTTGAAGCGTCCATCGACGACGTGGCCGAGACCGCTCGCCGCGCAGGGGGCCTCGATCGCCGCGGCCAGCGCCGGGTCGCAGGACGCGCCCGAATTGGTGCCGATGTTGAACTGCGGCAGGCGGCCGTCGAAGAGGCGGGGGATCACCGAGCGGATCGAATGGCAGTCGTAGACGACGACGCGGCGGTGGCGCTCGCGCAGGCGGGCGATCTCGGCGGCGAGGGCGGTGTGGTAGGGATCGAACCAGAGCGTCCGCCGCGCCGCGATCTCGTCGGCGTCGGGGTCTTCGCCGGGGCGGTGGAGCGGCTCGCCGTCGAAGGTCTCTGTCGGGCAGAGGCCGGTGGTCGTCTGTCCGGGATAGAGCGAGGCGCCGGAGGGATCGCGATTGAGATCGATCACCGAACGGGAGACCGTGGTGCGGATCAGCGTCGCGCCGAGGCCGGCGGCGAAGGCGTAGAGCGCCTCGACGTGCCAATCGGCGTCGCGGGTGGCGAGCCAGGGCGAGACGAAGCGGCTCTCGAAGCCCGTCGGCAGGGTGGTGCCGACGTGCGGCATCGACAGGATCAGCGGCGCGTCGCCGGGCTCGACGACGACGAAGTCGGCCGGGGGGCTCATCCGACGATCTCCGTGAGGGCGGGCAGGGCGAGCGGGGCGACCGCCGCCTCGACGGCGCCGGAGATGACGAGGTCGGCAACTGCGGCGATGTCGGGGGCGAAGAAGCGGTCGTCGGCGAGGGCCGGCACCTCGTCGCGGATCACGGCGCGGACCCGCTCGAGCGCCGGCGAGGAGGCGAGGGGGGCGAGGAAGTCGCAGCCCTGCGCCGCCGCCAGGAGTTCGATCGCCAGCACGTTGGCGACGTTGCGCGCCATGCGGTGGAGCCGATAGGCGCCGTGGGCGGCCATGGAGACGTGGTCTTCCTGGTTGGCCGAGGTGGGGATCGAATCGACGCTCGCCGGGTGCGCCATCTGCTTGTTCTCGGAGACCAGCGCGGCGGCGGTGACCTGCGGGATCATGAAACCGGAGTTGAGGCCGGGGCGGGGCGTCAGGAAGGCCGGCAGGCGGGAGAGCACCGGGTCGACCAGCATCGAGACGCGGCGCTCGGCGAGCGAGCCGATCTCGCACAGTGCCAGGGCGACGATGTCGGCGGCGAAGGCGACCGGCTCGGCGTGGAAGTTGCCGCCGGAGATCGCCTCATGGGCCTCGCCGGTCGGGTCGACGAAGATCAGCGGGTTGTCGGTGACGCCGTTGGCCTCGGTTTCGAGGGTGGCGGCGACGCCGCGCAGGATGTCGAGGGCGGCGCCCATCACTTGGGGCTGGCAGCGCAGGCAATAGGGGTCCTGGATGCGGTCGTCGCCGGCGACGTGGCTGGCGCGGATCGCCGAGCCGGCCATCAGGTCGCGCAGGGCGTTCGCGGTGGCGATCTGGCCGGGCTGGCGGCGCAGCGCGTGGATGCGCGGGTCGAAGGGGCCGTCCGAGCCCTTGGCGGCGTCGGTGGTGAGGGCTCCGGCGACGAGGCCGACGCGCAACAGCCGTTCGGCGGCGAAGAAGCCGGCGAGGGCGTTGGCGGTGGAGAACTGGGTGCCGTTGAGGAGGGCGAGACCCTCCTTGGGGCCGAGCGTGACCGGGGCGAGGCCGGCGGCGGCGAGCGCCTCGGTCGCCGGCAGCCGGCGGCCTTCGAACAGCGCCTCGCCGACGCCGATCATCGCGGCGGTCATGTGGGAGAGCGGCGCGAGGTCGCCGGAGGCGCCGACCGAGCCCTGGGCGGGGACGATCGGCACGACGCCGCGCGCCAGCATCGCCTCGAGCAGCCGGGCGGTCTCCAGCCGCACCCCGGAAGCGCCCTGGCCGAGATTGGCGAGCTTCAGCGCCATCATCAGCCGGGTGATCGCGGGGGCGAGCGGCTCGCCGACGCCGGAGGCGTGGCTGATCACCAGATTGTGCTGGAGTTTCGCCAGATCGGCGTCGGCGATGCGCACCGAGGCGAGTTTGCCGAAGCCGGTGTTGATGCCGTAGACGGGCTCGCCCTTCGCCACGATGGCGGCGACGGCGGCGGCGCCGGCCTCGATCGCGGGAATGGCCGAGGCGGCGAGCGCCACCGGCGCGCCGGCGAGGATCGCGGCCCAATCGGCGAGCGTCGCTGCGCCGGGGGTGAGGATCACGGGGGTGTTCATCGGCCACCTCGGATGCGGGCGTGAAGGGGCAGGGCGCCGAGCGCCCAGACGAGTTCGGCGGGGGTGGAGATCGACCAGATCGCCAGATCGCAGCGTTTGCCCGGCTCGAGCGTGCCGATCTCGGCGGCGAGCCCGAGGGCGCGGGCGGCATGGCGGGTGACGCCGAGTAGGCATTCCTCGACGGTGAGACGGAAGCAGGTCGCCGCCATGTTCATGGCGAGGAGCAGCGAGGTCATCGGCGAGGTGCCGGGATTGCAGTCGGTCGAGACCGCCATCGGCACGCCGTGGGCGCGGAAGAGCGCGATCGGCGGCACCTTGGTCTCGCGCAGCATGTAGAAGGCGCCGGGCAGCAGCGTCGCCACCGTGCCGGCCGCCGCCATCGCCGCGACGCCTGCCTCGTCGGTCCATTCGAGATGATCGGCCGAGAGCGCGGCGAAGCGGGCGGCGAGACCGGCACCGCCGAGGTTCGACAGTTGATCGGCATGGAGCCGGACCGGAAGGCCGAGATCGCGGGCGGCGGCGAAGATCCGGGCGACCTGATCGGGCATAAACGCGATGCCCTCGCAGAAGGCGTCGACCGAGTCGATCAGGCCCTCGGCGGCGAGGCGGGGCAGCATGGCGAGCACCGCCGCGACATGAGCCTCACGATCGCCCTTCGCCTCGGGCGGCAGGGCATGGGCGCCGAGGAAGGTGGTCGCGACACCGACGTCGCGGATCTCGCCGAGGCGGCGGGCGGCGCGCAGCGAGGTGCGCTCGGAGGCGAGGTCGAGGCCGTAACCCGACTTGATCTCGACCGTGGTGACGCCGTCGGCGATGAGCCGATCGAGGCGGGGGAGGGCGGCGGCGACGAGGTCGTCCTCGGAGGCGGCCCGAGTCGCGGCGACGGTGGCGGCGATGCCGCCGCCGGCCGCGGCGATCTCCTGATAGGTGGCGCCGGCGAGCCGCGCCTCGAATTCGCCGGCGCGGTCACCGGCGAAGATCAGATGGGTGTGGCAGTCGACGAGGCCCGGGGTGATCCAGCGGCCGCCGCAGTCGACGGTGCGGGCGGCGTCGCCCGCCGGCAGGTCGGCGCGCCGGCCGACCCAGACGATGCGGCCGTCGCGGGCGGCGACGGCGCCGTCCTCGATCACACCGAGGCCGGGGCGGCCCGGCGCCATGGTGGCGAGGCGGGCATCGGTCCAGACCGTGTCGTAACGCGGGGACGAGTTCATCGCGAACCTCGGGGCCGGGCCGGATCCGGCTTGCTGATCGAGAGGGCCGTGGCGGATGCTGGATGCCGCGTCGGCCGATCATCCGAGCTTGCGAGAGGCGGCGGCCGGTGTCAATATGCCTAGACATATTTCTCTCGGGTCGGAAGGGGGCGAGGTGGCGATGCGGTTGATCCTCGAGGAGGCGCTGACGCCGGCGGGCTGGCGGCGGGAGGTCGTCGTGACGATCGAGGGCGGGGTGTTCACCGCCGTCGACGGCCACGCGGGCGGTGCGGACGTCGGAGGCGCCGAGCGGGTCCGTGGCGTCGTGGTGCCGGGGGTCGGCAATCTCCACAGCCATGCCTTCCAGCGCGGCTTCGCCGGACTCACCGAGCGGCGCGGCGAGGGGGCGGCGGATCATTTCTGGACCTGGCGCGAGGCGATGTACCGCTTCGCCGAAGCGATCGGGCCGGAGGATCTCGCGGCGATCGCGACCCTCGCCCAGATCGAGATGCTGGAGAGCGGCTTCACCGGCGTCGCCGAGTTCCACTACGTCCACCATCGGCCCGACGGTGGGGCCTACGACGATCCGGCGGAGATGTCGGCGGCGATCGTCGCGGCGGCGGAGGCGAGCGGCATCGGCCTGACGCTTTTGCCGGTGTTCTATGCCCACGGCGGTTTCGGGGGGCGGCCGACGGGCGAGGGCCAGCGGCGATTCGTCAATGATCTCGACGGGTTCGAGCGGCTCTTCGAGGCGGCGTCTCGAGTCGTGGCGCGGCTCGACGGGGGGCGGATCGGCATCGCGCCGCATTCGCTCCGGGCGGTCTCGGCGGAGGAACTGACGGAACTGGCGGTGCGCCATCGCGGCCGGCCGATCCACATCCACATCGCCGAGCAGACGGGGGAGGTCGAGGACTGTCTCGCCGCCACCGGGCGTCGTCCGGTCGATCGGCTGATGGATCTGGTCGAGGTCGATCGGCACTGGTGCCTCGTCCACGCCACCCACGTCGAAGCGGCGGAGGTGGCGCGCATGGCGGCCTCGGGCGCCGTCGTCGGCCTCTGTCCGATCACCGAGGCGGATCTCGGCGACGGCATCTTCCCGGCGGTCGACCATCTGGCGGCGGGGGGATGGTTCGGCGTCGGCTCCGATTCCAACGTGCTGATCTCGCTGCCGCAGGAGTTGCGGCTTCTGGAGCAGTCGCAGCGGCTGCGCGACCGGGCCCGCAATCGCCTCGCTCTACCGCCGCGCTCGACCGGACGGACGCTGTTCGACGTCGCGGCGGCGGGCGGGGCGCGGGCGCTCGGCGACGGCGGCGGCCGCATCGCCATCGGGGCGCCGGCCGATCTGGTGGCGCTCGACGTCGATCATCCGGCGCTGATCGGCCTCAGCGGCGACGCGGCGCTCGATGCCTGGATCTTCGCGGCGGCCGACCGGGCGGTGCGCGACGTCTGGGTGCGGGGGCGCCGGGTGGTGAGCGACGGCCGTCACCCGGCGCGGGAGGCGGCGGTGGCGGCGTGGCGGGCGGTGCAAGCCAGGATTGCCCGCGCCTGAGACTCCCATGCGATGATTTGCGTATGGCGTCATTTTGTGCAGTGATCGCGAGTGCCCGCCGCGAGGGCTGTTGACAGCCGGGAGCGGTTTGATGTGCATTATGTCTAGACAAAGGCGAGGCGCCTTGTCCCGTCGTCGAAGCGAGACCCAAGGGAGAGCGGACTCATGAACAGGCGTGCACTCATCAACTGGTCCCTGGCCGTGGCGACCGTCGCCGTCTTCGGCGCGACGCTGTCGGCGCCGGCGTCGGCCGACGTCCTCGACAACGTCAAGAAGGCGGGCGTCCTCAAGGTCGGGACCGAGACCGAATTCGCTCCCTTCGACTTCATCGACAAGGGCAAGCACGTCGGTCTCAACGTCGATCTGTTCGACGAGATCGGCAAGGAGATGGGCGTCAAGATCGAGTGGGTGACGCTGCCCTGGGACGGCGTGCTGCCCGGGCTCGAGACCGGCAAGTTCGACATCGTCGCCGGCCCCGCCACCATCACCAAGAAGCGGCTCGAGCGCTACAAGTTCTCCCCGCCGATCGCCGAGGCGACCGTCGCGCTCCTGAAGAAGAAGGGCGACGCCTCGATCATGAAGCCCGAGGACATCGCCGGCAAGGCGACCGGCGCGGGCAAGGCGACGGCGCAGCTCGCGCAGCTCCAGAGCTTCGTCAAGACGCTGCCGACGCAGGGCGAGGTGAAGGAATACGTCGGCTTCAACGAGGCCTACGCCGATCTCGCCGCCGGCCGCATCTCCGCCGTCGGCAATTCGCTGCCCAACATCGCCTTCGTCGCCCAGACCAGCCCGGTCTTCGAGGTGGTCAAGCCGACCTTCGGCGTGAAGACCTACTTCGGCTTCCCGCAGAACGCCGCGCCCGAATACGCGACGCTCAACGACGCGGTCGCCGCCGCCATGGCCAAGATCAAGGCCGACGGACGCATGGGCAAGATCCAGCAGAAGTGGTTCGGCGTGACTTTCGACACCCCGGCCGCGGTCACCGATCCCGCCATCTGACGCCGGCGTCCGGCGCGATTTCCCCCTCGCGCCGGTCCCTCCGTGTCGACGAGATGCCGATGCCTCCGCCGCTCGCGGCCCGAGGCATCGGCGACCCGATCGTCGTGGCCGGTTCCGCTCGAGGGACCGCCCCGCCCAGGAGACGGGCTCGATGTCTTGGGAACTGTTCCGGCTGCTGGTCGAGGCCTCGGGCTTCACCATCCTCTACAGCGCCGCCTCGATCGTCCTCGGCTTCTTCCTGTCGGCCGCCGTCTGCGCCGGGATGTTGTCGCAGAACCGCGCCGCTTCGACGGCGGGGCGGCTGTTCGTCAGCTTCTTCCGCGGCACGCCGCTGCTGATCCAGCTCCTGCTGATCTACTACCTGTTGCCGCAGATCGGTCTCAACGTGTCGAGTTCGGTCGCCGCGATCATCGGCCTGTCGCTGTGCACGGCGGCCTATCAGGCGGAGATCCTGCGCGGCGGCTTCCAGTCGGTGCCGCGCGGCCTGGTCGAGGCGGCCGACATGTGTGGGCTCTCGGCCCTCGCCACCTTCCGCCGCATCCGCCTGCCGGTCGCGGTGCGGCTGACGCTGCCGGCGCTGACCAGCGAGGCGATCATGATCATCAAGTCGTCGTCGCTGATCTCGGTGGTCGGCGTCGTCGAACTCACCACCATGGCCAAGGATCTCGCCTCCTCGACCTACCAGCCGCTGCCGATCTTCGCCGCCGCCGGCCTGATCTACCTGATCATCAACCTCGTCGTCGCCGGCTTCGGCCTCACGGCGGAACGCGCGGCGCGCCGGGGGCACGCATGACCAGTCTCCTCGGCTACGTCACCGGCCCCGACGGTCTCAACATCCTCTCGGGCCTGATCAACACCATCATTCTGTGGCTGGTCGGATCGGCGTTCGGAGCGGTCATCGGCTTCCTGATCGCGGTGGCGCGCCGCTATGGGCCGCGGCCGCTCGATCTGCTGTTGCTCGGCTACGTCGAGGTGATCCGCGGCACGCCGTTCCTGGTGCAGGCCTATCTGCTCTATTTCGGCGGGCCCTACCTCTGCGCCGGCTTCGGCGAGACCTCGGTCTGCCTCACCCTCGATCCCTTCGCCGCCGGCCTGCTCGGTCTGTCGATCTACGGCAGCGCCTATTATTCGGAGCTGTTCCGCACCGGCTTCGACGCCATCCCGCGCGGGCACATCGAGGCGGCGACCACCGTCGGTCTCGACCGGCTGCAGACACTGCGGCGGATCATCCTTCCGGAAATGACCATGTTGGTCCTGCCGTCGATGGTCAACATGACCATTCTGATGCTGAAGGAGACCGCGGTCCTGTCGATCATCTCGGTCAAGGAACTCAAGTTCCAGGTCGACATCATCGGCAACCGCGACTACGCCTTCGTCGAGAGCTTCACCATCCTGGCGCTCGTCTATTGGGCGCTCGTCGAGATCTGTGGTGCGCTGGGTCGCGCCGCCGAAGCCCGTCTCTCCAGATATCGGTTCGCCCACTCATGAGCCTCGCTCCCGCCATCCGCGCCCGCGGCGTCGTCAAACGTTTCGGCCAGACCGAGGTGCTCACCGGCATCGATCTCGACGCGCCGCGCGGCGAAGTCACCTGCCTGCTCGGGCCCTCGGGCTCCGGCAAGAGCACGCTCCTGCGCTGCATCGCGCTGCTCGAAGAGGCCACCGACGGGCTGATCGAGATCGACGGCGAGCCGCTCGGCTTCGCCCTCGGGCCGAACGGCGAGCGGATGCGGCTGCCGGCGGCGTCGATCCGGCAGGTGCGCTCGAAGATCGGCATGGTGTTCCAGCAGTTCAATCTGTGGCCCCACATGACGGCGCTCGGCAACGTGTCGGAGGCGCTGGTCACGGTGCGGGGGATGTCGCGCAAGGACGCCGAGGCCAAGGCGATGGCGGAGCTCGACAAGGTGGGGCTCGCCAAGCGCGCCGGCCACTATCCGAGTGAACTCTCCGGCGGCCAGCAGCAGCGCGTCGCCATCGCCCGGGCGCTGGCGCTGGAGCCGAAGATCATGCTGTTCGACGAGCCGACCTCGTCGCTCGACCCGGAACTCACCGGCGAGGTGCTCAACGTCATGCGCTCGCTCGCCGGGACGGGCATGACCATGCTGGTGGTCACCCATGAGATCGGTTTCGCGGCGTCGGTCGGCTCCAAGATCGTCTTCCTCGACCACGGCAAGATCCTGGTCGAGGGCACGCCGGACACGGTCTTCGGCAAGCCGAGGCATCCGCGCATCGACCAGTTCCTCGACACCTATCTCGACCGCGGCGCCGCCGGGCTCTTGTGACGACGACGGAGGAAAGCGACATGACCGATCCCGACGCCTTCCTCCCCTCCGACGAAACCGTGGCCGCCTTCGCCGCCGACGGGGCGGTGGTGTTGCGCGGCGTCTTCGCCGATTGGGTGGAGCCGCTCCGGGCCGGCACCGCGGCGCTGATGGCCCATCCCAGCCCGCGCGAGCGCTCCTACCAGCCGAGGGACGGCTCCGGCTTCTTCTTCCAGGACCTGTGCAATTGGCAGGACGTGCCGGAGTACCGCGACTTCGTCCTCCATTCGCCCGCCGCCCGTATCGCGGCGCGGTTGATGGGGTCGACGGTCGGTCGCTTCTTCCACGACCACGTGCTGGTCAAGGAGCGGGGCTCGTCGATCGTGACGCCCTGGCATCAGGACATGCCCTATTACTGCTGCTCCGGCGACCAGTCGGTCAGTTTCTGGATCCCGCTCGATCCGGTCGCCCGCGCCGCCGCGCTCGAGTGCATCGCGGGGTCGCACCGCTGGGGCCTCGAGCACCGGCCGCGCCGCTTCGACGGCTCGATCCTGATCGACGGTGACACCCGCCCCGACATCCCCGACATCGAGGCGGACCGCTCGAAGTATCGGGTGCTCGGCTGGGAGATGGCGCCGGGCGACGCGGTCGCCTTCTCGTTCCGATCGGTCCACGGCGCCGCCGCCAACGTCTCGACGACGCGGCGGCGGGTGTTCTCGGCGCGCTGGGTGGGGGACGACGCGCGGTTCGTCGACCGGGGCGGCAAGGGCTCGCCGCCCTTGGCGCATCTGACGCTGAAGACCGGCGATCCGCTCGACGGTCCCGATTTTCCGGTGGTGTGGGACGGTCGCGGCGCGGCGTGAGGCGTCGGCGATCGATTCGAGGAGACGAGACGATGTTTCTCGAGAACGCTTGGTACGTCGCGGCGATCGCCAGTGAGGTGACGCGGACGCCGCAGCGGGTGACCATGCTCGGTCGCCACGTCGTCCTCTACCGCCGGCAGGACGGATCGCCGGTGGCGCTGGAAGACGCCTGCCCCCACCGCAAGCTGCCGCTGTCGATGGGCAAGGTTGTCGGCGACGACATCGAATGCGGCTATCACGGCCTCAAGTTCGACGGGGCCGGCGCCTGCATCCGGGTGCCGGCGACGCCGGCGGCGGCGGCCAATGCCCGCCTGCGCGTCTACCCGGTCGAGGACCGCTACGGGCTGACCTGGGTGTGGACCGGCGAGCCGAGCCTCGCCGACCCGGCGAAGATCTTCGACGTCACCGAATGGGGCAATCCGGACTGGGGCTGCACCGCGCCCGGCGCCATGACGGTCGATTGCGACTATCGCTTCATCACCGACAACCTGCTCGACCCCTCGCACGTCGCTTGGGTCCACGTCACCTCCTTCGGCAACGCCGCCTGCGAGGAGGTGCCGGTCCGGGCGCGGCCGACCGAGAGCGGGGTGATCGCCTCGCGCTGGATGTACGACGTCGAGATCGCGCCGTTCTATGCGCCGTTCACGAAATTCTCGGGGCGCTGCGACCGCGAGCAGCACTACGAGGTGCGCCATCCGAGCCACGCCATCATCAAGGCGATCTTCGTGCCGGCGGGCACCGGCGGGCCGGACAAGCCCTATCACGACGACGTCTTCCTGATGGACAGCTACAACTTCATGACGCCGATCGACGAGAAGCGGACGCGCTATTTCTGGTTCCAGATGCGCAACTTCGCTCCCGGAGACGCGGCGGTCGACGAGATGTTCGCCCAAGCCGTGCGCGGCGCCTTCCTGGAGGACAAGGTGATCCTCGAGGCGGTTCAGGTCGGCATGGACGAGATGGCGACCCCCAACATCAACCTGCCGCTCGACGCCGGGCCGCTGCGTTTCCGCCGGCGGCTCGCCGATCTGATCGCCGCGGAGCGGGGTGAGGCCGTCGCGGCGCAGTGAGCCGCGGGGCCGTCGCGGCGCGGATCAGGCGGAATCGGGTCGGAAGCGGGCGACGAGGCGGCGCTTGTCGCCGGGGTGGACGAGCCGCGCCCAGGTGATGGGGACGCCGTCGTTCCAGGTGCGGCGCTCGACCACGAGGCAGGCGGCACCGGGGACGATGTCGAGCAGGCGGGCGCTCTCCGGGGCGGCGCCCTCGGCGGAGATCACGTGCTCGGCCTCAGACCAGGGGACGTTGGCGACGAGCCAACTGCCGGGCGGCGTCTCCGCGAAGGGCAGGGTGGCGACCTCGGGCAGGGCGGCGAGGTTGATGAGGCGCTCCTCGATCTGCAACGGCTCGCCGTCGGAGAAGTGGCGCACCAGGAAGCGGACCAGCGGTGTGCCCGGATCGGCGCCGAGCGCCGCGCCGGCCGCCTCGTCGTCGACGCGCCGACGCTCCAGGATCTCGAAGGTGTGGACGCCGCCGAAGCGGGCGACCTCGGCGCCGATGTCCCAGATCTCCAGGACCGAGCGCTCCGGCGGACGGGCCGTCACCACGGTGCCGAAGCGGCGGCGGCGGGAGACGAGGCCCTCGGCGGCGAGACTGCGCAACGCCCGATGGACGGTCATCCGCGCCGCGCCGTAGCGCTCGATGATCTCGAATTCCTTGGGGATCTTGGTCTCGGGCGGCCACGTCCCGTCGGCGATCGGCCGGATCAGTGCGCGGCGGATCTGCTGCCAAAGCGGACCCTGCCCGTCGAGATCCCCGAGGTCTTCGATCATGCCGGAGCCCCTCCGCGCTTCGCTCCCGACGCGCGGCTGCGGCGGGTGGAAGGAAGCCTAGAGGCGAGGGCGCTCTATTGTCTATACATTATTCGTCGGAGGGGCCGATCCGCCGCGATGACCGGCCACGACGAAAACCCCCGAAGCGAGACCGCCGCGGGGGACACGAATTCTGCTCGCCGCGATCGCTGGATCGCGGTCGTCGCTTCGGATCGGGAGGTCCCGCCGATGCCGGACCGCGGCCAGGGCCGACTCGCGGCGCCGACTCAGGCCGAGCGGCGAATCGTCTTGATCACCGCCGTCGGTCGACCCGAGCGTTCGGCGATTTCGCGATCCTGCGCCTCGAGCACGGCGCGCGCCGGCTCGTCGCCGTCGAGGCCTTCGACGACCTCGCGCGGCACGCGCCGATTGGAGCGCTGGCTACCGTCGTCGTAGACGACGTCGAAGAGGACGAATTCGCTCTTGTTGGTGGGCTTGCGGGCCATGGGAAGCGGTCCTCCGTCGACGTCGGGGTGCCGGCCACGTGGATGCGGCCGGCGGGCCGGGCTCAGCTCGACGCGGAGTCGGCGGAGGGAGCGGCGGTCCGCGGCTTCATCGGACGGACCTTGCGCTTCGGCATCGGCAGCAGCCCGTCGCGCTGAGCCTGCTTGCGGGCGAGCTTGCGGGCGCGGCGAACGGCCTCGGCCTTCTCGCGAGCGCGCTTCTCCGAGGGCTTCTCGAAAGCACGACGCTGCTTCAATTCACGGAGAATGCCTTCGCGCTGCATCTTCTTCTTGAGCACGCGGAGCGCCTGATCGACATTGTTGTCGCGAACCAGAACCTGCACGGATTGTCCGATCTCGTTGAGAGGGATGGGTCGTCGTCTCCCGTGGGAGACACGATAGGGCGGCACGCGCGACACGCGGGCGTCGGAACGACGTCGGTGGTCGCGAGAACCGGAGTCCCCGGCTAGTCAAGGGATCTCCATGTTCGACCGTCGAACGACCCCGTCGGCTCTCCTCTAGGCCACCGCGCGCCCGCGCGCCAGTCGGGATTTCGGAAAAGTCGCGTTTTTTCGTTCGGCGTGGCTTTCGAGCGGTCGCCAGGGCGGTGCGCCGCGGCCCGCCGCGCCGCCCTGCCGAGGCTGAGACGGGGTCAATCGAGACAGGCGGCGGACAGCAGGCGGCGGGTATAGTCCTGCGTGGGGGCGGCGAAGACGGCGTCGCGGGGGCCGGATTCGACGACGCGGCCGTCCTTCATGACGATCACCTTGTCGGCCATGGCGCGTACCACGGCGAGGTCGTGGGAGATGAAGAGATAGGACAGGCTCTTCGCCGCCTGCATCCGGCGCAGCAGGTCGACGATCGCCTTCTGCACCGAGCGATCGAGCGCCGAGGTCGGTTCGTCGAGCACCACCAGCTTCGGCGACAGGATCATCGCCCGGGCGATGGCGATGCGCTGGCGCTGGCCGCCGGAGAACTCGTGCGGGTAGCGGTTGCGCGAGACCGGGTCGAGCTCGACCTCGGCCAGCGCTTCGGCGGCCGCTCGGTCGCGATCGGCGCGGGAGAGGTCGGGCCGATGGACGAGCAGGCCCTCGGTGACGATCTCACCGACGGTCAGCTTCGGCGACAGCGAGCCGAAGGGGTCCTGGAAGACCAACTGCATCGACGAGCGCAGCGGCCGCATCTCGTCGCGGGTGAGCGGCATCAGGGCGCGGTCCTCGAAGCGGACGAGGCCGGAGGCCGGCAACAGCTTGAGGAGGGCGCGGCCGAGGGTCGACTTGCCCGACCCCGATTCGCCGACGACGCCGATGGTCTCGCCGCGCCGGAGCGTCAGCGACACGCGATCGACGGCGGTGAAGATCGGCCGGCGACGCAGGAACGGCGCCGGAAGGGCGAAATCGACGGTGACGTCCTTCGCCTCGAGCAACACCGGTGCGTCGTCGGCGAGCGGTTCCTTGACGCCGCGCGGCTCGGCGCCGAGCAGCATCCGGGTGTATTCGGCCTCGGGACGGGCGAAGACCTCGGCGACGTCGCCGACCTCGACGATCTCGCCGTTCTTCATCACCGCCACCCGATCGGCGATGCGGCGCACCAGACCGAGGTCGTGGGTGATGAAGACGAGGCCCATGCCGAGTTCGCGCTTGAGGTCGGCCATCAGGGCGAGGATCTCGGCCTGGATGGTGACGTCGAGGGCCGTGGTCGGCTCGTCGGCGATGAGCAGGTCCGGCTTCATGGCGAGCGCCATGGCGATCATCACGCGCTGGCGCTGACCGCCCGACATCTCGTGCGGGAAGGAGGTGACCCGCCGCTCCGGATCGGGGATGCGGACGAGTTTCAGGAGGTCGACCGCCTTGGCGCGGGCCGCCGCCTTGGAGAGGCCGCCGTGGTGGACGAGGGGCAGGGCGATCTGGTCGCCGACCCTGACCAGCGGGTCGAGCGAGGTCATCGGCTCCTGGAAGATCATGGTGATGCGCGAGCCGCGGATGCCGTTGAGCGTCGTCGGGGAGGCGCCGATCAGTTCCTGCCCGCGATAGCGGATCGAGCCGGTGGCCGAGCCGTTGGAGGCGAGGAGGCCCATCGCCGCCATCATCGTCTGGCTCTTGCCCGAGCCGCTCTCGCCGACGATCGCCAGCGTCTCGCCCGGACGGACGTCGAGGTCGATGCCGCGCACCGCCTCCACGGTTCCGGTCTGGATGCGGAAGGTGACGGAGAGACCGGAAATGGCCAGAAGCGGTTCCGCCTTCGGATCGGCCATGTCAGCGGTCCTTCGGATCGAGGGCGTCGCGCAGGCCGTCGCCGAGGAAATTGAGCGCGAACAGGGTGGAGGTGAGGAAGAGGGCGGGGAAGATCAGCAGATAGGCGAGGTCGCGATTGTTGTTCGCGCCTTCCGAGATCAGCACGCCCCAGGAAGTCATCGGTTCCTGTACGCCGAGCCCGAGGAACGACAGGAAGCTCTCGAGCAGGATCACCTTGGGCACCAGGAGGGTGACGTAGACCACCACCGGGCCGAGGGTGTTGGGGACGATGTGGCGGCGGATCAGCGCGGCGGTGCCGACGCCGAGCGCCTCGGCCGCCTGGACGAATTCCTGCTGTTTGATCACCAGCGTCTGGCCGCGGACGATGCGCGCCATGTCGAGCCACTCGATGGCGCCGACCGCGACGAACATCAGCACGAAGTTCCGCCCGAAGAACACCACCAGCAGGATGACGAAGAAGATGAAGGGCAGGGCGTAGAGGATGTCGACGATGCGCATCATCACCATGTCGACGCGGCCGCCGAGGAAGCCCGCCGTGGCGCCCCAGGAGACGCCGATCAGCAGTGCCACGCCGGTCGCCAGGATGCCGATCAGGATCGAGATGCGCCCGCCGATCAGCACCCGCGTCAGGAGATCGCGGCCGTTGCCGTCGGTGCCGAACCAGAAATGCAGCCGCTTGACCTCGCCGACGAGCTTCAACGCCTTGGGGGCGCTCTCGCTCGGGGCGATGCGGAAGTTCTGGAACCCGTCGGCGCGATTGAAGTAGTCGGCGATGCGCGGATCGATGGTCTGGGTCGAGGAGAGCGCGACCTCGACCTCGCCGGCCTTCATCTCGAAATGTTCGACCTTGGCGCGGAAGCGGCGGGCGATGCGGCCGGCGGCCTCTTCGACCTCGCCGAGACCCGGCCGGGCCTCGAAGCTCGGGCCGACCTTGACGTAGTCGGGATAGACCTTGTCGAACGGGTGGCCGGTGAAGGACGGCCCGATGAAACACACCGCCGTCATCACCGCCAGGAAGATCATCGAGGCGACGGCGGCGCGGTTGGAGAGGAGCCGCGCCACGGCGTCGTCGAAGAGGGAGCGTCCCTTGACCTCGGCCATGAGCTCACTCCATCCGGACGCGCGGATCGAGGAGCGAATAGACGATGTCCACGATCAGATTGAAGAAGATGACGAAGACCGAGATCAGGATGACCGTGCCCATCACCAGCGTGTAGTCGCGCGACAGGGCGCCTTCGACGAAATAGCGGCCGACCCCGGGGATGCCGAAGATGCGCTCGACCACCACCGATCCGGTCATGAGGTTCGCCGCCGCCGGGCCGAGGTAGGAGACCACCGGCAAGAGTGCGCCGCGCAGCGCGTGCAGCGTCACCGTCCGGCCGGGCAGGCCGAGGGCGCGCAGGGTGCGGATGTGGTTGGCGCGCAGCGCCTCGATCAGCGAGGCGCGGGTGAGCCGCGCGATCACCGCCATCTGCGGCAGGGCGAGGGTGATCACCGGCAGGATGCGGTTGGGCAGCGCGCCGTTGTTCCAGCCGCCGGCCGGCAGCCAGGAGAGGCCGAGGGCGAAGATCAGGGTGAGCAGCGGCCCGACGACGAAATTGGGGATGGTGACGCCGGCCGTCGCCACGCCCATCACGGCGTGGTCGATGCCGTGGTTCTGGCGCAGCGCCGCGACGGTGCCGAGCGAGATGCCGCAGACCAATGCCAGCGCCAGCGCCGCGGCGCCGTTCTGCATCGACACCGGCAGCGACACGGCGAAGAGCTGGGCGACGGTGAAGTCCTTGAAGAAGAAGGACGGCCCCATGTCGCCGTGGGCGAGGTTCTTCAGGAACAGCCAGTACTGCATCCACAGCGGCTGATCGAGCTGATAGATGCGCTTCAGGTTCACCAGGATGCGCGGGTCGATGTGGCTCTCGCCGTCGAACGGTCCGCCCGGCGCGAGCCGGATCAGGAAGAACGACACGGTGACGACGATGAAGATCGTCGGCAGCGCCGAGAGGAGCCGGCGGAGGGTGAAGGAGATCATGGGCGTCGAGCACCTCGGGCCGGGGGGATCGCATCGCCGCGCGCGGCGCATCCACTCGGGCCGAGCGGATGCGCGACGGGCCGGTCACACGGGGAGACCGGCCCTGCGCGGGCACGTCACGACTGACGATCAGTCCACCCAGAGGAAGCGCGAGGGGTGGTAGTCGAGCGTGTTCGGCTCCCAGCCCTTCAGCTTCTTCGAGACGAGTTGCTTCGACATGTAGGTCATGAGGACGAGATAGGGCTCGTCGGTCATGAGGATCTTCTCGGCGTCGTGGAGGATGGCCGAGCGCTTCGCCGGATCGGCCTCGGTGGCGGCCTTGGCCATCAGGGCGTCGTAGGCGGGGTTCGAATACTGGGCGTAGTTGAGCGATTTGGTCGCGGTCTCGCCGAGGAAGAGGAAGTTCTGGGCGTCGTTGTAGTCGGCGATCCAGCCGGCGCGGGCGACGTCGAAGGGCTGATGCTCACGCAGATAGGCGTAGTGGGTCTTGACGTCGGTGTTGACCAGCGCGACTTCGACGTTGAGCGGCTTCCACATGTCGGCGAGGGCGACCGAGGTCTTCTTGTGGTTCTCGGAGGTGTTGTAGCGGATCTCGAGCTTCAGCGGCTTGCCCTCGGGGCCGTAGCCGGCGGCCTTCATCAGCGCCTTGGCCTTGTCCTCGCGCTCGGCCGGCGACAGATCCTTGGCGGACCACCACACCGGCGTGCCGTAGGTGCCGGTGCCGGGGGGCACCATCGAATAGCCGGGCAGCATGGTGCCGCCCCAGATCTCTTCGGCGAGGAACTCGCGGTCGACCATCAGCGACAACGCCTGACGGACGCGGACGTCGTCGAAGGGCGCCTTCTTGGTGTTGAAGACGAAGTAGTAGGTGCCGAGATAGGGCGCCGGACGGAACTCGTCCTTGAGGTTCTGGCGGATGAACTTGATCTGGTCGGTCGGGACCTCGTCGTTCATGTCGATCTCGCCGGCCTGGAAGCGGCGCAGCGCGGCGGCGCGGTCCTCGGTCGGGACGTACATCACCTTGTCGAGCTTGATCTTGGCGGCGTCGTAGTGCGCGGCGTTGCGGACCAGGGTGATGTGGTCGTGCGGCACGTTCTCCTTGAGCACGAAGGCGCCGTTGGAGACGAAGTTCTCCGGCTTGACCCAGTCCTTGCCGAACTTCTCGACCGCGGTCTTGTTGACCGGGAAGGACGACTGGTGGGCCAAGAGCTCGATGAAGTAGGGCGTCGGGCCGGAGAGGGTGAACTCCAGAGTGTGGGCGTCGACGGCCTTGACGCCGAGGTCTTCCGGCTTCGCCGTGCCCTTGTTCAGCTCCTCGGCATTCTTGATGACGTAGAGCATGTTGGCGTACTGCGACCCGGTCGTCGGGTTCATCATGCGCCGGTAGGAGTAGACGAAGTCGTCGGCGGTGACGGGCTCACCGTTCGACCACTTGGCGTTGGGCTTCAGTTTGAAGGTCCAGGTGATGCCGTCGGTCGAGGTCGACCAGCTCTCCGCCACGCCGGGCAGGATCTTGGCCGAGGCGGAATGGATCACGAGACCCTCGAAGAGGTCGCGAAGGATGTTGCCTTCGTAGACCGTCGAGGTCTTCTGCGGATCGAGGGTCTCCGGATCGCCGGAGTTGCCACGGTGGAGAACCATCTCGGCGAAGGCCGCGCTCGTTCCCATCAGGACGGCCGATACCACGGCCGCCGCCAGAGCCCCTCGGAAGATCCGCATGTGTCATCTCTCTCAAGCTGGTCGGCCGGCGAAGTCGCCCGTCCGACGAAGGCCGCACTACGTCCTAAGTCGAACCCTTATCCGCAGCGATCATCCAGTCAAGTCGGGGAGTCCCCCGGTCGCGGCTTCCGGCGGGGAAGGCCCACGGCGCCCCTTCGGGGGCGTCGTGGGTCGTCTCTCGTGTCACTGCGCGGTGGTCAGCCTCTGTCCGTAGACGCCGTCCGACGATCCGTCCT
>ERZ1645187.1654-NODE-1654-length-20334-cov-13.525272_pt1 | contig 20334 bp, 22 predicted proteins | sample MGYA00575352_ERZ1645187 | MGnify/ENA primary metagenome ERZ1645187 (study PRJEB40837, sample SAMN11349314) | freshwater sediment metagenome | isolation source: river sediment | host: Sediment | place: India: Wazaribad , New Delhi | collected 2017-02-21 ... | reverse complement strand
ACGAGGCAGGCGGCCTTGCCGGTGAGCAGCAGCGCCGCGACCGCGCGCCAGGCGCGCTGCGCCGCGTCGGCGAAGACGAGCCGCCAGAAAACCAGGGCCGAGGCGAACAGCGCCGCCAGCAGCACGCCGCCAAGAAAGGCCGAGCCGTGCGCGGCGCCCGAGAGCGGCGGCGCGTGCCAGGCGTAGAGCAACGCCATCTGCGCGAACCCCGCAGCCCACCACGCCGTCCCGCCTGCCTCGACCGATCGCGCGCGCGGCCATAGCGCGGCGAGGAGCGGCGCGACGACGTTCATCGCCGCCAGATGGAGCGCCATATGCGAGGCCAGCGGACCGGCCTCGTCCGACGCGAGCGCCGCGCCGAGCAGCCCCGCGACCGCGAGGGCCGAGACCGCGGCGACGCCGGCCAGAGGCAAGGCGGGCCTCGCCTCGGCGTTCGCCCCTTGCGCGGGCGGGATGCACCGCGCGTCGCTCACATCCGCCGCCTTGGGTTCCGCTCGCCGCCGGCCTCGTCGCCTGCGTCGCGCTTGACGACGGAGACGCGGCCGTCGCCTTCGATATAGGAGAGTTTCACCTGCGCGAGTTCGTCGACGCCTTGCAGGCGCAACTGGCTCATCAACTCGTCATGCGTGATTTTCTCTTTCTCCAGATGCTTTTTGACGGCGACGCCGTCTTTGACGATCAGCAGCGGTGCGGGCCGCGCGAATCGCGCCAGCGCGGGGATGCGATAGCCGATCCAGTCGATGACATAGTCCCAGAACACGATGGTCGCGACGAGCAGCAAGCCTTCGGGAATCGAGCGATACTCGCCCGCCATGCCGTTCTGCGCCGCGTCGGCGATGACGACAATGACCAGCACGTCGGAAATGCCGAGCCCGCCCGTCTGGCGGCGCATGAAGAACCGCAGCAGCGCAAACAGGGCAAGATACATGATCGTGCCGCGCACAAAGGTCGCGAACAACGCCTCGGAGGGAACGAAGATCGCGCTCCAGTCGATGTCGGCGAAGATCATCGTCCCTCCCCGTTCTCCGGGCCATTGTGGAGCGTTCCGGCGGTCGCGGCCTGCGCGGCGCGGAGCCGCGCGCGCACGGGCGCGACGTCGGCGACCGTCACCGCGCTCGCCGCGTTCGACCAGCCTTGACGCACGAAGGTGGCGAGCGCCGCCACCTCATCATCATTCAGCCGCCAGGCGAAACCCGGCATGACGAGCGCCAGCGGACGCTCCCGCGTCGAAGGCATGGAAGCGCCGCCAAGGATCATCGAGATGATGCCGCCGGGGGAGGCGGCGGTGACGAGCGGGTTGCCGTCGAGCGCCGGGAAGGTCGCGCGCGCTCCGCGTCCGTCGGCGAAATGACAGGCGTTGCAATTGTCGAGATAGAGCCGCTCGCCGAGCGTCAGGTCGACCGCTGCCGTCAATCTGCGCGCGGTCGGCTGCGGCTCGCGGCGGCGCGCCGCGACGGCCGGCGCGGCGCGGTCCTGCCGGATCGCGCGCAGATAGGCGATCAGCGCGTCGAGATCGGCTTGCGGCAGATATTGCAGCGAGTGGCCGATGGTCAGCGACATCTCGCCCGCCGCGCCGGTTTCGGCGTTGCGCCCGGTGCGCAGGAAGGCCGCGAGTTCGCTCGCCGGCCATGTCTGCGTCGGCATGTCGGCGGCGCGCAGATCCGGGATCGGCCAGTCGCCGAGCTGACCGCCGGAGAGGAAGTCAGGGTCGTTCGCGTCGAGGCCGCTTTCCATGAACAGCGCATTGCGCGGCGAATGGCAGGCGCCGCAATGACCGAGCGCCTCGACGAGATAGGCGCCGCGGTCGAGCGTCGCGTCGCCGCGATGAGGGGTGAAGCCCGCTCTCGGCAGGGCGACGGACTGCCACAGGCGCAGGCCCCAGCGCTGGTTGAAGGGAAAGGCCAGCTCGGTGCGCTTGGGCGTATGCGATACCGGCTTCACGCCGTTCATGAAGTAGTCGTAGAGGGCGCGCACGTCCTCTTCGGACAATTTGCGATAGTTGACGTAAGGCATCGCCGGATAAAGCCGGCGCCCGTCCTGGCGCACGCCGTCGTAGAGAGCGGCGCGGAACTCGTCGAGCGTGTAGCCGCCGATGCCGGTCTCCCTGTCGGGCGTGATGTTGGACGAGTAGATCGCGCCGAAGGGGGAGTCGATGCGAAAGCCCCCGGCATAAGGCGCGCCGCCTGGCGTGGTGTGGCAGGCGATGCAATCGGCCGCGCGCGCCACCGCTTCGCCCGCGCCCGGCGCCGGCTTCCAGTCGGCCGGGAGCGTCGTGACCGGCGGCGTCCTTCGCGCGGGCCAGAAGATGATCGCGGCGAGCGCGACGGCGCCGGCGACGCCCAGAAGAACGAGGATCACGGCGAGTCGGGTGAGAAACCGCATCGTCGCCTCCCTCACGTCAACGGTCGCGGAAAGCGAAGATAGTCCTCGCGCAACGCCTTGGCCGCCCAATAGGCGAGCGCTCCCACCGTGCCCGTCGGGTTGTACTGGATGTTCTGCGGAAAGGCGGAGGCGCCCATCACGAAGACATTGTGCGCGTCCCAGCATTGCAGATAGCGATTGAGCGTGCTGGTGCGCGGATCGGTCCCCATCACGGCGCCGCCGACATTATGGGTGGTTTGGTAAGGCCGCACGTCGTAGCGCGCGCCGTCGCCCTTGAAGCCCGATCGCCAGCTCGTGGGTTGCATCCCCTTCGCGAGCGGCTCGATCTTCGAACGCATGAACTGCGTCATGCGGATGTCGTTACGCTTCCAGTCGAAGGTCATGCGCAGCATGGGACGGCCGTAGCGGTCGACATAGGTGGGATCGAGGTCGAGGTAACAGTCGCGATAGGACATGTTCGATCCGTGCGAGCCGATGCTCATCGAGCGCCCGTACCAGTCCTTCACGCCCTTCTTCCAGCCCGCGCCCCAGCCCGGCACGCCCGAGGGCAAGACCATCGAGCGGATCGGCTGGCCGTTGAACTGGCCGCTGGAGATGTAGCTGCCGCCGATGAAGCCCTCGCGGGCGAAGTCGATCCGGTTGATCGCGAAATCGTCGATCACCATGGCGTTGGAGCCGGCGCCGACGAAGGGATTGAAGTGGCGATCCTTGAAGAAGAGCGTTGTCGAGCCGTTCATCTGATAGGCGTAGTTGCGGCCGACGACGCCCGTTCCCGCGACCGGATCGTAAGGCGCGCCAATCCCCGACAGCAGCAGCAGATGCACGTTGTGATAGGCGTAGGCCGCCAGGATCACGAGGTCGGCGGGCTGGAACACCTCCTCGCCGCGCTCGTCGACATAGGTCACGCCGGCGGCGCTGCGTCCGTCGCGGGCCTTCTCGACGCGCAGCACGTCGCATTTCACGCGATAGCGGAAATTCGGCTTGCGCTTGAGAGCGTCGAGCACGCAGGTCTGCGGCGAGGCCTTTGAATAGTTGATGCAGCCGAAGCGTTCGCAGAAGCCGCAGAAATTGCACGGGCCAAGCTGCATTCCATATTCGTTGACCCAGGCGCCGGACGCATTGGCCGAGGGCATCGGGAAGGGATGATAGCCCGCCTCGCGCGCGGTCTTCTCGAACATCATGCAGTTCAGCGTCGGCGGCAGGGGCGGCAAGGGATAGGGCCGCGCGCGCCGCCCCTCGAAGGGATTGCCGCCGGGCTGGATCACGCCGCCGACATTTCCGGCTTGCCCGGAAATGCCGCACAGATATTCGAAGCGGTCGTAATGGGGCTCAAGCTCGTCATAGCTGACCCCCCAATCCTGAATCGTCATACCGTCCGGGATGACGCTCTCGCCGAAGCGCTCGGCGACATAGCTGCGCAGGCGAAGCTCCTCCGGCATCGCCCGCCAGGTGTGTCCGTTCCAATGAACGCCGGCGCCGCCGACGCCTTCGCCGGGAAGAAAGCTGCCGAGCACGCGATAAGGCAGCGCGGTCTCGTCGCGCGTGCGGCGGATCGTCAGCGTCGAGTCTCGGGGACGCGACATGAGGCCGTAACGAACGCCGTAGGTCAGCTCATCGAGCATCTTCGGGTAGGCGAAGTCCGGCACCGTGGAGCGGTCGGGCCCGCGTTCGAGCGCCAGCACGTCGAGCCCCGCCTGCGCCAACTCCATCGCCAGGATTGAGCCGGTCCACCCCAGCCCGACGATGACGGCGTCCGCTTTGCGCTCGCGCCTCGCCATCTCTCAACTCCTCTCGCCTGCGATCGAGACGGGGCCGAGCGGGTACTCCCGATCGTGCTGGTCCGCCCATTCGCGAAAGGCGCCGCGCGCGCCGGGGAAGCCGATATGGCGCCACGCCATCATGCCGCGATTGCCGCCGTGGCGCGGATCGCTGAAGTAGCCCTCGCGCACGTTGCGCCATAGCATCGAGAAAAAGTCCCTCAGCTCGGGCCGAAGTCCCGGCTTGCCCGCTTCGAGAAACTTCAGCGTCGTCTCCTGACGCGCCGCGTCGAGACCGGCGAACGGCGAACCGAACGCCCGGGCGCACATCGCGTCGACCTCCGCGATGGACGCGCGAAAGAGTTGCGCGGGCGTGAGCGGCGACTGAAAGCCAAGCGCCTCGGGCGCATTGGGATCGTGCGGACCGCCCATGTGCCAATCCTCGCCCCTGCCATATGGGCCGGCAAGATCGCGGTCGAGAAATATGGGAACATGCGCTTCGAGAGCGCCGGGTCCCTCGCCCTCCGACGGAATGAGCCGCGCGCAGGCCGCGAGGATGAAAGCCCATTCCGCCGCCGCGAAGAAAATCGGCTGGTAGGAGTCCAACTCCGCGCGTGAAGTCTGCGCGAGCGCCCCAGCCGACGCCGGACCGATCGCGACCCCAAGAGCGCCTGCCTTCATGAAAGCGCGCCGATCCGGCCCCGCAAGGGGAGAGGGGCGGTCGAACCAGGTCGTCAATGGACGATGCGCGCCGTCCGTGACAGAGCGGGTCATGCGCGACTCCTTGTCGGCAGCGAGGCGTCTGTCGCAAGTCAAGTAGGAGGTCCGCGCGACCACGCCTTTTGCAAACGCGTCATGATGACAAGCGTTGCGTACGGTTGCGGACGGAGTGGCCCAGGGTATCGCGCACGGCGGTGAAACGCGGACCGCAATTCCGGCCCTCCCGCGGCAGACCGTCTCCAAACCATCCTCGTCACGCGCGACCTGCCGATGATTGCGGAGAGAAGTCGCGTAACGCGCGCCGTTGAACGCCGTTCTCGTCAAAGTTGTCCAATTGCAGCCATGCCTCGACGGCCGCGCGTCGGGCCGGCCACTCCCCCGAAAGGAGAGACCGCCATTCGACGTCGTGACGCCGATGCTTGAGAGCGGCGGCCTGTCGCCACACGCCTTCGAAGACGAATCCAAACCGCGCCGCCGCAGCGCCGGACGCGACATTCGCGGCCAGATTGCGCCAGGCCATCCGCTGATAGCCGAGCGCGTCGAAGGCTTCGCCCATGAGCAGATGCACGGCCTCTGTCGCTGCGCGCGTTCGGCGCAGGGATGGCGCGAACCAGATCGAACCGATCTCCAGAGCGGCGTCGTCAGGCGCGATGTCGGTCAATGACAACCAGCCCGACGCCGCATTGCTCGATTCCGGCTGAACCGCCCAGGCTGGCTCAAACATGCGCGTGGACAGGCTTTCCAGATATCGCGTCGCCGCCTCGCGGTCCGCAAACGGGCCATGGCGCATGTATCGGAAACTACCGGGATCGGCGAGGGCCTGGAGTGCAAGAGCGTCGAAATGCTGCGCTCCCAACGGCGCGAGCGTCACATATCGTCCCTTCAACGTCGTTCCGGCGGGGAACGGACAAGGCGCGCAAGACATCGCAAATCCCAACGACACGGGTGAAGGGCGAGTGGACATCGCGCGCCCGTATGCGCAGTTCCTTTCAGGTCTCGACGCGTCTTCCAGCGCCTCGCCCTCTACGCGACGACCGCATCGCGATGACCATGGACCGGTATGCGCCGGTCGTCGCCGAAAGATAAGCTCTTTTTGATTCTCCCGGAACTGCTACGCTACCCTCCTGCGGGCTGGTCAGCGGCGTTCTTGCAGGTTCAACGCCGCCGCCGAAGACGCCACGGAAGGGCGAAGGAGAATTCGACCGCCTCGCGGCGCAGGCGTTCGCATCTCAGGTGAGGCGGCGGAATCGATGGAAGAAAACGCTTCCAGTTCAGCGCGTCTCTGGCCGAAGGGCGCAGGACTGGCGAAGCTCGTCCGCGAGCATGACTGGGCGGCCACGCCGCTGGGCTCGATCCAGAGCTGGCCGCAGAGTCTGCGGACCATCGTCGACCTCGCGCTATCCAGCCCTGTCGCGACCATCGTGCTGTGGGGCGAGGACAACACCCAGATCTACAATGACCGCTGGGCCTGGCTGATGGGCGCCAAACACCCTGCCGCGCTTGGCCAACCGACGCAGGAATGCTTTCCCGAGATCGCGGAAAGCATGGCCTCGATCTATTCGCGATTGAGAGAAGGGGAAGGCGTCGTCCTGAATGCGCGGAAGCTGCCGATTCAGCGAGGCGACGCCATCGAGGACGCGTGGTGGAACGTCCACTACCTGCCGGCTCGGGACGAGAGCGGCGTGGTGGCCGGCGTCTTCTGCACGGTCGTCGAAGTGACTTCGCAGGGGATCGCCGAGAGGGGCTGGGACGAGGCCAACGCGACGTTGCAGAAAAGCGAGCAGCGGCTTCGCGACGTCCTGGACGGCATGAGCGAGGCTTTCGGTTTGATGGATCGCGATTTGCGGATCATCACCTAGAACAAGAGTGCGCTGGAACTCGATGGAAGGCCGCTCGAAGACATCCGAGGCCGCACGCATTGGGAAGTCTATCCCGGCTCGGAGGAGAGCGAGATCGGTCATCTGTATCGACGCGCTCTCGATGAAAACATCCCGGTGTCGCTCGAACACCGCTACGCCTGGCCTCATGGCGAGGCGAGCTGGCTGGAGATGCGCGCATTCCCGGTGCCCGATGGACTCGCGGTGTTCTGGCGCGACGTCACGGAGCGCAAGCTGTCCGAAGACGCGATTCGCAAGAGCGAGGCGCGCTTTCGCGCGCTCGCGACCACAGGCGGCGCGACGATTTTCCGAATGAGTCGCGATTGGCGTCTGATGTACGAACTCGACAGCAGCAACCTTCGGGCCCTAACCGTCGAACCGGGCGAAGACTGGTCGCGCAGATACATTGTGGACGAAGACCGCCGCACGGTCTTCGCCGCCATTGACGAGGCCATTCGCGCCAAGCGGATGTTCGAGCTTGAGCATCGCGTGCGGCGTGCGGACGGAAGCGTCGGCTGGGTTCACTCCCGCGCCGTGCCGATGCTCGAAGCGGACGGAGAAATACGAGAATGGTTCGGCGCGGCGACCGACGTCACTCAACGCCGCGCCGCGATCGAGCAGCTGCGGGAAAGCGAGGAGCGCTTCCGCCAGTTCGGCGAGGCGTCCGCCGATGTGTTATGGATCCGCGACGCCGAGACGTTGGACTGGGAATATTTGAGCCCGGCGTTCGAGTCGATTTACGGCTTCGATCGCGCGGAGGCTTTGGCGGGCCGAGGCTTGCGCAATTGGCTCAGCTTCATTGTCGAGGAGGATCGCGACCTGGCGGCGGCGTCGATTCGGACTGTGCGCGAAGGCGCGCCCGTCACTTTCGAGTATCGCGTCCGCCGGCCGGACGGCGAGGTGCGCTGGCTGCGCAACACCGATTTTCCGATGCATCGCGTGGGCGGCGGCGTAGCGCGGATTGGCGGCATCGGCCGTGACGTGACGGGCGAGAAGGCGACCTCGGCGAACATGGAGGTTCTCGTCGGGGAACTTCATCACCGCACACGCAATCTCATAGCGATCGTGCGCTCGATCGCGAATCAGACATTCGCGTCAGCGGGTCCAGGCGAGCGCTTTCAGATAGAGTTCGGTGATCGATTGGACGCGTTGGCGCGCGTTCAGCGCCTGCTGTCGCGTGCGGCCGACGAACCCAACACGTTGGAAGGTTTGCTCCGTCTTGAGCTCGACGCGCTCGGCGCCAGCGCTCTCGCAGCGCGCATGCGCATCAGCGGCCCCGACCTGCGGTTGCGCCCCTCGGTCGTGCAGACGCTCGCGCTCGCGTTCCATGAATTGGGAACCAACGCCCGCAAACATGGCGCGCTCGCGAACCCGAACGGTCAACTCGATATCGCGTGGTCGATCTCGGAAAGAGCGGGAAAGCGCAATCTCGATTTCGTCTGGAGCGAAACAGGCGGGTCCGCGCCGAACGAAGAAACGCCTGAACGCGGCGGTTACGGGCGCCAACTTCTCGAAGGCGCGTTGCCATACATGCTGGGCGGAGTCGCGGCGTTCGTCCACGACGCCGCAGGCCTGCGCTGGACGATCACCCTCCCCGTCAGTCGTTTGACGCCCCTCACGTCGACTGACTGACGCATGTTGTCGTTGAGATCGACCCGGAAGGCCGGGAGTTTGTCGGCCGACACGACAAACGTGCGCTTGCGACGATGCGGTCTATTTGATTTCGGCAAGGGCTTCGCACAGCGCCTTGGCGCTTCCCGCGGTCATTGCGGCTTCGAGGGCGGCGTGTTCGCTTCTCCAGATCGTCACCGCTCGATTCAAGAGCGCGGCTCCTTCTGACGTAATGATCAAATGACGCGAACGACCGTCCTCTGGATCGGGCGCGACGCGCAGCAGGCCACGACGGGCGAGGGGCTTGACGGCGGCGGTCAGCGTCGAAGCCTCCATCCCAAGCAGGGGCGCGAGGCTTCCCATGCTTGGCGGCTCGGACTGATTGAGGGCGACCATCAGCGAGAATTGCCCGTTGGTGAGCCCGACAGGTTTGAGGACAGCGTCGAACCGTCGCGCGAGGCGACGCGCGGCGCGCTGCGTCGCCAGACACAGGCAACTGTCGCGGACGTGAAGCACGGTCTCGGCGGGGAGCATGGGCTGGGTTGCTTTGGCCATGATAGTTTGATATCAAAAGACCCGTCGCGGCGGAACGCCAGGACGATCTTAGGCCCGCGCCGACCGCACATGAAGAGGCCGCGGCGAACAAGAGGAGGAGCGAGATGACGCCCAAGAACACCATTTGCCTCTGGTACGATGGAACCGCCGAGGAAGCGGCGCGCTTCTACGCGGCGACATTCCCGGACAGCGAGGTCGGCGCGATCCATCGCTCGCCCATGGACAATCCCGGAAACAAGGCCGGCGACGTCCTCGTCGTGCAGTTCACCGTGCTTGGCGTGCCCTGCATCGGCCTCAACGGCGGTCCGCTGTTTCCCCACACCGAAGCGTTCTCGTTTCAGATCGCGACCGACACGCAGGAAGAAACCGACCGCTACTGGAACGCCATCGTCGACGCCGGCGGCCGCGAAAGCGAATGCGGGTGGTGCAAGGACAAGTGGGGCGTCAACTGGCAGATCACCCCGCGCGTATTGACGGACGCATTGGCCGCCGGCGGAGAAGAAGCAAGGCGCGCCTTCGCAGCGATGATGACGATGAAAAAGATCGACGTGGCCGCCATCGAAGCGGCGCGCCGCCGCGACCTCTAGGCGCATCGGAGTCTGACAGCGAATGCGCAAATCGCGGAGCGGATAATGGCGAAGATCGTCTTTGCTTTGAACCAGTCGCTCGACGGCTATGTCGATGACATCGGGTCGATGCCCGATCCTGTTCTTTTCCGGCACTTCATTGGCGAAGTGCGCGGGTTGACGGGCAGCGTCTACGGCCGCCGCATGTACGAGGTGATGCGTTACTGGGACGAGGATCGCCCCGAATGGAGCGAGGCGGAACATGAATACGCGATGGCGTGGCGCGATCACCGGAAATGGGTCGCGTCACGCTCGGTGAAGTCGGTTGGTCCGAACGCCTCGCTCATCGAGGACGATGCGGCGACCGCAGTCGCCGCGCTCAAAGCCCAATTCGAGGGAGATATCTGGGTCTCGGGGCCGACATTGGCCGCAAGCCTGACCGACATGGGTCTCGTGGACGAGTATCGGTTATATGTCCATCCGACGGTGCTCGGCGGCGGAAAACCATTCTTCGCGGGCCCGCGGTCTCGCCTGCGCCTGATTGCAAGCGAGCGGATCGGCGAAGAGGTCATTCGTCTGTCCTACGTCCCGGCTTAGCGAAAGCAGCAGCCCACTCTATCGGCGATCATTCCCGGATACGCGACATCGAAGGAGGAGCAGTCACGCAGCGCGGCGAGATTGTGAATGCGCAGGCGGCGCCCGACGATGAGACGAGCTGCGAACGCCAAAACTCCTGCAACGAGCGATTGAGGCGGCCCGCAAACAGGGTGGGCATGACGAAGTCCCTCATCGCGCGGCCGCCATGTCCTCGACAAACCGCGCCATTTCCTGCTCTCGGGCAAGCGATTCGCGCACACGCAGAATTGCAGCCGGATGCACCGTGACGATCAACCTGCGCGCGCCGAGCGAGAGGGCGCGACCGCGCAGGGAAGAAATCGTCGCGCCGCGAAACGCAGTCCCGCCAAGACCGCGCAAGGCGGTTGCGCCGAGCGCGATGACGACGGGCGCATCGACAAGGGCCAGTTCCTGGTCGAGCCAGAACCGGCAGGCGTCGATCTCGCCCGCGGCCGGCGTCTTGTGCAGTCGCTTCTTGCCGCGCGGTTCGTTCTTGAAATGCTTGACCGCGTTGGTGAGATAGAGACCGTCCCGGGCCAAGCCCGCGCGCTCCAGAGCGACGTCGAGCAGCCGCCCCGCCGGCCCACGAAGGGTCTACCTAAAATATCCTCGCGGTCGCCGGGCTGTTCGCCGACCAAAATCGCCCGCGCCGCGCCCGGCCCTTCGCCGAACACCGTTTGTGTCGCTCCGGCCCAGAGCAGGCAGCGCCGACACGCCGCGGCGTTCGCGCGAAGTCGATCCAGAGCGCCCGATCCGGTGTGGAGAGGCTCTCTCATAAGGCCGCGAGCGCGGCGCGCTCGGCAGCGCGGCGCGGCGAACCCGCCCGCTCGTGCGCCACGTCGAGACCCGCATAGTGAGCGAGTCCCGTGGGATCGAGAATCTTCAGGCGCCCGCGCTGCGAGCGGATCACGCGGACGCCCTCGATCATATGCAGGCTGTCGGTGACGCTCGACCGGCGCACACCGAGCGCATTCGCGATCTCGTCGTGCGTGATCTTGAGTTCGGACGTTTCGAGCATGTTGGCGCATTCGAACAGCCATTGAGCGACGCGCCTGTCGGCGCGCTTCTCGACAATGCCGGCCGCTCGCCGGAAATGGTCCGCGCAGGACGCCATCGCGATCTGCATCAGCGCCGCCCTGAGACCCTGCCGCTCGACTATGGCGCGTTGCGCCGCTTCGTTCGAGACGTACCAGACGTCGCCGTCTCGAAGCGCGCGCCCGGCGACCGGCGGGTAATCGAGAAAGAGGCGTTCGGCGCCGAGCAGTTCCCCAGGCCCAAGGAAGCCGAGATCGAGTCCGGGCTTGCCTTCCCGAGAGACCGACACCGCGATGTCACCCAGCGCGACGACGCCCTCATACGCAGAAATAGACGCGCCGCGCTTGACATGCACATGCCGTCCGAACGCGGCGAGATGGGCGCACGCGGCCGCTGTCAGCCGCGCCACATCTGCGAGATGGACCCCCATCTGCTTCTCCTATCGTTCATTTGAGACAACAGGCTGGCCGCGATGGCGACGCGTCGCCTCAACATAGGTTAGCTTCAAGTCAACTCGTAGCACGAATAGGACTGTGAACATGGGTCAACGTTGACGGAGCCGTGCGAACACGGCGAGAAACATCGTTCTCGCCAGCCGTGATGGCATCAAAAGACATTCGCGCAGCGTTCCGAATCATTGTGCGCAAGCGTACGGGGCCGTCATATTGCGCTATTTGCAGGGCCGCTTTGGAACGACGGTCACCACGCTAGGTTGCCCACGGCGCGCGATTTCGTGCATCAGCCGGGCTCGCCGTTCCATGATCATTGACGCCCATCTGCATTGCTCCGGAGAGAAGACGACCGACGATCTGTTGCGCACGATGGACGGGGCCGGCGTCGATCTCGCTGTTCTTCTCGCCCCCTTTCTGACGCCGCCTTATTCGCTGCACGACGCGGAAAGCCTGGGGGCCGGCAATGCGCATCTGGCGGCGCTCGTCGCCGGTCACGAAGACCGGCTGATCGGCCTGGCCGTCGTCAACCCGCTCCACGACAGCGCGGCGGACGATCTCGCCAGAGCGCTGGAAAGGCCCGGAATTCGCGGGTTGAAGACAGTTCCGACGGGCTGGTATCCCTACGACGCCCGCGCCCATCGCGTCTATGAGATTGCAGCACGGGCCGATGCGCCCTGTCTGTTTCACATCGGCATCTTCATCGACGGAAAGTCGGGACGTTATTGCCGGCCGAGCTATTTCGAAGCGATCCGCGAACATCCGCGATTGCGAGCGACCCTCGCGCATCTGTGCTGGCCGTGGTGCGACGAGGCGATCGTCGTAGGCCTGATCGACCTGCTTCACGGCCGCGCGGCGCACGAGCGCCAGTTCCGGTTCGATCTCTCCTTCGGTCCGCCAGTTCCCTATCGCCACCGCGTCTTCGGCGATGCGCTCGGCGTTTTGGGGTCCTCGATGCTTCAATATGGAAGCGACGCGTTTCTCCCCTGCGATGCGGCGCGGTTGAGGCGCGGTATCGAGGAAACGCAGTCCGTGCTCGACGCGATCGGCGCGAGCGCGGAGGACCGCGCGAATATCTTTCATCACACGGCGTCGGTCTGGCTTTAGGGTGTCAGGGTCGACGCTTCGTAACGCAGGATCGCTCTTCGATGAGACAAGAACCCTCTCCTCGCGCCGTGAGGCCTCTGCACATTCTCCATGTTCTCGGCGATGCGGTCGTCGGGGGGCGTGGAGAAACATGCGCTTGGGCTGGCGCGCGATCAGCGTGCGCTTGGCCATTGCGTCGCCTGCGTCGTTCCGTTCCGCAGTCGCCCGACTGACGCCTTCGCCGCGATCGGCGTCGACGTTCGCTACACGCCCTTGTTGGACGACCCGCCCTGGCGCTCGATCGAAACATTGGCGATGATCATCCGACACGAAAGCATCGACATCGTTCACGCCCATCTGCCGAATGCGCACACCGTCGCTGCGCTCGCGGCGCGTCTCGTAGGGGCACCATGCGTCGCCACAATCCATGGTCTGTCTCCGTCGGTGCAGGATATTTCGGTGGCGCGCTTGTGCGACACGCACCTGATCGGCGTCTGCGAGGCGAGCTACCAGCAGTTACTCGCGGTCGGCCTGTCTCCGCAGCGCGCGTCGCTCGTGCGCAACGGCGTCGATCTTGATCGGTTTCGACCCGACGCAGCCGAGCGCGCGCGTTTGCGCGCGGAGATCGGCGCGGGTCCCGAAGAAGTGGTGGTCGCCTTCCTGGGACGACTCTCGCACGAAAAAGGGCCGGACCACTTCGTTCGAATGGCGGGCGCGGCGCATCGCGCCTCTCCCGGCCTGCGCTTGCTCATGGCCGGCGGCGGTCCGACGGAGGCGGAGCTGAGGGCGCTCGCGCGCTCACTGTTCCCGCAGACCACGTTGATCATGCAGGACGTCGCCAGCCGCAGCGAAGACGTCCACCGGGCCGCCGACATTCTCGCGCAGACCTCGCGCTCGAAGGCGATGCCGTTGGTGGCGCTTGAGGCGATGGCGTGCGGTTGTCCCGTCCTCGGCTTCGGCGTCGGCGGCGTGCCGGAGATCATCAGCGACGACGAGACGGGCGTGCTGACGCCGCCGGTCGAGGCGGCCGGCACGTTCTGTCTGCATGGCGGGGGCCTGGAAGCGGCGGCTTCGGCGCTGGTTCAACTGGTCTCGACGCAAGGGAAACTTGCGCGCATGGGGCAGGCTGCGCGCAATAGCGCCGTGGCGCTTTTCGACGCACGCAGAACCGCAGCGCAGACCTGCGATGTCTATATGAGCATGCTCTCGGCGACGACGCACGATCCGCATGGAAGCGCGCCCTCTGCGTCCTGTCGTCTCGTCGCCCGGCAAGATCGCCAAGACGAGCGCCGACGCGGTGTGAGCACGCGCGGGCGTGCGCGCGTGTACGCCCGGATGTGGGCACGGAACGGCCCGGATGGAGGAAGGGTTGCAAGGGGGCGCGCGCCGCAGCCCGCGCCAGCCCGCGCCGTGCAAGGAGATCGTCTCATGGACGCCGCGGCGCTCATTTCTTTGGCCGAACACCCGCTTTCGAATGCCCGCGACGCCAGCTTCGATATCCTCTGCTTCAGTCACTTGCGTTGGGACTTCGTCTACCAGCGTCCGCAACATCTGATGGCGCGCTCTGATGGCGCTTGGCACGGTCTGGCCGAGTCTTTTTCATCGAGGAACCCCTCATCCACGATGACGCCCCGGCGCACATCGAGACGCGCGCGCCCGCACCGCATGTGCATGTGCTGCGCCCGCACCTGCCGTCGTCGCTCGGCCACAACGAGAGAGACTCCGCGCTCGCCTCGCTGTTGCGCGCCATGCTTGCAACGTTCGAGCCGGTTCGACCCATCGCGTGGTTCTACACGCAGCAGATGCTGGTCCTCGCCGATCAGATGGCGTTCGGCCCGGAGATCGTCGTCTACGACTGCATGGACGAACTGTCGGCGTTTCGTTTCGCCGATCCGCGCCTATGCGAACGCGAGGCGGAGCTGCTGGGACGCGCGGACGTCGTGTTTAACGGCGGCCTGAGCCTTTACGACGCCAAGCGCCCGAAGCACGACAATATTCACGCGTTCCCTTCCAGCGTCGATCACGCGCATTTCGCCCGTGCGCGCGCTGCGCTTCCGGCTCCGGCGGACCAGGCCTCGCTACCGCATCCACGCATTGGCTATTACGGCGTGATCGACGAGCGCCTCGATCTGGAGCTCATCGCTGCGGTCGCGGCCGCGCGGCCGGGTTACGCCTTTGTGTTTGTCGGCCCGCTCGCCAAGGTGGACCCGTCCGAGCTCCCGCGCGCGCCCAACATCCATTATCTAAGCTTCAAGAGCTACGACGAGCTTCCAGTCTATCTCGCGAACTGGTCTGTCGCCTCCATGCCTTTCGCGATGAACGAGGCGACGCGCTTCATCGGCCCAACCAAGACGCTCGAATATCTCGCCGGCGGCAAGCCAGTCGTTTCGACCCCCGTCGGGGACGTGGCGCGCCAGCACGGCGAGCTCCATGCGGTCGAGATCGCCGCCGACGCCGAGGCCTATGCGCGTGCGATCGACCGCGCCTTGCAGCGCGCTCCGAATGGCGCATGGCGCGAGGAAGCCGACGCGCACCTCGCCGACACATCATGGGATAGCACCCACCGCAGTATGGACCGCCTCGTCCGTCAGGCGCGCGACGGGGCGGCGCGACGGCCGTCCGCCGATCGCTTTCCGACGCCGGGCCTGCGGCGCCGCCGCTGGCCGTATGATGTCGTCGTCGCCGGCGCAGGTTTCGCCGGGGCTGTGATGGCGGGGCGCCTGGCCTCCATGTCCGGCCTGAAAGTGCTGGTCTGCGACAAGCGCGAGCACATCGGCGGCAATGCCTACGACCGCCATGACGGGGCCGGCATTCTCATCCACCCGTATGGCCCGCACATCTTCCATACCAACAGCCAAGACGTTGTGCGCTATCTGTCGCGGTCACGCGCTGGCGCGCATATGAACATCGCGTGCTCGCGCAGGTCGGCGACCAGCGCCTGCCGATGCCGATCAACCGCACCACCGTCAACGGCCTGTTCGGCATCGCGTTGCAGACCGACGCGGAGGTTGCGGCGCTTCTCGCCGCTCAAGCGGTCCCCATCGCTGACATCCGCACTGCGCGCGACGCCGTCGTCGCGCAGGTGGGAGAGAGGCTCTACAGCGCCTTCTTCGAGGGTTATACGCTCAAGCAATGGGGCGTGTCGCCTGAAGATCTGGATAAGTCGGTCACGCAACGCGTGCCGGCGCGGCATACGCTCGACGACCGGTATTTTACAGACAGCTTTCAGGCGATGCCGGCCGATGGATACACGCGCATGTTTGAAAGCATGCCGTCGATGCCCGGGGTCGCTTCGTACATTGCGAGCCGATGATGGCGATCCATCATGATCCGGCAAGCGGACTGCCGTTATCCGAAGCGCTCGGCTGGCACGAGGCGCAGTATCAGGCCTTCGATCTCCTCAGCGGCCGGTTGTGGCCGCAACTCGGCGGCGACCCCGTCTTTCTCTACGTCGTCGGCGTCAATTACTATCCCTGGAACCAACGCCTCCATGGCGAGCCGACGATCAGCGCCGGGCATCCCGCGATTCAGCCGGCGAGCGAGCTTCTGATCGAGAACTTCGCGCTATGGGCGGCCGATTCTGGTCGCCGAAACCAGCGCGGAGGGGACGGGCGCGCGGAGGCGATGCGCGCGCGGGCGCGCGGCGTGCCTGTCGAAGGCGTCTGTCTCTACCCGATCATCGATCATCCCGGCGGGCTTGACGATCGCTTGTGCCGCAGCGGCCTGTTCGGCCTTGCCGCGCGGGGCGGGAACGAGACGTGCATCCCCCTCTCGCGCAGGCGATCTCGGAGTCGACCGGCGTTTTCGTTCGATGCGGAACGATGCCGCGCGCGCGGACCTGAGCATGAGCGCTCAAGAACGCCGCCCCTCTCGGGGCGGCGGCCTCGCAGATTTGGGTCACGCCGCCGCGTTGACGCGGCTTTCGGCGAGGGACGTCAGCTTGCGATCGGCGGTCTTTTCTTCTTCGAGCGTCTGCTCCAGCACAGCGGCGCAATCTTCGCGGCCGAGCTCACGCGCCCAGGCGATCAACGTGCCGTAGCGGGTGATCTCGTAATGCTCCACCGCTTGCGCGTTGGCGATGATCGCGGCGTCGAGAACGCGCTTGTCCTCGATCTCGCCGGACACGGTATCGGCTTCCTCGATGATGCCGTCGATGGCGGGGCAATCGACGCCGCGCACCGCCTGGCCGTGCATCTGGAACACCTTCTCCAGACGCGTGACGTGCTGCCGCGTCTCCTCCATATGGCTCGTGAGATCGCCGCGCAGCTGCGCGTCGCCGGCCTTCTCGATCATCCCGGGAAGCGCGCGAAGAATCTGCTGTTCGGCATAGTACATATCCTGCAACTGATGCACGAACAGATCGTCGAGCGTGCGGATATCTTTGGAGAACAGGCCCATCGGAGGCTCCTTGGACAATGGGGGACGCCTTCACGAAACCCCGATCCGCCGCAATGGTTTTGTGCGATCGCGCACACAGGCCGCCGCGCGCGGATTTGTCGCTCGCCGGACAAAGATCGCTTAACCCACGTTACTGCGCCGTTCTTTCACCCGTCTACTTGATGGTGACACCGGACGTCGATCGAAGACGGGGCGGCCATGAAGAGAACACGGATTTGCTTTATAGGCGCGGACGGCTACGCGATGACCCATATGCGATTGGTCTGCGGGAAGCCCGGCGTCGCCATCGTCGGCGTCTATGATCCTGACGCACGATGTTCGGTCCCTGCCGCGCGACTCGTCGGCGCGCGGCGCTACGAGCATGTGGAAGTGATGCTCGACGCGGCCGATCCCGACGCCGTCTTCATTTTCGGCGCGCCGCCCGATCGATTCGATGAGCGCGTTCTCTTGCGACGTGTCGCGCTGTTCGTCGACGTCCCTGCGGCGAGCGATCCCGCGCAGGCCGAACGCTGGGCGGCGCGCGCCGACAAGGCGGGCGCCGTCACGGCGGTCAACCGTCCGCTGCGCTATGTCGACGATCGTGAGGCGGCCAAGGCATGGCTGGCGGAATTGCGGTTCTGTTTCGCAGACGGCCGCTGGAGCGTCCGCCCGTCGCGGCGCCCGATGTTAGCGCTGGAGGACGCGCCCGTCGACGCGACGCATATCCTCGATCTCGCGCTGTATTTGCTCACGCCGCCAGCGGGGCTGGACCATGTCGTAGCCACGAGCCCGGGCGCCATGCCGCAAGGGTGGCGCGTCGAGCGAACGACCGCTTGGAGCCCGGCGACCATCTTCGTCCCGCCGCGCGCACGCGATGCGGTCGCGCCACATCCGGCCGAGCTCGAACGCTTGTTCCAGCGCGTCGAGCCAACGAACGGGACATGTCTGCACGGCAGGCAGAACGTCTCCGCCTCGTTCGAGAAGCTGCTCCGACGCCAGATCGATTGCTTTCTCGACGCGACGAACGGACACGGCGGACATATCCGCTGCACATATCACGACGCGGCGCAGACATGGCGAACCATTCAGGCAATGGAAGAGTTCGCGACGCACGCCGCCGCGGTCGCCGCAGGGGCGATCAACTCCGACCTCTGTGTCAAACGGGCGAAGATGGTCACATGACTCCAATTGCGGCCGTCCGAAGCGAAGCGCGCGAGCGCTATACTGAACGTGGCGGAGGCCCGCTCGCCGGAGGAAACCGGACACGCGTGGTTGGTCTCCACCCTGGTGGGCGAGAGAGTGGGACGATCGGAGCGGCCCTTTTCTCGGCCGCGCTGGCGGGCAAGACGCGCCGGCATGGAACCGGCGAAGCTAAGGACAGCGTTGCGGGGAAAGGCGAAGCGGAGAGAGCGCGCTGCGCCCTCCCCGAACCCATCGGGACTGGCTGAAGGTCGCAGATCGACCAAACGCGGGCGAGCGGAACGCTTGCGCCGAAGCCCCGTTGCTGAAACGTCCCGCGCTGCTCCCGCGAGCAGCTGACGATTTCCAGAGGTCCCCCATGCAGCCCATCCTCACAGCTTCGCTTCTGGCTCTGGCGCTGGCCGCGCCGGCTTATGCGCAATCGTCGGCGCCGGCGCCGGCCCCCGGAGCCGCGACCGGCGACGCGACAGTTCCTCCAGCGGCGACCGGACAAGCGCCCGCCTCTAACGCAGGCGCCGCCGGATCGGCGGCCACGACGTCGGGCGTTTCGGGCGCGACGGGCATGGCCTCGCCGGCGCGCATGGAGGATTTGCGCGACGGACTCCATCTCAGAAACAGCGTGATCGGCCAATCCGTCTATGACGACGCCAATGCGCGCATCGGCGAAATCGACGAGCTCGTTCTCACCGGCGGCGCCGCTGATGCGCCGGGAGGAATGGTCAGCGCGCCGAGCGGATCAAGCGTTGCGCCGTCCGCAGGGAGCTACCAGCTCTATGCGATCGTCGGCGTCGGTGGGTTCCTCGGAATCGGCGAACGCAAGGTCGTGACGCCGCTATCGGGCCTGCGCCGCGTGGATGGGCGTTTCGTGATGTCGGGGATCACCAAGCAGTCGCTGTCGGAATGGCCCGAATATCGCGACATCGGCGTTTCCGCCGCCGGCAGTGTCGGAACGGGCGCAAGCGTCCCTCCGGGGGTCGCGACGTCCGGCGCGCCCGCGGCCGGCTCCAACCCGCATGCAGGAACGACTTCCCCCGCCGGGGCTCCCCCAACCCCGGCGCCGCCGGCCGGCTCGTCAGCCAAGCCCTGACGAGAAGGGAACGCGGGAAGGGCGCGCCGAGCCGGGCGCGCCCTTCATGTCGTCATGGCGTACCAAACAACCGCCGCGCGACATCGGCCATGCGGACGGGTTTCTCGAAGCGCGCGACGGCATTGTAACGCTCGGGAATATACGAGTGGTCGTAACCTGTCGCAAACACGAAGGGCACGCCGCGCTCGGTCAATGCGTCGGCGACCGGATAAGCCAACTCGCCTCGCAGGTTCAAATCCAGAACCGCAGCGTCGATTCTCGTGGTTGCGCCGATGAAATCAAGCGCGTCGCAGACCGCGCCGATTGGCCCAACCACTTCCGCCCCCTCGGCGCACAAGCCCTGGATCATGTCCTGCGCGAGCAAGTATTCGTCCTCCACGATCAGAATCCTGCGCTTTTCGACCGGGCCCTTCTGCTCCATCATCGCCTCGCCGTCGTCTCGCGATCATACGCGAGCGGCGGCGCGCGCGCGACGCGTGCGCCACCCTTTCCGCGCGGCGGCCGATCGGTCCGACGTCGTGTTGGTTGACGCCTTTGCCTCATGTGACGGGTTCTTCGCGCGCGCTCGTCCGGCGCCGGACAGCTTCCCTCCGCCGTCCTGCTTATTGACCGTCGCCCACGCGATCTCTGCCGCGCGTTTGTCAGACATGCCGCGCTTCTTCTCGCTGTCTTCGATATGCGCCGCCTGACGCTTCTGCTTATCCGTGTAAGCGCTCTTGTCGCCTCTGGGCATCACGACCTCCTCGCTTTTACGTTCAACGCGCGCACGACGTGCAAGGTTGCCATGCCAAGGACCGCGTCAGCGCCTGCGGAAATGTGATGAGGAGCGGTCGCGCGCCCTGCTTGCGACGATGCATGAGGACCTTCGCCCTGGCGTCGAGCCGTGTGCTGATCTCGCGGGCGACATACGCCTTCCTCTGACCTGCCACCTGACCTGTCACTGAGATGTCATCCAGCGGCGATTAGCAGGCTGCTGAAAAAGGCCCATTTTGGCGTCATTATGTGATTCACTTTCTC
>ERZ1645187.1653-NODE-1653-length-20334-cov-36.688791_pt1 | contig 20334 bp, 17 predicted proteins | sample MGYA00575352_ERZ1645187 | MGnify/ENA primary metagenome ERZ1645187 (study PRJEB40837, sample SAMN11349314) | freshwater sediment metagenome | isolation source: river sediment | host: Sediment | place: India: Wazaribad , New Delhi | collected 2017-02-21 ... | reverse complement strand
GCACCTGGGACGAGGAGGCCGGCGGCGAGATCGGCCCGAAGTGGCTCCTCGACGAAGGCATCGTCAAACCGGATCTGGCCATCGCCGCCGGCTTCTCCTACGCGGTGGTCGACGCCCACAACGGCTGCCTCCACCTCGAAGTGGTGGTCGAGGGCAAGTCGGCCCATGCGGCGATGCCCTTCACCGGCGTCGATGCGCTGGAGGCCGCGACCGGCGTGCTCGGCGCGCTCTACGCCTTCCGCGGCTCGCTCGCCGGCACGGTCTCGGCGACCCCCGGCATCGGCAGCCCGCAGCTGACCGTCGGTCTGATCTCCGGCGGCATCAACACCAACGTCGTCCCCGACAGGGTGACGCTCCGCCTCGATCGCCGCATGATCCCGGAGGAGGTGCCGGAAGCGGTCGAAGCCGAGCTGCGCGCCGTGATCGAGGGGGCGATGCGCGCCTACCCGGCCGCCCGCGTCAACGTCAACCGCATCCTGCTCGCCCGCCCGCTCACCCCGATCGCCGGCTCGGAAAAACTCTCCGCCGCACTGACCGCGCGGGCCACCGAGGTCTTCGGCGAGGCGATCGGCGTCAAGGGCGTGCCGCTCTACACCGATGCCCGCCACTATTCGGATGCCGGCGTGCCGATCGTCCTCTACGGCGCCGGCCCCCGCACCATCACCGAAGCCAACGCCCACCGCGCCGACGAACGCCTGCCGCTGGAAGACTTGAGGAAGGCGACCAAGGTGGTGGCTCTGGCGCTGGCGGATCTGTTGGGGTGAGGGAGAGGCAGGAAGTCCGTATCAGGGTATACGAACCAGTCGAGCTCGATCCGAGTGATCCATCGGTTGGCCGGATCCGAAATCCACACGCGTGATCTGATCGTAGTCGAATGCGTTGCCGTCGATTTGAACGTCACAGATGAACTCGGTCATTCGTGGCGCGAGGGCGCCGAGGTCGACTGTGGCAATCGATGGGGGAGAGGACGACGGGGAAGCAACGAATTTGAACGCCACACCTGTCGAGGAAGGCCACACGGGAACATTGCAGGACGCGACCACACCCAAGGCGCGTCCGAGTGCGACTATACGCAGTGCTGTTCTTGTTTCGGGAGACCACGCCCAATAGCCGGTCTCATGATGGAGTGGCTCACCGGAGATGGCGTCCACGAGGCGTGTCTCGTATGTGGCTGCATGAATGAAAGAAGATTTGGTTATGCGCATAACGGGAACGGGGGAAATAACCATTTCTTCAATATAGTCAGATTCCACTTTCATGCCGCCGGGCAAGAACGCAACATCATGTCCCCTTCCCCTCCACTTGCCTAGCAATCCCTGAAGGGGGCCAAGATCGAAGACCGGGAAACCGGTGGTGGTCATGTTGCGCCACTCCCTGGATAGTCGAAATTCGGATCGAAACGCGAGTTCATGTTCGAATATACAACCACAGAACTCAACGGCGCTCATCCCCTATTTTTCGCCAACGCCCCCTCGCGCAGCTTCGTCAGCGTCGTGCGCGGGGTGATCGCCTCCGCTTCGAACTTGACGTGCAGCAGCGCCGGCCCGGCCGACGCCACTGCCGCATCGAACGCCGGCGCGAAATCCTCCGACCTCTCGATCGTCGCCGCGAAGGCCCCGTGCGCCCGCGCGATCGCCGCGAAGTCCGGGTTGACCAGCCTGGTCGCATGCACCCGCGCCGGATATTCCCGCTCCTGATGCATGCGGATGGTGCCCCAGATGCCGTTGTCGATCAGGATCACCACCACGGCCGCGCCGAACTGGCAGGCGGTGGCGAATTCCTGGCTGGTCATCTGGAAGTCGCCGTCGCCGGTCAAGGCCACCACCACCCGCTCGGGGAAGGTCAGCTTGGCGGCGATCGCCGCCGGCATCCCGTAGCCCATGGTGCCGGAGATCGGCGAGGCCTGGGTGGCGAAGCGGCGGAAGCGCCAGAACCGATGCAGCCAGATCGAGAAATTGCCGGCCCCGGTGGTCATGATCGCATCGGCCGGCAGAACCGCGCGCAGATGGGCGTAGATCGCCGCCATCTGCACCGCGCCGACGTTCGGCGGGATCTCCTCCGACCACTCGAGATAATCGCCGCGCGCCGCCGCGCGCCACTCGCCCCACGCCACCCCGGCGGGCGGCGGCTCCAGTCCCTCGGCCGCCGCCGCGAAGGCCGCCGGCCCGGCGTGAATGGCGAGATCGGCGCGATGGACCCGCCCCAATTCCTCCGCCGCGGCGTGCACGTGCACGAGGCTCTGCTCGGGGAAGGGGATGGCGAGCGTGGTGTAGCTCTGGCTCGGCACCTCGGCGAAACGCCCGCCGACCATCAGGATCAGATCGGCCGCGCGGATCCGTGCCTCGAGCGCCGGATTGATGCCGAGCCCGACGTCGCCGGCATAGTGCGGATCGCCGTGATCGAACAGCATCTGGCGCCGGAACGAACAGGCGACCGGCAGGTCGAATTTTTCCGCGAAGCGCGCGAACTGCCGTACCGCCTTCTCGCTCCAGCGCGACCCGCCGAGGATGGCGAGCGGCCGCTTCGCCGCCCACAGCCGCTTCTGCAGATCCCACATCTGCGCCGCGCCCGGATGCGTCTCGACCATCTGCGCCGGCCGGATCTCCGCCGGCGCCTCGGTCTCCTGCGGCAGCACGTCCTCCGGCAGCACCAGCACGACCGGCCCCGGCCGCCCCGAGGTGGCGGTCGCCACCGCGCGAGTGACCATCTCGACGGTCCGCTCCGGCGCGTCGATCACCCCCACCCACTTGGCGAAGGAGCCGAACACCCGGCCGAAATCCATCTCCTGGAAGGCGCCGCGCCCGCGAAACCCGGTCTCGATGTCGCCGACGAACAGGATCATCGGGGTGGAATCGTGCTCGGCGACGTGCACCCCGCCCATGGCGTTGGTGGCGCCGGGCGCGCGTGTGACCATGCACACCCCGACCTTGCCGGTGAGTTTGGCCGAGGCCTCGGCCATGAAGGCGGCACCCGATTCCTGCCGCGCCGTGACGGTCGCGATCGAACTGTCCGACAGCGCGTCGATGACTGCCAGATAGCTCTCGCCCGGCACCAGGAACACCCGCTCGACGCCGTTGGCCTCCAGCGTGTCGACGATCAGGCGGGCGGCGGTGCGGCGGGGACGGTCGGCGGCCATGGCGATCTCCTGCGATGCGGACGATCGGTCATCTCACGCGCACACGTCGGAGAGAAGAGGAGCGACGCCGAGCCGCCATGCGATCGGCGTGGATGTCGCCCGCTTTGGTCCGTCGCCACGTTCGTCGTCTCTCACGGCTCGGTGACGGTGGCCACCTGGAACGTGTTGAGCTCGCCGTCCTCGTCCTTGATCGACACGTATTCGCCGACCACGAACGGGTGCGCGCCGAAGCGATAGCCCGCCTCGTCGTCGTCGGCGCCGGCGATGTCGTAGCGAAACGCCCAACTGCCGCCGGGCCGATGGACCAGATGGCCGATCTCCTCGGTCTCGGCTCCCCAGAAGCGTCGCACGCGGCAGCGGTCGCGAGTCTTCTTCCACGCCTCTGCGTCGATGTGCCCATCGGCCGCCAGCGGTGCCACGAACTCGTATCCGTGCCGCGCCGAACCGTTGGGATACTCCTTGGTGCGGGCGAGGTTCAGACGGACTTTCTTCAATCCCGAAGCGGACATGGGCGTCTCCTTGTCGCAACGAGACTATCGCGCCGGCATGAAAAGTCGACATTGACCTCCATCAACGTAGGATGGTCGCGCGCGGCGCATCTTACCCCCGTCGGTTCCATCGCGCCGCCGAAGGGAGGGACCGCCGTGCCCGCTCCGACCGCTCCGCTCGTTCCCGATCCCCACGCCCTCTGGGACGAGGTCGCGGCCTTCCTCGCCGCCCCCGCCACCCACGGCATCGACGGTGAGGTCCGCCGCATCGACACCCATGCCGCCGCGGTCTTCCTCGCCGGCCCGCGCGCCTACAAGATCAAGCGTCCGGTGCGCTTTCCCTTCCTCGACTTCTCGACGCTCGCCCTGCGCGAGGCCGCCTGCCGCCGCGAGATCGCCGTCGATCGCCCGATCGCCCCGTCGATCTATCGCGGCGTGGTGGCGGTGACCCGCGAGGCCGATGGCCGCCTCACCCTCGGCGGGGCCGGAGAGCCGGTCGAATGGGCGGTGGCGATGAACCGCTTCGACGAAACCGCGACCCTCGACCGGGTCGTCGCCCGCGGCCCGCTCGCCTCCACCCTGGTCGCCGACCTTGCCCGCATCGTGGCGGACGCGGAGGCGCGCGCCCCACGTCGGGCGGTGGCGCCGTGGCGCGCCGATCTCTTCGCCTATCTCGATCAGAACGCCCGAGCCTTCGCGCTTCGCCCCGATCTCTTCCCGCCGTCGGAGGCCGAAGCGCTCGATCGCCGCGCCCGCCGTCGCCTGGATGTCCTGTCGGACCTCCTCGACGAGCGCGAACGCCTCGGCCGCATCCGCCTCGGCCACGGCGATCTGCACGCCGGCAACGTCGCGGTGATCGACGGCCGCCCGCAGCTCTTCGACGCCGTCGAGTTCGACGATGCCATCGCCACCGGCGACGTGCTCTACGATGCCGCCTTCATGATCATGGATCTCGAGGCCCGCGGCGATCGCGCCGCCGCTCGGGCCTTCCTCGATCGCTGGTTGGTCGAGACCGTGCGCCGCGAGGCCCGCCTCCGTCCCGACCGCCCCGTCGCCGAACTCCTGGAGGCGGAGTTGGGAGCCCTGGTCGCGCTTCCGTTGTGGCTGTCGATCCGCGCCGCCCTGCGCGCCAAGATCGCCGCCGCCCGTGCCCATGCGGTGGAAGGGGGGGCTCGCGACGAAGCCGAGGCGGAGGCCCGCCGCTTCTTCGCCGTCGCCTGCGCCCGCCTCCAGCCGGCGACGCCGCGCCTCGTGGCGGTCGCCGGACTGTCGGGCTCCGGCAAGTCGACCCTGGCGCGCGCCCTCGCGGTCGATCTAGACCCGGCGCCGGGTGCCCTGGTGCTGCGCACCGACGTGCTGCGCAAGCTCGCGGCCGGTGTCGACGACACCGCCCGCCTCGACCCCGTGCACTACACGCCCGAGGCCTCGCGCCGGATCTACGAACTCCTCGTCGCCGCCGCCGGTCGCGCCCTCGCCGCCGGCCGTTCGGTGGTGGTCGACGCGGTGGCGCTGCGCGCGGACGAACGCCGCCGCTTCGCCGAACTCGCCGCCGCCGTCGAGGTGCCCTTCGCCGGCCTGTGGCTCGACGTCGATCCGGCGATCGCCGCCGCCCGAGTGGGGGAGCGCGTGGGCGACGCCTCCGATGCCGATGCGTCGGTGGTGGCCTTCCAGGCCGGCCGCCCCCCCGGCCCGATCGACTGGCCGCGGCTCGATGCCTCCGGCCCGCCCGAGGCGACGCTCGCCGTCGCCCGCCGCACGCTCGGCCTCGCCACCGGCTGAACTTCCCCGCGCGCCGAGGCCCGAAACGCGACGAGGGAGGCCGGAGCCTCCCTCGCGAATTGCGGGTACGGTGCGACCCGATCACTGCCCCGGCAGCGCGGCGGCCTCGCCGATGCTGTCCAGCGGCAGCTTCACCTCGGCGATCGACTCGTCGTCCGGCGACGACTTCACCTTGAAGCCGAGCGCCTCGCACATCGAGATCATGGTGCGGTTCTCGCGCAGGATCTCGCCCTTGACCGCCGACAGACCGTCGGCCTTGGCCCATTCGATCATCAGCTTCATCAGCTTCCAGCCGAGCCCCTGACCCTTGAGGTTGGAGCGCAGCAGGATGGCGTATTCGCCGCTGACGTGGTCGGGGTCGGCATGCAGACGCACCGCGCCGAGCAGCTTGCCGCTCTCCTTCTCGATCGCCGCGAAGGCGATGGCGCGCTCGTAGTCGAGCTGGGTCAGCTTGGCCAGGAAGGCGTGGGAGAAGTCCTTGATCGGCGCGAAGAAGCGCAGACGCAGGTCCTCCGGCGTGACTTCGGTGAAGAAGTCGGGATAGAGCGCCTCGTCCTCCGGCCGGATCGGCCGCATGACCACGGCGCGACCGTCCTTCAGCATCGTCTCTCGCTCCCACTCCTTCGGATAGGGGCGGATGGCGAGGCGCGGATGGCCGATCTGGCCGGCGCGCTGGGTGATCGGCGCGATGCGGACGCGCGCGTCGAGGACGATGACGCCCTCGTGGTCGGCGACGATCGGATTGAGATCGAGTTCGCGGATCTCGGGGACGTCGCAGGCGAGCTGGCTGAGCTTGCACAGGGTCAGGGCGACGGCATATTCGTCGACCGGCGGCCGGTTGCGGTAGCCGCGCATCAACTTCGCCACCCGCGTCTCGGCGATCATCGCATGGGCGAGGTTCATGTCGATCGGCGCCAGATCGAGGGCGCGGTCGCCGACCACCTCGACCGAGGTGCCGCCCTGGCCGAAGACCACGACGGGGCCGAAGACGAAGTCGTCGGCGATGCCGGCGAGCAGCTCGATGCCGAAGCGCTTCTCCACCATCGGCATGACGATGACGCCGTCGATCACCTTGTCGGGGAAGCGGGCGCGGATGCGCTCCAGCATTTCGCAGGTGGCCTCCGCCACCTCCTCTTCGCTCTCGAGCCCCAGCTTGACGCCGTCGACGTCCGACTTGAAGGCGATTTCGCGCGAGGCGATCTTCAGGACGACCCGCTTGTTCTCCTTGAAGTGCGGGCGCGCCGCCTCTGCCGCCGACTTGGCGTCGACCGCCAGCGTGGTCGGCAGCACCGGAATGTCGTAGGCGGCGAGCAGATCGCGCACCGCCACCGGGCTCAGCCACTCGCGCCCCTCGTCGAGCGCGGCGCGCACGATCGCCCGCGCCTCCTCCGGCTGCGGCTGGAACTCGGCCGGCAGCGGCTCCGGGATCGCCATCAGCCGCTCCTGCGCCGCCAGATAGCGCACCAGATGGCCGTAGGACCGCACCGCCTCTTCCGGGGTCGGATGGCACGGCACGCCGGCGGCGTGCAGGATGGCGTCGGTCTCCTCGTCGAGATCGAGGAACGAGGTCATGATCGGCCGCTTGCGCCCGATCTTCTTGGCCTGCACCTTGGCGAGGTCGGCGATGGTCTTGGCCACCGACGTGGCATCGACGAAGGCCGTCGGCGCGTGCAGAACCAGCACCGCATCGACCTTCGGGTCGGCCATCACCGTCTCCATCGCCTTGCCGAAGGTCGCCCCGTCGGCGTCGTCGGCCAGCGTCAGCGGGTTGGAGGCCTCGCGCCCCAGCCGCACCAGCGGCGCCAGCGCCTCCACCGTCTCCGGCGAGAAGTCGGCCAACCGTCCGCCGGTGGCGTCGAGATGGTCGATGGCGATGGTGGCCAGCGACCGCCCGTTGGCGATCACCGCCACGTTGCGGCAGGGCGTCGGCTTGACGCGCGTGATCGTCTCGGCCGCGTCGAACATCTCGTCGACCGAATCGACACGCACCAGGCCGGCGCGCCGGAAGGCGGCGTCATAGACCCAGTCGGTGGTCGCCAGCCGGGTCGAATGGGTCGGCCCGACCATGCGCTTGTCGCGGCTGGTGCCCGAGCGGATGACGACCACCGGCTTGGTGCGCGCACAGGCGCGCGCCGCCGACAAGAACTTCGACGGCGACCAGATACTCTCGAGATGGACCAGCACCGCGCGGGTGCGGTAGTCGGCGCAGAAATGATCGAGCAGATCGCCGATGTCGACGTCGGCCTTCTGACCCAGCGACACCACGCCGGAGAAGCCGACGCCGTTGCTCTCCGCCCAGGCGAGCGTCGAGTTGATGACCGCCGAGGAGCGCGACACCAGCGCCAGATCGCCCTTCTTCACCGGCCGCCCGGAGAAGCCGAGATCGAGACCGACGTGCGGCGCCACCACCCCGAGGCTGCCCGGCCCGATCAGTCGCATGCCGTTGCGCCGCGCCGCGCCCAGCACCTGCCGCGTCAGCGCGAACGGCCATTCGGTGAAGCCGCGCGAGGCGAACAGCACCGCCTTGGTGCCGGTCGCGCCCAATTGTTCGATGATGCCGAGTGCCTGTTCCGGTCCCGACAGCACCACCGCGAGATCGATGTTGCCGTCGAGTTCCGCGATCGTGGCGACCACCGGCTGCGTCCAGCCCTCCGGCGGCGGCACGTCGACCAGCGTGACCCTGCCCTTGTAGCCACCGCGCGCGAGGTTGGAGAAGAACAGCCCCAGCGCCGCGCTGCCGATGTGCTCCGGGCCGATCACCGCGATCGATCGGGGTTGGAAGAAGGCGTCGAGATTGCGAATGGCCATGGAGTCCCCGCACGGGATTGCGACGCGCCGCATCGTTCCCCGCTCGGGACGACACGAACACGTCCGGGTGAAGCTCGAGCCTCGCCCGGACCTCTCCTCCCCGACGACCGACACGGGACGGCTTGACCCCGTCTTCTCGTGCGATCGACCGCCGCCCCGTCGGTCCGATCCGACGGTACGGCCGGGCAGGTCCTGCGACCCGCCCGAGATCTCCATCGCGGATCGCTGCGATCCGCTTCACGTTCCACGTCGCGAGCCGCTCCGGCTCGAAACTCTCAATGCGCCATCAGGACCGGAATGGTCATGGAGGCGAGGATGCCGCGCGTCGCCCCGCCGAGCAGGAATTCGCGCACGCGGGAATGTCCATACCCTCCCATGACGAGAAGGTCGATGGACTTGTCTGCGGCATGATCGAGCAGGGCGTCGGCGACCGAGATTTCCGGCGCCTCCATCGTCTCCACCACCACGTCGAGCCCATGGCGCGACAGCCAGGTGGCGATGTCAGCCCCCGGCTCGCCCGGCATCGACGACGCCTTGCCGATCATCAGTACCGAAATCTTGTCCGCGCGCGCCAGGAACGGCAGCGCCGCATGCACCGCCCGCGCCGCCGCCCGTCCGCCGTCCCAGGCGATGGTCACCCGTTCGAGCGCCAGCGGCCCCTTGTCGACGTAAGGCACCAGCAGCACCGGCGCGCCGCCTTCGAACAGCGCGCTCTCGATCATCGTCTCGCGCATCGGCTCGGGGTGGTCGGGGTCGTCCTGACCGATCACCACCAGATCGGTGGTCCGGCACGAGGCGACGAAACCGTCCGGCGCCCCGCCCATCAGGATCTCGGCCACCCGCGCCTCGCTCGCCACCCCGCGCGCCGTCGCGGCGTCACCGAATCGCGTCGTCGCCGCCTTGGCCGCGTCGATCGCCTGGGCGCGCGCCTGCTCGATCACTTCGATCGGCAGCGGCGCCACCACGAATCCCGGTACGATCGGATCGACCGCCAGCGCCACCGCCTCGACATGGGCGCCGAGACGCGCCGCCAGATCGAGCGCGAGCGCCGGTGCGGGGCCGAGCCCGGCCCCTTCTGCCCCACGGACGGTGCTCGGACCCGTGTCCAGCAACACGACCATGTCTCGGATCGCCGCTCCTGGGCTCTCCGTCTCGCTGCTCGTCTTCTCGATCGCCATGACCGGCCTCCATCGACCGTCCTCGCACCCGTCGTAACGGGAGACGAGGGCGAACATGCGACAGTTTCGCAGTTTCTTCAAACACCTGCTTTGATCGAACGCAAACGTCAGAATGTTCCAGGATACCGCCCCCCGTCGAGCAGGATGTTCTGCCCCACCAGGAAGGCCGCCTGCATCGAGCACAGGAACGCGCAGACCTCGCCGAATTCCGCCGGATCGCCGAGCCGCCCGACCGGGATCGCCTTCACCATGTCGGCGAGCGACTGCTCGCGCGAGATCCCCTGCCGCGCCGCATTGGCGTCGATCTGGGTGGCGATGCGGTCGGTGGCGAACTGGCCCGGCAACAGGTTGTTGATCACCACGCCCTTGCCGGCCACCTCGCGCGCCAGCCCGGCGACGAAGCCGGTGAGCCCCGAGCGCGCCCCGTTGGACAGGCCCAGCACCGGGATCGGCGCCTTCACCGCGCCCGAGGTGATGTTGACGATCCGCCCGAAGCCGCGTGCCGCCATGCCGTCGACATAAGAGCGCATCAGCATGATCGGCGCGATCATGTTGGCCTCCACAGCCTTGGCCCAGGTCTCCTCGTCCCAGTCGTGGAAATCGCCGGCCGGCGGCCCGCCGGCGTTGTTGACCAGGATGTCGGTCTGCGGACACGCCGCCAGGATCGCCGCGCGCCCCGCCTTGGTGGTGACGTCGCCCGCCAGCGTTTCGACCCGAACGCCGGTCGCGGCACGGATCTCCGCCGCCGTCGCCTCGAGCCGCTCCGCCCCGCGTGCGGTGATGAGCAGGTCGACCCCGGCGCGGGCGAGCGAGAAGGCGCACGCCCGCCCCAGCCCCTTGGAGGCGGCGCAGACCAGCGCCTTCCGCCCGGCGATACCCAGATCCATGGCCGTTCCTCTCGCTTCCGTCGTCGTCGCGCCGTCGTGCGGGCGACGATGATTGCTCGATCCTTTGCCGGCTCAGAACAGCGAGCCCTGCGTCGGCGGCACATCGCCGCCGCGCTTCTTGGCCCGACCCGGCTTCATGCTATCGGGCTTGGCGGTCTCCGACTTGGCCGCCGCCTCGCGGCTCGGCCCGGGCGCCGCACCCGCCGGCGTCCCGTCCCCGCCGACCGTCGCCACGGCGCGTCCGTCGGCGAACTCGATCGTCACCCCCATGCCGGCCGTGAGCCCCGCCGCCCGCCGCACCGGCTCACCGGCCGCATCGCGCACCAGCGCGAAGCCGCGCTCCAACACGCTGCGATAGGACAGCGCCGACAGGAGCTTCGCCGCGCTCGCCAGCCGGTCGCGCCGCCGCGCCAGCAAAACCCCGATCGCCCGCCCGGCGCGATCGTCGAGCCCGCCGAGCCGGGTCCGCTCCGCCGCGATGCGCCGCTCCAGCGCCGCATGGGTCAGCCGTCCCGAGACCCGCGCGAACCGGGTCGCATGCACCCGCGTCGCCGCCTCGAGCCCGCGCGCCAGCCGTCCGGTGGCCAGATCGAGCCGTTGCCGCGCCGTCTCCACCAGGGCCCGCGCCGACGGCAGCGCCCGCGCGACCGACCGAAGCTCGCCGCGCTTGCCCTCGAGCGCCCGCCGCACCGCCCCGGAAAGCCGCAGTCCGAGCGTCTCGGTCTGTTCGATGAGGTCGGCACGAACCGGCACCACCATCTCCGCCGCGCCCGTCGGCGTCGGCGCGCGCAGGTCGGCGGCGAGGTCGATCAGCGTCCAGTCGGTCTCGTGACCGATCGCCGCGACGAGCGGGATCGGTGAGGCCGCCGCCGCCCTGACCACGATCTCCTCGTTGAAGCTCCACAGATCCTCGAGACTGCCGCCGCCGCGCGCCACGATCAGCACGTCCGGCCGCGGCACCCCGCCCGATCCGTCCGCCGGCAGCGCCGCGAACCCGGCGATCGCGTCGGCCACTTCGCGCGCCGAGGTCTCGCCCTGCACCCGGACCGGCCACACCACCACCCGCACGGGGAAGCGATCGGAGATGCGGTGGAGAATGTCACGGATCACCGCGCCGGTCGGCGAGGTGACGACCCCGACCACCTTCGGCAGCCGCGGCAGCGGCCGCTTGCGCGCCGCATCGAACAGCCCCTCGGCCGCGAGTTGCTTTTTGCGCTCCTCGAGCAGCGCCATCAGCGCGCCGACCCCGGCCGGCTCCAGCATCTCGATGACGATCTGATACTTCGACGAGCCGGGGAAGGTGGTGAGCCGCCCGGTCGCCACCACCTCCAGCCCTTCCTGCGGCTTGAACTTCAGCTTGGCGAAGGCCCCGCGCCACACCACCGCGTCGATCTTGGCCCCGGCGTCCTTGAGCGAGAAATAGGCGTGCCCCGAGGAATGCGGCCCGCGATAGCCCGACACCTCGCCGCGCACCCTGACCCAGCCGAACCCGTCCTCGATCGCCCGTTTGACCGCCTGCGACAGCTCCGAGACCGAGAATTCGACGACGTTGGGGGTGGCTTCGCTCACGCGGACGATTCCCTTGGGGGACGAGGGTCGGGGGAGCGTGGCCGCCCCGTCCGCCCCCGTCAAGGCGGCGAACGTGAACACCGACCGGGCGTCGGCCGGTCGGGCCGTGACGCCCATGAAATTCGGACGAGTCCGAATTTCATGGGCCGAGTATAAGAGTTCCACACGCGGCGCAGCGCCGCCCGTTTCCCGGTAGGACCATGGCCCGCTACGACTTCCGCCTCCAGCGCCTCTTCGTGCCCACCCCGCTCGCCCTCGGCGCCGAGATCGCGCTCGAGCGCGAGCAGGCGAACTACCTCCTCAACGTCCTGCGCCTCGGCGACGGTGATCGTGTTCTGGTCTTCGACGGCGCCAACGGTGAATTCCTCGCCGCCGTGCGCCCGGCCGGCAAGCGCGACTGCCGCCTGGAGATCGTCGAGAAGACCCGCGACCAGACCCCGACCCCGACGCTCGATTGGCTGTTCGCCCCGCTGAAACACGCCCGCCTCGACTACATGGTGCAGAAGGCGGTGGAGATGGGCGTCGCCCGCGTCCGCCCGGTCGTCACCCGCCACACCCAGGTGACCCGGGTCAACCTGGAGCGCATGCGCGCCAACGTGATCGAGGCGGCCGAACAGTGCGGCGTGATCGCCGTGCCCGAGGTGCTGGAGCCGGTCGACCTCGACCGCCTGCTCGATCGCTGGCTGCTCGACGAAGCCGGTCGCCGCCTCCTCTATTGCGACGAGCACGAGGAGACCACCAACCCGCTCGGCCTCCTGCGGGATCTCGGCCCCGGTCCGCTCGCCGTGCTGATCGGCCCGGAGGGCGGCTTTTCGGAGGAAGAGCGCAAGCGCCTGCGCGGCCTGCCCTTCGTCACCCCGATCCCCCTCGGCCCCCGGATTCTCCGCGCCGATACCGCCGCAGTGGCGGCCCTGACGCTGGTCCAGGCGGTGCTGGGGGACTGGTGAGCCGGCCTCACATCCGCGTCGCGTCGAGCACCCGGTCGATGGCACCGCCGTGGGCGTGGAAATCCGCCAGCAACCGTTCCGCCAGCGTCTTGCCCGAGGCGACGATCTCGTCGAGCGGGTCGAGGAAACGGCTCTCGTCGTGCCCGCTCGCCGGATCGATCCGCCCGCGCGCCACCAGTCCCGCCCGCGCGATCGCCAGCACCTCGCGCGCCACCTCGCGCACGCTGCGATCGCGGAACGGGGTGGCGAGCGCCGTCGCCGGCACCCGGTCGCGCAAGGCCTGACGCTCCTCCGCCGTCCAGTCGGCGACGAGCTGCGAGGCCGCCTCGAGCGCCTGCGGGTCGTAGAGCAGGCCGACCCACAGGGCCGGCAGCGCCGCCACGTGGGCCGCCGGGCCGCAGTCCGCACCGCGCATCTCGATGTAGCGCTTCAGCCGCACCTCGGGGAACAGCGTGCCGACGTGATTGACCCAGTCGCCCATCTCCGCGACCACGCCCGGCAGCCGCTCGGCGAGCGCCCCGGCCATGAACTGGCGGAAGGTGGTGCCGGTCACGTCGTGATAGGTCTCGCCGCGCTTGACGAAATACATCGGCACGTCGAGCGCCCACTCGACGTAGGAAGCGAAGCCGAAGTCGGCCTCGAAGGCGCGCGGCAGCATGCCGGTGCGATGGCGGTCGGTGTCGCGCCAGATCTCCGAGCGGGTGGAGAGGAAGCCGGACGGCCGGCCGTCGAGGAACGGCGACGCGGCGAAGAGTGCGGTGGCGATCGGTTGCAGCGCCAGACCCACCCGCATCTTGGCCACCATGTCGGCCTCGGAGGCGAAGTCGAGGTTCACCTGGACGGTGGAGGTGCGGAACATCATGTCCCGCCCGCGCGTGCCCACCTTCGGCATGTAGTTGGCCATGATCCGGTAGCGCGACTTCGGCATCACCGGCGTCTCGGCGAGCGTCCACTTCGGCGAGGTGCCGAGCGCCGAGAAGCCGATGCCGAGCGGCTCGGCGACGGCTCCGACGTCGGCGAGATGGCGCGCCAGTTCCGCCGCGGTGGCGTGCACGTCGGCGAGCGGCGCGCCGGAGAGTTCGAACTGCCCGCCCGGCTCCAGGCTGATGGCGCCGCCGCCGTGGGGGTCGGCGAGCCCGATGATCGCCGCACCGTCGTGGATCGCCTCCCAGCCGATGCGCGCCTCGAGGTTCTCGAGCAGCCGCCCGATGCCGGCCGCGCCCTCGTAAGGAACCGGCCCGTGATCGGCGCGGCGGAACGGGAACTTCTCGTGCTCGGTGCCGAGCCGCCACGTCTCGCGCGGTTTGCACCCGGCCGCGATCCACTCGACCAGCGTGTCGCGGCTGTCGATGCGGCGGTCGTCGAGGGTGTCACGGGCCATGAGGGCTCTCTGCAAGGACGATGGGGCGCGCACCATACCGGCGCCGCCGTTCATCGACAAATGCGAATTCCTAGCCGATCCCTCAACCCTGTTGAACGATCTTCGTTGCCCGATCGTCGATTTGACGTCACCGTGGCGACGTCGGAAGATCGTGTGCCGTGTTCGAGGTGGGAAGGTTGCCATGTTCGATTCGTTGGAATCGTTGATGAAGCTCGCGGAGCCGGCGAAACTGATGGCCGACCTCTCCGCCTTCGGCATGACCCCGGATCAGGCGAAGCCCGCCTTCGAGGCTCTGGCCCCGGTTCTCTCCGCCGCCATGCGGCGACGTGCCGCCGATCCGCGCGGCCTCGCCGAGATGATGGGACTGGTCAAGCCCAAGCCGGATTTCGCCGCCTCGATGCCCGGCGGCGAAGCGCTCGGCCGCCTGTTCGGCTCGCGTCAGCTCACCTCCGCCATCATCGATCAGGTCGCCGCCACCTCCGGCCTCGACAAGCGCACCCTCGAGATCGCCCTGCCGCTGGCGACCGAGCAGGTGATGGCCGCCTTCTCCGACGGCCTGAAGAGCCATCCGCTCACCGAAGGCCTCGGCACCATCCTGGCGCCCAAACCGCGCGCCGCTCCGACCCTCGACGAGATCCTGACCGATACCATCGGCCCCAACACCTCGCGCCTCGTCGGCAAGACCCTGCGCGAGACGCCCAATCCGATCGGGCCCTCGAACTATTTCGGCGAGATCCTCGGCGAGTTCATGCGCGGCTTCAACAACGGCGGTCCGCCGATCGACGAGCCGATCGCCCCCGAAGACGAGGTGCCGCACCCCCGCGAGGTGGTCGATCGCCTGTTCGAGGCCGGCCGTGCCGCCCAAGGCGAGCAGAGCCGCGCCTTCGAAGCGTTGTTCGACCGCTTCTGGTCGGATGCCGGAACCCTCGCCGCCGCCGCCACGGCCGCCGGCGCCAGCGCCGCCCAGGCGGTTGCCGCCGCGGCCACGCCGAAGAAGGACGGCGCAGGCGGCTGACGTCGTCCGCCCGAAACGAAGATCGGCGGCCGAAGCCGCCGATCGCTCTCGTCCACGGGGATCGCTCGCGCCGTCACGCCGCCCGCCGCGGCAACGCCATCACCCCTGCGGCCATCGGCGTCCCGCCGTCGACCGGGGCCGCCCGCCGTGCCTCGGCGATCGCCTCGCGCCGCTGCGCCGCACCGCCCTCGCGCCGTTCGCGCGCCAGCCGTCCGAGCCGGGTCGAGGCATCGTCGAGTGGGCCGCCCGACAGCGACGCCTCGACGTCCGACCGGGTCACGCCGATGTCGCGCAGCATGTATTCGTCATACCCCAGGAGCTGGGCCACGGCGCGCCGATTGCGATGCGCCACCCATGCGCGGACGACGGCCTTGGTCGCACCGACGATCGCGCCGGTGAGGCGGGCGAGGATCGCGGCGGCGAGGGGCTTGGTCCGGAACATGGGTCTCTCCTGTCGTCTGGGTTGTGAGAGGCTCGTGTCCGGGCGCAGAACAGCAGGCGCGAAGGCGGGGGACCTTCGACGTGATGCGGTGACTACGACCGGAACGCGAACACCATGCCCGCGGTTGATTGATCGATCCAGCGAATGTTTTTAATGTCGAGCTTCAGTTTTTTTGATGGAGCCGAAATCCATGGTGGCGACCCTCGATCTCGATCAGCTCCGCACCTTCGTCGCCATCGCCGAGACGGGCTCCTTCACCCGCGCCGCCGACCGCGTCGCCAAGACCCAGTCGGCGGTGTCGATGCAGATGCGCCGCCTCGAGGAGCGCATCGGCAAGCCGATCTTCGCCCGCGACGGCCGCCAGTCGCGCCTGTCGGAGGACGGCGAGCGCCTGCTCGCCTATGCCCGCCGCCTGCTCCGCCTCAACGAGGAGACGCTCGCCGCCTTCGACGACGACGAGCTGACCGGCCGCGTCCGCCTCGGCACCCCCGACGACTACGCCGATCGCTTTCTGCCCGAGATCCTGGCGCGCTTCGCCCGTTCCAACCCGCGGGCCGAGGTGACGGTGGTCTGCGCCGCCACCCCGATGCTGCTCGACGCGCTGAACGGCGGCGAACTCGACGTCGCCATCATCACCCATGTTCGCGACAAGGGCCCCGCCGAGGTGATCCGCCGCGAGCCGCTCCTGTGGGTGACCTCGCAGCGCCACGCCGCCCACGAGATCGACCCGCTGCCGGTGGCCCTAGGCCGCCCCACCTGCGACTGGCGCCGCGTCGCGCTGGAGGCGCTCGAGACCGCCGGGCGTCGCCATCGCCTGCTCTACGTCAGTTGGAATTCCGCCGCCGTCGGCGCCGCGGTGCTGGCGGGGCTGGCGGTGTCGGTGTTGCCGGAGAGCGCGCTGCGTCCGGGCATGCGGGTGCTCGGCGACGCCGACGGTTTCCCCACCCTGCCCATGGTCGACATCGGTCTGGTGCGCGCCCGCGGCCAGCCGAGCCCTCTGATGGAGGCGCTCGCCGGCCACATCGTCTCCTCGCTCGACAATCTGTCGACCGGCTTCCCGGGCTGGTCGCCGCGCTGAGCGGCCCCGCGATGCGTCAGCGGAAGGGATCGCCGAGGGCCTGCAGGCGGGTCGAGCTGTCGATCGAACGCTGCTTCGGTTCGCGATACATGTTGGTGGCCATCGGCACGTCCTGCTTGGCCATGGTGCCGACGACCCGCGTACCGTTGGCGTCGATCTCCATCACCATCACCCGGCCGTCGTGCAGATCGCGATAGACCAGGGTCGGCGCCGCCCCCGGCGCCACCGCGGCCGGCACCTGCCCGTTGCCGCCGACCGGTGGCGTGGCGATGGTGCGCAGGCCGGCGTTGCCGAAGAGGTAGATCACCACCAGCCCGGCGATCAGGGCCGCCGCGCCCATGCCGGCGACGGCGTAGGTGAGCGCGCGCGAATGCGGCTTGGGATGCACCGGTTCGACGTGATGGGTCGGCGGTCGCGGGGCCGGCCGCCCCATCTGCCGAGCCGTACCGCGACCGGCGGTTGCCGTCATCGGCTTGCGCATCGTCGTGGCCACCATCGTCCTGCTCCTCGGGGTCCGAGCCCGCGATCGACTCTAGTCCCGCGAAGTTCATGGCGAGTAAAGATCTTCGCAAGATTGCGCCGTCAACGCCGCAGAACGAAGAGATTGCCCGCGATCACCAGAGCCAAACCCAGGAAGGCGGAGGTTGACCAGACGTAACCTTCGAAGGCGGTCGAAATCATGAGCGCGAAGACCGGGAACATCACGGTCGAGTACCCCGCCCGCGCCGCCCCGATGCGGCCGAGCAGGGTGAGATAGGCCCAGAACGCCGCCACCGACGAGACGATCGCCAGCCACACCAGCGAGATCGTGTAGGCCGCCGTCGGCAGGAACTGGAAGGGAGATCCGCGCACCAGCGCCCCGACGAGCAGGAACAGACAGCCCCACGTCATCCCCCACGCGGTGGCCACCAGCACCGGGATGCCGCGCCGCTGCACCACGCTGGAGATCTGATTGCCGATGCAGAAGCAGGTGGTGCCGGCGATGCACAGGCCGAGCCCGGCGAGCGCCGAGCCGGTGACCTCGGTGCCGGCGATCTTGTCGGAGAACATCGCCGCCACCCCGGCGAAGCCGAGCAGACCGCCGATCAGCACCCGCCCCGACAACCTCTGCCGGAAGAACACCCATCCCAGCGCCAGATTGCCGATCGAGGCGAGCGAGAACACCACCGACAGGAGCCCCGACGGCAGGCCGACGGCCCCGGAATAGAACAGCGCGAAATTAGTGGAGAAGATGAAGAGCCCCAGCCCCGCGAAGCCGATCTGCTCCTTCCAGGGAAAGATCAGCCGATCGCGCCGGAGCCCGACCCAGATCCACATCGCCGCCGCCGCGATCAGGAACCGCCACAGGAGCGACACCTCCGGCGCCACGATCCCGACCTGCGCCTTCATCGCGATCCAACTGGTCGACCAGCCGAACACCGTGACCGCGTAGAGGATCGCGTCGGTGCCGTCGAATCGATGCTCGGCCGGCGGCACGAGCGCGGAAGGGGAGGGGGTCGTCATCGGCGGTCCGGTTGCGTCCGGGCGGCGAACGGACGGCCGCGACGGTGGCCCATCATAGCGGAGCTTCTCGGACGGTCGTCCAGTGAATGTTGCTGATCCGACCGATCGCCGCCGTTGATCGATCGCCGCCCCGCTCAAGCGCCGTCGAAATCCCCGCCGCCGTGATCGCCTCCGCCGTGATCGCCGCTCCCCTGGCCTCCACCGTCGTGATGCCCGCCGGCTTCGCCGCCGTCGCCGAGATCGGCGTCGGTATCCGGGTCGGCCGGAGTGCCGGCCGCGTTCGCCGTGGCTGCGGCGTCGCTCGCCCCGTGTCCCGCTTCGGCCGATTGCGCGATCGACAGCCCCAGCACCACCGCCCCGGCCGCCGCCGCTGCCGCCCCGACCGCCGTCGCGTCGGCGGAGGTCGATGCCGCCGCCGTCGTCGCGGCCCCACCGCCATCCCTGCCAGTTCGACCGGGATCGCCCCCGAACAGGATGTCGGCGTCGCGCGGCAGCTTCGGTTCGGGCGCCGCCGCCGATGGTTCGGGCGCCGGCGTCTCGGTACGCCGCGCCCGGAACAGCCCCAGCCGCTCCATCCAGTCGAGAAGTGACGTCATGCCGATCCTCGCATCGCGATTCGCCGTCCACCCACCGCGATCACGAGATCACGCCGCGATGGCGAAAGCATGAGCGAAGTTCATCCCTCCACCACGATGAGATGCAGCGAGCGCGGCCCGTGCGCCCCGAGCAGGATGGTCTGTTCGATGTCGCCCGAGCGCGACGGCCCGGTGACGAGATTGACCGCTCGTGGCATCACGCCCTCGCCGTGGATCGCCCTGAGCCGGGCGAAGGCGGTCTCGTAGTCGCCGACCAGATCAGCGGCGTCGACCACCACCAGATGGTGCTCCGGCAGGAAGTTGAGGGTGGTCGGATTGTCCGGCCCGGAGGTCAGCATCACCGTGCCCGTCTCGGCGATGCCGGCGATCGCCTGCGACAGCCCGGCGAGATCGTGCCCGTCGCTCGGCCCCACGCTCACCGTGAGCTGTGGTTCACCGTCGAAGGGCAGGGCGGAGAGCCGCGCATCGCCGCCACGCCGGATCGCCTGCGGCAGATTCTTGGAGCGCAGATAGGCCGCCACCGCCGCCGGCACGTCGGCGGAGGTCGCGACGCGGACGACCGAGCTCGAGACCTTCTCCGCCTGGGCGACGAAGAGATCGACCCGCGCCGCCCCCTCGACCTGCCCCCGTTGCGGGATGATGCCGGTCGGATGATCGGCGAGCCGCATCGCGACGGTGATGCGCCGTGCGGTATCGTCGGACCCGCGCTGCCGCGCGCTGCGGATCTTGGAGAGAATGCTGTCGCGTGCGCTCATGACATGTGACTCGACTGCATGTGGAGGGTCACCGGATGCACCGGATGCACCGGACCGGATCGATCGTCGGGCGGAATGCGAAGCTCTCCCCCGCCCGTCCCGACGCGAAATGCGCCTCCGGCTCCGGCGCGCGTGAGCGCGCCTTCCCTTCTCCCCTCGCGGGAGAAGGTGGCCGAAGGCCGGATGAGGGGGCGCGGCAGCGCCGCATCCGCCCACACGCGCGGACGGAGAAGGCTGCGCCTGCGGCGCGCCCCCTCATCCGCCCCCTGCGGGGGCCCCTTCCCCCGCGAGGGGGGAAGGGGGCGTACCCATGCGAGGACGGTATGGGAGAAGGAAGGAACCGCGCTCACCGCCGTTCCCCCTTCTTCCAGCGATCCATGAAGGTGCCGCCCTCCGGCGCCGGCATGTCGCGGTGCTTGGTCCAGCCGTCGCCGAGCGGCAGTCTGGCGATGCGCCCGCGCGACCCGGCGAGGAGCCTCAGCGCCGCCACGCCGATCCGCGCGGCGAGCCGATAGAGCCCCGGCCGTCTGGCCAGGAACGCCCATACCCCGAGCCCGAGCCGCTGCGTCGCCGGATTGAGCGCCCGCTCGTACTCCCGCGCCCGCCACGCCCGCATCATCTTCGGCAGCGGAATGCGCATCGGGCACACGCTCTCGCAGCGCCCGCAGAAGGTCGAGGCATTGGGCAGATGCCCGGTCTTCTCGATGCCCACCAGCGTCGGCGTCAGCACCGAGCCCATCGGCCCGGGATAGACCCAGCCGTAGGCGTGGCC
>ERZ1645187.1652-NODE-1652-length-20335-cov-10.546450_pt1 | contig 20335 bp, 19 predicted proteins | sample MGYA00575352_ERZ1645187 | MGnify/ENA primary metagenome ERZ1645187 (study PRJEB40837, sample SAMN11349314) | freshwater sediment metagenome | isolation source: river sediment | host: Sediment | place: India: Wazaribad , New Delhi | collected 2017-02-21 ... | reverse complement strand
AGTCGTCGAGCGCGCGCTGGCGCTGGTTCTGGCTCTTGTTGCCGTGCAGGGCGGCGCTGCGGATGCCGGCCTTGGCGAGGCGGTCGGCGAGCGCGTCGGCGCCGTGCTTGGTGCGCGTGAACACCAGCACCTGATGCCAGCCGTGATCGTCGATGAGCTGGATGAGCAGGTCGCGCTTGCGGTCGCGGTCGACATGGTAGACGGACTGGCTGACCAGCTCGGCGGGCGCGTTGCGGCGCGCCACCTCGACACCGACGGGATCGCGGAGCAGGCCCGTGGCGAGGCCGCGGATCTCGTCCGAGAAGGTGGCCGAGAACAGCAGGCTCTGCTTCTGTTTGGGCAGCAGGGCGATGATCCGGCGGATGTCGCGGATGAAGCCCATGTCGAGCATGCGGTCGGCTTCGTCGAGCACCAGGATTTCGATGCCGGAAAGGTCGGCGCTGCGCTGCTCGATGTGGTCGAGCAGGCGGCCCGGCGTGGCGACGATGATGTCGACGCCGCTCCTGAGCGCGGACAACTGCGCGCCCATGCCGACGCCGCCGTAGATCGCGGCCGACTTGAGGCGCAGGTGCCGGCCGTAGGTGCGCACGCTGTCGTGCACCTGCACGGCGAGTTCGCGCGTCGGCACCAGCACCAGGCAGCGCGGCTTGAAACGCTTGAGCGAGAGCCCGGCGTCGCGGCCGGACAGCAGTTGCAGGATCGGCAGGGTGAAGCCGGCGGTCTTGCCGGTGCCGGTCTGGGCGGCGGCCATCAGGTCGCGGCCTTCGAGCACGACGGGAATGGCCTGGGCCTGGATGGGCGTGGGCGTGTCGTAGCCCTGTTCGGCGATGGCGCGCAGGATCTCGGCGCGCAGGCCGAGCTCGGTAAATTTCATGGAATGCTCCTCGATTCGGCCCTGCGTGCAACGCGGCACGAACCAGTCGAGGCAGAAACGCTTGGGGAATGAAACGCGGGAAGGAAAGTCCAGTCGCGACGCGCGGCAATGACTGATAAGGACCAGCGCGGCGCGCAGTGTACCACCGGCGTGCCGCCGCGCCTGACTTTTCTCAGAGCGTGGCGAAGCCGCGATCCAGGTCGGCTTCGATGTCGTCCAGCGCCTCCAGGCCGACAGCGACGCGCAACAGGCTTTCCTCGATACCGGCCTCGGCGCGCGCCTCGGCGCTGATGCGGCCGTGCGTGGTCGACGCCGGATGGGTGATGGTGGTCTTGGTGTCGCCGAGGTTGGCGGTGATCGACAGCAGCTTGCAGTGATCGACGACGCGCCAGGCTTCGGCGCGGCCGCCCTTGACCTCGAAGGCGACGATGGCGCCGCCGCTGGCCTGTTGCCGCATGGCCAGCGCGTGCTGGGGATGCGAAGGCAGGCCGGGGTAGTAGACGCGCGCCACCTTGGGATGCGCCTCCAGCCACCTCGCCAGCTCCAGCGCGGCCGCCGACTGCGCCTGCATGCGGATCTTCAGGGTTTCGAGCCCCTTGAGGATCACCCAGGCGTTGAAGGGCGAGAGCGAGGGGCCGCCGGTGCGCAGGAACTTGAACACTTCTTCCATGAGCGTCTTCGGCCCGCACACGGCGCCGCCGAGCACGCGGCCCTGGCCGTCGAGATACTTGGTGGCGGAATGGATGACGAGATCGGCTCCCAACTCGAGCGGCCGTTGCAGCACCGGCGTGCAGAAACAGTTATCGACCGCCAAGAGCGCGCCGCCCTCGCGGGCGACCCCGGCCAGGGCCTCGATGTCATAGACCTCGGTGAGCGGATTGGAGGGCGTTTCGATGAACACGAGGCGCGTGTTCGGCCGCATGACGGCGCGAAAGCTTTCCGGCCGGTTGCCGGCGACGAAGGTGGTGTCGATGGCGAAGCGGCTGAAGATGTTGCCGAACAGCTGCTGGGTGGCGCCGAAGATGGCGCGCGACGCCACGACGTGGTCGCCGGCCTTGAGCAGCGCCATGACGGTGGCCAGGATGGCCGACATGCCGCTCGAGGTCGCGATGCAGGACTCGGCGCCTTCCAGCGCGGCCAGGCGCTCCTGCATGATCGCCACGGTCGGATTGGAGAAGCGCGCGTAGACCATGCCGGCCTCGCTGCCGGAGAAGCGCGCGGCGGCCTGCGCCGCGTTCTCGAAGACGAAGCTGGAGGTGAGGTAGAGGGCCTCGGCATGCTCGCCGAACTGGCTGCGCTGCTGGCCGGCGCGCACGGCCAGGGTCTCTGGCTGATAGGAATCCTTCATGGCAGCCTCAATCGCCGGCGGGCGCCAGGTTGAGGTCGAGCTGCCCCTCGGCGTCCTCCGGCGGGTGGCGCGCCGGATTGCCGCGTGCCTGCTCGACGCTCTCGAGATAGTCGGCGGACACGTCGCCGGTGATGTACTTGCCGTCGAAGCACGAGGTATCGAACTGGGTGATGGCCGGATTGACGGAACGCACCGAGGCCCTGAGCGCGTCGAGATCCTGGTAGATCAGCGCGTCGGCGCCGATTTCGCGGCATATTTCCTCGTCGCTGCGGAACGCGGCGATCAGCTCGGACCGCGTCGGCATGTCAATGCCATAGACGTTCGGGAAGCGCACCGGCGGGCTGGCCGAGGCGAAATAGACCTTCCGGGCGCCGGCTTCGCGCGCCATCTGGATGATTTCCCGGCTCGTGGTGCCGCGCACGATGGAATCGTCGACCAGCAGCACGTTCTTGCCGCGGAATTCCTGGGCGATGGCGTTGAGCTTCTGGCGCACCGACTTCCTGCGCGTAGCCTGGCCGGGCATGATGAAGGTGCGGCCGATGTAGCGGTTTTTGACGAAGCCCTCGCGGTAGGGCAGGTCGAGCTTGGCGGCCAGTTCCATGGCGGCGTGGCGGCTGGAATCGGGGATCGGAATCACCGAGTCGATGGCCAGATGCGGCATGGTGTGCTGGATCTTGTCGGCCAGGTATTCGCCCATCTTGACGCGCGTCTCGTAGACGGAGATGCCATCCATCAGCGAATCGGGCCGGGCCAGATACACGTACTCGAACATGCAGGGCGCATGGCGCGTGCGCTCGGCACACTGCCGGCTGATGAAGTTGCCACGACGGTCGATCAGCACCGCCTCGCCCGGCTCGACATCGCGCAGGAACTTGAAGCCGAGGGTGTCGATGGCCACGCTCTCGGAGGCGACCAGGTATTCCGGCCCTTCCCGTGTCTCGTTCCTGCCGATCACCAGCGGCCGGATACCGAACGGATCGCGGAAGGCCAGCAGGCCGTAGCCGGCAATCATCGCCACCACGGCATAGGCGCCCTTGATGCGGCGATGGACGCCGGCCACCGCCTTGAAAATGGTTTCGGCGTCGACCTGGTACTTGGTGGACGCGGCCTGGAGTTCATGCGCCAGCACGTTGAGCAGCACCTCCGAATCGGAGTTGGTGTTCATGTGCCGCAGATCCTGGAGGAACATGTCGCGCTTGAGCTGGTCGGCGTTAGTGAGGTTGCCGTTGTGCGCCAGCATCAGGCCGAACGGCGAATTGACGTAGAACGGCTGCGCCTCGGCGGCGCTGTAGGCCGATCCGGCGGTCGGATAGCGGCAATGGCCGATGCCCCAGTTGCCCTGCAGGTTGCGCATGTTGCGGGTGCGGAACACGTCGCGCACCATGCCCGGGCCCTTGTGCATGTGGAATCGCCCGTCCTCTTCGGTGGCGATGCCGGCCGCGTCCTGGCCGCGATGCTGGAGCACCTGCAGGCCATCGTAGAGGATCTGACTTACCGGCGTCGTGGCGACGACGCCCAGGATGCCGCACATGTTGGACCCACCCTCTGCCTTGGCTGATTGAACCGCTAACGATAATGAATTCTTCTGCCCACCTGCTCCGGCAACCAGGGCTTGGCCGCGATCACCGCCGTTTCCAGCGGCGGCGCCAGCCTGGCGTCCCGCCACCACTGACTTTTCGGCAGCGCCGTCATGCCGGCCAACAGCACCGCCACCAACACGATCAACAAGCCCCGCGCCACGCCGAAGCCGGCGCCGAGCACGCGATCCGCCGGCCCGAGCCCCGCCGCCCGCAGCAGGGCCGCCAGCAGCCGGCGAGCGATGGCGAACAGCAGCAGCACGCCGACCAGCACCATCGCCAAGGCGGCAGCGTAACGCAACACCGGTTCCGCCACCAGCCCGCCCAGGCTCTCGGCCACGGCGCCCGACCACTGGCGCGCCGCCACGAAGGCCACGATCCACGCCAGCAGCGCCAGCACTTCGCTCACCACGCCCCGCCAGAACCCCAGCGCGGCCGATGCCGTCACCACGCCGAGCACCGCATAATCGAAGGCCGTCACTTACTTCCTAGCCACCGGTCCATCGACGCCGATCCTGCCGATCCGTTCCCTGGCCTTTTCCGCGGCCTCCCGGGTCTTGAACGGGCCGGCCCGCACCCGCGTGCGGGCGCCCTGCGGCGTATCGACGTTTTCGGTGAAGACGGGCAGCCCCAGCTGCTTGATCTTGGACTGCAACAGCTTCACCCGCCCCTCTTCCCGGTAGGCGCCCAACTGGACGACCCAGGCCTCGTCGGCGGCGGGCGCCGGCTCCGGCCGGGGCTCGGCCTTCGATTCAGCGGCTTTCGATTCGGCGGGCTTGGATTCGGCAGGCTTCGACTCAGCGGCCTTCGATCCGGTGGGCTTGGATTCGGCGGGCTTCGCATCCCCGGCCTTGGCATCCGGCCTGGTTTCCGGCTTCACGTCGGAGCGGACATCGGGCTTGCCCTGAGGAGCCGCCTCCGGCCTGGCCGCAGCCGCCGGCGGCAAGGGCGTCGCGGCGGGCTTGCCGGTCAGCACTCGCGCGGCCAGGCCCTGGTCTTCGCGGCCGGGAATGGTGATCTGGACATCCTGCGCCGGCTGGCGCGGCTCGTGATCCATCACCATGGGCAGGATCAAGGCGGCCAGCAGCGCCAGCGCCGCGGCGCCCACGAGGCGCCGACGCGCCCGCTTCTTCAGTTCGAGCTGGCCGTCGAGGGATACAACTTTTTCGTCTTGCGGCATGATCCTTCAACTCGCCCCGCGCCCCAGGGCGCGCAGTGCGTCGGCCACGGTAAGAAACGATCCGAACACGACGATTCTATCATCTTCGCCCGCCCGGCTTCGGGCATGGACAAAGGCTTCGGCCGCCGACGCGAAGGTCGCATCGGGGCTCGCGGCGCCCGCCGAGGAGAGCGCCTCGGCCAGTTCCGCGGCGCCGGCGCCACGCGGTCCGGGCAAGCTTGCCGGCAGCCAGTGGTCGACGCGGTGACGCATCGCCTCGATGACGCCGGTCATGTCCTTGTCCCGCATCATGCCGAACACGGCCCAGGTGGCCGGATGAAACGCCATGTCGCCGAGATTGGCCGCCAGCACGCGCGCCGCCTGGGGATTGTGGGCGACGTCGAGCACCACCGTCGGCCGACCGGGCAGGACCTGGAATCTTCCCGCCAGCTCGACTTCCAGGAGGCCGCGACGGATGTCCTGCATCGCCACCGGCAGGACGCCGCGCAGGGCGTCGAGCGCGGCCAGCACGCAGGCGGCGTTGTCGAGCTGGTGCGGGCCGCGCAAGGCCGGCAAGGCCAGGCCGCCGCGCTTGCCGCCACGTCCCCAGTACTGCCACTGCTGTTCGTGGCGGGCGTGGCCGAAGTCGCGGCCGAGCACCTGCAAGTCGGCGCCGACGGCGCGCGCCCGGTCGGGCAGGCTCGCGGGCGGGTCGGCGTCGCCGCAGATGGCGTGACCGCCCTGGCGGAAGATGCCCGCCTTCTCGCGGCCGATCTCCTCGCGGGTCGGTCCGAGATACTCCATGTGATCGAGGTCGACCGCGGTGACGATGGCGACATCGGGATCATGGATGTTGGTGGCATCGAGCCGGCCGCCCAGGCCGACTTCGAGGATGATGGCGTCGAGCGGCTGCATGGCGAACACTTCCCAGGCGCACAGCGTGCCGTATTCGAAATAGGTGAGCGGCACGGGCGGCGTCCCGCCAAGGCTAACTTTCGCCGCCTCGACCCGCGCGAAGCCTTCGCACAGGGCCGCGTCGCCGACCGGCCGGCCATCGATGCGGACGCGCTCGTTGTAGCGCAGCAGGTGCGGCGAGGTGTAGAGGCCGACGCGATAGCCGGCGCACAGCAGGATGCGCTCGAGCATGGCGCAGGTGGAGCCCTTGCCGTTGGTGCCGCCGACCAGGATGACGGGGCAGGTCTTGCGCTGGCCGAGGGCGGCGCCGACCCGGCGGACACGGTCGAGACCGAGGTCGATCGGCCGCGCGTGCTGGCGCTCGATGAACGCCAGCCAGTCGTCGAGGGTCATTGCACCGCGGGTGCGCGCTGCAGCAGCGTCAGGAGCGAGCCCAGCTTGTCGCGGATCTGGCGCCGGTCGACGATCATGTCGATGGCGCCCTTGTCGAGCAGGAATTCCGCCCGCTGGAAGCCCTCGGGCAATTTTTCGCGCACGGTCTGCTCGATGACGCGCGGCCCGGCGAAGCCGATCAAGGCGCCCGGTTCGGCGATCACGACATCGCCGACGAAGGCGAAGCTGGCCGAAACGCCGCCCATGGTCGGGTCGGTCAACACCGTGATGAACGGCAGCCTGTGTTCGGCCAGCTGCGTGACCGCGGCCGTGGTCTTGGCCATCTGCATCAGCGAGAACAGGCCTTCCTGCATGCGCGCGCCGCCGCTGGCGGTGAAGCAGACGAAGGGCGCCTGCTGCTCGATGGCCATCCGCACGCCGCGCACGAACTTTTCGCCGACCACCGAACCCATCGAACCGCCCATGAAGTCGAATTCGAAACAGGCCACGACCACCGGCACCGTCCTGATCGCGCCCTGCATCACCACCAGCGCGTCGGCCTCGCCGGTTTCCTCGTTGGCGGCGGCCAGGCGCTCGGGATAGCGGCGCCCGTCCTTGAACTTGAGCGGGTCCATCGGCACCACTTCGGCACCGATCTCGAAGCGTCCCTCCGCGTCGAGCAGGAGGTCCAGCCGCGCGCGCGCGCGCAGGCGATGGTGGTGGTTGCACTTGGGGCAGACGTTCTGGTTGTTCTCGAGGTCGGTGGCATACAGCACGGCCTCGCAGGCGGGACACTTGGTCCACAAGCCCTCGGGCACGGACTTGCGCGCGCCCTCGCTGCGCTTGATCTTCGGCGGCAACAGTTTCTGCAACCAGCTCATGTCATGCCTCCTGATGAGCCGCCTCGAAGGAGGCGGCGCCCCCCGTGGGGCCGGCGAACGTGGTGAGCGTGGGGGCCATTACTTCATGCCTCGTCCATGGACTTGCGAATATCCGCCAACAGCGCGGTGACACGGCTCGACGCTTCCCGGGGCGATGATTGCTCGATTTCCTCGATGATGCGGCTGCCGATGACCACGCCGTCGGCGACCGCGGCGATGCGCGCCGCGCTGGCGGCGTCGCGGATGCCGAAGCCGACGGCGACCGGCATGCCCGCGCCCGCCCGGATCGCCGGAATGCGCCGCGCCACTTCGTCCAGGTCGAGCTTGGCCGAGCCGGTGACACCCTTGAGCGACACGTAGTAGATGTAGCCGCCGCCGACCGCCGCCACCTCGCCGACACGCTGATCGGTCGATGTCGGCGCCAACAGGAAAATGGGATCGAGGCCATGCTGCTTGAGCAGCGCCGAGAAATCCGCGCATTCCTCGGGCGGATAGTCCACCACCAGGACGCCATCGACGCCCGCCGCGGCGGCATCGGCGGCAAACTCGGCCTGGCCGTGGGCCTCGATGGGATTGGCATAGCCCATCAGCACCACGGGAGTCGCGTCGTCCTGCTTGCGAAACTCCCGAACCATGGCCAGCACCGTGCGCAGGCTCGTGCCATAGGCCAGGGCGCGTTCGGAGGCGCGCTGGATGGTCGGGCCATCGGCCATGGGATCGGAGAATGGCACGCCCAGTTCGATAATGTCGGCGCCGCCCTCGACCAAGGCACGCATGAGCGGCAGCGTCAGTCCCGGTTCCGGATCGCCGGCCGTGATGAAGGGAATCAGCGCCTTGCGCGCTTGCGATTCGAGCCGGTCGAAGGTCGGAGCAAGGCGCGACATCAGAACTGTATCCCCGATTTTTCCGCCACGGTATGCATGTCCTTGTCGCCGCGTCCTGACAGATTGACCAGCAATGCCTTGTCCCTGGCCAGCGTCGGCGCCAGTTTGGCGGCGTAGGCGAGCGCGTGGCTGGATTCGAGCGCCGGGATGATGCCCTCGTGCTTGCACAGGGCGTGGAACGCCGCCAGGGCCTCGTCGTCGGTGATGGTGACGTACTCGGCGCGCCCGGAATCCTTGAGCCAGGCATGTTCGGGGCCGACGCCCGGATAGTCCAGACCGGCCGACACCGAATGCGTCTCGATGATCTGGCCGTTCGCGTCCTGGAGCAGGTAGGTACGGTTGCCGTGCAGCACGCCGGGACGGCCGGCGGTCAGGGATGCGGCATGCCGGCCGGTGGCCAGTCCGTGCCCCGCCGCCTCGACACCGATCAGGCGCACCTCTTGCCGCGGAATGTAGGAATAAAAGATGCCCATCGCATTCGAGCCGCCACCGACGCAGGCGATCACGGCATCCGGCTGACGGCCGGCCAGTTCCGGCATTTGCGTCAGGCATTCCTCGCCGATGATCTTCTGGAAATCGCGCACCATCATCGGGTACGGGTGCGGACCGGCGACCGTGCCGATGACGTAGAAGGTGTCGGCGATATTGGTCACCCAGTCGCGCATGGCTTCGTTGAGCGCATCTTTGAGGGTCTTGGAGCCGGAGTCGACCGGCACCACCTTGGCGCCGAGCAGTTTCATGCGGTAGACGTTGGCGGCCTGGCGCTTGACGTCTTCCGAGCCCATGTAAACCACGCATTCCATCCCGTAGCGCGCCGCGACCGTCGCCGTGGCGACGCCGTGCTGTCCCGCGCCGGTTTCGGCGATGACGCGCGGCTTGCCCATGCGCCGGGCGAGCAGGGCCTGGCCGATGCAGTTGTTGACCTTGTGCGCGCCCGTGTGATTGAGGTCTTCGCGCTTCAGATAGATCTGCGCGCCGCCGAGCATGGCCGACCAGCGACGGGCATGGTAAATGGGGCTGGGGCGTCCGACGTAGTGCCGCAGCTCGTATTCGTATTCCGCCCGAAACGCCGGGTCCGCCACGGCCGCCTGGTAGGCGAGACGCAACTCGTCGAGCGCCGGAACCAGCGTCTCGGCGACGAACGCGCCGCCATACTTGCCGAAGTGTCCCTTGGCGTCCGGTAATCTGTAGTCGTTATCTGGCATCCGCGCTTCTTACGGCCGCGACAAACGCGGCAATCATGCTGGCATCCTTGATGCCCTTGGCAACCTCGACACCGCTGCTGACATCGACGGCCCACGGGCGCACCATTCGTATCGCATCACCGACGTTGCCGGCCGTCAGGCCGCCGGACAGAATCACCGGCAAGGGCAGCGACTCGGGAACGAGCGACCAATCGAACGTCTTGCCCGCACCACCATAACTTTCGACATGGGCGTCGAGCAGGATGCCCTGGGCCGATGCGAAAGCGCGGGCGAATTCTACCAAATCCAGCCCCGGCGCCATCCGGGCCACCTTGACATACGGCCTGCCGAATTGTTCGCAGTAGCGGGGGTCCTCGTCGCCATGGAACTGGAGCAGATCCAGCGGCATCGCCGCCAGCGCCGCCTTGACCACCGCGGGATCGGCATTGACGAATAGGCCGACGCGCGTCACGAACGGGGGAACGCGCCCGATCAGCGACGCGGCCACCTCCCTTTCCACATAACGCGGGCTGGGCGGATGAAAGACGAAGCCGATGGCGTCGGCACCGGCCGCCAGCACGGCCTGGAGATCTTCCGGGCGGGTGATCCCGCATATCTTGATCCGCGTGCGCGCCATGTTCAGCAGCCCATCATCGCCGGCACCGGTGCGGCGGCGGCGCCGGGCGGCAAGCCCCAGCCGGCATCGTAGTCGGCGCCAAGGAAATACAGGCCCGCCGCGTCGAACGTGGGCGCGGCGCGGGCGCGGTCGCGTCCCGCGAGCAGTTGGCCGATCCACTCGGGCGGATGCTTGCCCTGGCCGACATAGACCAGCGCCCCGACCAGATTGCGAACCATGTGATGAAGAAAGGCATTGGCCTGGAATTCAAGCACGACGAGCTCATTATGGCGCGATACGCTCGCCCGCTGGAGCACCTTGATCGGTGACTTGGCCTGGCATTCGGCGGCGCGAAAGGCCGTGAAATCATGCTCGCCGAGCAAATGCCCCGCCCCGTCGGCCATTGCCGCGACGTCGAGGGGCCGGTGAAACCATCCCGCCCGACCGCTTTGCAACGCCGGCCGCACCGGCCGGTTGAGGAGCAGATAGCGGTAGCGACGGGATACCGCCGAAAAGCGCGCATGGAATTCCTCCGGCACCGTGGCCGCCCAGCGGACGGCGACCGTGGGCGGCAGCAAGGCATTGACGCCACGCACCCAGGCCGAAAGCGGTCGCCTCGCCTGCGTATCGAAGTGCGCGACCTGCGCCAGCGCATGGACGCCGGCATCGGTCCGCCCGGCGCACACCGTCCTGATCCCGCTGTCCGCCACCTGGCTCAAGGCATGTTCCACGACATCCTGCACGGTCCGGCCGTGGGGCTGGGACTGCCAGCCGGCAAAAGACGATCCGTCGTACTCCAGGCCGATGACGATTCTCATGGCCGGAAGATGGCCGCCAGAACCACGGTCACGACGAGCGCGATGACAAGACGGTCGCGAACGCTGGCCGCCCCTGCCGCTAGCGGCAGCCGGTCGACGCCGGTCACGTCGCCCTCCGCCAGCCAGCCGCGCCAGTCGCCAGGGGTGTTTTCCACCTGGTCGAGAACCAACATCAGGCGGACGACGATGCGCTGGCGCAGGTCGCGCCAGCGGGCAAGCGGCGCCAGCAGCCAGTGCAGGCCGGCCATGATTCCGTCGGTACCCAGAGTCCGGTGCAGCAAGGCGAGTCCGGCGAGCAGGAGCACGAGCCGCAGGACATGTTCGATACCTTGATGGACGCCATCCCAGGTCATGCCCACGTCACCCGCCAATGCCGGCAATCGTTCACCGGGAGTGGCGAAGGCAAACAAGACGGCGATCGTCAGCAACAGCCATCGCGTGCGCGACAGGAGCTTGCGGGTGCCATCGCCCGCCAGCCGCAGGGCGAGGGGCAGAAGAAGCAGGCCGGCGACGGCCAGTCCGGTGATCGACAATGCTTGCAGCAGGACCGCGAATGCCGTCCACAGCACGAGGAAAACCGCCGGATGCCATGCGCCCTTCATGTTGGATCCGGCCGGTGCGCGCAACACGGGGCAAGCGGCGATCCTTGCGATCGCCTCGCGGCGGGCGAGGAATCAGGCGCCCAGCGCGGCCAGCCTGTCGCGCGCCATCTGCTGTTGGCGACTGCCGCCTTCGTGCAGCACCTCATGCAGCAACTCGCGCGCACCTTCCTTGTCGCCCATTTCCTCGTAAGCCTGGGCCAGTTCGAGCTTGGTCGCCACATCCGGACTTTCTTCGTCGACTCCCCCGGGTGACGACTCGCTCTGCCCGACGGGATTGTCATCGAGTTCCAGGTCGATCGAGGACAAGTCGAAGGTCGGCACCTTCGGTGGCGGCAGCTGAACTGTTGCCGAAGGCGCATCGATATCGAATTCGAAGTCGATTTCGGGGGCCGCCGCGGTCGCCGAAGCGGCGACGGGCGATGGCACGGGGGGCATCGCGTCGATCTCGGGCAATGCCAGATCGAAGTCCAGGTGACTGGGTTCGGCCGCGACCGCAGGAGCGGGAACATCGAGGGCAGGAGCGGGGACATCGAGATCGAAGTCGAGCGACGACGCCATCGGCACGGGCTCCGACGAACGCGCCTCCGAAGTCTTCTCGATGTCGGCGATTCCCCCGCCGATATCGAGATCGAAATCCAGTGTCGCCAGCTGCGGCGCCGGGGTCTCGCCAACGGATTCCGCGAGCTTTCCGAGCTGCCCCGGCAGGGTGACCGTCGACCGCAGCTTCTCGGTTTCGGTCGCGGGCAGGACGATATCCGATGCCGCCACGGCTGCCACGGCCGGTACCGCGATTTCGGCCTCGGCCTGCCGGTCGGCGGTCGCGCCGCCGTAGAGCTTGTTGTCGGGATCGAGCGCGCGCCCCATGGCCGCGGCGGTTTCCCAGTCCGGACCCGTGCCGCCCGTCTGGGCGTAGAACTCCGTCGCAAGCGACTCGAACTGCTTGACATTCTTGCGTCCGGCGTGGATTTCCAGGAGCTTCAGGTGAATGGCATGACGCGTCGGATCGTTCTTCAGTGCATCGAGGAGAATTTCCTCGGCCTGTGCATCGCGGCCGTAGGCCATGTAGACGTCGGCCTCGGCGACGGGATCGACCCCCTCGTCGCTATCGATGGCTCCGATGCTGGCCTGGCTGAAGTCGGTCTGAATCGAGGCTCCCGTATCGACCGCCTGCCCGCCGGTCGAGCCGAACACCGAGTTGGCGCCCAAGTCGCCGGAATTGAGCCGGCTGGTAGTGGGCGGCATCGTCTCTTCCTGACGCTTGCGCCAGGAGGAATAGCCGAACCACCCCAGCAGCAAGGCCAGCAAGCCCCCTCCGCCATAGACGAGCGCAGGGTTGTCGTCGATGAAACTGGGCTCGGCCGCGACGGCGGGCTTAGGCTTCTGCACGGGCGGCTTCACCGCCGGTTTCGGCGGGGCAGGCGGAGCCACCGGCGGCTCGGCGGTCGAGGCGACCAGAGCGGCCGCGGGCGAAGGCTTGGCCTCCTCCTCCGGCGGCTTGCCGGCATTTTGCTCCACCTTGGTCGCCGGCTCGGCAGTCGTTGCCGCCGGAGCCGGAAACTCGGGCCTGGGCTGGACAGGCTTCGATGCCTCGGCCTGCTGCTGCATTTGCGTACCGACCTGGCTCTTGAGTTCGGCCAGTTTCTTCAGGTCGTCGAGATTCCTTTCGAGCTCGGCGATGCGGCTGCTCGCTTCCTTGAGCGAACGGTCCCGGGCGATCAAGTCTTCCTCGAGGGCCGAGATGCGTTGCTGAAAGGCCTTGAGATCCTTTCCCGATTCCGTGCGCGAAACCTCGAGCTTGTCCTTGCCCGCCTCGGGCGGCGCCGCCTTGTCCTCGACCTTGGCGGTGATCTTGCCTTCCGCCCGCTGCCCGGTGGCGGGCTCATCTTCCCGCATCGGGGCGGCGGCGACCGCGCCGGCAAGCCGCTGGCGATACGCATTGAAGTCCCGAGCCTGCGCGATAACCGTTGTGCGCGCTTCGTCGGCCGGAATGGCGGCCACGGTGGCGGCATCGGGGATGGCCAGAACCCGGCCGACACGCAGCCGATTCATGTTGTCGCCGGCGAACGCTTCCTCGTTATGGCGAAACAACGCCACCAGCATCTGATCGAGGGTGACGCCGGTAGGGCTCACTTCGGCGGCGATCTTGGTCAGCGTGTCGCCAGGACTGACTTTCCGCGTGGCGCCATCACCGGAAGATTTTTTTTCCTGGTCCGTCCCTGGTCTGGCGGCGGCCGTCTCGGCCACCGGAGTCTTGGCCGGTGCCGCGGGCTTCTCGGCCAACGCCGGCTGAGGCGCGACTGTCGGCGCCGCCGTCACCGGCTTGGTGAAAACATCGGGAGGATCGAGCAGCATGGTGTATTCGCGAACCATCCGGCCCGATGACCATGTCAGTTCGACCAGAATGTCGAGGAAGGGGTCGTTGAGCGGCCGATCGGTGGTCAAACGCAGAAACGGCTGCCCGTCCGCCCGTTTATCGATCGTGAAGCGAATGGCCGCCAAGCCCGGCGCATACTCGATGCCCACCTGCTTGAATGCCTCGCTCGGCGCCATGCGCGCCGACATCGAAGCCAGTTCCTCGCGCGAGGCGGTGATGTCGACCTCGGCCCGCAAGGGCTGCCCCAGCGGCGACAACACGCTGATCTTGCCCAGACCGGCTGCCTGGACGCAAGCGGCCGAGAGACTCAAGGCTGCCACCAGCAGGGGGACTCGGAATCCGTTTCGCTTCAATGATTTCATCGCCACGCCTCCCCGCAGGGATATCACTCCAGCATTCAAAATAACATCATGAAGTTAGCGATGCAAGCTCAACCTTAGCTTCAACATGCCCCGGTGTTGCGGCCAACCTATTCCAGGAGGATTCTGAGCATGCGTCTGAGCGGTTCGGCCGCACCCCACAGCAACTGGTCGCCCACGGTGAACGCGGACAGGTATTCCGGCCCCATGGTCATCTTGCGCAGACGCCCCACGGGGGTCACCAGTGTTCCCGTCACCGCCGCCGGGGTCAGTTCCCGGATCGTCACTTCGCGTTCGTTGGGCACCACTTTCACCCAATCGTTATGCGCCGCGAGCATCCCCTCGATGTCCGCCAGCGGAACATCTTTCCTGAGCTTGATGGTCAGCGCCTGGGAGTGACAACGCATGGCGCCGATGCGCACGCACAAGCCATCGACGGGAATCGGGCGGGTGCCCAGCCCGAGAATCTTGTTGGTCTCGGCGCCGCCTTTCCACTCCTCGCGGCTCTGGCCATTGCCCAAGTCCTTGTCTATCCAGGGAATCAGCGAACCGGCGAGCGGCACGCCGAAATTGGCGGTGGGAAACTTGTCGTCGCGCAGGATGCCGGCCACTTCGCGGTCGATGTCGAGAATGGCGGAAGCAGGATCACTCAACAGGCTCTGGGCGACGCGGTGCGCCTCGCCCATCTGCTGGAGCAGTTCGCGCATATTCTGCGCGCCCGCGCCGGACGCCGCCTGATAGGTCATGGAGGTCATCCACTCGATCAGGTCGGCCTCGAACAGGCCACCCATCGCCATGAGCATCAGCGACACGGTGCAGTTGCCGCCGATCCAGTTGCGGCCGCCCCTGGCCAGCGCATTCTTGATGACGCGCGAGTTCACCGGATCGAGAATAATGACAGCATCATCCTTCATGCGCAGCGACGACGCGGCATCGATCCAGTGGCCGTTCCAGCCGGCCGCGCGCAGCTTGGGGAACACCTCGGTCGTATAGTCGCCGCCCTGGCAGGTGATGATGACGTCCATCCGTCGAAGGTCGTCGACATTCCGTGCGTCGCGCAAGGGCGCGCCACCGCTTTCCTCCGGCCCCTTGCCGCCGATATTGGAAGTGGTGAAGAACGATGGTTCGATCAGCGCGAAATCACGTTCCTCGCGCATGCGCTGCATCAGCACCGAGCCGACCATGCCGCGCCAGCCCACCAGTCCTACTTGCTTCATTCTCATGCTCCCTGGCTGCGAGGCCGTTAGAGCGCGGCCAATACCGCGTCGCCCATCTCCCTGGTGCCGACACGCCGGGTTCCCGGCTCGTAGATGTCGCCGGTGCGATAGCCCTGCGCCAGCACCTTTTTGACCGCCGACTCGATGCGCTGGGCGGGCTCCTCGAGCGCGAACGTGTAACGCAGCATCATGGCGGCCGAAAGGATGGTCGCCAGCGGGTTGGCGACGCCCTTGCCGGCGATGTCCGGCGCCGAGCCATGACAAGGCTCGAACATGCCCTTGTTGTTGGCGTCCAGGGACGCCGAGGGCAGCATGCCGATCGAGCCCGTGAGCATCGAGGCCTCGTCGGACAGGATGTCGCCGAACATGTTGCCCGTCACCATGACGTCGAATTGCTTGGGATTGCGCACCAGTTGCATGGCGGCGTTGTCGACCAGCATGTGCGTCAGTTCGACGTCCGGATAATCGGCCGCCATCGCGCTGACCGTGTCCCGCCAAAGCTGGGTGCACTCGAGGACGTTGATCTTGTCCACCGAACACAGCCGCTTCTGGCGCCTGCGGGCCGCCTCGAAGGCCACCTTGGCGATGCGCCGGATCTCCGACTCGCTGTAGATCATCGTATTGATGCCGACCTTCTCGCCGCCGCGAACTTCGATACCCCGCGGCTGCCCGAAATAGATGTCGCCGGTCAATTCGCGGATGATCAGCAGGTCGAGCCCGGAAACCACCTCCGGCTTGAGCGTCGAGGCATTGGCAAGCTCGGCGTAAAGGACCGCCGGGCGCAGGTTGGCGAACAAGCCGAGTTGCTTGCGAATACCGAGCAGGCCGCGCTCCGGACGCTGCTCGCGCGGATAGACATCCCACTTCGGGCCGCCGACGGCCCCCAGGAGAACGGCATCCGCGGCCTGGGCCAGTTTCTGCGTCGCTTCGGGATAGGGGTCGCCGGTCGCGTCGACCGCGCATCCGCCCAGCAGGGCCTCTTCCATTTCGAAATTCAGCCCCAGGGCCTTGAGGACTCTAACGGCCTCGGCAGTGATTTCCGGACCAATGCCATCGCCTGGCAGCACACAAATCTTCATGTCGTTTCCGCCCACTCGAAAATGCGCGGATTATCGCACAGGGCACCCGGTGCGCATGCCGCGCCAAATCAACACCATCCCCGCGACGGCGAGGCCGGCCGCCCACGAAAAAGTCACGCCAGGTCCGAACATTTCCCAGGAAACGCCGCTGAGAAGATTACCCAGCATTCCGCCCGCGCCAAACGAGATGCTGCCGTACAGCGCGAGAACCCTGGCTTGCTGTCCGGGCGCAAACCACTGGTTGATCGCCGACACCGATACCGCATGATGGGCACCGAAAGTGGCGCCATGCATGACCTGCGCAAGGAGTAGCACGACGAAGAAGTCCGCGAGCCATCCGATCGCGAGGAAACGCAGAATCGCCACCGCGAAACTCGCCAGCAGGATCGCCCGGATCGACCAGGATTTCAGAATGTGCGGCATCGCGACGAACACCGCAATCTCGGCCACCACGCCCAGCGACCAGAGCACACCAATGACCGTCTTGTCATATCCGTGTCCCACCAGATGAATCGAATAGAACACATAGAACGGGCCATGCGCCGCCGACATGAAGAAACCCGCCGCAAGCAAGGCGACAACCTCGGGATGGTCCAGCCGGCCTCGCGGCGACCGGTTCCGGCTGGCGGGAAGCGACGGCGGGCCGGTGATCAGCCATGTGCAGGCCAGGATGCCGACGAGCATCGCCAGGATTATCCACAAGAGGCTGGCGATCGGGGCGCGATCCAGCCAGGCGCCGGTTCCGAGAACCGCCACGATGAACCCGATCGATCCCCACATGCGCACGCGACCATAGCGTTCGGCCTGACCGGCGAGATGGCGCAGCGTCAGCGCCTCCACCAGGGGCAGGGCCGCGCTCCAGAAAAAGGACATCACGGCCATCGCGGCGAACACCGGCCAGAAGGTCTCGGCGAAAAAGAATCCGAGGAAGCCGACCATCGACAATACGGCGGAGGCACGCAGCACCGCCATCGTCCGGCCGGACCTGTCGGCCAGCCAGCCCCAGAGGTTCGGGGCGACGAGGCGCATGGCCGCCATCAGCGACATGAGGGTTGCAATCGCCGCGGCCGTGAAGTCGAGCGACTGAAGATACAGCGTGAAATACGGGGAAAACGCGCCGATCAGCGCGAAATAACAGAAATACCAGCCAGACAATCGCCAGCGGGCGGAGGAACCGAAGATATGCGAGGACTCCAGGGGAATTGGCGCGCGCCTGATGGCCCGCGCCCGATCGCCATTTCGCGAGGAACGTGATCCCCGTGGCTATCGATGCTGCTGGCCGGACCGGAATGCCAACAGGAAATGGTAAAGCTCATCCTTCAACTTCACCCGCTGTTTCTTCATGTCCTCCAGGGTGAAGTCGGCTATCGGCATGTCGTGCTCCTCGAGATCCTCGACCTTTCCCGTCAACCGACTGTAGGCACCCATGGAGCGGGCGAAGTAAGGATTGTTCTTTTTCAAGACATCAATGGCGTCCTTCATTTCCGGAAACTCGGAATAAAGGTCGTGGTGATCGACATGCATGGAACACTCTCCCAGAACGAATTGCCGGCACATTGTATCTCAGTGCCGCCTCCCCGGCCCGGGGCTGCCCGCGAATGGCGAAGATCAGGGATTCGCCTGTCCCTGGGGCTGGTCGTTGATGTACGCTTTAAGCATGCGGTTCTCGAAGTCCTGCTCGTCGAGAATGGCCCGCGCGACGTCATGGAATGAAATCACGCCCAGCAAGGTCTGTCCCTCCATGATGGGCAGATAGCGCATGTGTCTCTCGATCATAAGGCGCCTGAGTTCGTCCACCTCCATGTCGGGTGAGCCGGACACCGGGTCCCGCACCATCACGTCGGAGACCGTCGCCGATCCCCACGCCGCCCCTTGCGCATGAAGCGCCTTGACCATTTCGCGGAAGGTCAGCATGCCGACCATCCGGCCCTGCTCGAAGCAGGCCAGGGAGCCAACATCCTGTTCTTCCATCGTTGCCACGGCCGCGGCCAACTTCTTGTCCGTCGTGATCGTGTAGAGCACCTTCCCCTTGACCGCCAGAATCTCCCTCACACGCATGACTTAATCCTCCATTCAGCGTTCCAGATAACGCAACTTGCCCTCGACTCCCTTCCAGCCATCGGCGTCGGCCGGGGGCTGCTTGCGCTCGATGATCGCCGGCCATTGCCTGGCCAACTCGGCGTTGAGGGCAATGAACGCCCTCTGTCCGTCCGGCACATCTTCCTCGGCGAGAATCGCTTCCACCGGGCACTCAGGCACGCAGAGGGTGCAGTCGATGCACTCCTCCGGATCAATCACCAGAAAATTCGGGCCTTCACGAAAACAGTCGACCGGGCACACGTCGACGCAGTCCGTGTACTTGCATTTGATGCATGCTTCGGTCACCACGTACGCCATTATTCCGCCTGCCTTTAGACTCGGTTCAATATAGCACTCAACTTTTCTGAACCATCCATTTTTTTGTTAGGATGCCAACCGGAATCATTGCCCCGTCGGCGGCGCCGGCATTCCGGTTGCCGGGATCACGGAGGCACTTGGACGGAAAACGATCTTCCAGAGGACTTTCATGAGCGAACATATTCTTCATGTCACGGACGCCAACTTCAAGACCGAGGTACTGGAGTCGAGTACGCCGGTGTTGGTCGATTACTGGGCGGAATGGTGCGGCCCATGCAAGATGATTGCTCCCATCCTTGATGAAGTCGCCAGGGAGTACGGCGGCAAGCTGAAAGTGGCGAAACTCAATATCGACGAGAATCCGAAGACGCCGGGAGAATATGGCATTCGCGGAATTCCCACCCTGATTCTCTTCAAGGCAGGCAATGTCGAGGCCACCAAGATCGGCGCCCTGTCGAAATCGCAGCTCACCGCATTCATTGACAGCAATCTCTGAACTCGCTACAGTCCGCGCCTGAGTCCGTTCCATCAATCGATAAACAAGCGGATTCAGGCTAGCGCCGGAGCCTTCCGGCTGCATTCCGAACTTCCCTGAGTAGAAATCCTTCGGACCTCCTTCCGGACATCCCCGTCCGCGCCATCGCACAGGTATTTCCATGCATCTTTCGGAGCTCAAAGCCCATCACGTCAGCACGCTGCTCGACATGGCCACCGCCGCCGGCATCGAAGGCGCCAACCGGCTGCGCAAGCAGGAACTGATCTTCGCGCTGCTCAAGAACCAGGCCAAGAAGGGCGAATCCATCTACGGCGACGGCGCACTGGAAGTACTGCCGGACGGCTTCGGCTTCCTCCGCTCGCCCGACACCTCGTATCTCGCGGGGACCGACGACATCTATGTTTCGCCTTCGCAGATCCGCCGCTTCAACCTGCATACCGGCGACACCATCGAAGGCGAGATCCGCACGCCCAAGGAAGGCGAGCGTTACTTCGCCCTGGTCAAGCTGGACAAGGTCAACGGCGAGAGCCCCGAGGCCAGTAAGCACAAGATCCTGTTCGAGAACCTGACGCCGCTGCACCCGACGGAGCATCTGCGCCTGGAGCGCGAGATGCGCGGCGAGGAAAACTTCACCAGCCGCGTCATCGACATCATCGCCCCCATCGGCAAGGGCCAGCGCGGGCTGCTGGTCGCCGCGCCGAAGAGCGGCAAGACGGTGATGATGCAGCACATCGCCCATGCCATCACCGCCAACCATCCGGACGTGGTGTTGATCGTGCTACTGATCGACGAGCGTCCCGAGGAAGTCACGGAAATGACCCGCTCGGTCAAGGGCGAGGTCGTCGCCTCCACCTTCGACGAGCCGGCCACCCGCCACGTGCAGGTCGCCGAAATGGTGATCGAGAAGGCCAAGCGCCTGGTCGAGCACAAGAAGGACGTGGTCATCCTGCTCGACTCCATCACCCGCCTCGCCCGCGCCTACAACACCGTGGTGCCGGCCTCCGGCAAGGTGCTCACCGGCGGCGTGGACGCCAACGCGCTGCAAAAGCCGAAGCGCTTCTTCGGCGCCGCCCGCAACGTCGAGGAAGGCGGCTCGCTGACCATCATCGCCACCGCCCTGATCGACACGGGCAGCCGCATGGACGACGTGATCTACGAGGAATTCAAGGGCACCGGCAACATG
>ERZ1645187.1650-NODE-1650-length-20363-cov-9.335484_pt1 | contig 20363 bp, 15 predicted proteins | sample MGYA00575352_ERZ1645187 | MGnify/ENA primary metagenome ERZ1645187 (study PRJEB40837, sample SAMN11349314) | freshwater sediment metagenome | isolation source: river sediment | host: Sediment | place: India: Wazaribad , New Delhi | collected 2017-02-21 ... | reverse complement strand
AGGCCGGCCATCAGGAAATGCAGGTTGGCCGAGCCGTCGGCGGAGCGGAACTCCACAGTCTGGGTCTGGTCCACTTTCGGCGCGGCGGAACCGGGGTTGGCGTCCTTCACCATGCCGGCGGCGTTCAGCCAGCCGAGCGGGATGCGCACCAGCGCAGAGCGGTTGCGGTAGGCCCAGCAGACGTTGATCGGCGCCTCCTGGTGCGGCACCAGGCGGAAGTACGACGTGGGCACCGTGTTGCCGAAGGCGGTCATAGGCGCGGCCAGTTCCATGAAGCCGGCTATCGTGCGGCGGGCGTTGTCCGACAGGCCGCCCTTGTCTATCATCACGTTGCGGCCGTTCCGGTACAGACAGGTGTGCACGTGCAGGCCCGAGCCGGCGTGGCCTATGGAGATCTTCGGCGCGAACGAGATCACGACGCCGTACTTGTGGCCTATGCCGTTGAGTATCCATTTAGCGACGGCCAGCTGGTCGGCGGCCTCGGAGGCGGGCACGGGCAGGAACTCTATCTCCTGCTGCGCCATCTCGGAATCCTCGGTGCGGATGAAGCCGACCTCGGAGTGGCCGTACTTTATGCGGCCGCCGGCCTCGGCGATGGCCGCCATAGCCTCGGTGCGCAGGCCCTCCCACTTCGAAAAGGGGAAAGACTCGTGGTAGCCCTTCTGCGTGCCCGTCGGATACAGCAGGTTCTTCTGGGAGATCACGTAGTATTCGAGCTCGCCCAGAGCGCGGAACTCGCAGCCGGAGGCCTTCGTGAACTCGGCTTCGGCGCGGCGCAGTATCTCGGCGGGCGCGCTGGCGAAGGGCTTGCCGTCGGCGGTGTAGAAAGAGCACAGCACGTCGATCGCAGGGACCTGCGAGAACGGGTTGACGAAGGCGGTGCGGTAGCGCGGCACCACGTACAGGTCGCTCGATCCCGCGTCTATGCTCCTGAACAGGCTCGAGCCGTCGACGCGCTCGCCGGCGGAAAGTATGCGGTCCAGGTATTTCTCGTCGTTGATGACGAAGTTCAGGGTCTTGAGGCGGCCGTCGCCGGCGGCGTAGCGGAAGTTCACCATCTTTATGCCGTTGGCCTTTACGTACCTGACGAGGTCCGGCCTGGTGAAATCGCGGGGTTCCTTATTAAGGAAGGCGGCTATCTTGTTGGCGTATATTTTCTGGCTCATGTTAGCTCCGGTGCGTGATATCTGCAACGTGAAAAAATCATAACAAATTTTAGGCACGGTTATATAAGGAGGTTTGTAAGCCGGCGCTTATTTTGGTACCCTTTGCGAGGCCCGTTATGAGGACGGGCCTTGAGTTACGGGGAGGAACATGAGAAGAACGGCATTACTGTGCTGCGCGGCTTTGGCCGCGTGCGCTCCGGGGGCCATGGCGCAGTCGGAATTCCACGCGTCCAGCGAGTTCTCGGTCACGAACAACACGATAACGGGTTCCGGCAAGGGGGCGTCCTCGCTCACCGGCGGGCTGAACTACCTGGAGGTCCTGAACCTCTACGGCAGCGGCTCCCGGAACGGCTGGACATACAACTACAACGTAGGCGGCAAGGCCACCGACGACGAGAGGGCGGACGCGAAGCGGCTGTCGCTGACCAACCTGCAGGGCAGGGCGGTCAAAGGCCCGCACACCGTCACCGCCGGCGACGTCTTCGAGTCCTTCTCGCAGTACACGCTGGCGAGCTCGCTCAAAGGCGCGTCCTACCGCTACCGCGACGAGGGCACGAAGCGCCCCGAGATCACCGGCGTTTTCGGCTGGGCGAAGCCGCGCTGGGACTCGGTCTGGAACGACCCGGTCTCGCGCACGATAGACAGGCAGGCCGCGGGCCTCCGCGTTAAGCAGGACTTCAACGGCGACCTGTGGGCCGGCCTCAGCGCCGTGTCCGCCAAGGACACGGGCAGGGTCACGGCCACGGACGCGCTCTACGACGCGAAGAACTACGCGCTGGACTTCAACTACGTCCCCATGCCCGGCCTGACCGCGGCCGGCGAGTACGCGCTGTCGGACACCGAGCTGTCGGCCTCCGCCGGGGCGGCGAAGGTCTCCGGCGACGGCAGCGCCGCCCGCCTGGAGCTGGTAGGCGACGCCGACCCCAGCCGCGTCTCACTGGAATATGAGAACGTGGGCACGGACTTCTACTCGGCCCTCGGCTCGGCGGCCTCGGACAGGCGCAAGCTGAAGGCCCGCTGGCGCTACAAGTACACGAAGCAGGTCACGTTCACCTCGGGCCTGCTGTGGTACCGCAACAACCTCGACGGCGACACGGCCGCCGGGACAACGCGCAACTGGAAGCCGGAGATCTCGGCCGCGATAAAGAGGCCTTTCGCCTCCAGGCCTTACTCTGCCGCCGACCTGTCGTACAAGTTCGACCGCAAGTACGGCGCCGGCTCGAGCGGCGCGGACCATTACCTGAACGCGAACTACCGCGACAGGCTGGGGGAGATGGACTCGGACACCAACCTGGGTTACACGCTTTACAGGACCAAGACCGCCGTGCGCGACGCCAGGGAACTGAACTTCAACACCTCGCTGTCGGCCCGGCTCGAGCGCGGGAGCGCGGTACTCAAGCCCTCGGTCAACCTCGGCACCTGGTACTCCTCCGACGAGCTGGCCGATTCCGTCGACAAGCTCTACGAGTACTCGCTCGGCCTCGGCGCCGAGCTGCCGGAGAAGAATCTGACCGGGGAACTGCGCCTCGGCCAGAACATGCTTCGCAAGGAGACCGGGGACGACTCGGACAAGTTCTTCGCCGCGCTGTCCGCCTACTGGCGCCCGAAACTGCTGGCGAAGCTCAACGACTCCACGCTGTTCCTGCGCGCGGGGTACAACGATTACGCGTTCACCACCACGTCGCGCAACTTCAGGGAGAAGAGCGTGACCGTGGGCCTGAACACTTCGTTCTGAGAGGCAAAGGATAACATATGAAAAAACTGATATTGATGGCCGCCGCGCTGCTGTTCGCCGCCGGCGCCGCGGACGCCAAGTGGTGGATATTCGGCAAGTCCAAGGACGAGGTGGGCTTCAAGTACCTTTATATAAACAAGGTCTCCTCCGACGAGGCCGGCCCGAAGATGAAGATATACGCGGAGACGCTCGGCACCGACGGCCTGGTGAAGGTCAACGGCCGCGCCTACGCCGGCAAGAACGCCGTGGGCTCGGTGCGCATAAGTCTCGACGACAAGGCCACCTGGCAGGACGTGAAGTTCGCCGACAACGGGACCTTCGAATACTCGTTCAAGCCCGAGGCAGGCAAAGCCTACGGCATGCTGCTCGAGGTGACCGATACCGCCGGCCGCACCAACAAGGTCGAGGAGACCCGCAAGGAGATCACCCTCTCCGGCGAAAGCGTTCAGGCCAAGGTGAAGGAGGCGCTGGACGCCCTGTTCGCCGCCTACAGCGCCGAGAACCTGCAGAAGTTCCTGGCCGGCGTGAGCGAGAACTTCGCCGGCGACAAGGCCATACTCGAGCGCGCGGTAAAGCGCGACTTCGACGCGCTGAACTCCATAAACCTGCGCTACACGCTCAACAACGTCTCGGCCGGCGCGCAGGGCCGCGTGTTCGCCTCGGTGACCTACAGCCGCATGGTGATAGTGAACAAGACCGGCCAGGCCAGCTCCGACACGGGTTCGACCGAGTTCGTCTTCGACTCCAACGAGGGCAGGCTCTCGCTCTACAGCATGAAGCAGCCGCTGATGTTCGGCCTCTCCGACGCCGACAACGTGGCCACCGGCGCCGTGCTCGGGAATACCGGCACCGCGCTGGTACTCGACGACGGCGGCAATCTGGGCGGCTCCGGCCAGACCGTTACCATAGACTGCCGCTCCTCCGGCACCGTGCTGAAGTACAACTTCTCGGGCTCCCAGAGCTGCGACACCGGCGGCGGCAGCGCCGACATCTGGTTCTACACCTGGGCCGCCAATATCGGCTACGCCACGCCCACGCAGGCGAAGGATATGGCGAAGCCGCTTTCCCTGCTGACCTCGGCCGAGGTCAGGGACCTGACCGGTTATTCCACGCCGGGCGGAAGCATCCCGGCAGTCACCGGCACGGCGTACTGCTTCTATATCAGCGGCGCGGAGTTCCACTGCGTGGAGCCTGTGACGATGCCGTACACGGGCAACGCGCTGGTGACGTTCAAGGTAAAGCAGTTCTGACCTTAAAGGGGCCGGCGAAAGCCGGCCCCTTTCATAACGGGGAGAGATATGAAGAAGACTTTGATCTGCGCGGCGGCGCTGCTGCTGTCCGCCCAATACGCGCGCGCCGACATCATAACCGACGCCGTAAAGGAAGTCCTGCAGGAGAAACTCGAGAAGACCATAGACAAGGACTTCAAGGACTCGAAGTACTGGGGGGAACTCCTGGGCAACGTGGCCGGCGGCACGCCGGAGGTGACGGTCCAGCAGATCATGGACGACTACAGCGCCGAATCCTTCGCGAAGGACACGGGGATGAAGCTGCTGGAGCGGCTGGTGCCTGAGGCCGCCGGCCCCATAGGCCTGATGATCACGGCCAGCGAGGCGGCGCACAAATACACCCGCGACATGCTGGACTTCTACAAGCAGCGCCACCTGCAGGACTTCACCGACCAGGTGCTCAAGCCTTCGAAGACGACGAAAGAACTGAAGGCCAACTACGACAAGTTCATCGACGAGTACGTCAATTCGGGCATGTCCGACGTGAACGTGCTTTACGCCGAGCGCAAGGACCTGGAGAACCAGTATTACGATATTTTCCTCAAGCAGTTCGGCGCGCTGGCCAGGGCCGAAAAAGCCGAACAGGCCCGCAAGATGGCGCAGCAGACCGTGACGCGCAGGCTCAAGGTGATGGGCGCCGACATACGCCAGGACATGGACCTGGCCGCCGAGTATCTGAAGTCCGCCGGCGAGACCGTGAGCGCGGCAGCTCTCAAGCGCTACCGTAACGACGGCGCCTGGGCCTCGCAGGTGCGCGAGAAGGCCACCCGCACCGCGATGGACGCGAAGAAGGAGGCCAAGGCGAAAGAGGACGCGGCCAAGAAGCAGGGCGGCGCCAAGCCCGCCGAGCCTCCGGCCGCCGCCGGCGGAGGAGGCGGCACCATACTGGCCCTGGCCCGCGAGATAAGGAACAGCGCGCAGATAGCCTACGAGACCGGCAAGGAACGTCCGCTGAACTACGGCGCCCTCTCTTCGGCCTACGGCCAGGCCGCGGACCGCGTGCTGACGAACGCCGCTGGCTATAAGACCTTCGAGGCCGAGGCAGGGCAGCTGGACGCCGCCGCCTCGGCGCAGCGCTCGGCCTGCATAGAGGCCAGCAACGAAGGCGCGCAATACAAGGAATGCAACGACGCCTACGGCGCATACATCAGCGCCGCGCAGAGCGTGCGGGACCGGCTGCGGGAATACGGCGCCGCGGCCAGGAAAGAGGCCGTGGACCTGGAGGCCAAGGTCAGGGCGCTGGAGTCGCCGCTCAAATTCGCGCGCGACCGCTCCGACGTCAGGCGGGCCGAGTACTCGGCCGCGCTGCAGAAAGCCAGCTGCGCCGGCGGCTACGGCTCCACGACGGATTTCGAGAAGACCAGCCTGCCGTCCTGCGACCAGGCGCTGGGCGCTTTCTCGAACACGCTGTCCGGGGCGCGCGCCGACGCCGAGCAGCTGAAGACCAAGATAAAGGCTTACGAGGACGCGGTGAACGCCATATACGCCTCCTACAGCGACAACTTCAACAGGAACAATTCGCTGCTGGACATGACCGGGGTACAGTTCTACCCGTTCAAGAGCGAACTGGACTCGGCGTCGGGCGCGGCGCAGGCGCTGGCCTCTTCAGACTACGAGCTCGGCGAGCCGAGGCTGCTGGCCCGGGCGTCGGAGCTGGCGGGCCTGCAGAAGACCCGCCGCAAGGCCGTGGAGCAGCTTGAGTTGAACAAAACCTACCTTACGGCGCACGCCGCAACGGCGGACAGGCTGGAGGCGGCCCGCAAATTCACGGTGAAGAGCGGCCTGGCGGTGGACGTTGAGACCTTCGACTCCGGGCGCTACTACGACGAGAAGTTCGGCGACTTCGTCGAGAACTTCCTGTCGGGGGCCATACCGCTGATGGCACCGTCGACGAAAGGCTACTCGCCGGACGAGCACATACCGTTCAAGACCGGCTACCTGAAGGTCTGGGAAGCGACGAAATACCCGTTCTACCTTTCGGTAGCGGCGCACGAGGCCAGACTCAAGGACTTCAGGGAGAAGCTCGCCGAGGTGCGCGAGATGCAGCTGGAACGACGCGCGGCCGACATCGACGCGGCGCTGAAGACCGAGCGGCCACAGTACGCCTCGCTCGAGCTGAAATATACCGACGCCGCAGGGCTGCACAACAGGTTCACGCACCTCGCCGAGGTAAAGGAGAGACTGGACAACATGACGTCGGCCGAGGAGCGTTTCAGGCTATTCTACGGCCAGGCGAAGACGCTCTCGGCAAAGAGCCTGGACGCGCTGGAAAAGGACTATGCCGACGAGATAGCCGCGGCCAAGGCCGCCGAAGCGAACATGACGGCCGTGTTCACGCGCTACCAGACCGAGGACTACAAGGACTCCGCCGGCAACTACAAGCAGGACCTGATGGACGCGCGCGCCGCGATGAACTGCAAGAAATGGGAATGTTCCTCCGCCGTCTGGCAGGCCTACAACAAGATGTCCGAAGCGACGAACGCCCGCTGGAACGCCGAGGCGCAGAAGTCCATACCGGTGCGTAGCCTGACGGTCAACGGCATGGCCGTGGACCCGGCCGCGGCCCGCACCGTGCAGCTCTCCGACAAGGACCTGGTGAACGGCGAGATCGTGATAAAGGGCGAGCTGTTCCCGAACGTGGCCGGCGCCGTCACCGACGTCAGGCTGGCGCTGAACGGCAAGGACTTCGACCGCAGCCTCGGGAACTCGCCGCAGTTCTCGTACTCGTTCAAGCCGGAGCCGGCGAAGAACTACTACATAGCCGTGAAGGCCTCGGTGGCCGACGGCCGCAAGACGGAGACCTTCCCGTACTCCGGCCAGTACTTCGCGGTGTCCCTTGCCCGCGCCGCCGACACGCAGGTGCGTGATCTCTACGACAGGTTCAAGGCCGCCTATGAGTCCAGGAGTTCCGGCCGGGTGATGGCGCTGATATCATCCTCCTGGAGCGGGGGGGACGGCACCACCGCGCAGGACCTGGATGAGACGCTGAGGAACAACTTCAGGCTGTACGACGAGATCTCGTTCTCGGTGTCCAACCTGAACATCTCCGGCACCGCGGCCGGGGCAAAAGCCTGCTACGACCTGAAGATAGTCAGCCGCATATACAAGCGCAACCTCAAACACGAGGAACAGTCGCAGGTCTGCGAAGAGGTGGGACCGGACGAGTCCGGGACGCTCAAGATACTCAACACCCTGTCGGGCACCTACTGGTACGTAAAATAGCGCGCAGGCCGGAAAAAACGCCTCAAAAGCCCCCCGGAAGCGGGGGGCTTTTCGTTGACTATAAAGGTATGTAATTAATATAATAAGAGCGAACAAAAGGATCAAACCTTAACAACAAAAGAGAGAAAGAAAAACATGGCATTAACCAAGAACAAAACCAGAGAGATAGTGGAGAAGTTCTCCCCCAAGCCCAACGATACCGGCTCCGCCTCCGTGCAGGTCGCCCTGATCACCGAGAGGATACAGTATCTTTCCAAGCACCTGATCGCCAGCCCGAAGGACCACGCCTCCCAGCGCGGCCTCTCCAAGCTCGTGGCCCAGCGCAAGAGCCTTCTCGCCTACCTCGAGAACAACAATCGCGAGGAGTACAAGAAGGTCATCAAGGCCCTCGGCCTGAGGAAATAACAGAATGACCCATAACAACAAACCGCTCCACCTGGACGTCCAGGTGGGGGATAAGACCATTTCGTTCGAGACCGGCTGGCTGGCCAAACAGGCCGGCGGCGCCGTCACGGTGCGCATAGGCGACACCGTGGTGCTCTCGACCGCTGTGCAGGCCTCCAAGCCGAAGGACACCCCTCCGGCTTTCGTCCCGCTCAGCTGCGACTACAAGGAGCGCACCTACGCCGCCGGCAAGATACCCGGCGGTTTCTTCAAGCGCGAGGGCAAGGCCCGCGAGAAGGAAATACTCGCGTCCCGCCTGACCGACCGCACCGTGCGCCCGCTGTTCCCGGATTACTTCAACACCGAGACGCAGGTCACGAACACGGTGATCTCGTTCGACGGCGACAACGACGCCGACGTGGTGTCGATCAACTCCGCCTCCGCGGCGCTGATGATCTCCGACATCCCCTGGAACGGCCCCGTGGCCGCCGTGCGCCTGAGCAAGGTGGACGGCAAGTTCGTGATGTACCCCACGAACGAGCAGCGCGAGAACGCCGAGATGGAACTCGTCATCGCCGGCACCTCGAAGAGCATCCTGATGGTGGAAGGCGGCGCGAAGGAAGTGCCGAATTCCGACCTCGTCGCCGCCCTCGAGGCCGCGATGCCCGAGCTGGGCAAGCTCTGCGACATGCAGGTCAAGATGAAGGAGCAGGTCGGCAAGGTCAAGACGCCGGTCGCCACCCCCACGATAAAGCCCGAGCTTAAGGCCGAGGTGGACTCGATGGTGCGCTCCGAGATAGACCGCATCCTGCGCTCCCGCCCCGAGAAGCACGCGATGGAGAAGGCCCTGGACGAGGTGAAGACCAAGGCCGTCACCGCGATGGTCGAGAAGTACAAGGAGGACGCCACCGCGTCCTACCAGACCAAGACCGTCTTCGAGGACATCCTCTACACCGTGTGGCGCGGCATAGTGCTCAGCACCATGGTCCGCACCGACGGCCGCAAGACCGACGAGGTGCGCCAGATAACGATAGAGCCCGGCTTCCTGCCCCGCACGCACGGTTCCGCCGTGTTCACGCGCGGCCAGACGCAGGCTCTCGTCGTGGCCACCCTCGGCACCTCCGAGGACAAGCAGATGCTCGACGCGCTCGAAGGCAAGACCTTCGACCGCTTCATGCTGCACTACAACTTCCCCAGCTGGAGCACCGGCGAAGTGAAGCCGGACCGCGGCCCCGGCCGCCGCGAGATAGGCCACGGCCACCTCGCGAAGCGCGCCCTGCTGCCGCTGCTCCCGACCGAGGAGCAGTTCCCGTACACCATCCGCATAGTGTCCGACATCCTGGAGTCCAACGGCTCCTCGTCGATGGCCACCGTCTGCGGCGGGTCCCTGGCGCTGTTCGACGCCGGCGTGCCGATGAAGGCGCCGTGCTCGGGCATAGCGATGGGCCTCGTCACCGACGGCGCCAAGCACGCGGTCCTCTCGGACATCGCGGGCCTGGAAGACCATTACGGCGACATGGACTTCAAGATCACCGGCACCCGCAAGGGCGTGACCGCGTTCCAGATGGACGTGAAGCTCGCCAGCGGCATCCCGATGGACATCATGCGCGAAGCTATCGAGCAGGCCACCCGCAGCCGCCTGCACATCCTCGACCTGATGGAGAAGGCCATGCCCCAGCCCCGCGCGGACATCTCCGAGTGGGCGCCCCGCATCGTCAAGCTGCAGCTGCCTAAGGACAAGATCGGCGCGTTCATAGGCCCCGGCGGCAAGAACATCCGCGGCATCATCGAGAAGACCGGCGCCAACATCGAGGTGGAGGACGACGGCAGCGTGTTCGTCTCCAGCGTCGACAAGGCCAGCCTGGAAGCCGCCAAGCAGATGGTGGAATACTTCACGATGGAAGTAGAAGTGGGCAAGGTCTACAAGGGCCGCGTCGTCTCCATAGTGGACTTCGGCGCGTTCATCGAAGTGCTGCCCGGCAAGGAAGGCCTCCTGCACATCTCAGAGATCGACACTCACCGCATCAACCGCGTCGAGGACGTCCTGACGATGGGCCAGGAAGTTGAAGTGAAGTGCGTGGACATGGAGAACAACGGCAAGTTCCGTCTCTCCCGCCGCGTGCTGCTCCAGGGCGGCGACGCCAGAAGGAGCGAAGGCGACAACAACAGGAGGGGCGGCAGGAGGTAAGCGCCGCCCCGATACCCGGCCCCCGCGCCCCGGCGCGGGGGCCGGTATATTAACTGGAGGTTCAACATGAAGAAGACGGCAAAGACCCAGGAAACCGCTTTCGACCAGGTTCAGAAATTCTACCAGTTCATGAACTCGAACAAGCTCGAGGTCATAGAGTTCTCCAAGGACAGCACCTACATAAAGCTCGTGCGCAAGCACAACAACGCGGTGCATCCTATCCCCGTTTTCGCGGCCCCCGCGGCCGCGGTTCCCGCCGCCAAGGCCGCTGCCCCCAAGCCGCAGGCCGCGGCCCTGCCGGCCGGCGAGACCATAAAGGCCCCCATGTCGGGCATCTTCTACCGCTCGCCGAGCCCGTCGTCCCCGCCCTACGTGCGCGAGGGCGCGGCCGTGAAGGAAGGCCAGGTCATCTGCGTCATAGAGGCCATGAAGGTCTTCAACGAGATAAAGGCCGAATTCGACTGCGTCATCGAGAAGGTGCTGCAGGAGAACGGCAAGCCCGTCGAACCCAACGGCGACCTTTTCCTGGTGAAGAAATAACATGGAAGAGACCGCTAAATATTCCGACACGGTGGCCCAGACCGCCGGCAACCTGCTCGAGGCCCTGAAGGCCTCGGGCGGGGACGCCTCGTCGTGGGACCTCAAGCTCAAGCTGCACCTCTCCAGCTCCGCGCTGTACCTGGCGCTCGGCTGGCTGGCGGCGCAGAACAAGATAGCCCTCTACCCGAAAGAACTCAACTTCCGGGTGGTCCTGACCGAGAAATAAGCCGCACCGCGGCGTCATCATGCGCGAAACAAGGAACCGAGCCTCCGCACAGGGGAAGAAGAAGCCTTCCGCCCTTTCGTACGTAATGTACTGGGCGGGGGCTTTCGCTTTCAACATCTGGCTGATCTGGGTGCTTTTCAGCTCCAGCACCCGCGGCATAGTGGGCGAGACCGTAGCCGGGGCCTTCACCTCGTTCCTCGGCAACACCGCGTACATATTCCCTTTTATATTCCTTTATGGCCTGGTGGCCATACTGATGAACGTGAACAAGCCCCATAAGGGCGCGCTGACGCTCACGTCGGGCATACTGCTGGTGCTCGGCTCGGTCTCGTCGATAACCGAGCTGCTCAGCTCGCATTTCGGCCCCTGGCAGGCGGCCGGCGGCTGGCTGGGGCACTTCCTCTACGAGGTGCTCTACAAGATGTTCGGCGCTGCCGGCGCGGGGCTGTTCTCCGCGGTGCTGCTGTTCGCCGGCGTGCAGCTGCTGTTCAAGATCTCCTGGCGCAAGGTGTTCAAGATGGCCGTCTCCGCCGCGGCAGACGACTACCGCAACTGGTCCGCCGCCCGCCGCGAACTGAAGGCCAGGCTCAAGATCATAGCCGACAAGGAGCAGGCCTCCGGCCCCGAGTACGACGCGAAGCCCATCCCCGAGCCTCCGCCGGTGATCCGCGCCGAAGAGAAGGCGCCGGAGCCCGAGCCGGCCCCGAAGCCCGAAATGAAGATCGTGCGCGCGCAGGTGGAAACCCCGGCCGCCCAGCCCGCCCCGGCTAAACCGGAGCCGCAGAAGGCCGCCGCGAAGGAAGGGGAGAAACCCGCAGCCAAACAGAAGGGCGCGGACTCCATATACAAGGATTTCAAACTGCCAGGCGTCGACCTGCTGGACAAGCCGCCGCAGAACTCTCTGATAGGCCCCGCCGAGGACGAGATCAACGCCGCGCGCATACAGCTGGAGACCACGTTCAAGAGCTTCAACATAGAGGTGCACGTCTCCGGCGTGTACCCCGGCCCCGTCGTGACGCGCTACGAGGTGACCCCGGCGCCCGGCGTGAAGATAAGTTCCATAGTCTCCCTTTCCAACGACGTCGCGCTGGCGATGAAGTCCGCCGGCGCCATACGCGTGATAGCCCCGATCCCGGGCAAGGCCGCGATAGGCTTCGAGATACCCAACAACACCCGCGCGAAGGTGGGCCTGCGCGAGCTGCTGGAGAGCCCGCAGTTCAACGGCGCGAAGCCGCCGCTCACATTCGCGCTGGGCCGCTACGCCGAAGGCGCCGTGGCCGTCGCCAACCTGGAGACCATGCCTCACCTGCTGGTCGCCGGCGCCACCGCCAGCGGCAAGAGCGTGTTCATGCAGTCGCTGATACTGTCGCTGATCTTCAGGAACAAGCCCGACGAGGTGAAGTTCCTCTTCATAGACCCCAAGCGCCTCGAGCTGACGTTCTACGAGAGCATACCTTACCTTTACGACCCGAAGGTCACGCCGGACCGCGTCTCCGTCATAACCGACCCGAAGGACGCGGCGAAGTCGCTGGTGGCGATGACGCGCGTGATGGAGAAGCGCTACAAGAAGTTCGAGAAGGCGCGCGTGAAGAACATAGCGTCCTATAACAAGTGGGCGCTCGAGCACGGCGAACAGCAGGAATACTACATCATCATCGTCATCGACGAGCTCGCCGACCTGATGCTGCAGACCCGCAACGTCGTAGAGGACGCGATACAGCGCCTCGCGCAGATGGCCCGGGCCGTCGGCATACACCTGGTGCTGGCCACGCAGCGCCCGTCGGTGGACGTGATCACCGGCGTCATAAAGGCCAACCTCCCGTCGCGCGTGGCGCTGCAGGTGGCCTCCAAGATGGATTCCCGCGTGATACTGGACTGCCCCGGCGCCGAGGCGCTGATAGGCCGCGGCGACCTGCTGTACCTCGCGATAGACGCGCAGAAGCCGTCCCGCATACAGGGCGCCTACGTCAGCGAGGACGAGATACGCCGCGTGGCCGACTTCACGAAGGCGCAGGCCAGCCCCTGCTACATGCCCCTCGTCGAGGACGAGGAGACCCAGGGCACCGGCAAGGGCAGTTCCTCGGAAGAGCTCCGCGCCGCGCTGCGGCTGGTGCTGGAGCGCCGCCGCGTCTCGCAGGACCTGCTGAAGGCGCATTTCGGCTCGTCGGCGCGTGCCACCAATATTCTGAGCATCCTCGAAATGAACGGGTTCATACACAAGCCGGAAGGCTCGAACCGCTGGGAGATCTTCTTCGACAAGATGGAAGCCCACCTGAACTCCCAGCAGGCGCAGGCGGAACAGCCGCCTGCGGAAGAGCCGGCCGGGGAGGAGTTCTCGAGAAATGAATAAGGTAATAACGGCGGTATTGCTCCTCGCTTTAACCTCCGGCGCGTACGCGCAGAAAGTCCCCGCGAAGAAGGCTTCCCCGGCGAAGAAGAAGGCCGACGCTGTGGCCGTATCAACGAAGGCCGCGCCCGCCCAGCCGGCCGCCCCTGCGGCCGACCCGGCGAAAGAGATCGTCGAGAAGCTCAAGGCCTGGGACGCGGCGCTCGAGACGCTGAAGGCCGACTTCACGCAGGAAGTGGACTTCCGCGAGGCCGGCATGAAGCAGACGATAGAGGGCAACCTGCGCTACTCGAAGCCCAACCAGCTGAGGATAGAGCACGTGAAGCCCTCGCGGCAGATCGTGGTCACCGACAAGCAGGACATCTGGATCTACAAGCCCGAGGACCGGCAGGTCGTGAAGACCCGCTGGGACGCCTGGCGCCGCACGCAGGACCAGAACTTCTCAGGCATACTTGATTTCGGCAACTACGCCGCGCTCACCGAGCGCAACGCCGCGACGGTGACGGGTGGGAAGGACGGCAAGCCCTACAAGGTCACGTTCAAGCCCCGCGCCGGCGGTTCGTATTCGCTGACGCTGACGCTTTCAGCCACCGACTACTTCCCGGCCGAGGCCGAGCTGGCGGTGGACTCCACGCTGATAAGGACCCGCCTGGTCAACGTCGAGAAGAACGCGAAGCTGGACGGGGAGATCTTCAAGTTCGCCCCTCCGAAGGGTTCCGAAGTTATAGAGTTCAAGAATTGATACGGAGCGGAACAGAGGAATGATGACGCTGGCAAACAGGATAACTATGGTCCGGGTGGTGCTGAGCCTGGCCATCTTCGTGCTCGTGCTGTGGCAGACGCTCTGGTCCGAGGCCGCCGCGCTGGTGCTGCTTACCGTGGCCAGCATCTCCGACTATTTCGACGGCGTGATAGCGCGCCGCACCATGACGACGACGCCGTTCGGCGCCATAGCCGACCCTTTCGCCGACAAGATCCTCGTGCTGTCGGTTTTCCTGGCCTTCGCCTCGCTTAAGGAACTGGACGTCCCGCTGTGGGCGGTGTTCCTGATACTGCTGCGCGAACTGACGATCTCCACGCTGCGCGTGCTGGCGGCCCTGCACGGCGAGGTGATGAAGGCGGAGACCACCGGCAAGATAAAGACCACGATACAGATGATAGCGCTGTTCACGATAATGACGCTGCTGGTGCTGGTGATGTGGGAGCGCACCGCGCCCCTGCCTTACGCTTTCCTTTCCTTCGCCGCCGGGCTGGCCCGGCCGGTGGCCTGGTGGCTCACCGTGATCACCGCGCTGTTCACCCTGATCAGCGGCCTGGTCTACCTGTACAACCACCGGGAACTGCTCCACAAATCCTGGAGCGAGCGTGGCCGCTGAGGCCAGCGGACGCGGCGCCGGGGACTTCCTGGTGCGCTTCCTGGCGAGCGGCGGCTTCGTCAGCTATATCCCCGCGCGCCTGACCGGGTTCAAGAAGTACACAGGTTCCGGCCTGGCCGGCACCGTGGTGGCGCTGGCCCTGGCCCCTTTCCTGCCCTCCGACCCGCTGCGCTACGCCGCCTTCTGCGCGGCTTTCCTGCCTTTCTCCGTCTGGATAGCGGGGCTCGCGGCGAAGAGCTACGGCGTGCACGACGACCCGCGCATAGTCATAGACGAGGTCATCGGCTACTGGCTGGCGCTGGCCTTCATGGAGCGCACGGTCTTCAACATGGCCGCGGCCTTCGTGCTGTTCCGCCTGCTCGACACGCTCAAGCCCTGGCCCATCCGGCTCCTCGACAGGAAGGTCGGGGGAGGTTTTGGTATAATTATCGATGACGCGCTGGCCGGAGCGGAGGCGAACCTGCTGACCAGGCTGGCGGCGCTGGCTTTCCTGAAAATATGAGACTTATCCTTACAGCCTGCCTTTCTCTCCTCTGCGCCCCTGCCGGCGCCCAGATGGTGCAGGCCATCCCCGACGTGAGCACCGCCGCCGTTTCGGCGCTGCCGGCCGGCCTGCCCGGCATGCCGGCGCAGGCCGCCGTGGCCGTTTCCACGCCGGCCGCGAAGAAAGGCCCGTCCGCCCCGGCGAAATACGACGAGAGCAAGGCGGCGCTGAGCGGCATCATACTGATGCCGACAGCTTACCGCGGCAAGGGCAGGAACTCCATCGGCCTGGGTCTCGATTTCAACGGCAGCTACTACATAGGCCGCCTCTACGGCAAGAACACCTACGCCTGGACTTCGGAGAAGAAGAACTACCTGGACCGCGTCGGCCTGTGGCTTTTCTCGGCGGACTCCAAGATGCAGGTGCAGACCGAGGGCCGCTGGCGCCCGGCGATGGCCGCCGGCGTGCAGGGCATGCTTAAGATCTCGGACGCCAGCCAGCCCACGCTCAACTCCCCGTCCGTCACCACCAAGGTGGACTCCGCCGGCACCGAGACCTACGCCAACGCCTACATAGCCCTCTCTAAGCGGCTGCACCCGAAGTTCATCGTCAACGCCGGCTATTCCGACGGCGACATGCCGAAGGTCATCTACAGCCTTTCGGAATTCACGTCGAAGGAAGCCATAAACCTGGGCAACAACCGGAGCAGCACCGACCCCGTGGCCATGCCCACCGGCATGCTGTTCGGCGGCTTCATGTGGCTGCCCAAGCCCGATTCCCCGATAGGCCTCGAGGTGATGATACCGCAGGGCGGGCCGCAGAGCCCCAAGCTCTTCAACCTGCACCTCGGCACGCTGCTCAAGCTTAACTTCGAGCTCTCCTACCTTACGTTCAAGAACGGCTGGGACCTGATGGGCATGTTCCAGTTCCGCTACAATTACCTGCCCAGGTAAAGGCCACGGGCCCGGCCATGAAAAAACCGCCTCCCGGGGCGGTTTTTTCATGCGCTCACGACGGGCGGAGGCTACCTGTCGCGCACCTGCCTGAGGTAGTTGGCCGCGGCGGCGTGGGCCGGGTTTATCCTCAGCGCGGCGGCCAGTTCCTCGCGCACGCGGGCCCAGTCGCGGTTCCAGTAAAGTATGGCGAGATTGAACCTGGCGTCGGCCATGCCCGGGTTCCGGCGGGCGGCCGTAAGGTAGGCCGCCTCGGCGCCGGACCGGTCGCCGGTCTTCTCCAGCGCCACGCCGTAGTTCAGCCAGGCGTAGGCGCTCGAGGCCGCGATGCCGTCCATCAGCGAAGGCAGCGAACGGTATTCCACGCCGAGGGCGAGCAGCCGCTCGTAGACGTCGGCCGAAGCCCTGAACGCGGAGCGCGCCGCGGCCCAGTCGCCGCGGGAGGAATAATAGAAGCCCTCGTAGAGCGGGGCGTCGGGCAGTTCGGGGTCCAGCACGGAGGCAAGCCTGAGACGGCGCAGTTCCGCCTCGCCCATGCGGCCGGCCGCGCTGGCCCTCGCGGCGCCGGCCAGCAGGGCCTGCGCGTACGAGGTGCCGAGGTCCTTGTCGAAGAAGTCCCTGTAGTCGGTGTCCAGCCTGGGGAAAGAATAGAAGGGCCACGGGTCCGACGGCACGGAACCGGCCGGCGGGTAGAGCAGGTTCAGCAGGCCGCCGGGCAGCGCGGGGGAGGAATGCGGCAGTTCGGCGTCCATCGTGGAATAGAAACCGCCGGGGTTGGCGGCGGCGAAGGCGCGGAACTCCCCGTCGGAGGCCGAGTTCAGGTTGGCGAGCGTCAGCGAAGGGCGGTAGCGGGCCTTGGAGGCGCGGTACCACGGCGAGCCGCTCAGGCCCTGGGCCACGACGGTCACGTCGGGCCTGAGCCCCTTCACCTCCTGCAGGTACCACAGCGAGAAAAGCTGCACGTCCTTCTTGGCCAGCACCGACGAGCCGGGCGGGGCCGAGCGCAGCGCGTCGGCGGCGTAGTCCTCCGCCGCGAAAAGCCAGCGGCGGTAAGAGCCGTGCGCCCCGGCGGCTAGAACGGACAACGCGGCCAGGGCGGAGGCGAACAGCGGGACCCAGGCGCGCGCCGGCGCCAGCGCCGCCAGCGCGAAGGTCCCGGCGGCGGCCCAGAAGGCCACGGCCAGGTCGGGCAGGAGGTAATACGGCTCGACGATGGCCAGCGCGTGCGGATTGGGCGGCATGTTGGCCATATAGAGGAACACCGGCCCGGAAACCGCGAACAGGGCGGCGAAGGCCGCGAGGCGGCGGCGGTCGGAACGCCATTCCGCCCAGACGCCGGCGGCGGCCAGCGGCAGCGCCAGGCTGAAGTTGCGCCACAGGTGCGCCGCGTACTGCCAGAGGTTTGCCCAGAACAGTTCGCCCGGCGCGTAGTTGCGCGAGATCAGGTCCAGCGTCGAGCCGTAGCTCTTGCGCGTGATGACGGCGATGAAGGTGGCCGGGTCGGCGGGATGGCTCCAGTCGAAAAGCGGCCAGCCCGACGAGCGGAGCGGCAGGTAGAGGTAGAGCGAGAAGCCCAGCAGGAACGCGCCCGAGGACTTGAGAAAGGCGGCGGGGCCGCCCGCGCGCAGGCGGGGCCACAGCAGCACGAGCAGCGCCGGCGCGCAGAGCACCAGGTCCATGCGGTTGGCCATGCCGAGGCCGAGCAGGAACGCGCAGAGCGCGGGGATGGCGCGCGGCGAGGCCGCCAGGCACAGCAGCAGCGCCGCGAAGAAGAAGTTGAGCGCGTACATCTCCGGCACGCTCGACACGGTGCGCAGCGTGAAGTTGAAGCCCAGCGTCAGCGCCGCGAGGAAGGCCGCCGCCCCGGGGAAAGAGGCCGCTGCCAGCCGCCAGAACACAAGCACGCCGGCGAGGCCGGCCGCCGCCGAGAAAAGGTTGAGCCGCCAGGCGGGGTTGCCGAGCGGCAGCAGGGAGAAAAGTTTGGCGGAAATGATGTAGAGCGGGTAGCCGGGCTGGTGCGCCACGCCGAGGGTCCAGGCGGCGCTGGCCATCTCGCCCGAGTCGCGGTAGGGCGGCAGGCCGGGCGGCAGGCACCAGATATAGAGCGGGACCAGTATCAGCGCGAGCAGGGCGGGGAAAAAATATGGCCGCGAGATCAGCGGCGCCGGAGCGTCTTCCATAGAGGTCTTATTCTATAACTTAGCCGCGGACCGTGGCTAGCGTCCGGCGTCCAGCCGGGCCAGAACGTCGGCGGCCTCGCCGGAAAGGGAGGGGGAAAGGGCGGCGGCCTTCAGCAGGTCGGCCCGGGCGCCGGCCCTGTCGCCGCCCTCGGCGCGCAGGCGGCCGCGCAGCAGGTATCCAGGGCCCCCGGCCGGGTCCAGCTTTATCGCCTCGCCGGCGGCGTCCAGCGCGCGCCCGGCCTCTCCGGCGCGGTACATCGACGAGCCGAGCAGGTAATAGTAGCTGGCGTAGCCCGACACCTGCCGCCAGTCCATGGCGGAATAATAATCCCAGGCCGAGCAGTTCAGGTCGCCGAGCGCCTCGCAGGAGGCGGCTCGGTCGAGATAGTAGTCAGGGCGGCCGGAGCTGAGCCTTATGGCCTCGGAGAACTCCTTCACAGCCCGACGGTGGAAACCGCGGCGCGCGTACAGGCGGCCAAGGCGCCACCTCGCGGCGTGGCTTTCCGGTTCCAGGGCGGCCAGCTTCAGACCGGCGGCCTCGGCGGCGCCGAACTCGCCCAGCTCGCCGCGGCAGAGCAGAGAGTACTCGTACCCGTCGGGATCGGCGGGCTTAAGACCGGAAAAGGAAGCCGCGTCCGCCGCGCAGCCGCGGTAGTCGCCCAGGGCGTAGCGCGCCTCGGCGCGGACCAGGTAAGCCTCGTCGTAGGTTGGATCGAAGGTAAGGGCCTTTGAGGCCAGCCGCTCCTGCGCGCGCCGGTCGCCCAGCAGGCGCCCGTAGACCAGCCCCTTCAGCACGTGGGATATTTCCTGAGCGTAGCCCAGCGCTATCGCGCGGTCGGCCTCGGCCAGGGCCTTGTCGGCGCGGCCCAGCTCGAAATGGAGCCGGGCGCGGTAATAATGCAGCAGCGCGTCGTTGGGGTGGGAGAGAAGCCGGGCGTCCAGCGCGGCCTCGGCCGCCGACGGGCCGCGGGACATGGCGAGGGCGTTGACTGCGCGCCAGTCCAGGACGTCCTCGCGGGCCTTTTCGGCCCGGTCCATCACCGAAAAGGCCCCGGCCAGCAGCAGGGCGGCGGCCGCCGAGACCGCCAGTATCGCCTTGAGGTTCCTGGTCATATGGCAAAAAAAAGGCAGGGCTGCCTTTTGGGGGGTAGGGTGAGGGAGGCAGCCCTGACAACTCAATTCTAGCACTAGGTCTGACTTTTGTCAAGTGCGGGTGTAACTTAGGTTACACCGCTCCCTTGGACGGGGAAAGCCCCCGTCCCGCGCTAACGGGACGGGGGCTTTCTTTGTGCGCCCCCCTAACCCAACCCCTGATTCAGTCCCCGGAACGCTCCTGGTCCCAGGTCTCTATGCGCTCCACCACATCCTGGAACTTGAACGGCTTGACGTAGTAGGCATCGGCGCCGGCGGAGAGGATCTTGTTCTTTATGTCCTCCGAGTCGTAGCCGGTCACCGCTATGACCAGCGTCTTCTTGTTGCTGGCCTTTATGATCTCGCAGACCTTGAAGCCGTTGATGTCCGGCAGCATGATGTCCAGTATCACGACGTCCGGCTTCTCGCTGCCCACCAGCGAACCCGCCTGGAAGCCGTCCGCGGCGGAAAATATCTCCCATTTCTTCCTGAACGTCCGGAAAAAGCGTTCCATCAGCTTCAGGAATTTCTCGTCGTCCTCCACTATCAGGACCTTCTTCGATGTCACCATACGTTCCGAAAGTTCCTTCGGCGCGGGTATCTTGTTCTCCTCGAGGAAGCTCTTCAAGTCTTCCGCCTTTATCCTGCGGTGCCCGCCCAGAGTGTTGAATGCCTTCAGCTTTCCGGCGTCCACCCAGTTCGCCACCGTTCCGGGTGAAAGCTCGAGCATTTTGGCCACTTCAAAGGTGCTAAAGATCTTCTGTCTCATGTAAGCGTCCTCTTGTTGCGATTTTTGCGAGTTTTAACCTTTTTGATATTATAGCATAAAAATCGTTAGGCGCAAGTGATAAAAGTTACGCGGGCCCGCGAAGGTTGCGCTCCCATATATTATTTTTTATAATTAAGATAACGGTTAAGATATAACCTTAAAACGATTTCCGGGGGAGATCTTGCTGGGAAAAAAAGTTCTGGTAGTGGACGACGACCCCAACGTGGGCCTGCTGATATCCGCCGTCCTCAAGAAGTACAACTACGCCGTCACCACACTTTACGACGGCGCGGAGGTGCTCGCGTCGCTGCGCGACAGCAAGCCGGACCTCATCCTCCTGGACCTGCGCATGCCCGGCATAGACGGTTACGCG
>ERZ1645187.1649-NODE-1649-length-20367-cov-17.278210_pt1 | contig 20367 bp, 18 predicted proteins | sample MGYA00575352_ERZ1645187 | MGnify/ENA primary metagenome ERZ1645187 (study PRJEB40837, sample SAMN11349314) | freshwater sediment metagenome | isolation source: river sediment | host: Sediment | place: India: Wazaribad , New Delhi | collected 2017-02-21 ... | reverse complement strand
CTGGCGTTTTGCTTTTTGCGTTTTTGATAGCGCTGCCGATTCACGTTCGGCGCGATAGGGCGCCGAACGATCGGAGCGCAGAAGGTGGTGGGTCCGGGAAGGCTCCGCCTCCCGGCGGGGTGCGGGGCTGGCCCCGCTCGGCGCAGCCGACAGGTCGCCGCGCAACCGTCGCTGCGCGAGCGGGCTGCCGCCCGCGCCCGCCCGAGGGATGTCTCCCTCGGACTCCCTCCTTCTTGTTCGATCTGCCTTTTGCACCGGAAATGGTACGGGCGATCGGCGTTGGCTTGCGCTTGTGCCTCGCCGGGCAGCGCCCCGTCGCGTGTCGAGCCATCGCAATTGCTCGGAAAAGGTGGTGGGTCCGGGAGGCTCCGCCTCCCGGCGGGGTGCGGGGCTGGCCCTGCTCGCGCAGCGAAATGCGGTTGCCACATGCGGATGCCGCTGGCAACCGCATGAAATTGTGAGCAGCGGCCGCAATAAATTGGCGTGCCGGTTCCCCTCGCGGCTGCCACCGGCAGCCGCATCGGACTTGAGCCGGTGACTTGATGGCCGGCTTCGCAGTGCAGGGCAACTTCGATCCAGTCTCCGGGCCGACATGCTGCGGGGCGTGGCGGGCGGCGGCGAGGCGAGACTGCAGGCCGTCCCCATTGTGTCTGCGACCGGTTCGAACACTGTGCACGGCGGTCTGGACCGGGGCACCAGCGCTGGCGGCTCTGCTGCGATATTGATAGGTTCCGCCACTCTCGATCCAAGCGGGCAAACTTCGAGGAGCGTTCGCATGCAGCATCCGGGGTTCTTCGACCGCGCCGGTCCGTTTTCGCTGGAAGCGGTCGCCAAGGCGACGGGGGCGGAGCTGGCTCCGGGGGCCGATCCCGCGCGCCTCGTGCATGACGTGCGGCCGCTGTCGGACGCGGGGCCGGACGATGTCTCGTTCCTCGACAACCGCAAGTATCTGCCGCAGCTCGAAACCACGAAGGCGGGGGCCTGCCTGGTCGTGCCGGCGTTCTCCGCGCGCGTTCCCGCCAGCGCGGCGGCGCTGGTGACGAAAGCACCGTATCGCGGCTTCGCGCTGGCGCTGGCGCTGTTCTACCCAGAAGCGATGCACTCCAAGGCGGCGCGCGCCGATGCCGCGACGCTTGTCGACCCGACGGCCGAGATCGAGGACGGTGCCGAGATCGAGCCCGGCGCCATTGTCGGCGCGGGCGCGGCGATCGGCCGGGGCAGCCGCATCGCGGCCGGCGCCGTCATCGGTCATCGCGTGCACATCGGGCGAGGCTGCTACATCGGCCCGAATGCCAGCGTCATCCACGCGCTGGTCGGAGATCGCGTCATCATCCACGGCGGCGTGCGCATCGGCCAGGACGGATTCGGCTTCGCCATGGGGCCGGGCGGGCATCTCAAGGTGCCGCAGATCGGCCGCGTCATCATCCAGGACGACGTCGAGATCGGCGCCAACACCTGCATCGATCGCGGCGCCCTTAAGGATACGATCATCGGTGAAGGCACCAAAATTGATAATCTCGTGCAAATCGGGCACAACGTGGTGATGGGGCGCCACTGTGTGATCGTGGCGCAAACCGGCATTTCAGGTTCCACCGAACTGGGTGACTTCGTGGTGATGGGCGGGCAATCGGGCTCGGTCGGCCACGTCAAGATCGGCACCGGGGCGCAGATCGCAGGCGCCTCGCATGTCAAGGACGACGTGCCGCCCGGCGCGCGCTGCGGCGGCACACCGGCACGGCCGCTCAGGCAGTGGGCGCGCGAGCTGGCCGCCATCACCCGGCTCGGCCGGTCCGGCGGCAGGGATGCCGCCCCCGACAAGGATGGGGACGGGGCGTAGTTGAAGGTTCTCCCGCGAACCGCGGGCCAAGACTGAAGATGGGCGAAGAGAAGAGACGATGAACGACGCAACCGTGAAGCAGACCACCCTCGGCACCGCCGACATCATGCGCGTGCTGAAGCTGCTGCCGCACCGCTACCCCATGCTGCTGGTCGACCGCATCTACGACATGAACGGCGACGAGAGCTGCGTCGGCCTCAAGAACGTCACCATCAACGAGAGCTTCTTTCAGGGGCACTTCCCGCAGTTCCCGGTGATGCCCGGCGTGCTCATCATCGAAGGTCTGGCGCAGACGGCCGGCGCGCTGTGCGTCTCGAGCCTCAAGGAAGACTACAAGGCCGAGCTCGTCTACTTCATGGGGATCGATCGCGCCAAGTTCCGCCGCCCCGTGGTGCCGGGCGATCAGCTGCACTATCATGTGCGCAAGGTTCGCAACCGTGGCCGGGTGTGGAAGTTCTTCGGCGAAGCCAAGGTCGACGGCAAGGTTGCGGCCGAAGCTGAGGTGAGCGCGATGCTCGCCGACACGGCGGAAGCACGGGCCTTCGCGAGCCAGCATGGCTGATCAATCAATTCACCGAAGCGCGATCGTCGAAAGCGGCGCGCGCCTCGGAAGCGGTGTCAAGATCGGGCCCTTCTGCATGGTCGGGCCGGACGTGGTGCTGGGCGATGGCGTCGAGCTGGTCTCGCACGCCGTCGTCGCCGGTCACACGACGATCGGCGACCGCACGCGCATCTTCCCGTTCGCCTCGATCGGCCACCAGCCGCAGGACCTCAAATTCAAGGGCGAGCTGACGACGCTTTCGATCGGCAGCGACTGCCTGATCCGCGAAGGCGTCACCATGAATCCGGGCACCGAAGGCGGCGGCTCGAAGACGGTGGTCGGGGATCGTTGCGCGTTCCTGGCGAACAGTCACGTCGGCCACGACTGCATCGTCGGCAACAACGTCATCTTCTCCAACAACGTCATGCTGGCAGGGCACTGCAACGTCGGTGATTTCGTCATCATCGGCGGCGGCGCGGCGGTCATCCAGTTCGCGCGTGTCGGCGCGCACGCGTTCGTCGGTGGCATGTCGGGTCTCGAGAACGATCTCATCCCCTACGGCATGGCGCTGGGAAATCGCGCCTATCTCTCGGGGCTCAACATCGTCGGCCTGCAGCGGCGCGGCTTCTCGCGCAGCGACATCCACGATCTGCGCCGCGCCTATCGCGCGCTGTTCGCCGCCGAGGGCACGCTGATGGAGCGCGTCGAGGACGTCGCGGCCGAGTTCAAGGACCACGCCATCGTCATCGAGATCCTCGAGTTCATCCGCGCCGGTGGCAAGCGATCGATCTGCACGCCGCGCGGCACCGCCGACGCCTGAGCCCGCTGCGATGGCGGCTTCGCGATGCATCGGAATCCTTGCGGGCGGCGGCAGCCTGCCGCGTGAGATCGCGGACAGCATCGCCGCGCGCGGCCTGCCTCTGCATATCGTCGCGCTTTCGGGCGAAACCGACGCCGACTTCGGCGCGCATCCGGTCACGCGCGTCTCGTTCGGAGAGATCGGCCGCATGGTGAAGACGCTGCGCGCCGTCGGCTGCACCGATCTGGTCATCATCGGTGCGGTGAAGCGTCCGGATCTCGGCGCCATCAAGCCCGACCTCGGCTTCTTCCGCGCTCTGGCGACGGTGGCGCGCCTCGTGCTCGCCGGCGGCGACGACAGCGTGCTGCGCGGTGTCATCCGGTTCTTCGAAAAACACGGCTTTCGCGTCATCGGCCCCGAGCAGGTGGCACCGGAACTGGTGATCGGCGCGCAGACCCTGTCACGGCTGAAGCCCGACGCTGCGATGCTTGCCGATGCGCGCCTGGGCTTCGATCTCGTCGGCCAGCTCGGTGCCTTCGACATCGGTCAGGCGGCGATCGTGACGGATGGCAGAATCGAGGCGATCGAGGGCGCCGAGGGAACCGACCGGCTGCTGGTGCGGGTCGCCGAGGCGCGCCGACGGCGCGGACTTCCGGCATCGACGGCGCGGGGCATTCTGGTGAAACGCGCCAAGCCGGCGCAGGACCGCCGCATCGATCTGCCGGTGATCGGGCCGGGCACCATCACGCGCGCCATCGAGGTTGGATTGGCCGGCATCGTCGTCGAGGCCGGCCGCGTGCTGGCGGCGGCGCGCCCCGAGATGGCGCTCAGGGCGGAGACCAGCGGGCTCGTCGTTGCGGGTGTCGAGGTGGCGGCCAGCGCACGCGCGACAGATGCGACACGCACCGCAAGCGCCGCTGCGGGCGCAGGGGAGCTGCAAGTTCTGACGGAACGCAAGCCGAGGGCGCGTGCGGTTCGTGACGTCAGGAAGGCGTTGGCGATCGGCGAGGCCATGCGGGCGTTCGGCGGCACGCGCGCGGTGGTGGTGGTGCGCGGCCACGTGCTCGCCGTCGAGTCTGGCGAGGGCGTCGAGGACACGATCGCGCGGGCGAGCGGCCTGCGCCAGTGGGGCGACCGGCGGCTCGCATGGCGGGCGGGGGTGCTGTCATTGACTGCGGGCCGCGACTGCACGGCCGAGACGGTCGCGGCGGCGCGCAAGGCGGGCTTTGCCGGCATCGTCGTCGGCCTGAAGCGCTTCAAGGCCGGTGTCGCCGCCGATGTGATCGCCGCTGCCGACAAGAGCGGTCTGTTCATCGCCGGTGTTCATGCCGAGGACGAAACACATGGCTGAGGCCGCGCCGACCAGCCGTGCCAATGACGGGCGTGGGAATGAGCGTCCGCTGCGCGTGGCGCTGATCGCCGGCGAGCATTCGGGCGACGCGCTCGGTGGCAAGCTGATGGAAGCGCTGAACCGCGCGCGCGGCCCGGGCGGCATCGTCTATGCCGGCGTCGGCGGCGAGCACATGGCGGCGCACGGGATGAAGTCGATCTTCCCGCTCGAGGACGTGGCGGTGATGGGACCGCTGTCGATCCTGCCGCGCCTGCCGCGCATCGTGCGGCGCGTCTATGCCGCGGTCGATGCGGTGCTGGCGTTCGCCCCCGACATCGTCGTCATCATCGACAGTCCCGAGTTCACGCATCCGATAGCAAAGCGCATCCGCAAGCGCCGCCCGGACATCCCGATCGTCGATTATGTCAGTCCGAGCGTGTGGGCGTGGCGGCCGGGCCGCGCCGCGAAGATGCGCGCCTACGTCGATCACGTCATGGCGCTGCTGCCGTTCGAACCGGATGCGCACACGCGTCTCGGCGGACCGGCGTGCACCTACGTCGGCCATCCGATGATCGAGCGCTACGCGAGCATGCAGGCGGAGGACGGCAGCGCATTGGCGGCCCGTCTCGGCCTCGACCGATCGCGGCCGGTGCTGGTGGTGCTGCCGGGCAGCCGCCCGTCCGAGGTGACGCGTTTGATGCGCCCGTTCGGCGAGGCCTTGGCGCTGCTCGGCGCGCGAGGACTTGCGCCGCAGGTGATCGTTCCCGCGGTCGCATCGGTGCGCCCGTTGATCGACGCGGGCCTCGCCGGGTGGACGGTCAAGCCGCACGTCGTCAGCGGGGAGGCCGATAAACTCGCCGCCTTCCGCCTCGCCGACGTGGCACTGGCGGCATCCGGCACGGTGACCCTCGAGCTGGCGCTCGCCGGCACGCCGATGGTCGTCGCCTATCGCGTCGATGCACTCGCCGCGCAGTTGCGCTTCCTGCTCAAGGTGCATTCGGTGGTTCTGGCGAACCTCGTGCTCGGCGAGAATGCGTTTCCCGAATACCTGCAGGAGAAATGCACGGGCGAGCATCTCGCGGAGGGTTTGGCACCGCTGCTGTCCGATACGCGAGAACGCCGTGCGCAGCTCGACGCGCTTGCGCGTGTACCGGGCCGTATGCTGCTCGATCACGGCACGCCGAGCGATCGCGCCGCCTCGGTCGTGCTGTCGGCGCTACGCGCAGGTGGCCCAAAGCAAGAACGATAAGCGAACATGGCGTGAGCCACGCCAGTCACTCAGCGCCATTCAAGCCGTTGCATTGGGGCGACACGTCACTATAGTCGCGCCGGAATCCGTGCCCGTCCGCTTTGGCCTCGTCTTGTGAGGCCGGGGGCGGCTCCTACATGCCAATTGCCACATCAAGGATCACACGATGAACTTCATCACTCCCGCCCTTGCCCAGGCCGGCGCGCCCGCGGGCGGCGATGCCATCACCAGCCTGATCGTGCCGATGGCGCTGATGATCGCCATCTTCTACTTCCTCATCATTCGCCCGCAGCAGTCGCGCGCCAAGGCGCATCGCGAAATGATGGAAAAGGTGCGCCGCGGCGATACCGTCGTCACCTCCGGCGGCTTCGTCGGCCGCGTCACCAAGGTGACGGACGCCTCCGACGAGGTCGAAGTCGAGCTGTCGGACACCATGCGCGTGCGCGTGCTGAAGAGTACGCTGATGGACGTGCGCTCCAAGGGCGAGCCGGTGAAGGAATAGCACCGGCGTTGCAGGGCGGTCGCCCCGACGCTCGCGCCCCGGCGCAGCCGTTTCGATGAATTCAGGCCCGGCCGCGTGCGGGGCGTCAAAAGGCAATATCCATGCTGCAATTCAGCCGATGGAAGATCATCGCGATCGTGCTGACGTGCGTCGTCGGCATCGTGTTCGCGTTGCCGAACTTCTTCGCCAAGGAAACGGTCGCGAGCTGGCCGTCGTTCGTGCCGAAGAAGCAGCTCGCACTCGGCCTCGATCTCAAGGGCGGCGCGCACCTGCTGCTGCAGATGGATCAGAACGAACTGCGCAAGGATTGGCTGCAGTCGATCCGCGAGGATGTGCGCAAGGTTCTGCGTGACGCCAAGATCGGTTTTACCGGTATCGGCGCGGCGGGCAATGCCATACAGGCGACGCTGCTGAAGCCGGAGGAGACCGACAAGGCCTACGAGGAGCTGAAGAAGCTCGCTCAGCCGATCGGCAATGCCATCCTCGGCACGGCAGGCACCACCATGACAGTGGAGCGCGGGCAGACGCCGGGCACGATCCTGGTGCAGCCGACCGAGCAGGCTTTCAACGAGCGGCTTTCCAACGCCGCCGCCGCCGCCGTCGAAACGGTCAGCCGCCGTGTCAACGCGCTCGGCACGGTCGAGCCGAACATCGTCCGCCAGGGCCGCGACCGCATTCTCGTGCAGGCGCCGGGCTTCGAAGACACCAAGGCGCTGAAGGCCGTCATCGGCTCGACCGCCAAGTTGACGTTCCACGACGTGCATCCCTCGATCTCGGCGGCCGAGGCGCAGCAGACGCGCGTGCCGATCGGCTACAAGATCCATCCCTCCGACGAACCGGACGAGCCGGCCTACCTGTTGCGCGAGGTTCCGGTCGTCCCGGGCGACGATCTGGTCGATGCCCAGCCGGGCTTCGACCAGCGCACCAACGAGCCGGTCATCTCGTTCCGTTTCAACCAGTCGGGCGCGCGCAAGTTCGGCGCCTTCACCAAGGACAACGTCGGCCGTCCGTTCGCCATCGTGCTCGACAACAAGGTGCTGTCGGCGCCGGTGATCCGCGAGCCGATCCTCGGCGGCTCGGGTCAGATCTCGGGCAGCTTCTCGGTCGAGAGCGCCAATCATCTCGCCATCCAGCTGCGCTCCGGCGCACTGCCGACGCCGCTCACCATCGTCGAGGAGCGCACCGTCGGTCCCTCGCTAGGCGCCGACAGCGTCAAGGCGGGCCTCACCGCCGGCATCATCGGCTCGATCGCGACCGTGCTCATGGCGATCACCGCCTACGGCACCTTCGGCGTCTATGCCGTCGTCGGTCTCATCATCAACGGCTTGCTGATCGTCGGCCTGATGAGCGCGGTCGGTTCGACGCTGACGTTGCCGGGCATCGCCGGTCTCGTTCTCACCATCGGCATGGCCGTCGACGCCAACGTGCTCATCTTCGAACGCATCCGCGAGGAACTGCGGGCTGGCAAGACTCCGATTTCGGCCATCGACGCCGGCTTCACACGCGCCATGGTGACGATCGCCGACAGCCAGCTGACGACGCTGGTGGCGGCCTTCATCATGTTCTGGCTCGGCTCCGGTCCGATCCGGGGCTTCGCGGTGACGCTGACCATCGGCATCTTCACCTCGATCTTCACCGCCGTCACCGTGACGCGCCTGCTGATCTGGCTGTGGCTGCGCAACGCCAAGACCGGCAAGGGCAAGATCTCGGTGCCGATCTGACGATCCAACGCTGCAGCGAATTCTGACGGGCCGGCGCCGCGCGCGGCCACGAGGGGCGACACGATGTTCCTGGTTCCCGACTTCAAGGGTTTCGACTTCTTCCCGCACGGCACGCGCATCGACTTCATGCGCTGGAAGGGCATCTGCTTCGGCCTGTCGATCGTGGCGATGATCGTGTCGCTCGGTCTCGTCGCGGTGAAGGGGCTCAACTACGGCGTCGACTTCAAGGGCGGCTCGTTGATCGAGGTGCAGTCGAAGTCCGGCCCCGCCGATCTGACGGCGTTGCGCGACAAGCTCGGCGCGCTCGGGCTCGGCGACGTGCAGGTGCAGACCATCGGCGCGCCGACCGACGTGCTGATCCGCATCGAGGAGCAGCCTGGCGGCGAGAAGGCGCAGCAGGAGACGCTGAACAAGGTCGTCGCCGCCATCGGCTCGGGCTACGAGCAGCGCCGCGTCGAGGTGGTCGGTCCTGCGGTATCGAGCGAGCTCAGGATGACCGGCACCATCGCCGTGCTCGCGTCGATCCTCGCCATCATCGTCTATGTCTGGTTCCGCTTCGAGTGGCAGTTCGCGCTCGGCACCGTCGTCGCGCTGGCGCACGACGTGCTGGTCACGGTCGGTGTCTTCTCGCTGTTCCAGATGGAATTCGATCTTTCCATCGTCGCCGCGCTGCTGACCATTCTCGGCTACTCGGTCAACGATACCGTGGTGGTGTCGGACCGCATCCGCGAGAACCTGCGCAAGTACAAGAAGATGGAAATCAACGAGCTGCTGAACCTGTCGATCAACGAGACGCTGTCGCGCACCATCCTGACCGGCGCCACCACCATCGCCGTGCTGATCGCGCTCTACGTCTTCGGCGGCGATGTCATTCACAACTTCACCTTCGCCATGCTGTTCGGCGTCGTCGTCGGCACCTACTCGTCGATCTTCGTCGGTGCGCCGCTGCTCGGCTACCTCGGCGTCAAGCGCGACTGGTCGGACATCGCCAAGGACGTCAAGAGCGGCGCTGCCGCGCGCAAAGCATGAGGCGTGCGCGGTAGGAGCTGACATGACCGACGCACCCGCCCGCTACCCGTATCCGGCGCCGATCGACAGCTATGGCAATGGCGGCTTCCGCTTCGCCGACATGAGCCACAAGGGCTCGATCCTGGCGCTGCCGAGCGGTGTCTACGCCTGGGACCCCGCCGATGCCGCGACGTTGACGCTCGCCGACATGGCACGTGCGCTGGCGGAGGCAGGTCGCCTCGAGCATCTCCTGCTCGGCACCGGCAAGGAACTCGTCATTCCTCCGCGCGCCGTGCGCGACGCCTTCGCCGCGGCCTCGATCTCGCTCGAGCCGATGAGCACCGGCTCGGCCGCGCGGACCTACAATATCCTGCTCGGCGAGCGCCGAGCCGTCGGTGCCGCCTTGATCGCCGTGCAGTGACGGGAGGAACGCGCCCCATGCGCCAGGTTCTGAACAGCCCCGGATCGGCAAGCCTGCTCGGTACCGCCGCCGCGCTGCTGATACTGGCGTTCGCGGCGCTTTCAGCCGGGCTCGACATCGCGCAGGTCGGCGCGGCGTTGGCGCGCGTGTTGCACGTTCTCGCCGCCATCGTCTGGGGCGGCTTCATCGTGTTCGTCAACCTCGTCCAGCTCACCGCGCTGGCGGCCGCGTCGGATGCGGAGCGGCCGGTGATCGTGCGCCATGTCGTGCCGCGCACGGCGCGCGTGTTCGCGATTGCCGCCGATGTAACGCTGGCGACCGGCGTCGTGCTGACGCTGCCCGCTCACGCCACGCTCGCCGCGCGTCCGCTGCTGCTCGCGGGGATTCTCGGCGGCCTCGCCATGTGGGCCATCGTGCGCTTCGTGCTGAAGCCGGCGGTGGCGATCGTCACGGGTGCGCGCACCGCGAGTGACCCGGAGCGGGCAGCGGCGCGCGGCCGCATCGCGCTCTACGCGCGCATCAATCTCGTGCTGCTGCTGCCGGTGACGACGGCGATGCTGCTCGGCGCGCACGGGTTCGGTTGAGGAGCAGTGCGGGTGAGCAACCCCATGGCCGAGCCGGGCACGCGCGCCATCATCGTCGAGGCGGCGCGGGCACACGCGTTCGACCTCTACCTGTCGGCGCTGCTGGCGCCCGCGTCGGCGCGCGACGATCTCATCGTGCTGGCGGCGTTCGAGGGTGAGATCGACCGCATTCCGCACGTCGTCAGCGAGCCGCTGCTGGCGGACATCCGTCTGCAATGGTGGCGCGACGTCATCGCGTCGGCGGGCAAGGCCGATGGCACCGGCAACCCGATCGCCGACGCTCTCGCAGATGTGATCGCGCGCCGGGGACTGGATGCCGACGGCCTGATCGCGAGCATCGATGCACGGGCACCGCGTGACGCGGCCGCCGAGGCGACACCGGCCGGGCAGCGCCTGCTGGCGACGGATGCCGCTGCCATGCACCGCGCCTTGCGCGTGCTGCAGGCCACGCCGGCTGGCGGCAATGATGCAGCTTTCCTCGACGCGGCAGGTCTCGCGGTGACCGAGGCGCGCGAGGCGATGAGCACGGAGGGCAACGACGCTGCCGCCGCTGCCGCTGCCATGCGCGCGCGCGGTCATCTCGAGCATGCGCGCTCGCTCGCCGGAAAAAGCAGACGTGATCTGCGGCTATCGGCGCTTCCCGTTGCCCTCGTAGAGCCCTATTTGCGCGCTTGGGAGAAAGCACGACGTTCCAGAGGGCAAGCCATGATCGTGCCGATCGCGCGCGTGTGGCGGCTGTGGTGGTTCGCGCGCATCGGCCGGATGTGAACTCGTGGCTCGCTTGCGCGCGCACCAGGAAGCGGAAGAGGCGACATGACGTTTGGCGAGACACGTGGCACGTCACGTGCCGGAAAGTCTCCCGGTGCATCGGCCCTCGCGTTGGTGCTCGTGGTGGCAGCGGCGTTCGCGCCGGAGGTGTCGGCGCAGGATCGCTATGCGCCCGAAGGGCCGATCATCCTGGCGCCATTGCCCGATGCGGCGCCCGCGGGTGGCGCCGATGTTCCGGCCCCGTCTGCAACGGACCCGCGTGCGGCGAAGGGTATCGATGCCGACAGCATCGGCCGCATCATCGAGCAGGCCCCCGCGAGCGAGCCCGGCGCCATGCCGCCGGCCGAAGCGCTCGCCGCCGCGCGTATCGTCTGGCGCGTCGACAATCCGTTCCGCTTCTTCACCGATCCGAAGGCGACGGCCGTACATCGCGCCACCTTCGAATCGCTCGACGCCAGCGAACGTGCGACACCGGTGCTGTCGGCAGAACGCGCGCTGGCACAGCGTCATCCCGAAGGCTGGGCCGCGACCATGATCGGCCAGAGCTGCTGGGACGATCAGCGCAACCGTCATGCGTGCAAGACCTACGACGACTACATCAACCCTGCATCGCACGGCGTGCGCGTGTCGCTTGCGGGAGTCGCGGACGCCGCGGCGATCGAATGCCAATGGTCGAGTGTGCCGAAGGGCGCCAGCGGGGCGCCGACGACCGTGCTTCAGCCGTGCGATAGATCACTGCTGATCGAAGTGCCGTATCCCGACGGCAGCGACGTGCTCGTTTCGATCGGTGGAGTCGAAATCGCACGCCAGGGAATCGCCGTTCGCGACCTGCTGATCGTCGGCATGGGGGACAGCTTCGCCTCGGGCGAGGGCAACCCGGATGTGCCGGTGCGCTTCTCGCGCGAGCGCTCGGCGGTCTACGGCGGCGCCAAGTCTGAGCCGACCGCCGTCGGCGGCTATCCGGCGCGCGTCGGCAACTGGAAGCGCATCGGCGACAAGGACTTCATCAAGGAGAACGCGCGCTGGCTCGATCAGGCGTGCCACCGCTCGCTCTATTCGCATCAGGCGCGCGCGGCCCTGCAACTCGCCGTCGAGGAACCGCATCGCGCGATCACGTATGTCGGGCTCGCCTGCTCGGGCGCGGAGGTCACCGAAGGGCTGTTCCTGCGGTACAAGGGCAACGAGTGGGTGCCCAATCCGCCGGAGCTGTCGCAGATCTCGGCGGCGGCGGCGGCGCAGTGCGGCAACGACAGGGCCGAGCCGCAGGATCTGCCCGAGGCGTATCACATGAAGGGCGCGGTGCAGGAGCTGCAGGGTGGGCTCGTGCTCTCCAAATGCCCGGTCGAGAAATCGCGCAAGATCGATCTGGCGTTCGTGTCGATCGGCGGCAACGACGTCGGCTTTGCCCGCATTCTCGCGAATGCCATCCTCACCGACCAGTCGCTGCTGCGCAAGCTCGGCGGCTGGTTCGGACAGGTGCACGGGCAGACAGCGGCGGCGGCGCTCATGGGCGCGCTCGACGAGCGCTACAAGTCGCTCAATCGCGCCATGCACAACATCCTGCACGTGCCGTGGTCCGAGAGTGATCGCATACTGCTCACCGGCTATCCCGGACTCGCGTTGCTCGGCGACGGCAGTGGCGTCTGTCCGGACGGTGCGGCGGGCATGGACGTGGTCGCCGACTTTTCGCTCAGCGCGGCGAAGGTGCGCGAGGGCGTCTGGATTTCCGACAAGCTCAACCGCATCATGAAAGACAGCGCGCGCCAGCACGGCTGGACATTCGTCGAGGCGCACCGCAAGGCCTTCATCGATCGCGGGTTGTGCGCCGGCTTCTCCGACAATGCGCTCTCGATCGCCGATGACTTGAGGCTGCCGCGCTTCGTCGATGGCAAATGGGTGCCCTATAACCCGGCCGACTATCCGCCCTATGCGCCGCGCCAGCGCTGGTTCCGCACGCCGAACGACGCCTTCCTGACGGGCAATTTCCACGTGTCGGCGTCACTGCTGCAGAAGGCGCTGAAGCTCGAGAGCCTGTCGTGGTTCCAGCTCGTGCTCGCGGCGACATACTCCGGGGCCTTCCACCCGACCGCCGAGGGCCACGCGGCCATCGCCGACGCTGTCGTGGAGCAGGCGCGGGCCGTGCTCGCCGCGCGCGGACAGGGCGGCCTCGTGCAGCGCTCGGAGCTCGCAGTGCCGCGTTAGTATCTCTTGTTTCCGCCGCCGATTCACGCCGCGCGCGATAGGGCGCGCGACGACGGGGCGGGGAATCCGCCGCCGATTCACGCCGCACGCGATAGGGCGCGCGACGATCGGGGCGGGGAGTTCCGCCGCCGATTCACGCCGCGCGCAGTAGAGCGCGCGACGCTCGGGGCGGGGCAAGCCCCGAGCCGACCTGGCTCGGCCAGGGGCTCGTCGTGGCGGACGCTTTGGCCTATGCTCGCACGCTCGACGATCTGCCCGAGCCGGAGAACCCCCATGATGTCCCGATCTGTCGCTTGCCTCGTAGTGGCCGTCCTGACGCTTGCGTCGCCAGTTTACGCGCAGGACGCAAAGCCAGCTGCTGCTGATGCCGCGCGCATCGAGGCGGCCAAGGAACTGATCGACGTGACGGGCGCGCGCAAGCAGATCGAGTTGATGCTCGACGTGATGAAGCAGAGCTTCGGCAAGGGCGTTCGTGAGAAGGGCGACCCGGCGGTGGCAGCGCGCCTCGAGAGTGACTTCCAGGCCTTCAGCCAGAAGTTCCAGGGCTATCGCGAGAAGATGGTCGACGAGTTTGCCGCACTCTATGCCGAGAAGTTCTCCGCCGAGGAGTTGAAGGAGGTGACGGCGTTCTATCGCTCGGGCGCCGGCGCCAAGTTCATCGCCACGATGCCCGAGCTGATGCAGCGTGGCGGCGAGATCGGCCAGCGCTATGGCATCATGGCGATGCGCGATCTCGACGCCATCAACAAGGGGCAGGCGCGGTGAGGTGAAGCCTGCCGCGGGGGATCATGAGCATGAGTGAATACGACTACGATCTCGTCGTCATCGGCGGCGGTTCGGGCGGCGTGCGTGCGGCGCGCATCTCGGCCGGCTATGGCGCACGCGTGGCGCTGGCCGAGGCCGACCGCTTCGGCGGCACCTGCGTCATCCGCGGATGTGTGCCGAAAAAGCTGCTGGTCTACGCGAGCCGCTTTGCCGACGAATTCGACGACGCCAAGGGCTTCGGCTGGACGCTGCCGTCGGCGCCGTCGTTCGACTGGGCGAGTCTCATCGCGGCCAAGGACAAGGAGATCGCGCGGCTCGAGGGCGCCTATCGCAACACGCTGCAGAACGCTGGCGTGACGACCTTCGCCGAGCGCGCCGAGATCGACGGGCCGCACGCTGTTCGCCTCGCCTCGGGTCGCGTGCTGACAGCCGAGCGCATCCTGATCGCAACCGGCGGCGCGCCATGGATCGACGACGCTCTCGTCGGCAAGGAGCACGTCATCACCTCCGACGAGGCGTTTCATCTGACCGAACTGCCGGACCATATCGTCATCGTCGGCGGCGGCTATATCGCGGTCGAGTTCGCCGGCATCTTCGCCGGGCTCGGTTCACGAGTGACGCTGGTCTATCGCGGCGACAAGATCCTGCGCGGCTTCGACGACGATCTGCGCGACGGCCTCACCGAAGCCTATGGCAAGCGCGGCATCCGCATTGTCACGGAGCGCAACGTGGTGAAGGTCGAGAAGGCGGGCACGGGGCTCGTCGCGCATCTCGACGACGGCACGACGCTCGACGCGAGCACGGTGATGTATGCGACCGGGCGGCGGCCCAAGGTGCAGGGCCTCGGGCTCGAGGCGCTCGGCATCGCGCGCGGCTGGAACGGTCACGTCGTGGTGGACGAGGAGTTCCGCTCCAGCGTACCGTCGATCCATGCGGTCGGCGACGTCACCGATCATCCGCAGCTGACGCCCGTGGCCATCCGCGACGGTCACGCGCTGGCCGACCGGCTCTATGGCGGCAAGGTGCGCGACATCGACTACGAGAACATCCCGACGGCGGTGTTCTCGACGCCGGAGATCGGCACGGTCGGATTGCCGGAGCATCTCGCCAGCGAGCGCTGTCCCGTCCTGGACGTCTATATTGCGCGCTTCCGGCCCATGAAGGCGACGCTCGCGGGGCGCGACGAACGCACCATCATGAAGCTGATCGTCGACGCGGAAAGCGACCGCGTGATCGGCTGCCACGTGCTCGGACCGGATGCCGGCGAGATCGTGCAGATGGCGGCGATCGCGCTGAGACTGAATGCGACGAAGGCGCAGTTCGACGCCACCATGCCGCTGCATCCGAGCGCGGCGGAAGAACTGGTGACGATGCGTACGAAGCGGAAGTGAAGGTCGAGGGGCAGCGCCGACAGGCGCAAACTGTGACGTGCGGTCACCCACATTCGTCATGGCCGGCCTCCGAGCCGGCCATCCAGAAACCCGGAACTCGACGCTTCGAGCAAGCTGCACTGGATGGGCGGGTCAAGCCCGCCCATGACGAGGTAGAGGGAAGAGCCTCAAGTCTGCAAACGAAAAGGTCAGGTTGCCAAAGGCCTCGGCCTTTGGCGGAGGTCTGGAGGCAGCGCCTCCAGTCTCTCACTTGGAGAAATGTATGAAACGTCTGGACGGCAAAATCGCCATCGTTACCGGTTCGGCGGGGGGCATCGGTCTCTCGATCGCGGAAGTGTTCGCGGCCGAAGGTGCGCATGTCGTCATCGCCGATGTCGATGGCGCGGCGGGCGAGGCGGCGGCCGCGTCGATCACCGCCAAGGGCGGCGCGGCGAGCGCGTTCCCGTGCGACGTGTCGCGCGGGCAGGACGTCAGCGCGCTGTTCCGCAGCATCGACAGCCGCCACGGCAAGGCCGACGTGATCGTCAACAACGCCGGCATCAACGTGCGCGCCGACTTCCGCCACCTGACCGACGCCGAATGGGTGCAGTTGCGCGAAGTGAACCTCGACGGCGTGGTGCGCATCGCGCGTGACGGCTTTCAGTTGTTGAAGGCCGCCGGAAGCGGCTCGCTCGTCAACGTCGCCTCGATCATGGGGCATCGCGGTCTGCGCCAGCTTGCGGCGTACTCCGCAACAAAGGGCGCGGTGGCGGCGTTGACCCGGGCGCTGGCAGTCGAGTACGCGCCGTTCGGCATCCGTGTGAATACGGTGTCGCCGGGCTTCGTCGAGACGGCGTTGACGGAGCGCGTGCTGAAGAATCCCGCCATCCGCAAGGCGCTCATCGATCAGACGCCGATGCGCCGCTTCGGCACAGGTGAGGACATCGCGCGGGCGGCGCTGTTCTTCGCCAGCGACGACTCGAGGTTCGTTACCGGCGCCGAGTTGATGGTCGATGGCGGAATGTCGGCGGGGCTCTGATCGTCGGCGATATCCGTGGACCCTCGCGCGAACCGTCACGACGTTGCCATGGTTTCGCCGCGACAGTGTCGGCGCAAGCATCAGGGAAGAGAGACGATCATGAGCATCACGAAGGCCGGCATCGTCGCGTCGATAGCATGGGCAATGGCCCTGCTCGCGTCGCCGTCCGTCGCGTGGGCGGCGCCCGAGACCTATGGCTTCGACAAGGAGCACACCGAAGTCCGCTTCAGCTGGGATCATCTCGGGCTGTCGCGCCAGTCGGGTCGCTTTCACGGCGTCACCGGCACGGTGGTGTTCGATCAGGAGCGGCCCGAGGCGAGCAGCATCGATGTGAAGATTCCACTGTCGAGTCTCGCCACCGGCATCCCGGCGCTCGACGACGTGCTGCTGAAGAAGCCCGACTATATCAATGCCGCCGAGCATCCCGAGATCGCCTTCAAGAGCAATGAAGTCGTGATGACGACGGGGCGCACGGCCAATGTCAGCGGCGACCTGACCTTCAACGGCGTCACCAAGCCGGTGACGCTGTCGGTGGTGTGGAACTTCTCCGGCGAGCATCCGCTGTCGAAGGTGAACCCGACCTATGCGGGCGTCTACGCCTCCGGCTTTTCCGCGCGCACGCAGATCCTGCGCAGCGAGTTCAATATCACGCGCTCGATCCCGCTGATTTCCGACGAGATCCGCATCACCATCGAGGCCGAGCTGCACAAGAAGTGACAGGTCCCCCCTCTCCCCATGCCCTGCACTCGCATGGGGGGAGTGGACTACGCCGCTCAACACCCGGCGATCGTCTCTGCCACCAGCATGTCGACCACCGCGCGCATGGCGTCGTCACGGCTCGCGCCTGCGGCGAGTGCGGTTTCCAGCATCGCTACCTGACGATCCGCGCTGGTGCCCTCGGCAACGATGCGGCGGGCATGCGCGATCTCGTCCATGCAGCCGAGCAGCCGCGCTTCCGCAGCGACGAGCCCGATCAGTTCCTCGACGAGAGCCGAAAAGGCGACCAGCTCGCCCTTGCCGAAATCGAACAGGCTGTCGCGCACGCTGTAGCGCTGCGCCCGCCAGCGGTTCTCCTCGATCAGAAATGCCGGGTATTCGCGCCACGCGCGGTTCTCGCAGCGGAGCCGATACAGCATGCGCGTCACGCACACGTAGAGCGCGGCGATCGCCAGCGCGTCGTCGAGGCGCGCGCACACGTCCGTCACGCGCATTTCCAAAGTCGGGAAGCGCACGGAAGGACGCAAGTCCCACCACACCTTGGTCGCGTCCTCGATGACACCGGCGCGCACGAGAACATCGACGGTGCGCTGGAACTCGCCGAAACTCGCGAAGCGTTGCGGCAGGCCCGTGCGCGGCAGTTCGTGGAAAATGGCGAGGCGATAGCTCTTGAGGCCGGTGTCGTCGCCCTCCCAGAACGGCGACGACGTCGACAGCATCAGCAGGTGCGGCAGGAAATAGCGCACCTGGTTCATGATGGCGATGCGCTCGTCCGGATGCTCGATCGCCACATGCACGTGCATGCCGCAGATGGCGAGCCGCCGCCCGATGCCGCCGAAGTCGCGAGCCAGCGCCTGATAGCGCGCCTTCGGTGTCGTCTGCAGGTTGGCCTTTTTGGCGAACGGATGCGTGGACGACGCGATCGGGGCGAGGCCGAAGCCGCGTGCCTCCCGCGCGATGGTGCCGCGCAGACGGCGCAACTCGCTGCGCGCCTCTGTGAAGCTGGTGCAGACCTTGGTGCCGATCTCGATCTGGCTGCGCAGGAACTCGGGCGAGACCTGCTTGCCGAGCACCTCCTCACAGGCGGTCATCAGCTCCGGCGGGGCGGCGGCCAGATCGCGCGTGTCGAGGTCGACGAGGTGATATTCCTCCTCGATACCGAAGGTGAACGACGGCGGGCTGTGCGGCGTCTGCTGCATGGGCCGAGCCTGCCACAGGGCGCTCGCAGCGGCCAGTGCCCGGATCAAACAGCGGCCTGAGCGCGCGACCGGATTGATCCTGCCCCTTGGTTTCGCAGCCCCGGATGCCCTATAAGCCGCTCGGGATTGCGCTATAATCCCGACCCGACCACCCGACGCCCCACGCAGCGATCCGCAGCCTGGCCGGTGCCCGGCGAGTTAATGCGTTGCGTGAACAGGAGAAAGTGACAATGGCGGCCCCCTGGACTCCCGACAGCTGGCGCACCAAGCCGATCGTGCAGGTGCCCGAATATCCCGACGCCGGCGCCCTCGCGCAGGTCGAGGAGAAGCTGGCGAGCTTCCCGCCGCTGGTGTTCTACAACGAGGTGGCGCGGCTGCGCGAAAAGCTGGCCCAGACCGCCGCCGGCAACGGCTTCATCTTCCAGGGCGGCGACTGCGCGGAGAGCTTCAAGGAGCACACGCCCGACAACATCTCGAGCTATTTCCGCGTGTTCCTGCAGAGCGCGCTGGTGATGACGTTCGCCGGCGGCCTGCCGGTGGTGAAGATCGGCCGCATCGCCGGCCAGTTCGCCAAGCCGCGCTCGTCCCCCAACGAGAAGAAGGGTGACGTCGAGCTGCCGAGCTATCGCGGCGACATCATCAATGGCGCCGAGTTCACGCCGGAAGCGCGCATCCCCGATCCGCAGCGCATGCTGCAGGCGTACCGCCAGTCGGCGGCGACGCTGAACTTCCTGCGCGCGTTCCTGCAGGGCGGCTACGCCAGCCTCGAGAACGTGCACCGCTGGGCGCTCGGCTTCCTCAAGGGCAAGCCGATCGAGGCGAAGTACGAACTGCTCGCCGACGAGATCGAGCGCACGCGCGAGATCCTGCTGGCCATGGGTGTCGACGAGCGCAATACGCGCCCCCTTCAGACGACCGACTTCTACACCAGCCACGAGGCGCTGCTGCTGCCGTTCGAGCAGGCGTTGACGCGCCGCGACGGACTGATGGAGAGCGGCAACGTGTTCGCCACCTCGGCGCACTTCCTCTGGGTCGGCGACCGCACGCGCCAGCCGGACCACGCGCACGTCGAGTATCTGCGCGGGCTCTACAATCCGATCGGCCTCAAGTGTGGACCGACGCTTGAGCCCGATGGCCTGATGAAGCTGATCGACATCCTCGATCCGAGGAACGAGCCCGGCCGCCTGACGCTGATCGCGCGGTTCGGTTCGGACAAGGTCGAGAAGCACCTGCCGAAGCTGGTCAAGGCGGTGAAGCGCGAGGGCCGCAAGGTCATCTGGATGTGCGACCCGATGCACGGCAACACCATCACGGCCTCGACCGGCGAGAAGACCCGCCCGCTCGGCCGCGTGCGCGAGGAGATCGAGCGCTTCTTCGACATCGTGCAGGGCGAGGGCGTGCATCCGGGCGGCGTGCATCTCGAAATGACCGGCCAGAACGTGACGGAATGCACGGGCGGTGCGGCCAAGATCGTCGATACCGACCTGTCGCAGCGCTACGAGACGCTGTGCGATCCGCGCCTCAATGCCGAGCAGAGCCTGGAGATCGCCTTCATGGTCGCCGACCGGCTGAAAGGGCTTCGCGCGGCACGCGGCGGGTCCTCGCCGCTCGCTGCCACAGCATCGGCGTGATCCTGCTTTAGCGGTCAAGTGAAACGGCCCGCGTCGCGATTGCGTGGCGCGGGCCGTTTTCCCGTCCGGACCAGGGCGTGGGCCGGTAGATTGCTTTGCCAGACGCGATTCATCCCATGACCTCCTCCGCCATCACCGACTGGTTCGTACTCCGCGCCGGCGAGCAGCACGGCCCCTTCACCGACTCCCAGATGCTGGATGCGGCGTCCGGCGGCCTGCTCGAGGCGAGCGACCATGTCTGGCGGCCGGGGCTCGACGAATGGCAGCCGGCGGGTAGCCATTTCACGCTCGCCGGACGCGCGGTGGAGAGCGCTGCCGTGAGCGAGGCGGCCGTGGTGACGCCCGCGCCCGCCGCAGCCGAACCGGCCGCCCCGGTGCAGGTGAGCGCGGCGGAGAATGCCATCGCGGCGGCGGCGCCGGCCGTGAAAGACATCGCCGCAACGGACGGAGCGGTGGAGGGTGGCAGCGCGCCGGCGCCGATGCCCGAAGCGACGGACATTTCGCCCGGCGCCAAGGCAATCGATGTCACCGCTACCGACGCCGCGACGAAGGGCGAAGCTCGTTCCGCCGACGTTGCCACGCTGGCCGAGCCCGTATCCGCCGGACCACGAGCTGCCGCCAGTTCGACTGCGCCTTCGCTCGAAGATGCACACCCGGCTGCGGCCATCGCCGCACCGGCCGAGC
>ERZ1645187.1648-NODE-1648-length-20368-cov-8.831340_pt1 | contig 20368 bp, 27 predicted proteins | sample MGYA00575352_ERZ1645187 | MGnify/ENA primary metagenome ERZ1645187 (study PRJEB40837, sample SAMN11349314) | freshwater sediment metagenome | isolation source: river sediment | host: Sediment | place: India: Wazaribad , New Delhi | collected 2017-02-21 ... | reverse complement strand
CCGCCCGAAACCGTCACCGTCACCACCACCCGCGTTTCCTGCGATGGCGCCACCGGAATCCGGGGCGGCGCGGCGCTTGGCCACCCGCGCGTCTATCTGGAAATCGACGAGACTGGCTATGTCGATTGCGGCTATTGCGACAAGCGTTTCGTGCTGAAGGGCGGACCGGCTGACATCGCCTCTGGCGCCAGCAACTGAACGTCCTATATCGGTGGGTATGAACCCTACCGATCCCCGTTCGCTGCTCTATCGCCAACTTGATCCGGCGCGCGCCCAGGCCCTGACGGCTGAGGCCCTGTCACGCTGCGACGATGGCGAACTCTACATGCAATTCATCGCCAGCGAGACTTTCGCTTTCGACGATGGCCGGCTGAAAACTGCCGACTATTCGCGCGATGCCGGGTTCGGCCTGCGCGGCGTCTCTGGCGAGATGACCGGCTTTGCCCACGCCAACGAGATCAGCGAAGAGGCGATTCGCCGCGCCGGGCAGACCCTGCAACTGCTCGATCCGGCCAAGGGCCAGCCCGCGCCGCCGCCGCGCCAGAACAATCGCCATCTCTATACGGATGCCTCGCCGCTCGACGGGATTGCCTTTGCCGAAAAGGTCCGCCTGCTGGAAATGATCGACGCTGCCGCCCGTGCCCGCGATCCACGCGTGGTGCAGGTTTCGGCCAGCCTTGCTGCCAGCTGGTCGGTGGTCGAAATCGTCCGCGCCGATGGCTTTGTCGCTGGCGACATCCGCCCGCTGGTGCGGCTGAATGTGTCCATCGTGGCCGAACAGAACGGGCGGCGGGAAACCGGTTCGTTCGGCATGGGCGGGCGGCGGCTTTATGATGACCTGTTCCAGCCGGAAACCTGGAACCGCGCGATCGACACGGCACTGGCCCAGGCGCTAGTCAACCTGGACAGCGTGCCTGCCCCTGCCGGTGAAATGACCGTGCTGCTTGGCCCCGGCTGGCCCGGCGTGCTGCTGCACGAAGCGGTCGGCCACGGTCTGGAAGGCGATTTCAACCGCAAGGGCACTTCGGCCTTTTCCGGGCGCATTGGCGAGCGGGTTGGCGCTCCCGGCGTTACCGTGGTTGACGATGGCAGCATCACCGCGCGGCGCGGTTCGCTTTCCATCGACGATGAAGGCACGCCGACTCAGGAAACCGTGCTGATCGAGGACGGCATTCTGAAGGGCTATATGCAGGACCGGCTGAATGCGCGGCTGATGGGCGTTTCGCCCACCGGCAACGGTCGCCGCGAAAGCTATGCCCATGCGCCGATGCCGCGCATGACCAACACCTTCATGAAGGCCGGGAACGACGATCCGGCAGAACTGCTGTCGCGAATCAAGAACGGCATCTTCGCCAAGAGCTTTGGCGGCGGTCAGGTCGATATCGTTTCGGGCAAATTCGTGTTCTCCTGCACTGAGGCCTACAAGGTCGAGAACGGCAAGCTGGGCGCCCCGATCAAGGGCGCAACCCTGATCGGCGATGGCCCCTCGGTCCTGACCCGCGTTACCGGCATCGGCAACGACATGGCGCTGGATGAAGGCGTCGGCGTTTGCGGCAAGGGTGGGCAATCGGTGCCAGCAGGCGTTGGCCAGCCGACCCTGCTGGTCGAAGGGTTGACCGTGGGCGGCACCGCCTGACCTTTCAGCCGCGGTTCAGGTTTTTTGGGTAGGGTAGGGACAGCGAAACAAGGATCATGACCATGCGCAAGATCGCCATCGCAATTGCTACCACCGCCGCGTTGCTCGGCACCGCTGGCGTTCAGGCCAAGCCAAAGCTGACGCCGCAGCAGGAACTGGCCAAGCTGACCGCAGGCCGCGTTGCCGGCAAGCCGGTTCACTGCATCCCGAGTTTCGAAACCCGCGAGATGCGGATTCTGAACAAGACCGCCATCGTCTATGGCCGCGGCGATACGATCTGGGTCAACGTGCCCAAGAACGCCGCCGACCTGGACGACGATGACATTCTGGTTATCCAGACCACCGGCAGCCAGCTGTGCGACCTCGACATGGTCCGCACCATGGACCGGAGCAGCCATTTCCCGACCGGCTTCATCAGCCTGGGTGAATTCGTCCCTTACAAGAAGTTGGCCAAGGCCAACTGATCCCCTTCCCCTTGAACAGTCCCTTGCCGCCTGGAGTGATCCGGGCGGTTCTTTTATCTGGCACCGAGCAACGACGGCGGGGCTGGCGCTGGCCGCCCGTGCGGCCTTTCGCTATGGGCAGGGGATGAACCAGCAACCGATCCTCGTGCTCACCACCGGTGGCACGATCGACAAGAACTACTTTGACGCGCTGAGCGAATACCAGATCGTCGATTCCGGTATTCCCGCCCTGTTGGACGAGGCGCGGGTCGCCCTTCCGGTCCGCGTGATCGAACTGATGCGCAAGGACAGCCTGGACCTGACCGAGGCCGACCGCGCCCTGATCGCCAGCGCCGCGCGCGAGGCGTCGGAGAAGCAGATCATCGTCACCCACGGCACCGACACCATGACCGAGACGGCCAAGGTCCTCGCCGCCGAAGTGCCGGGCAAGACCATTTGCCTGACCGGCGCCCTCAGTCCGGCGCGCTTTGCTGAAACCGATGCGCCCTTCAACCTTGGCATGGCCTTTGCCACCGCGCAGATTGCCGCGCCCGGCGTCTATATCGCGATGAGCGGGGAAGTGTTCGACGGGCTGAAAGTGCGTAAAGACCGTGCGGCGGGCAAATTCGTTGCGCTCTAGCCCTGCCGGTTGGCCAAGGCAGGTTGCGGCAATCCAGCGACTCTGCGCAGTCTGTCCCTAGTCCTTCATCAGTTCCCGGACAAAGCCGATCAGGCCGGTCTGGCGGGCGCGGCGCATCCGTTCGGCGTGGAGGATTTCGCAGACCTGTGCGTAGCAGGATTCGACATCGTCATTGACCACGACATAGTCATAGCCGTCCCAGTGGCTGATTTCCGCGCGGGCACGGTCCATGCGTGCCTTGATCACTTCGGCACTGTCGGTGCCGCGTCCGGTCAGGCGGCGCTGCAATTCTTCCAGGCTGGGCGGTAGGATGAAGACGCGGACCACGTCGGTTTCCATCTTCTGGTACAGCTGCTGCGTACCCTGCCAGTCGATATCGAACAGGTAGTCCTGCCCTTCGCGCAGGCCCGCCTTCACTTGCGCCTTGGGCGTGCCATAGGAATTGCTGAAGACCGTGGCCCATTCCAGGAACTCGCTGTTTTCGACCATCTGGTCGAACTGTTCCCGCGATACGAAGTGGTAATCCCTGCCATCCACTTCGCCTTCGCGCATCGGGCGGGTCGTGGCCGAGACCGACAGCTTGATCTCGGGATCGCGTTCCAGCAGCATCCGGCTGATCGTGGTTTTCCCCGCGCCCGAGGGCGAGGAAAGGATGAACATCAGTCCGCGACGCTGGAGTGTGTTGGTAGCCATGCGCGCTGATGGCGCAGGGCAGGGCAGAAAATCAAGCCTCGTCCGCGCCCTTTTCCGCCTGTTTGGCAATGGCCTTGCTGGCCTCGGAACGCGCGGCGGCCTTGCCCTTGCGGCGATCGTAAAGCGTTTTGGCCAGCAATCCGCCGCCGACAACCAGTGCGCCCGGCACCGAACGGGTGGCAATGCGGACCAGCGCCGTGCCGACCAGCGCTTGCGCCATGCTTCGGCCCTTGCTCGGATGGGCAGCGTCTTGCCTGGAATCTTTCGCACCCAGCAGCGCACGTTCCACTACGCGGTGCAGCAATTGCCCCCCGCCGCGCAGGGCCAGTTCTGCGATGACCTGTTTGGTGACCGGATCGGGGCCGGGGCCTTGGCTTGGGCTAGTGTTGGGACTGGGGGCCTGCTCGGCGGTGGTTTCAGCCGCGTCCTTCGCGGCTTTCTTCCCTTTGCCGATCACACCCTTGGCCATGGCTATTTCTTGCGCCCGAAATCGACGGTCACCACGTTGGAGCCGTCATCCGCGCTGACGATGGGCGCTTCGCCATCATCATCGTGATAGGCGTCCATTTCGTCTTCCGGCATGACCGCCTGGAATTGCAGGCCAAAGTCCACTGCCGGATCGACAAAGGCGGTGATGGCTGAGAACGGGATGACCAGCTTGGTCGGAATCTGGTTGAACGACAGGCCGACCGAGAACTGCTCCGGCTCAACCGTCAGGTCCCAGAACTTGTTCTGGAGCACGATGGTCATTTCGTCCGGAAAGCGTTCCTTCAGGTGGGTGGGAATGTCCACGCCCGGTGCGCCGGTCTTGAAGGTGATGTAGAAATGATGCTCGCCCGGCAGCATTCCGCCTGCATCTACAACCTGCCCCAGCACCCGGCCAACCACGGCGCGCAGGGCCTCTTGCACGATTTCGTCATAGGGGATCAGGCTGTCAGGCATCTCGCTCATGAATCCCAAGTGGCGCTGCCCGGCCTGCGGGTCAAGGGGGGAAAGGGATTGCGCCCGCCCGATTCCGGCCTATAGGCCCTTCCCATGCGGACGGCACGCATTGCGCGGAAAACTCACGAAACCGATATCCTCGTCGAAGTGAACCTCGACGGGACCGGTGCCTATGACGTTTCAACCGGGATCGGCTTTCTCGATCACATGATCGAGCAGTTCAGCCGCCACTCCCTGATTGACCTGAAATGCCACGTGAAGGGCGACCTCCACGTCGACCAGCACCACACCACGGAAGACAGCGCCATCGCCATCGGTCAGGCAATCAGCCAGGCCCTGGGCGACAAGGCCGGGATCGGCCGCTATGGCACGGCCTACAGCCCGATGGACGAGGCTCTGGCCCGCGTTGCGCTGGACATTTCCGGCCGCCCCTGGCTGGTCTGGAATGCCAGGTTCACCCAGGAACGGCTGGGTGAGATGGATACCGAGCTGTTCGAACACTGGTTCCAGTCGATCGCGCAGGCGGTGGGCATCACCCTGCACATCGAACTGCTCTATGGCAGCAACAATCACCACATCTGCGAAGGCATCTACAAGGGCTTTGCCCGCGCGATGCGGCAGGCGGTAGAGCTTGACCCGCGCAAGGCGGGTGCAATTCCTAGCACTAAGGGTCAGCTCGGTGGCTGAGGTTCTCGCGCTGGTCGATTACGGCGCGGGCAATCTCCACTCGGTCGCCAATGCCCTGAAAGCCGCAGGTGCGGAAAACGTAACCGTTACGGCTGATCCGGACGTCGTGCGCGCCGCGGACCGGATCGTCCTGCCCGGCGTCGGCAGCTTCAAGGCCTGCGCCGAAGGGCTGCGCGCGATCCCGCATCTGGAAGAATCGATGCGGGAACGGGTGCTGGTTGGCGGCGCGCCGTTCCTTGGCATCTGCGTGGGCATGCAATTGCTGGCCGATCGCGGGGTAGAGCATGGCATTACCCCCGGCCTCGGCTGGATCGGCGGCGAAGTGCGCCTGATCGAGCGGACCGACCCGGCGATCAAGATTCCGCACATGGGCTGGAACGATGTCGAGGTCACGCCGCACGCCGCACTGGTCGAAGCGGGCGAGGCCTATTTCCTCCACTCCTATCACTTTGCGCCGACAGACGGTCACTCGGTCGCGGCGATGACCGATCATGGCGGCGGACTGGTCGCCGCCGTGGCGCAGGACAATATCGTTGGGGTGCAGTTCCACCCTGAAAAGAGCCAGGCCTATGGCCTCGCCCTGCTCGCCCGCTTCCTGGAATGGAAACCGTAGGATGATCGTTTTTCCGGCAATCGACCTCAAAGGCGGACAAGTGGTTCGCCTCGCCGAAGGGGACATGGACCGCGCCACCGTCTATGGTGACAATCCTGCCGCCCAGGCCATGATCTTTGCCGAGGCCGGTTCGCAGTTCCTCCACGTCGTCGATCTGGACGGCTCCTTTGCCGGACGCGCCGAAAACCGCGCTGCGGTTGAAGCAATCCTCGAAGCCTTTCCCGGCCATGTTCAGCTGGGCGGCGGCATCCGCACGCGCGAGGCGGTGGAAGGCTGGTTCGACCTGGGCGTGTCGCGCGTCGTAATGGGCACCGCCGCGCTGAAGGACCCGCAGTTCGTCAAGGACATGGCGGCAGAGTTTCCCGGCGGCATTGTCGTTGCCGTCGATGCCCGCGATGGCATGGTCGCAACCGAGGGCTGGGCTGAGGTATCCGACGTCTCGGTCGTCGATCTTGCCCGCCGGTTCGAGGATGCGGGCGTTGCCAGCCTGCTGTTCACCGACATTGGCCGCGATGGCTTGCTGAAAGGCGTGAACATCGAAGCGACGGTCGATCTCGCCCGGCAGGTCGATATTCCGGTCATTGCCAGCGGCGGGGTCAAGGGGCTGGATGACATTCACGTTCTGGCGCTCCACGCTGCGGACGGGATCGAAGGCGTGATTACCGGGCGCGCCCTGTTCGAAGGGCGACTCGATCTGGCCGCCGCGATTGCGGTTGCGAGCAAGGCATGACCGTCCGCATCCGCGTCATTCCCTGTCTGGACGTACGCGATGGGCGCGTGGTCAAGGGCGTGAACTTCGTGGACCTGCGCGATGCCGGCGATCCGGTGGAACAGGCCCGCGCCTATGACGCAGCCGGCGCGGACGAACTGTGCTTCCTCGACATTTCTGCCAGCCATGAAGGGCGTGGCACCCTGCTGGATGTGGTCCGCCGCACGGCAGAAGTCTGCTTCATGCCACTAACCGTGGGGGGCGGGGTCCGTTCGGTAGAGGATGCCCGCGCGCTGTTGCTGGCCGGTGCAGACAAGGTTGCGGTCAACAGTGCCGCCGTGTCCCGCCCCGAAGTGGTGGCCGACATTGCCGGGAAAATGGGCAGCCAGTGCGTCGTCGCTTCGGTCGATGCGCGGCGTACCCCGCGCGGAAACTGGGAAATCTTCACCCATGGCGGGCGTAAGGCGACCGGGATCGATGCGGTCGAACATGCGATTCGTCTGGCCGAGCTTGGCGCGGGCGAATTGCTGGTCACTTCGATGGATGGCGACGGCACCCAGCGCGGTTATGATCTGGAACTGACCCGCACCATTGCCGATGCCGTTTCGGTGCCGGTGATCGCCAGCGGCGGCGTGGGAACGCTCGACCATCTGGTCGAAGGCGTGACCAAGGGCCATGCCAGCGCGGTTCTGGCCGCCTCGATCTTTCACTTTGGCACCTATACCATCGCTCAGGCCCATGCCGCCCTGCGCGCTGCCGGGCTTCCCGCACGGGGTTAGACAGGGCCCCTGGAATCGCGCCGATTGCGCAGCGCCGCGATTCGCTTTAAGGACGCGCGCGAGCCTTTGTACGCAACAGGAGAGAATACTATAGCACCCCCACCCCGGCGCATGATGACGCCCCCCGTCAAGAGCGGGCCGCGCTACAACCAGATGATTGTCTCGGACAAGGTTCGCGTCATTGACGAGAACGGCGAGAATCTGGGCGTCATGTACACCCGCGAAGCGATCGAACAGGCAGCCGACGTAGGCCTGGACCTGGTTGAAATCTCTCCGAACGCTGATCCGCCGGTGGCAAAGTTCCTCGATGTCGGCAAGTTCCGCTATGAGGCTCAGAAAAAGGCTAACGCCGCGCGCAAGAGCCAGAAGACGCAGGAGATCAAGGAGATCAAAATGCGTCCGAACATCGACGATCACGATTACGAAGTGAAGATGCGCGCGATTCACAAGTTCATTGGCGAAGGCGACAAGGTGAAAGTCACCCTGCGTTTTCGTGGCCGCGAACTCTCGCACCAGCAGCTGGGCATGAACCTGCTCCGCCGCGTGCAGGAAGACACCACCGAAATCGCCAAGATCGAGGCCTATCCCCGCATGGAAGGCCGCCAGATGCTGATGGTGATTTCGCCGAAGTAAGAATCAACGGGGTGAGCGGGGGCCGCGATGACTGCCAAGCGGATTTGCTTCTGGCTGGGGCCGCTTGGTTTCCTGTTTACCCTGTTTGTTTCTGCGCCAGCCGGAATGCCGGCGCAGGCCTGGCCCACCGCCGGGCTGGTGTGGTGGATGGCAACCTGGTGGATGAGCGAGGCCCTGCCTCTCTCCGCCACGGCCATGCTGCCCTTCATTGTCCTGCCGCTGATCGGCGTATCGGACGCCAACAAGACGGCAGCAGCCTATTACTCCCCAACCATGTTCCTGTTCCTTGGCGGGGCCTTTCTGGCCCTGGCGATTGAACGCACCGGCCTGCACCGCAGGCTCGCGCTTGCGATTCTCAACCGCGCCGGACAATCGAACTGGCAATTGCTGCTGGCAGTGATGGCTGCGACCGCGACGATCTCGATGTTCATTTCGAACACGTCGACCGCGCTGATCATGATGCCGATGGCGCTGGCCATGCTCGCTTCGGGCGGGGTCAAGGAAGGCGCGCAAGACGGTATTGCCGGGGCCTTGCCAATGGGCGTGGCCTTTGCCGCGACGCTGGGCGGTTTCGGCACGATTGTCGGCACGCCAACCAATGCGATTGCCGTCGCTCTGCTCCAGAAGAGCCTGGGGGTTGAGATCACCTTCATCGAATGGAGCGCCTACGGCATTCCAGTCGTGCTGCTGGGCGTGCCGCTGGCCGCGCTGATCATTGCCCGGGTGCAGGGTATTCACCGCGACAGTTTTGACCCGGCTGCGGCGCGCGCCGCGATCGACCTGCATCCTTCGTGGACGACTCCGGAACGGCGGCTGGCCCCGGTCTTTATCGTGACCGTGATTGCCTGGGTTTCCATGCCGCTGCTCAAGCCGCTGTTTCCGCCGGGCGGGCTGGATGATGGCACGATTGCCGCGCTGGCCGGGCTGACCCTTTTTGTCCTGCCCGATGGCACTGGGCGTCCCCTGCTGACCTGGCACGAGGCCAACCGCGCGCCATGGGGGGTGATCCTGATGTTCGGCGGCGGTCTGGCTCTTGCCATGGGCATGACGGAAAGCGGGCTGGCGGGCTGGCTAGGCCAGATGCTGCTGCCCCTGCGCGCCGTGCCGCTGCCGATTGTCGCGCTGGTACTGGTCGGCTTTGTCGTTCTGGTTACCGAATTTGCCAGCAACATTGCCGCCGCCAGCGGGATCATGCCGGTGGTCGGCGCGCTGGTTGTTGCCCTTGGTGCGGACCCGATCCTGCTTGCCCTGCCCGCTGCTCTCGCCGCCAGCTGGGGTTTCATGCTGCCTGCCGGGACCGGGCCGAATGCGCTGGCCTGGTCAACCGGCCACATCGCCATGCCCCGCGTGCTCAAGGCCGGTCTGCTACTCGATCTGGCTGGCGTCTTCCTGATGGTCGGGGTCGTCTGGGCTATTGCCGCGCTGGGCTGATCCTGTTGCTCTCAACGCTTGCCCCGCCAGCTGCTTTCTGCTTTTGCCGGCAAAGGTTTGGGAATATCGGGAGTATTGGGCCATGTCCGAAGAGCCGCACGACAAGCTTCTGCCTGAAGCGCTTGAGGACGAACCCACCCGCGCCGGGCTGAAAAAAGTGACCGAAGGCCAGTGGGCCGGCTGGTATCACTATGAACCGGCTGACGCTTTCGAGGATCACACCGGCCCGTTCTATTGCAAGCCCGAACGCAAGAAGATGGTCTGCGGCTTCCGCCCGGAAGAGAAGAACTGCAACGCCGGGGGCAATATCCACGGCGGCTCGCTGATGACCTTTGCCGACTATGCGCTGTTCATGATCGCTGGCGGCATGAACAACGAGGTCCACGGCGTCACCGTCACCTGCAACTGCGAATTCGTGAACGCGGCCGTTCCGGGCAAGCTGCTGATCGCCCGCGGCGAAGTGGTCCGCGCCGGTCTGTCGATGGTCTTCGTGCGCGGGATCATCTACGATTCGGATGATGGCGACCGTCCGGTTCTGGCCTTTTCCGGATCGATCAAGCGCCTGCCGGTGCGGGACCGGGGTTAACCCTGCAGTTTCCCGGGCATTGACGACAGCGCGTTGAAGGCGCCGAAGATCGGGTCCCATTCCTCGACGATCATGTCGACGATCAGCCCGTGCTGCGCATAAGGATCGCGCTGGATAATCGCATCGAGCGCGGCGCGGTCTGCGGCCTCGATCAAAAGCAGCGCGGCCTTGTCACGCGCGCCGGGCAGAGGGCCGGATGCCTTGAGCACGCCTTCGCGCAGCAGCTGCTGCAAATAGGCGATGTGCGGCATCAGCTGTTCCTGCCAGCCTGCCTCGTCCACATGGTGAAAGCGCACAACGAATAGCGGCATCGTCCTTACCCCTTCCACTCACGCCGCTCTTCGGCAGCGCGCAGGACTTCATAGGCCAGCTGCAGCGCCTGGAATGCCTTGGCCGCTTCGGCATCGTTCGGGCGCACGTCGGGGTGGACTTCCTTGGCCTTGGTCCGCCACGCCTTCTTCACATCGTCAAAGTCGGCATCGGGGTCCAGCCCCAGCACTTCCAGCGCGCGCAGTTCGTCGCGGCTGCGGGTGCCATCGCCAGAGGTGGCCCAGCCATAGTGCGCGCTTTCCTTGAAGCCTTCGCTCTGTTGGCGTTCTTCATTCTCGCGCGCGGCGGCTTCTTCGGCATCAAGACCCGCGAAGTAATCCCATCCGGCGTTGTATTCTGCCGCGTGCTTTTGGCAGAACATCCAGCGATCAGGGCTGTTCGGGCTTTTCGGAGCCGGGCAATTGCCGGGTTCGTTGCAGCCGTGCCGGTCGCACAGGCGCACCTGCGCAGCCTCGCGGCTGCCGCCATAGCCGCCCCAGCGGGGAAAGCCCCAGTTATTGGATCGCGTTGCTCGGCCCATTTGTCCGCGATAGGCGCAAGCCCTGCCCTTTCGCAAGGCCGCAAAAGCATTGGCCTCAGTGTCCTAACTGACGTATTGAACGCCTCGCGGTGAATGACCATATGGCGCACCAGAGGATTTTTGATGAGCAAGCAGCTTGCCCTGTCAATTGCCGTGTCGGTCATGGCCATGGTCTGCTTCGTGCTGCTGGGCCAGCAGGCTGGTGTGCAGCTGGCGCGCGATGCGGGCGCGCTGGTGCCGCTCAATGCAGACTTCTCGCCCATTCCATCGCTGCCGCGATTCTTCCCGATCTCCAACTGATCGGTTCAGGGCAAGTATTTGGGGGCAGAGCCAGCGGCCCCGCCCCCGGATAATCAGTCAATCGTAACGGTAACAGCGCGGCGGTTGCGCGCCCAGCTTTCCTCGTCGCTGCCCAGCGCGACCGGGCGTTCCTTGCCATAGGAAACCGTGGTGATTCGTCCGGTCTCAACGCCCAGGCTGACCAGATAGTTCTTGGCCGCATTGGCGCGGCGTTCACCCAGGGCGAGGTTGTATTCACGGGTGCCGCGTTCGTCGGCATGGCCTTCAACCGTCAGGCGCTTGGTCGGATACTTCATCAGCCACTGGGCCTGAGCGGCCAGAGCGGCCTGATCGGTCGCATCGATATTGAACCGGTCAGTTTCGAAATAGATCGTGTCCTGGCCCATCATCTGCGCGGCGAAATCGGCCTGGCTGCCTGGAACCGGCGCATTGCTGACGGTCGTTTCGGTCTGGCTCGGTGGGCCCGGATCCGGCGGGAGGACCTGCGGCGCTTTCTTGGCGCAGGCGGATACGGCCAGCCCGGCCGCGATCACCATGGTCAGTGTAAGGCGCTTGTTCATCGGCATCTCCTTTGGTGGTACTTCATCTTGGGCGACCCTGATCCAGAGTCAACCGTGGTTAGGGGCGCAGCGGCCCCCAGGCCGGGTCGCTGCCGTCGACCGGGGTTTCCAGCCGGCGTTCGTTCCGGCCGGTCAGGTCGACCTGCCAGAGCGAGGTCTTGCCGCTGGTCTTGGCCGTGCGGAAGAACTGGACCACGCGCCCGTTCGGGGCCCAGGTCGGGGCTTCGTCCTGCCAGCTGTCGGTCAGGTAACGCAGGCTGCCGCCCGCAGGGTCCATCACCGCGATGCGCAGGTTGCCGACGATGTGGGTAAAGGCGATCTGATCGCCGCGCGGGCTCCATTCCGGAGTGGCCGCGCGCCCGCCGAAGAAGCTGATCCGGCGCTGGCCAGTGCCATCGGCATTCATCACATAGACCTGCTGGCTGCCCGAACGGTCGCTTTCAAACACGATCTTGCTGCCATCGGGCGAGAACGAGCCGCCAATGTCGATCCCCGGCGCATCGGTCAGCTTGATCGGCGTGCCGCCTGCGGAAGGGATCTTGTAGATGTCGGTATTGCCGCCGGTGGCCATCGAATAGAGTACCCAGCGTCCATCCGGCGACCAGCGCGGCGCGAACAGTGGATTGTTGGTGCTGAGCAACAGGCGCTGCGCCTTGGTCTGCGGATCGATGATGTAGATCCGCGGCTGGCCGTTGGTATAGCTCAGGTACATGATCGACTTGTAGTCGGGCGAATAGCGCGGGGTCAGGGCGATGGTCTGCCCCGTGGTCAGGAAGGTGTGGTTGGCACCATCCGAATCCATGATCGCCAGCCGCTTCATCCGGCGATCCTTCGGCCCCGTTTCCGCGATATAGGCGACGCGGCTGTCGAAGAACGGGTTTTCGCCCGAGAGGTTCGAATAGACCAGGTCGGCGCACTTGTGTGCGGCGCGGCGCCAGTCGCCCGGAGCTACGGTCCAGCCGGCTTTCACCCGCTGCTGGCCCAAGGCCACGTCATAGAGGTAGCAGCCGACCGTGATGTTGCCACTGCTTTCGGCGCGGACATAGCCCTGCACCAGCATATCGACCCCGCGCGATTGCCAGCTGCCATAGTCCGGCGCCTGCACCTGGGCGAGGGCAGGGCGCGGCAGGCTGGACGGGCCGGTCGGCTGGAACAGGCCGTTGTTGCGCAGATCGGCAAAGATCACATTGGCGACCGAGAAGCCCAGCGTGGAAGTGCTGCCCGCGCTGGTCTGGGTCGGCACGTCGGCATTGGTGGCAAAGGCCGGAATGGCGATCTTGGCATCGTTGTCGAGGCTGCCGACAACGTCTTCCTCAACCTCTGGCGGCGCGGCTGCAGGCGCGGGAGCGGCAGACTGGGCCAGCAAGGCCGAGGCGGGCAAGACCGCCGCCAGCAAGAAGGGAATAATCTTCTTCACGGGGGTTCTTCCTACTCTTTCCTGAAATTGAGCCGGCGGTTCTTCCACTGGTCGTGGAATTCCGGCGGGAGGCCCGCAAAGGGCGCGGCAAGGCGGATCGCGCGGACCGCGCAATCCTTGAACGGTTTGACCTGCGCACGATTGGCTTCGGTAACGCCGGTAACGTCAAAGTCCTCGATCGATTGGACCCGGCCATTGGGATCGAGTGTGAAACGCACCGAAGCGCGCAGCTTGTTCACGTCCAGGCCGTTGACCGGGCAGGAGTTCCATGGGCCGCGGACGCGCGAATTGATTGAGGACGACCATGAGGCGACCTGCTGGGCCGAGGCCTGCGAAGCGGCGGAAGTCTGATCCCGCCCCTTGCTGCTGCCGCCCGGAATGCCCTTGGCAAAGAGCTGGTCAAAGCTGCTGGCTCCGGCCTTGGCGGGAGTCTTGGTGGCGGGCACGGCTTTCGGTGCGGCCTTGGTCTGTTGCTGCGGCTTGGCTGGTGCCGTTTTGGGTGCCGGAACGGGCGCAGGCTTGGGCGGCGGCACGGCGGCCACACGTGGCTGCGGTGCCGGTTGCGGTTTCGGTTGAGGCTGGGCCTGCGGCTGCGGCGGGGGTGCCGCTTCCTCGACCGGGGCAGGCTCGCCCAGTTCCGGCCCCTTGTCGGCCATGGGGTCGGACTTCGGATTGGGCGAAGTCGATACTGCGCCCATCTCGTCGCTCAGCGTCACGCTGACGCGGTCAATCGGCGGCGGCGGCGCAGACGGCTTGGCCATGACCAGCACCCAGGCCAGCGCGACATGGCCCAGCGCGGCGAGGCCGAGGCCGAACGCCTCTTCCCGGGAAAGCGCCCGCCTCATGCCACAGTCCGAATGACGCGTGATTGGAACATTGTCACCGCGTTAGGGGCTTGGAACTGAACCGGTGGTGACCAGCGAAATGGCATTGAAACCGGCGCTGTTGAGTTCACCCATCACCGCCATGACCCGCCCGTAATCCAGGCTGCGATCGGCGCGCAGCAGCACTTGCGGCTGCTTGCCATCCGGTGCGGGCGGCACTTCGGCCAGTTTCTGCGCCAGCGTGCCCGGTTCCAGTGGAACGTTGCCCAGGTAGATGATCCCGTCCTGCGCGATGGAAATGCTGATCTCTTCCGGATTCTGGTTGAGCGGCTTGGCATTGGCGTCGGGCAGGTTGACCGGCACCCCGGCGCTAAGCAGCGGGGCCGTGACCATGAAGATGATCAGCAGCACCAGCATCACGTCGACCAGCGGCGTGACGTTGATTTCCGCCATCGGCGCCCGGCCCCGGCGCTTGCGGCGGGAAGGAGCGGCACCCATGCCCATTACATCGCGTCCAGTTCGCGGCTGAGGCTGGCATGGAAGCGGTCGGCAAAGCGCTGCAGCCGCGCCTCAAGCTGATCGACCCGGTGCGACAGGCGGTTGTAGGCGATCACTGCCGGGATCGCCGCGAACAGGCCGATGGCCGTGGCGAACAAGGCTTCGGAAATGCCGGGAGCGACTACGGCAAGCGAGGAGTTCTGCTGTTCCCCGATCTGGAAGAATGAATTCATGATCCCCCAGACTGTGCCGAACAGGCCAACAAACGGCGCGACCGAACCGACCGTGGCAAGGAAGTTGAGCCGTTCGGACAGCTGCTCTGCCTCTACCGCAATCGCGCTGTCCATTGCCTGGGCCAGACGCTGACGGGTGCCTTCGCGGTCCAGCTGCTTGCCGCCGGTCGAGCGGCGCCATTCGGCAATGGCTGCCCCGGCAACCTTGGCCGAAGGCACATCGCCGGTGCCGCGCTGGGCCTGAAACGCGTCAATGTCGGACGCGTTCCAGAAGTCGCGTTCATAGGCGATGCTGGCCGCGCTGACCTTGCGATAGCGCAAGCTGAAGGCGGCAATGATCGTCCAGACCCAGACCGAGGCGAGGATCAGGCCGATCATCACCACTTTCACCACGATATCGGCCTGAAGGAACAGGGCCAGCGGATCGAGATGCTTGGGCGCGGCGGCAGCAGCGGACAGCAGGTTGATAGTGGTCATTGGTTTCCTTCGGACACGATCGGGGCAAAGGCCGCCCGCCAGCCATCAGGCATGCGGCGCGGTTTACCCTCGGGAGAGACAAAGCCGACGCGGAATGTCGCTTCGGCCAGCAGCAAGCCATCTTCGCGGATTGCCTTCTGGTGCATCCGGCAAGAGGCTGCGCCAAGTTCGGTGCAGAGCGTTTCGATTAGGATGCCATCGTCCAGCCGGGCCGGAGCGGCATAGCGGATCGACAGGTCAGCCACGGCAAAGGCGCCGATCCCGGCTTCGTTCACCGCGCGCTGGTCAATCCCCAGCAGGCGGACGAAATCGGACCGCGCCCGTTCGAACCAGCGCAGGTAATTGGCGTGATAGACCACGCCGGACAGGTCCGTGTCCTCAAAGTAGGCGCGCACCGCAAAGCGGTGGAGCGGACCGTCGATCAGTCCGGAAGGGAAGGCGGGCTGGGCCGTCATACCGGCATAGCCTTAGCAACCTCGCGAGTCGCAGGGCAAGGGGCAGCGTTCACCTTGCCCCGGCGAAACCACGCTTCGTCAGCCGGCCAGCATCGCCCCCAGCTGACGGCCTGCAAAGATATGCACATGAAGATGGGGGACTTCCTGATGTCCGTGGCGGCCGATATTGGCGAGCAGGCGATAACCCGGCTCGACCAGACCCGCCTCACGCGCGACATTGCCAACAGCGCGGATGAACCCGGCGATTTCCTCTGCCGAAGCCTTGGCCGAAAAATCGTCCCAGCTGACATAGGGCCCCTTGGGGATCACCAGCACGTGCAGCGGGGCCTGCGGATTGATGTCGTGAAAGGCCAGCGCCCATTCGTCTTCATAGACGGTCTTGTTTGGGAGTTCCCCGCGCAGGATCTTCGCAAAAACGTTCTGGTCGTCGTAGGGCTGAGTGGCGTCGATCGGCATTACTGACCTCTTGCTGCTTTTTCGGCGATGCCGCTGGTGCCTTCGCGGCGGTCCAGTTCGGCCATGACTTCGTCCAGTGCAACGCCCTTGGCATCCAGCAGGACGAGCAGGTGAAACAGGGTGTCCGCCGCTTCGCCGATCAGTTCCTCGCGGCTGCCGGACAGGGCGGCGATGACGGTTTCCACCGCCTCTTCGCCCAGCTTGCGGGCGATCACGGGAACGCCGCGCGCGTTCAGCTTGGCAACCCAGCTGGTTTCGGGATCGGCACCGCGACGTGCGGCAATCGTGGCGGCCAGGCGGGACAGGGTTTCCATGCCCGTGGCCATGCGGCCCGGTGCAGGCAAGGTCAAGAGGGCGCGATCAAGCGGGGGTGATCAAGAGGTGGGGCGCCAGATCGGATATTGCAGCAGCCGCCCTTGCACACCCAGCAGGGCATCGGCCGCGCGGACCGGTTGCAGCGCGGCGATGATCGCCGGATCGGCCGCGTCCATCCCGCCGGTCAATGCGCCAAAGGCTGGCAGGATCAGCTTGCGCTCGCTGGCCACGGCGCAGGGGCGGACGATCGAGCGGCCCCGCGCCTTGATCCGCAGCTTGGGATGAAAATGGCCGGACAATTCGGGCCGGGTTTCGCCTGCCAGGGCCTCATGCCGCAGCATCACGCCGGACACTTCGAGTTCTTCCACCGCCGTGCCTGCCGGAACCGCGCCCTGATCGTGATTTCCCGCCACCCAGACCCAGTCCGTCGCGCGGGTCAGGGCATCGAGCATCCCGGCTGCGTGTGGTTCCAACCGCTCTGCCCCGGCGCGGTCGTGGAAATTATCGCCCAGGCAGAACACCCGCCGCGCCCCGGTCTGCCGCACGGCCTCTGCCACGCGGCTCAGCGTTTCGCGGCTGTCGTAGGGGGGCAGCATCTGGCCGAAGCGGGCAAAATAGCTGGCCTTTTCAAGGTGCAGGTCAGCCACCAGCAAGGCCCGTTCGCGCGGCCAATAGACCGCCAGCCCTTCGGCCAGGGCCATTTCCTCACCCGCGAACGAAAAGGGAACCATGGCTTTCCCTTGCCGTAAGGCAATTCGCTTGGCAAGGGCGGGAAATGACTGACTGGACCCCGATGACCGCCCGCGCCCGTGCCTGGTTCGAAAGCCTGCGCGACCGTATCTGCGCCGAATTCGAACAGATCGAGGCGGAGGCTGGCAGTCCGGCCCGCTTCGAATACCTGACGTGGAACCGCGAAGAGGAAGGCAATCCCAACCCCGGCGGCGGCACGCGCGGGGTGATGAAGGGACGGATCTTTGAAAAGGTCGGCGTCAATGTTTCGACCGTCCATGGCAAGTTCGCCCCCGAATTCGCCAAGACGATTCACGGCGCGCGCGAGGATAACCCTGGCTTTACCGCCACCGGCATCAGCCTGGTCGCGCACATGGCCAATCCGCACGTTCCCGCCGTGCATATGAACACCCGCTTCCTGACCACCAGCAAGGCGTGGTTCGGCGGCGGCGGCGACCTGAACCCGCCGATCCCCTATGATGAGGATACGGCGGAATTCCACGCTGCTTTCCGCGACGCCTGCGATGCGCATGATCCGGAATATTACCCCCGGTTCAAGCAGTGGGCGGACGAATACTTCTTCATCCCGCACCGCAATGTCGCGCGCGGGGTGGGCGGGATTTTCTACGACCACCTCGATTGCGAGAACGAGGCTGCTTTTGAAGCAAACTTTGCCTTTACCCGCGATGTGGGCGAGGCTTTCCTCGACGTGTTTCCCCGGCTGGTCCGCCGCCGCATGGGCATGGAATTCACGCCCGCAGACAAGCAGCGCCAGCTGGAATGGCGCGGGCGCTATGCCGAATTCAACCTGGTCTATGACCGGGGCACCCTGTTCGGGCTGAAGACCGGCGGCAATGTCGATGCGATCCTGATGAGCCTGCCGCCCGAAGCGACCTGGAGCTGATCGGATCGGACATCCCGCAAGCTAGCCGTTTTTGCGCTTGCCCTAACCCCCGTTTGCCAGTCATTTAGGCACAGATGTTGCGTCAGTACGAACTTGTTGAGCGGGTGCTTGCCTACGATCCCGAAGCGGATGAGGCGATGCTCAACCGCGCCTATGTCTATACCGTGCAGAAACACGGCTCGCAAAAGCGCGCCAGCGGCGATCCCTATTTCTCGCACCCGGTCGAAGTGGCGGGCCTGATGACCGAGCTGAAGCTCGATCAGGAAACCATCATTACCGCCCTGCTCCACGATACGGTGGAAGATACGCTGGCCACGACTGAAGAGATCGACAAGCTGTTCGGGCCGGAAGTGGCGCGGCTGGTCGACGGGGTGACCAAGCTCTCCAAGATCGAGGCGATGAGCGAGAGCGAACGCGCCGCCGAAAATCTGCGCAAGTTCCTGCTGGCGATGAGCGAGGACATTCGCGTCCTGCTGGTCAAGCTGGCCGACCGGCTGCACAACATGCGCACCTTGCACTTCATCAAGAGCGAGGAAAAACGCCGCCGCATCGCCCGCGAAACGATGGATATCTATGCCCCCCTGGCCGAGCGGGTGGGCATGTACGAATACATGCGAGAGATGCAGTTGCTCGCCTTTGAGCAGCTTGAGCCGGAAGCCTATGCCACGATCACCGGCCGCCTTGCCCAGATTCGCAGCAGCGAAGGCGGGCAGGTTGATGCGATTGCCCTGTCGATCAAGCAGGCCCTGGCCGAAGCCGGGCTGAAGGTCGAAGTCTCAGGCCGGGAAAAGCATCCCTATTCGATCTGGAAGAAGATGGCCGAGCGCCATGTCTCGTTCGAACAGATCACCGACATCATGGCGTTCCGCGTCCTGACCGACGACATCGCGGATTGCTATCAGGCGCTGGGCATCCTTCACACCCACTGGCAGATGATCCCTGGCCGGTTCAAGGATTACATCTCGACCCCCAAGTCGAACGGCTATCGCAGCCTGCATACCAGCCTGATCTTCGAAAATTCGATGCGCATGGAAGTGCAGATCCGCACCCATGGCATGCACGAGCTGAACGAGTTCGGTCTGGCCGCGCACTGGGCCTACAAACAGGGTAACAAGCCGGACGGACAGGTTGGCTGGCTGCGCGATCTGATCGAAATCGTCGATGCCAGCCACGATGCCGAGGAACTGCTCGAGCATACCAAGCTGGCAATCTATCAGGACCGCATTTTCGCTTTCACGCCCAAGGGTGCGCTGCATCAGCTGCCCAAGGGTTCGACTCCGGTCGACTTGGCCTATTCGGTCCACTCCGACCTTGGCAACTTTGCCGTCGGGGCCAAAATCAACGGCCGCCACATGCCACTGCGCACGCCGCTGAACAACGGCGACGTGGTGGAAATCATCAAGAGCAAGAGCGCCTCGCCCCAGCTTTCGTGGCTGGGCTTTGTCGTTACCGGCAAGGCCCGCGCCGCGATCCGCCGTGCCGTCCGCGCCAAGGAACGCGCCGAAGTGGCCGCCATCGGGCGCAAGCTGTTCGAACAGATTGCCGAACGCCTGCCCAGCAAGATTGGCAAGAAGGCGGTGAAGGACGCGGTCAAGCGACTGGGCCTTTCAAGCGAAGAAGAACTGATGGCCCAGATCGGCACGGCCAAGCTGGAAGACCGCGCCGTAATGGAGGCGCTGGTTCCCGGCTCCACCGCGGGCCTGCCCGAACCGGAAGACTGGTCCAAGCAGGAACACGTCATTTCGATCCGCGGGCTGACAGCGGGCATGGCCTTCCATCTGGCCCAATGCTGTCACCCGGTTCCGGGCGACCGGATCGTCGGCCTTCGCCACCCCGGCAAGGGCGTGGAAGTTCATGCGATCGACTGTCTGACATTGGCGAGCGGCGTCGATTCGGACTGGCTCGACCTGTCATGGGGCGAACGCAGCGCCGGGGCCGTGGGTCGCCTGCGGCTGGTGCTCTACAACCGCCCGGGCACCCTGGCCGAGGCAACCGGCATCTTCGCCGGCAATCGCGCCAATATCGTGCAACTGGCGATGACTGGCCGCGACGAACTGTTCGGCAATTACGAAGTCGATCTGGAAGTGACTGACCTTGCCCACCTGACCCGGATCGTTTCCGCTCTGCGCGCCAGCGACGCCGTGGCCGAGGCGCAGCGGCTTTAGACCTTCAGCGTCACGGTCACTTCGTCGCCCTCGCCGATTCCTTCGGCGCGGCGGACGCTGGCCTTTACCGGCAGTATCCAGCCCCGTTCCTTGCTGGGAAACAGCGAGGTGCGAAACGTGGTGTCGCCAATCTGCGCCGTCACTTTCAGCGAGCCGAAGCCGCCAATGGTCCGCTCCATCCGCCGCATCAGCGCCGTGCCGGACAGCGCCTCTCCGGCAGCGCCATCGACGGTGAGGAAATGCCACGCGCCGCCATTGCCGCCGCTCCAGCGCCACAGCTTACCTGTATGGTCGATCTGCTCGCTCACTTGGCTTGCCGTACCGGCACCGGCACGTTGCAGATATCGGCACCGCCCGCTGGCCGGATAAAGAAGGCATCGCGGCGATTGGCCC
>ERZ1645187.1647-NODE-1647-length-20369-cov-6.564192_pt1 | contig 20369 bp, 17 predicted proteins | sample MGYA00575352_ERZ1645187 | MGnify/ENA primary metagenome ERZ1645187 (study PRJEB40837, sample SAMN11349314) | freshwater sediment metagenome | isolation source: river sediment | host: Sediment | place: India: Wazaribad , New Delhi | collected 2017-02-21 ... | reverse complement strand
CCTGCTGGAAATAGGTGAACTGGCTCACCTCCATCCCGTCGCACCAGCATTCCCACCCCAGCCCCCAGGCGCCGAGCGTCGGGCTTTCCCAATCGTCCTCGACGAAACGGAAATCGTGCAGCGCGTGGTCCAGCCCGATGGCCGAGAGCGAATCGAGATAAAGCTGCTGCAAATCGGTCGGCGAGGGCTTCAGGATCACCTGAAACTGGTAATAATGCTGGAGCCGGTTGGGGTTTTCGCCATAGCGGCCATCTTTCGGCCGGCGCGAGGGCTGGACATAGGCCGCCTTCCAGTGGCGCGGGCCGAGCGCGCGCAGCGTCGTCGCCGGGTGGAAGGTGCCGGCGCCCACCTCCATGTCGTAGGGCTGGAGGATGACACAGCCCTTGTCGGCCCAGAAGTTCTGCAAGGTCAGGATCAGGCCCTGGAACGAACGGGTCGGATCGAGGGAAGAGGCGGCAGGCGTGCTCATGCGGGCGTCCGGTTTCACTGGCGGGGCATGGAGGCCGCGGCAGCACGAACGCCATCGCGACATTTTTCGCATTGTCCTTGGCCTTGCCGAGGGTTCGGGTCAAGCCTCGTTCGCAGGAGGAACGGCCAATGCGCCAAAAGAGCGCTATCGGACCGGCCCGATGCGACGATTCAGCCCGGCGAAAGGCCGGAAATGCCCGCATGAAGCGCCGCGGCCTCATCCGTGAACCGCCCCTCCGCCCCGTGCAGCACCAGCGGCGGCAGGATAACGAGCGGCGCCCGCGCGCCCTTGCGGGCACAGACCAGCACACGATGCGCCGGTTCCCCGGCGCGCGGATGGACAAAGCGCAGGCTGACCCCGCCGAAACGGCGCGCCATGGCGGCGAGAATATCGCCGATTGCGTCGGCCCGGTGGATCATCACCAGCGTTCCGCCGGGCCTGAGGCAGCGGAGCGCTGCCTTGACCCAGGCTTCAAGCGGCCCGGCGATGACATGCGCCCGCGCCCGGCGCGAATCGGGCGAGATCGTCCCCCGGCCGGGGGCGGCAAACGGCGGGTTGGTCAGCACCGCATCGGCCCAATCCTTCAGGCCGCTGTCCGCAGCCGGGAAGCCTTTCGCCAGCACGTCACCCGCCACCACCCGGCAGCGGTCATCAAGACGGTTGGCCGCGCTGTTGGCCGCCGCGAGCGCGAGAATCTCCGCATCGCAATCGACCAGCGTAACCGTGGCATCCGCGTTGACCTGCGCCGCCCGCAGGCCCACCGCGCCGGCGCCGCAGCCGAGATCGACAATCCGCCCTGCGCCCTGCGGGCAGGCAGCCGCCAGCAGCACCGCATCGGTGCCGATGCGGTGGCCACGCGCCGGTTGGGAGAGGCGCAAGGCGCCGTTGAACAGGGTATCGTGGGTGATATCCATCAGGGGAGGAATTCTCGCGTTCGGTCGGGAACAGGTTGCAATTCGCGGCTTGTCGGTGCAAGCGTTGAGCGTCAAGGCAGGGTCAACCTTCAGAAGGGGCCAGACAGGCGTGGGCGTCGTCGTTTCGATCGAGAACAGAACAGCGAAAACCGGGCGCGAGGGCGTGGATGCGCTCGTCAAGCTGGTAAAGGCCGATATGGAGCGCGTGAACGCGATGATCCTGTCGCGCACCGGCTCGGATGTCACGATGATTCCCGAGGTGGCGAACCACCTGATCGAATCCGGCGGCAAGCGCCTGCGCCCGATGCTGACGCTCGCCACTGCAGCGCTCGCCGGCTATCAGGGCGAGGGGCATATCAAGCTCGCCGCCTCGGTCGAATTCATGCACACCGCCACGCTGCTGCACGATGATGTGGTGGACGAGAGCGAGATGCGCCGGGGCAAGAAGGCCGCGCGCATGCTGTGGGGCAACGAGGCGAGCGTGCTCGTCGGTGATTTCCTGCTCGGCCAGGCCTTCAAGATGATGGTCGAGGTCGGCTCGCTCCAGTGTCTCGACATTCTCTCCACCGCCGCCGCCGTGATCGCGGAGGGCGAGGTGATGCAGCTGGGCGCCGCCAAGAACACGGCGACAACAGAAGACGAGTACCTCGCCGTCATCCGGGCGAAGACCGCCGCGTTGTTCGCCGCCGCGTCGGAAGTGGGGCCGGTGCTCGCCGGGCTCGACAAGGCGGCGCAGGCCGCGGCGCGCAGCTATGGCACCAATCTCGGCATCGCCTTCCAGCTGATCGACGACGCGCTCGACTACGGCGGGGCCAGCGCCACGCTGGGCAAGAACGTGGGCGACGATTTCCGCGAGGGCAAGATCACCCTGCCGGTCGTTCTCTCCTACCGCCGGGGCAATGACGAGGAACGCGCCTTCTGGCAGCGCACGTTGCAGAAGGGCGAGGTTGCCACGGGCGATCTTGAAAAGGCCACGGCGATCATGCGGTCGCACCGGGCGCTGGACGATACGATCGACCGGGCGCGGCATTATGGCGCAATCGCCAAGGATGCGCTGGCACTGTTCCCCGCCAGCCCGATGCGCGCCGCGCTGGAAGATGTCGTCGATTTCTGCGTTGCCCGCGCCTACTGAGCGGCGCTTGACAGCGCGCTCCATTGGCCGGCGGCGCATCCTGCCCGATCAGACCTGACGACCGCCGAGCGTGGCCGGCTGCACCCACCATGAGCGCTCCTGCTTGCGCAGCGCCCGCACGGCGGCAAACACCTCCGCCATGCCGGTGAAGAGGCCGTAACATGTCGCGCCCGAGCCGGACATCCGCGCGATCTGGCAGCCGGGCTGGCGGCTGAGCGCGGCGAGCACATCGCCCACCACCGGCTCCACGCCAAGGGCCGGCGGCTCAAGGTCGTTGCGGCTCTCGCCGACCAGCGCCATCAGCGTCGGCCCGTCCACCGAGCCGTTGATCTCGATGTGATCCTTGCCGCCGAGCATGGTGCCCTTCTCCAGCCCGAGGGCCAGGAACACCGCCGCAGTCGCCACCGGAACGCCGGGATTGACCAGCACCGCATGCAGCCGCGGCAGGGACAGCACCTTGCCAAGCCGCTCGCCCGCCCCTTTCATGATGCGCGGTTCGCACTCAAGGCAGACCGGCACATCCGCCCCCAGCGCGCGCGCCGCCTCGAACAGGCGGAAATCGTGCAGCGGCAGGGCATTGAGCCGGGCCAGCAGCCGGAGGGCCGCTGCCGCATCGGCCGAGCCGCCACCGATGCCCGCCGCGACGGGCAGGTGCTTGTCGAGCAGGAAGGCGCCGGTGCGCAGGCCGGGCACGCGGCGGGCCAGTTCATGCGCCGCGCGCAGCACCAGATTGTCACCGGAGGAGCCGACCGCCTGCGCGGTGGGGCCGGAAACGGTGAGCGACAGCGGCTGGGTCTCGTCCAGTGTCAGCGTATCGGCGATATCGGCAAAGACCACGAGGCTTTCGATCTCGTGATAGCCGTCCACCCTCCGCCCGCGCACCAGCAGCGAGAGGTTGATCTTGGCCGGTGCGCTGTCCTGCAACGGCATGATGCTCTCAGTTACCGGCCGGCTTGAGCGGATCGGTGCTGATCGGCGGCGCACCCACCGCCGGGGCCGAGAAATCCGGCAGGCCGGGCGTCAGCTCCTTCGGCAACTCCGGCCAGGGATCATCCAACCCGCGGGCGAGCTTGGCCAGGATCTTCGGCAGATCCTCCGCCTCCGGCTTGAGATCGCGCGCGTGGTTCCATTTGAACGTGGCCTCGCGCTTGCGGCCCACGCGCCAGTAGGCATCGCCGAGATGGTCGTTGATCGTCGGATCGCCCGGCTTCAGTTCCACTGCGCGCTCCAGTTCGCGCACCGCATCGTCGAACTTGTCGAGCCGGTAATAGGCCCAGCCGAGGCTGTCGACGATCGCCCCGTCATCGGGTGCCAGCGCCACCGCCTCCTTGAGCATGTCAAACGAGCGCTCGATGTTCAGCTTCTGGTCAACCCAGGAATAGGCGAGGTAATTGAGCACCTGTGCGCGCTCGTATTTCTCGCGCGGGGCGCGCACCGTGGCGGGCAACACCTCCAGCGCTTTCAGGAAATCGGCCTCCGCCTTCGGCCATTGCTTGTCGCGCTCATAGGCGACACCGCGACCGAAGAACAGGTTCCAGTGGCTGCGCTCCGGCTTGCCCAGCGCGTCGATCGCCTTCGAATAGACCGCGATCGAATCGCCCATCCGCTTCTTCGTGCGGTAGAGACCGCCGAGCATGTCCACCGCGTCAAGCTCGCCGGGGGATTCATTTAGCAGCGTGGTCAGGGTGCGGATGGCCTCGTCGGTCTTCTCCAGCCGCTCGTAGGCCAGCACACGGCCCAGCAGCGCACGCGAGCGGAACGGCGATTCGCTGCCGATCTTGCCGAAAGCATCGCCCGAACGCTCCCACTGGCGCATCGATTCAAACAGTTCGCCGATGGTGACGCGGACGAGGTCGTCGTCAGGGTTCAGATAGGCCGCGAGCTGCATGAAGATCAGCGCGGTTTCCGCCTCGCGCCCCGAGGTGGAGACCGCCCCGAGACCATAGAGCACCTCGGCCGCGCCGTCCGCCACCGTCGCCGCCAGCGGCTGCAACGCCCGCCCGGCGCGCAAATCCTCCAGCTGGCGCTTGACGAACGGCTGGCCGAGGTTGCGCGTCTGCCATTCCTCGTAGACCTTGATCGCATCATCGCGATGGCCGGCGCGGGAGCGGAACCGCGCATAGGCATCGGCCACGCGCAAGGTGCCCGGCTCGGACTTGTAGGCCGAGGTCAGACGCTTGTCGGCCTCCGCCTTCTGCCCCGCCACCTCGGCCATCAGCCCGCCGAAGAAATTGCGGTAGGCCGCCAGTTCCGGCGCGGTGAACTGGTCCACCACCTCCAGCGCCTTGGCGATATCGCCCGAGCCGACATGGGTCCAGGCCGTCAGCAGCGCGACGGTGAGATCGGTGCGCCGGCCGCGCCCGCCGCTGGCCGCTGTCAGATGGCGGCGGGCCGTCTGATACTGCCTCAGCTTGATCGCCTTGACCGCCAGCGTGGCGCGGGCCAGCGGATTGTTGTCGTTGCGCGCCACGATCTGCTCGGCAAGGCGGATCGCCTCGGTCAGATTGCCGTCCGCCAGCTCGGCGACGAAGGCCCGTTCGACCAGCGCCTGATTGTTGGGATCCGATTTCAGCAGCGAGCGATAATAGGATGCCGCCGCGCGCATGTCGCGTCCACCCTGCGCACTCATCGCTGCAAGGAAGTTGCCCGAGGCGAAACGCAGCGCCGCAGCCCGCTGGCTTTGCGCCTCCTGGGCGGCCTTGCCCTGTTCACGCGCACCCGGCGGCACCGGCGAAGCCGGCTGCGCCGGCGCAGCCTCAACGGCCGACAGAAGACCCACCAGCAGCGCAGGGGCCAGCCAGCGGCCTGAAAGACGAGGGAACCGGGCAGAAGGCAAGGGAACACTCCGCAAAATCACACGGCATCATATGGCCAGAATCAGCCACATCACACCGAAATCAGACGTCACAATGGCCGCTTTGCCCGCTTGCGGCAAGCCGGGCGCCGGGGCGGCCCGGCGCCTGTCATCACATGTTCGGGTAATTCGGCCCGCCCGCCCCTTCCGGCGCGGTCCATGTGATGTTGCGGGCGGGATCCTTGATGTCGCAGGTCTTGCAGTGCACGCAGTTCTGAGCGTTGATGACAAAGCGCGGATCGGTCTTTGCCTTCTCGTCGGCATAAACGATCTCGTAGACGCCGGCCGGGCAATAAAGCCGCGCCGGCTCGCCATAAACCGGCAGGTTGCGCGCCACGGGAACCGACGGATCGGCCAGCCGGAGGTGGCAGGGCTGGTCCTCCTCATGGTTGGTGTTCGACAGGAACACCGAGGAGAGCTTGTCGAACGAGACGACACCATCGGGCTTGGGATAGACGATGGGCGTGACCTCGGAGAGCTTCTTCAGGGTGTCGCTGTCCGGCTTGCCGTGCTTCATCGTGCCGAAGAGCGAGAACTTCGCCAGTTCGTTCATCCACATATCGAGCCCGCCGAAGGCGACGCCGAGCCAGGTGCCGAACTTCGACCACAGCGGCTTGACGTTGCGGACCTTCCACAAATCCTGCCCGATGGCCGAGCCGCGCCAGCTCTTCTCGTAGTCGATCAGCTCATCCCCCGCGCGGCCCGCCGCCACCGCATCGGCGATATGATCGGCCGCGAGAATGCCGGAGATCATCGCGTTGTGCGTGCCCTTGATGCGCGGCACGTTGACGAGGCCCGCCGCGCAGCCGACCAGCACGCCGCCGGGGAACGACAGCCTGGGCACCGACTGATAGCCCCCCTCGGTGATCGCCCGCGCGCCATAGGACAGGCGCTTGCCGCCCTCGAACGTGCCGCGGATCGCCGGGTGGGTCTTGAACCGCTGGAACTCGTCGAACGGCGAGAGTGTCGGGTTCTGGTAATTGAGGTGGACGACAAAGCCGACAGCCACCAGATTGTCCTCGAAATGGTAGAGGAACGAGCCGCCGCCGGTTCTGGAATCGAGCGGCCAGCCGAAGGAATGCTGCACGAGGCCGGGCTTGTGCTTTTCCGGGGCGACCTGCCACAGTTCCTTGAGGCCGATGCCGAACTTCGCCGGCTCACGCCCGGCATCAAGCTTGTATTTCGCGATGATTTCCTTGGTCAGCTGCCCGCGCGCGCCCTCGGCAAAGACGACGTACTTGCCGGTCAGCTCCATGCCGCGGGTGTAGCTGTCCTTCATCTCCCCCTCGCGGGAGACCCCCATGTCGCCGGTCGCGATGCCGATTGCCGCGCCGGCTTCGTTGTAGATCACTTCGGAGGCGGCAAACCCGGGGTAGATTTCGACGCCCAGCGCCTCGGCCTGCGTTGCCAGCCAGCGCGTCAGGTTGCCGAGCGAGATGATGTAGTTGCCGTGGTTGTTCATCAGCCCCGGCATGGCGAAATTCGGCAGGCGCACATCGCCCGAGGGGCCGAGCAGGAGGAAATGATCCTCCTTGACCGCGGTTTTCACCGGGCAGGTCGGATCGTTCCGCCAATCGGGCAGCAGCCGGTCCAGCCCCGAAGGATCGATCACCGCGCCGGAGAGGATATGGGCGCCGACCTCCGATCCCTTCTCGACCACGACAACCGAGACATCGTTGCCCGTCTCCACGGCGCGCTGTTTCAGACGGATCGCGGTGGACAGGCCCGCCGGGCCGCCGCCAACCACCACAACGTCATATTCCATCCGTTCGCGCTCGGGCAGATCCATAACAGCGTCTCCGTTCGTCTTCTCTCGCCTTGCCATGCATAGCCGGTTCGATCAACCGCGCCACGCGCAATATGAGCCATCGGCCTGTTTTATATCAATATGTTGCCATATCTTTGGTCCTGTCAATAGGGATGACAATTGGCCGCGTCTCGGCCATGGATACGGCGATGGACCGCCCGGACGAGACCCTGACCGACCTCACCAGCCTGATCGCATGGTATTGCGAGGCGGGGGTCGATCTTGCGCTGGACGATATGCCACACGACCGCTTTGCCGACACAGCGGAGGAGGCGGCGGAAATCACCGCGGCGCGCGCCGCTGCCCGGCCGCAGGCGGCCCCCGCGGCAACGCCGCTCCAGCGTCCGGCCCCGCCCTCGCCGGACGAGGCGATGCATGCGGCACGCAGCCAGGCCGCATCCGTCGCCACGCTCGATGACCTGCGTGCATTGATGGCGGGGTTCGAAGGCTGCGCGCTGCGCTTTTCCGCCCGGCAGCTGGTGTTCGCCGATGGCAACCCGAAGGCGCGCATCATGCTGGTGGGAGAGGCGCCGGGGCGCGACGAGGACGAGATGGGCCTGCCCTTTGTCGGCCGCTCCGGCCAGTTGCTGGACCGGATGCTGGCCGCCATCGGGCTCGACCGGACGTCGGTCTATATTTCCAACATCATTCCGTGGCGCCCCCCGGGCAACCGCACGCCGACCCCGCAGGAAATCGCCATCTGCCTGCCGTTCATCACCCGGCACATCCAGCTGGTGAACCCGGATGTGCTGGTCTGTCTCGGCGGTCCTTCCGCCCAGACGCTGCTGAGCCAGCGGGACGGCATCCTCAAGCTGCGCGGCCGCTGGTTCGAATACGATCTCGGGGCGCGCACCATTCCGGCGCTGGCCAGCCTGCATCCGGCCTATCTGCTGCGCCAGCCTGCGCAGAAGAAGCTGGCGTGGCGCGATCTGCGCACGCTGGCGGCGAAGGCCGGGCTTGCCGCGGTCTTGCCCGCTGGCAAGGCTTGAACTTCCGCTCCGCATCCCGATCTTTTGTCGCGTGGCGCGCGCGGAGACTTCCAATACCGCTGCGCAACCTGCTAGAGAACGCGGGTGACAAGTCAGGGAGAGTGGCATGCGGCTCGATGACATCGGCGAATCCAGCAACGTGGAAGACCGCCGCGGCGATGGTGGCGGTGGCGGCTTCGGTGGCGGCTTCGGCATGCCGATGCGCTCGGGCGGCCTTGGCTTCGGCACCATGCTGGTGCTGGGCGTGCTGGCCTGGGTGTTCGGCATCAGCCCGTCCGTTCTGATCGGCGGGGCGGAGATCTTCTCCAATGTCACCGGCGGCAGCCGCCCGCAGCAGACCTCCTCGGCGCCGCGCACCGCCGGCAAGAAGGATGCTGACCAGCAGTTTGTCTCCCGCGTGCTGCGCTCCACCGAAGAGGTCTGGACCGAGCAGTTCGCCAAGCAGCTGAACATGCGCTACGAGCCGCCGAAGACCGTGATGTTCTCGGGCGCCACGCGCTCGGGCTGCGGCTCGGCCCAGTCGGCGATGGGGCCGTTCTACTGCCCGATGGACCATAACGTGTTCCTCGATACCTCCTTCTTCGCCGAAATGAAGAACCGGCTGAACGCCGGGGGCGATTTCGCCTATGCCTATGTCATCGCGCATGAGGTGGGCCACCATGTGGAGAACCAGCTCGGCATCCTGCCCAAGGTGCAGGAGATGCAATCCCGCGTCGGCCGCAAGGAATCCAACAACCTGTCCGTCCGGGTGGAACTGATGGCCGATTGCCTCGCCGGCGTGTGGGCGCACCATGCCCACCAGAAATTCGGCATCCTCGAAAAGGGCGACATCGAGGAAGCGCTGAATGCCGCCAACCAGATCGGCGACGACAAGCTGCAGAAGGCCTCGCAGGGCTATGCCGTGCCGGACAGCTTCACCCACGGCTCCTCTCAGCAGCGGATGGACTGGTTCACCCGCGGGCTGAAGGGCGGGCAGATCCGCGCCTGCGATACGTTCTCGAACCGCAACGGCGCCTGAGCGCACCGGGACAACCAGACAGAAGAAGCCGCCGCGCCCCGGGCCCGGCGGCTTTTTTGCGGCCTCAGGCGGTGATCGCGCTGGCCGAGCCGACCTGCTGGCGCAGGATGAACTTCTGCAACTTGCCGGTGGATGTCTTGGGAATCGGGCCGAAGACCACCTGCTTGGGTGTCTTGAAGCCGGCGAGATGCTCCTTGCAATACGCGATGATCTCGGCTTCCGTCGCGCTGGCGCCGTCCTTCAGTTCGATGAAGGCACAGGGCACCTCGCCCCATCTGGCATCGGGCTTGGCGACGACGGCAGCGATCAGCACCGCCGGGTGCCTGAACAGCACATCCTCCACCTCGACCGAGGAGATGTTCTCCCCGCCCGAGATGATAATGTCCTTCGAGCGGTCCTTGATCATCACATAGCCATCGGGATCGCGCACCGCCAGGTCGCCGGTGTGATACCAGCCGCCGGCAAAGGCCTCTTCCGTCGCCTTCGGGTTTTTCAGATAGCCCTTCATCACGATGTTGCCGCGGAACATGATCTCGCCCATCGTCTCGCCGTCCGCCGGCACCTGCCGCATCGTCTGCGGGTCCATCACCGTCACCGCCTCCTGCAAATGATAGGGCACGCCCTGCCGGCGGTTGAGTCTGGCCCGCTCCTCGATCGGCTTGTCCGCCCAGCCCGGCTGCTGCGCACAGACGGCAGCGGGGCCATAAACCTCGGTGAGGCCATAGACGTGGTTGATCGCGATGCCGATCGTCTCCGCTCCGGCGATCACCGCCATCGGCGGCGCCGCGCCGGCAATCAGCCCGACCACGGGGCGGGCCCCGCCGTCCTTCGGCGCATCCGGCGCGTTGATCAGCATGTTGTAGACGATCGGCGCGCCGCACATGTGGGTGACGCCCTCGCTCCGGATCAGCGAGAAAATCTTCGTCGCCTCCACCCGCCGCAGGCAGACATTCACGCCCGCCACCGCCGCGATCGTCCACGGAAAGCACCAGCCGTTGCAGTGGAACATCGGCAGCGTCCAGAGATAGACCGGGTGGGCCGTCAGGTTGGCGGCCAGCACGTTGCTGACGGCATTCAGATACGCCCCGCGGTGGTGATACACCACGCCCTTGGGGTTGCCGGTGGTGCCGGAGGTGTAGTTGAGCGCAATCGCATCCCACTCGTCGGCCGGGCGCACCCAGTCGAACGCCGGATCGCCGCCGGCGATGAACGCCTCGTATTCCACCGCGCCGATGCGCGCGCCGCCGGCAAAGGCCGCATCATCGACATCGATCACAAAGGGGCGCGGGCCGCTCATCAGGTCCAGCGCGCGGGCGGCGACGGGGGCGAATTCCGGATCGACCAGCAGCACCTTGGCCCCGCCGTGATCGAGCATGAAGGCCACTGCCTCCGCGTCCAGCCGCGTGTTGAGCGTGTTGAGCACCGCCCCGGCCATCGGCACGCCGAAATGCGCCTCCGCCATCGCCGGCAGGTTGGGCAGCATCGCGGCCACCGTATCGTTCTTGCCGATGCCGAGCCCTGCCAATGCGCTCGCCAGCCGCCGGCAGCGGGCATAGGTCTCGCCCCAGGTGAAGCGGCGATCCTCATAGACGATGCTGGGAAGGCCGGGATAAACCGCCGCCGTGCGGGCGATCAGGCTCAGCGGCGTCAGCGGCACATAGTTGGCGGCATTCTTGCCGAGGCCGACATCGTATTGACTGGCTGACGTCATCGTCTCCCCTCCCCATTTGCTTCAGGGCAAGGATAGCGGCTGACGGCCGGGCCTCAAGAGGCACGAAAGGCGAAAGCGCCGCTTAGCGCTTCCGCCCGAGTTCGTTCAGACAGCCGCCGCGCTCAATCGAGCAGCGACAGCGTCTTGTTGGAGCGCACGACCAGCGTGGTGCAATCGGCATGGCGGACGATCTTGGCGGCGTTGGAGCCGAGCAGATAGGTCGCCATCGACGGGGTATGGGCGCTGACGATGATCAGATCCGCCTTCCAGTCCTTGGCCTCGTGCAGAATCTCGGCATAGACCGTGCCCACCAGATTGGCGGTGGACAGCTTCTCCTTTGCCAGCGGCACCTTGGCTGCCAGCTTGGCCATCTCTTCGTTGAAGTAGGTTTCCTGATCAGACAGCAGATCAGCCGCGATGACGCCGATCGGCGAATTGGGCAGCCGGTGGCGCACATAGACGAGGCGCACATCGGCGTTGGTCAGGTTTGCAAGTTCGATGGCCGCGGCCAGCGCGGGCTGGGCCACATCCTGCTCGGACAGGTCAACCGCCACGAGAATTTTCTTGTACATGCTCATCTCCCTTGCCGGCGCGCGAACGCCCGCCAGACACAACGAAAAATCGGTGAAACGCCTGCGGCCCAGCCATCCCTCGCGGCTGGAACGGTGTCATGCGCGCGACCCCGGCCTGAGAGGGGGATCGGCAAGAGATCGCGCGCATTCCGTCGACGATCGATGAAACTGCAGGCCACAGCACCAATCGCCGAAGATCACTTTACCGGCTTCCCGCACCTGCTCCTTGATGTACCTCAACCACGCGAGGCGGATCACAGATTCTTGTTCTCTTTTGTTCTTGTTTTGTATCAGTCGCGACGCTAGGCTCCGGCCATGATCAGCGTCGAATCCCTTCTCAGCCCAGCGGGCACCTCTGTCGGGGTGCAGATCGACCCGGCCCTGCGGCGCGGGCGCGGCGCCGTCAGCAACGCCTCGGGCCGGTTCGAGCGGTTCTCGCGGGAGGCGATGTTCGAGGATGCGACCGACATCGGCGATCTCAAGCCCTTCCGCACCGAAGTGACGATGGAAAAGGCCCGGACCATCATCACCCGCAACGAATCGCCCGATATTTCGTTCGACCGGTCGATCAACCCCTATCGCGGCTGCGAACACGGCTGTTCCTACTGCTTCGCCCGGCCGACTCACACCTACCTCGGCCTGTCCGCCGGCATCGATTTCGAATCGCGATTGTTCGTGAAGGCGGAAGCGGCGCGGCTGCTGGAGCAGGAATTGTCCGCCCCGCGCTATCAGGCAAAAACCGTCGCGCTCGGCGCCAATACCGATCCCTACCAGCCGATCGAGCGCGAGCACCGCGTCACCCGTTCGATCCTGGAGGTGCTGGCCCGGACCAGCCATCCCGTCGGCATCGTCACCAAATCGGCGCTGGTGACGCGCGATATCGACATTCTGGCGCCGATGGCGGAGAAAAATCTCGTCAAGGTCGCGCTGTCGGTGACGACACTGGACCGGACGCTGGCGCGGGCGATGGAGCCGCGCGCCGCAACGCCGGACAAGCGGCTGGAGGCTATCCGCCAGCTGAGCGAAGCGGGCATTCCCACCTCCGTGCTGGTGGCGCCGGTCATTCCGGCGATCAACGATCAGGAGATCGAGGCGGTTCTCACCGCCGCGCGGCAGGCGGGCGCGCGGGAGGCGGGCTATGTGCTGCTGCGCCTGCCGCTGGAAGTGCGCGACATCTTTGCCCAGTGGCTGGCCACCCATGCGCCGGACAAGGCGCGGCATGTGCTCTCGCTGATCCGCTCGACACGCGGCGGCAAGGATTACGATCCGCGCTTCACCACGCGGCAGACGGGGGAAGGCCCCTATGCCTGGCTGATCGGCCGGCGGTTCGAGCTGGCGGCGGAGCGGCTCGGCTTTGCCAAGCGGCGGCTGAAGCTCGATGCAACGCGATTTGTCCCGCCGGTCACCGCCGGCGGGCAGCTCAGCCTGTTCTGACCGCTCAGCGGGTCGGCTGGGTCAGGTCCATGCCGTATTTGAGCACGAGCGCGAGGCCGACAACCGCCAGCAACAGGAACGCGAGATAGCCGATCAGCTTGCCGGTCTGGCCCTTGCGCTCGGGCACCACCACGGCCTTGTCCGCCGGCGTCGCGCCCAGCGGCGCAGCGGCGGCGGGTGCTGCCGTCCGCGTCTCGCCGGGCAGGATCGCGCCGATGCGCCCGACATCCGGCACGCCTTCGGCCAGCCGGCGCATCGTCTGCTCGCCGGTCGCCACCTTGGCCAGCGCATCCTCGGCGAGGCGGCGGTAGGTATCGAGCCGGCGCTCCAGCTGTTCGCCGACGAGATAGGCCGCCTGCTCCCCGTCGGACGGCGGCCGGCCGTTGACATTCTCATAGGCAAGGCACCAGTCGCGGCGGTTCACCTCGTGCATCGCATAGGCCACCAGCCCGACAAGATCGTTGTCGCCATAGACCAGCGATTCCAGCATCGCGTTGCGCGCGTCCGATTTCTGGCCCGAGGCGGTCTTGCCGCCGTTGGTCGAGATGGTGCGCAGCGCCGCCGCCACCTTGGCCGCCGGGTCCGATTCCGGTTTTGCCGCGTCCGTCATCGGCGGCTCGCGGTCGCGGCCACGCGGGACCAGCGGGCTGTCGCCGGCGGGTTTCTTGGCGTCGTCGGACATCGGGGGCCTCATGCAGCAGAATTGACGGAAGCGCCTGTCATACCGCATGACGGGCGGGGCGAAAACAGGATGCGCCCGGTTTTGCCCAGCCATCCGCTACTCCCTCCCGGATGAACGCCAGCCGAAGGTGCCCCCGATGTCCCGCGTGAAGCCCGGCCTTGCCGATCTCAGCCTTGAACACGCACTGCGGGCCGAGGGGTTCGCCGCCATCGCAGGGGTGGACGAAGCCGGGCGCGGGCCGCTGGCCGGGCCGGTGAGCGCGGCCGCCGTCATCCTTGATCCAGCCCGCCCGATTGCCGGGCTTGCCGATTCCAAGACCATGAAGGCCGCGCGACGCGAGGCGCTGTTTGCGCTCATTCTCAAGCAGGCCACCGTCGCCTTCTGCCTCATCCCGGCTGCGCGGATCGACGAGACGGACATCCGCAAGGCGAGCCTTGAAGCGATGGCCCGGGCGCTCGCCGCCCTGCCACGGGCGCCGGATTTCGCGCTGATCGACGGGAAGGATGTGCCGCCCGGCCTTGCTTGCAAGGCCCGCGCCGTGATCGGCGGAGACGGCATTTCCGCGTCCATCGCGGCCGCGTCCATTGTCGCCAAGGTGATGCGCGACCGGCTGATGGCGCGGGCGGACGGCGCCTTCCCCGGCTTTGATTTTGCCCGCCATGCCGGCTATGGCACAGCGGCCCACCGCGCCGCGATCACCCGGCTCGGCCCCTCGCCCATCCACCGGCTGAGCTTCGCACCGTTCAGGAACGGGACAGAATAAAATTTGAACGGCTAACCTCGTTTTCATCCTGAGCCCGCATGGTTGCCCTCGTTGAAGCGTAACCGGTGCGGCGTCATGCGTATTATGCGTACCGGGATTGTCGATGCGAAGCCCCGGCCTCAGGTATTGCGTACCGGGGCTTCCGTTCGACCGGTCCCCTCTCTCCCCCTCGACACGATCCTGTCGGGCGATTGCGTTGAAGAGATGGGAAAACTCCCTTCCGCTTCGATCGACCTGATTTTTGCCGATCCGCCGTACAACCTCCAGCTTGGCGGCGGGCTGACGCGGCCCGACCAGAGTGTGGTCGATGCCTGCGACGATGCGTGGGACCAGTTCGACAGTTTTGCCGCCTATGATGCGTTTACCCGCGCATGGCTGGCCGAGGCGCGCCGGGTGATGAAGCCGGATGCGACGATCTGGGTCATCGGCTCGTATCACAACATCTTCCGTGTCGGCACGATCCTTCAGGATCTCGGCTTCTGGATTCTCAACGACATCGTCTGGCGGAAAGCCAACCCGATGCCGAATTTCCGCGGCCGGCGGTTCACCAACGCGCATGAGACGATGATCTGGGCCGGACGCGGGCCGGAAACGAAGAAATACACCTTCCACTATGAGGCGCTGAAGGCCGGCAACGAGGATTGTCAGGCCCGGTCCGACTGGTTCCTGCCGCTGTGCACCGGCGCCGAACGGCTGAAGGATGCGGACGGCAACAAGGCCCACCCGACGCAGAAGCCCGAGGCGCTGCTGCAGAAGGTGCTGCTCTCCTCCTCCAACCCCGGCGACGTGGTGCTCGATCCGTTCTTCGGCACCGGAACCACCGGCGCCGTGGCCAGACAGCTTGGCCGCCATTTCATCGGCGTCGAGCGCGAAGCGAATTATCGCAAGGTGGCCGAGGCGCGCATCAAGGCCGTCATCCCGATTGACCCCGACCTGCTCCGCGCGCCGCCGACCAAGCGGGAGGAGCCGCGCGTAGCCTTCTCCGCGCTGATCGAAAGCGGGCTGATGGCGCCCGGCACGGTGCTGAGCGATGCCAAACGCCGGCACACCGCCACCGTGCGGCCGGACGGGCAATTGCAGGGCAACGGCATTGTCGGCTCGATCCACAAGATCGGCGCACTGGTGCAGGGCCTGCCGGCCTGCAACGGCTGGACCTTCTGGCACTTCGAGACCGCCGGCAAGCTGGAGCCGATCGACACGCTCCGCGGCACCATCCGCAAGCGGATGGCCGCGGAATAGATCATGCCTCCGCGCGCACCAGCACCTTGCGCATCACATTGGGCAAGGCAGCACCCGCCTCGTCGGCGCGGGCCAGCCAGCGCATGCCCGCCGGCGCGGGCGTGCTGGCCGCTACTGTTGCGGCGTAGACCGTCACATCCAGCCGGAAATGTGTGAAAACATGGGTGATGCCGCCGCATTCGCGCCAGCGGGCGGCGAGCGGTGCCGCCGATGACACCTCCGGCAGCGGCCCGGTCGTCCAGTCGCTGCCCGGCACCTCGGTCATGCCGCCGAGCAGGCCCTTTTCGTCCCGCGTACGCACCAGCAGCGCGCCTTCCCCGTTGCGCACGACGAAGGCGAGGCCGCGCCGCACCGGCTTGTCCGCCCTCTTCGCCTTGGCCGGCAAGGATGCGGCAATACCGCGCGCCCGGGCAGCACACCCCTCCGCCAGCGGGCAGAGCAGACAGGACGGCGCGCGCGGGGTGCAGACCGTCGCGCCCAGATCCATCATCGCCTGCGCATAGTCGCCGGGGCGGTCCTCCGGCGTCAGTGCGTCGGCTGCAGCGCGGATCAGCGGGCGCGCCGCCGGCAGCGGCGTCTCGATGGCCCGGTAGCGGGCGATGACGCGCTCGACATTGCCATCCACCACCACCGCGCGGCGGCCATAAGCGATCGCCGCAATCGCCGCCGCGGTGTAAGCGCCGATGCCCGGCAGTTTGAGCAGCGCCGCTTCCTCGGCGGGAAAGGTGCCGCCGTGCACGGTCACCACCGCACGGGCGCAGGCGTGCAGATTGCGCGCCCGCGAGTAATAACCAAGCCCCGCCCAGGCGGCGAGCACCGCCTCCTGCGGGCTGGCCCCCAGCGTCTCCACCGTGGGCCAGAGCGCGAGAAACCGGGCAAAATACGGTTTGACCGCCGCAACCGTCGTCTGTTGCAGCATGATTTCCGACAGCCAGACCGCATAAGGGTCCGCCGTTGCGCCCGGCGGGGCGCGCCAGGGCAGATCGCGCCGGTGACCATCGTACCAGGCGAGCAGCGCCGCCGCCTCGGGCGTCACCCGCGGCAAAATCGCTGTTGCGTCGGTTCCTGCTCCGTCTAGCATAGGAGAAGGCATGGCGCGCCCCGCCGGTTTTGGCGAGGGGCGATGCGGAGTTTCCAACAGGCATGACGGACAGCACACCCAAGGGCGCACCACCGCCGCGCAAGACGCGCGGGATGACCGCGCTCGGCACGCTGGTGCCGCCGGCTGTCGGGCCGGTGTTTTCCAAACGCGGCTTTGCGGGGGCGGATGTCGCCGTCCACTGGCCGGAGATCGTCGGGGTGGGCGTGGCGCGGTTCAGCCGTCCGCTCAATCTCGTCTGGCCGCGCGGCGGGGCCGAGCAGGGGCTGGGCGCGACGCTCATCGTCGCCTGCGCGCCGGCTTTCGCGCTCGATCTGCAACAGATGGCGCCGGTGATCATGGAGCGGCTCAACCGCCGGCTCGGCTGGCGTTGCGTCAGCCGCCTCACCCTCAAGCAGATGCCGGTGCGCCCGCCGCAGCCGCCGGTCACGCGCCCTTCACCCGATGGTGATGACCGGGCGGCAGCGGGCCGCATTGTCGCCGGAATTGCCGCCGATGAGCTGCGCGAAGCCCTGACGCGGCTCGGCGCCGGTGCGATTGCCCGCGCAAGGCGCAGCCGAAACCGGGCATAACCGTTCGCTCCGGTTGCCAATTCGGCGGCCGGGGCCTATCTCCAAGCCGGATGCGGCTTTCCCCGCCCATCCCGATGACCGGACCCGACATGACAGACGCATTCCTCTCCCCCCTGATCACCCGCCGCGCCGGCCTCGTGCTGGGGCTGGCCGCGCCGTTCGCGCTCGCCGGCTGCAATGATTCCGGCTCCTCCAAGGCGCCCGCGCCGCAGCCGCAGGCCGCCGCTGCGCCGGGCACCGAGCCCACGGTTTCGGTGACCGAGCTGATGAAGGAAGCCGGGCTGAAGGATCAGGTGCTCGGCAAGGCCGATGCGCCGGTCACCATCGTCGAATACGCCTCGATGACCTGCTCGCACTGCGCCGATTTTCACAACAACTCGATGGGGCATCTGAAGGAAAAGTACATCGACACCGGCAAGGTGCGGTACATCTTCCGCGAATTCCCGCTCGATCCCATCGCCTATGCCGCCGCGCTGCTGGCGCGCTGCGCCGGCGAAGGCAAGTTCTACCCGATGATCGATCTTCTGTTCAAACAGCAGCGCGCCTGGGCGTTCACCGACAAGCCGGATGCGGCGCTGCTCGCTATCGTGCGGCAGGCCGGCTTCACCGAGGACAGCTTCAACGCCTGCCTTCAGGATCAGGCGACCTATGGCGCCCTGCAGGGCCAGCGCCAGCGCGCCTCGCAGGAGTTCAAGGTGGATTCGACCCCCTCGTTCTTCATCAACGGGCGGATCGAGCGCGGGGCGATGAGCCCGCAGCAGATCGACAAGGTGCTGGCGCCGCATCTCGACGCGGCGGCCAAGAAGTAAGCGACGGGCAAGGGGGCGGATATGATCAGGTTCGGCGTCATCGCGACAGCTTTCCTCACCGCGCTGGTGCTGGCGGCGTCTGCCACCGCGCAGGGCCAGCCGGCCCCGACCGTGCAATCGGAGGCCAAGGAGGGCGCCACCGTCCCGCTGGACGAACTGCTCAAGCCCGGGCCGATCCGCGAGAATGTGATGGGCGCGGCGGACGCGCCGGTCACCATCGTCGAATATGCCTCGATGACCTGCCCGCATTGCGCGACGTTTCACCTGAAAACCCTGCCGGCGGTGAAGAAGGAATTCATCGACACCGGCAAGGTCAAGCTGGTGTTCCGCGATTTTCCGTTTGATGGCGTTGCCATGGCGGCCACGATGCTCTCGCGCTGCGCCGCATCGGAGAAGTTCTTTTCGATCACCGACATGCTGTTCCAGCGGCAGGAAAAATGGGCCTTCGGCCAGAATCCGGAAGCGGAACTGACCGCGATCGGCAAGGAGCTGGGGTTCGACGCCAAGGGCTTTGACGCCTGCCTGCAGGACCAGACGGTCTTTGAAGGCATTCTCGCGGTGCGGAAGAAGGCGTTCGAGGTGTTCAAGGTGGATTCCACCCCCACCCTGTTCATCAACGGCGAGCATTACCGCGGTGTCCTGTCGCCGGTTGAGATCGCCATCCACATCAACCGCCATCTCGACAAGAAATAAGCCGGCCGGCGGCGCGCCGGCAGATCACGCACACCCCGGGACGACCCAGCCTTGAAGTTCGTTGCCCTTCGCATCCTCGGGTTCAAGACCTTTGTCGATCCGGCCGAACTGAAGATCGAGCCGGGGCTGACCGGTGTTGTCGGTCCCAACGGCTGCGGCAAATCGAACCTCGTCGAGGCGCTGCGCTGGGTGATGGGCGAGACCTCGCACAAGTCGATGCGCGGCTCGGGCATGGACGATGTGATCTTCTCCGGCTCCGGCCAGCGCCCGGCGCGCAACCATGCCGAGGTGGTGCTGAAGATCGACAATGGTGCGCATGATGCGCCGGCCGCCTTCAATGCCGCCGACAGCCTCGATATTTCCCGCCGGATCGAGCGGGAGCAGGGCTCGGTCTACCGGATCAACGGGCGCGAGGTGCGGGCGCGCGACGTGCAGCTGCTGTTCGCCGATGCGGCAAGCGGCGCGCGCTCGCCCTCGATGGTGCGGCAGGGGCAGATTGCCGAGATCATCGCGGCAAAGCCGCAGGCCCGCCGCCGCATTCTCGAAGATGCCGCCGGCATCGCCGGGCTGCATGCCCGCCGGCACGATGCGGAACTCAAACTGAAGGGCGCGGAGGACAATCTCGTCCGCGTCACCGACGTGCTCGATCATATCAGCGGGCAGATCGACGCCCTGAAGCGCCAGAGCCGGCAGGCCGAGCGTTATCGCGCCGTGGCGCAGGATATCCGGCAGGCCGAGGCGATCGGGTTGCAGATCGCCTGGGGTGCCGCTCAGGCCGCCGCTGCCGCCAGCGCCCGGCAGCTTGACCTCGACACCCGCGCCGTAGCCGAGGCGATGACCCTGCAAGGCCAGAGCGAGCGCGACCGCGCCGTGGCGCAGACCGCGATCGAGCCGCTGCGCAGCGGCGAGGCGAAAGCCAGCGAAGCGCTGCAACGCCTCATCATCGCGCGCGAGGCGCTGGAGGGCGAGGAAAAGCGCGCCCGCGGCCGGATGGAGGAACTCGACCGGCACCTTGCCGACCTCGATCGCGATGCGGCACGCGCCGCCGGCTTCAGCGCGGATGCCGCCGCCACCCTCGCCCGGCTGGCGGGGGAAGCACAGGATCTTGCCGGAAGCGCAACGCGCGCCGATGAGGAAGCCGCCGCGCGCCGGCGGCAGGAGGACGCCGATGCCGCTGTCGCCGATGCCGAGGCGGCGCTGGATGCGCTGACCGTGCAGCTGGCGGAAGCCGGCGCCACCCGCACGGCAGCGGAAAAGGCGATGGCCGAGGCCGGGGCGCGGCTCAAGCGCATCGACGGGCTGGTGGCCGAGGCGGAGCGCCAGCAGGCCGATCTTGCCACCCGGCAAGCTGCCCTGCCCGATCTTGAGCGGCTGAAAGGCGGCATCGCCACGGCCGCAGCCGCGCTGGAGCAGGCCGACCGGCAGGCGCAGGAGGCCGAGGCCCGCCATGCCTCCGCGCGCGAGGTGGAAAACACCCTGCGTCCCGCCGTGCAGGAGGCGGATCGTGCCCACCAGCGGCTCGACGCCGAGGCGCGCACGATCGCCAAACTGTTTGCGCCCGGCCCCGGCCCGCGCTGGCCGAAGATGCTGGATGCCATCACGGTCGAAAAGG
>ERZ1645187.1646-NODE-1646-length-20374-cov-37.281756_pt1 | contig 20374 bp, 15 predicted proteins | sample MGYA00575352_ERZ1645187 | MGnify/ENA primary metagenome ERZ1645187 (study PRJEB40837, sample SAMN11349314) | freshwater sediment metagenome | isolation source: river sediment | host: Sediment | place: India: Wazaribad , New Delhi | collected 2017-02-21 ... | reverse complement strand
TTCGACGGGCTGGTGGTCAGCGACTCCCTGGCCATGGCCGCCATCACCCAGCGCGTCGACTCCGCAGGAGCCGCGGTGAGGACGCTGCGCGCCGGGGTCGACGTGGTGCTGATGCCCGCAGACCCGCGGGCGGCCCGCCGCGGCATCGTGGCCGCCGTACGGTCGGGGCGGCTGACCCGACGCCGGCTGGAGCAGGCCGCGGGGCGCCAGGTCGCGCTGCTGCTGCACCACGCCGAGGCCCAGGGGGCGAGGCCGGGCAGCGGCCGCAGGGCGTCGTACGAGTGGTCGCGGGCGGCCGTCACCTCCGTGACCGGCCCCTGCCGCGGCCGGCTCGTGCCGCGCACGGTGCAGCCGGTGGGTGACCGGGTCGCGGTGGCGTACTTCCGCAAGGCCGCGGCCGAGGCCGGGCTGCGGGTCGGGGCACGGGGCGCCCGGGTCGCGCTGCTGGCCCCCGACACCCGGCGGGTGCCGGCCCGGGTCGCCGTCGCGGTGGACGCGCCCTGGGTGCTGGGCTGGGTCCGGGCTCCGGTCGAGCTCGCCACCTACGGCAGTACGCCGGGTGCGATGCGCGCCCTGGTCGACGTCCTGCTGGGTCGGGAGCGGGCACCGGGCCGGCTGCCCGCTCCGGTCGCCGGCGCGCGGCGGCGCGGCTGCTGACCGGCCCGCCGCCGACGGACGGTCAGAAGGGCTTCACCAGCAGCGCCCGGCCGACGCCGTCGACCCGGGTCAACACCACCGTCGCCTCCTGGTCGCCGGTCAGCGCCAGCCGCTTGCGCAGCTGCTCGGGCACCACGTTCACCCCGCGCTTCTTGATCGTGATCGGTCCGACGCCGCGGGCCACGAGCGCCGCACGCAGCTGCTTCTCCCGGAACGGCAGCTCCTCCAGCACCACGTAGGACCTGGTGAAGGGGCTGCGGAAGGACTGGTCCGAGGTCACGTAGGCGATGAGGGGATCCAGCAGGCCGCCGTCCACCCCGGCCGCCACGGCGGTCACCAGGCCGGCGCGGATCACGGCGCCGTCGGGCTCGTAGAGGTACTTGCCCAGCTCGCGCACCGGCCGCTCGCGACCCTCGTACGGGTCGTCCTCGGTGCTGAGCGAGGCCAGGCCGCCGCCGGTGATGACGGTGGCGCGCCGGGTGTCGGTGGCCAGGTCCGGGGACCACAGCACCGCCTCCTTGACCTCGCCCTCCTCGCTGACCCACTCGGCCTCCACCCCGGGCGGCACCAGGTCGTGCGAGATGCCCGGGGCGACCTTGACCGCCGCGGTGCCGGTGAGCACCTGGCGGACGAACGACCAGGGCGGAGTCCAGCCCTCCTCGTCGAAGACCCTGCCCCGGGCGCCGCGCCGGGCCGGGTCGAGGAAGGCCGCGCCGAAGCCGGCCAGGTCGAGCTCGGTCGCGTCGGCGGCCAGCACCGCCCCGGCCAGGCCGAGGGCATGCAGGTTCGCCTCCGCGATCGCCGCCCGCAAGGGGTCCCGCTCGACGCCGGCCGCGGTCAGGCCGGCTCGGGAGAAGGCCAACAGGTCGCCCCCGATGCCGCAGCCCAGGTCCACCACCGAGCTGGGCTGCGCCGCGGCCAGCCGGGCCGCCCGGTGGTCGGCGACCCGGCGCCGGGTGGCCTGCTCCAGGGCGTCGTGGGTGAAGTACATGCGCACCGCGTCCTGGCCGAACTTGCCGTAGGCCCGCACCCGCAGCTCCACCTGGCTCAGCGCGGCCGAGGCGCGATCGGGGTCCTGCTCGGTACGCCGCAGCGCGGCCGCGGCGCGCAACGGGTCGCCCTCGGCGTCGGCGTACGCGTGAGTGGCCTGCACCAGCAGACTCTGGCCCTGCTCGGTGAGCAGCCAACGGAAGGTGTCGAGGTCCACGCGCCCCATCCTGTCAGCGCGGCCCCCGGCCCGGCGGCGATCGGGCCCGGCTGGCACTCGATCGGGGGGAGTGCTAACGTCTGGGACTGGCACTCTCCCGGTGAGTGTGCCAACGCCGTGATCGGCCTGCGACCCCCGCGACGGCGCGGGTCAGGAGCGGCAATCGGGATCAGCCCGGACTACCCAAAGAACTCAGACAGTGGAGAAAGTGGAGGTCGACTCACGTGTCGGTCAACATCAAGCCCCTCGAGGACCGGATCGTCGTCAAGCCGCTCGACGCCGAGCAGACCACGGCCTCCGGCCTGGTCATTCCGGACACCGCCAAGGAGAAGCCCCAGGAGGGCGAGGTCGTGGCCGTTGGCCCCGGCCGCTTCAACGAGGACGGTGACGAGCGCATCCCCATGGACATCTCCGTGGGCGACAAGGTGATCTACAGCAAGTACGGCGGCACCGAGGTCAAGTACTCCGGCAGTGAGTACCTGATCCTCTCGGCGCGCGACGTGCTGGCCATCGTTTCCTGATCTCTCGCCCGGGCGTCCCGCGGACGCCGCCAACTCTGGCGGCCGCCGTGCGGCGCCCGGGCGTTCTGGTTTTTCATTCGCATAAGGAGCCACATGCCCAAGATCCTTGAGTTCGACGAGAACGCTCGCCGGGCCCTCGAGCGCGGTGTCGACAAGCTCGCCAACACCGTCAAGGTCACCCTCGGCCCCAAGGGCCGCTACGTCGTCCTGGACAAGAAGTGGGGCGCGCCGACCATCACCAACGACGGTGTCACCGTCGCGCGTGAGATCGAGCTGGACGACCCCTTCGAGAACCTCGGTGCCCAGCTCACCAAGGAGGTCGCGACCAAGACCAACGACGTCGCCGGCGACGGCACCACGACCGCCACCGTGCTGGCCCAGGCCATGGTGCACGAGGGGCTGCGCGCGGTGGCCGCCGGCGCCAACCCGATGAGCCTCAAGCGCGGCATGGACGCCGCGGCCGAGGCCGTGAGCGACGCGCTGCGCGAGGCGGCCCGCGAGGTCGAGTCCCGCGAGGACATGGCCTCGGTGGCCACCATCTCCAGCCGCGACTCGCACATCGGCGACCTGCTCGCCGAGGCCTTCGACAAGGTCGGCAAGGACGGCGTGATCACCGTCGAGGAGTCCAACACCATGGGCACCGAGCTGGAGTTCACCGAGGGGATGCAGTTCGACAAGGGCTACATCTCGGCGTACTTCGTCACCGACCCGGAGCGCATGGAGGCCGTCCTGGACGACCCCTACCTCCTGCTGCACCAGGGCAAGATCTCCGCGGTGGCCGACCTGCTGCCGCTGCTGGAGAAGGTCATGCAGTCCGGCAAGCCGCTGTTCATCCTCGCCGAGGACGTCGACGGCGAGGCGCTCTCGACCCTGGTCGTGAACAAGATCCGCGGCACCTTCCACGCCGTGGCCGTCAAGAGCCCCGCGTTCGGCGACCGCCGCAAGGCGATGATGCAGGACATCGCGACCCTGACCGGTGGTCAGGTCATCGCCCCCGAGGTCGGGCTCAAGCTCGACCAGGTGGGCCTGGAGGTGCTGGGTCAGGCCCGGCGCGTGGTCATCACCAAGGACAACACCACGATCATCGAGGGCGCCGGTGACGCCGCCGAGGTCGAGGGTCGGGTCAACCAGATCAAGGCCGAGATCGAGTCCACCGACTCGGACTGGGACCGCGAGAAGCTGCAGGAGCGGCTGGCCAAGCTGGCCGGCGGCGTGTGCGTCATCAAGGTCGGCGCGGCCACCGAGGTCGAGCTGAAGGAGAAGAAGCACCGCATCGAGGACGCCGTCTCCGCGACCCGGGCCGCGATCGAGGAGGGCATCGTGCCCGGCGGCGGCTCCGCGCTGGTGCATGCGGCTGCGGTGCTCGACGACGACCTGGGCTTGGTGGACGACGAGGCGATGGGCGTGCGCGTCGTGCGCCGCTCGGTCGACGAGCCGCTGCGCTGGATCGCCGAGAACGGCGGGGTCAACGGCTACGTCGTGACCACCAAGGTGCGAGAGCTCGGGGTCGGCAACGGCTACAACGCCGCCACCGAGGAGTACGGCGACCTGGTCGCCCAGGGCGTCCTGGACCCGGTCAAGGTGACCCGCTCCGCGCTGGTCAACGCCACCTCCATCGCGGCGATGCTGCTGACCACCGAGACCCTGGTGGTGGAGAAGCCCGAGGACGAGGACGAGGCCCCCGCGGCCGGCCACGGCCACGGGCACGGCCACTGATCCACCGCCGGTAGCTCAACCGCACAAGGCCGCCGTCTCCCGACAGGGAGGCGGCGGCCTTTGCCGTCCGCAACGCAGTAGGTTGCCCGGGTGCAGCAGCGCCAGGTCGCGGTCGTCGACATTGATGGGGTGCTCGCGGACGTCCGGCATCGGCTGCACCACATCACCGGCGGGCTCACCGGCCGGCCCAAGAACTGGGGCGCGTTCTTCGCTGCCGCTCCGCAGGACCCACCCCTGCCCGAGGGCCTGGAGGTCGTACGCCGGCTGGCCGAGGTCTGCCAGATCGTCTACCTCTCCGGCCGGCCCGAGCAGTGCCGCGCCGACACGCTCGCCTGGTTCGAGGCCCACGACCTGCCCGCCGGGGAGCTGAGGCTCCGCGACTCCAGGGATCATCGACCGGCGGCGGTGATGAAGGTCGAGGCGCTGCGCGAGATCGCGGCGGTTGCCGCGGTGATCGTGCACGTCGACGACGACCCTCAGGTGCTGGCCGCGTCCCGGGCCGCGGGGTTCGACGTACTCCCGGCGACCTGGATGAGCCAGGAGCCGGATGAGGCGACCGCGCTGCAGCAGGCCCAGGAGGGGGAGGGCCGCACCTGAGTCCGCCTAGACTGGCCCGGTGCAGATCCCGGAGAAGTTCGCGACCCTCGGCCTGACCTACGACGACGTGCTCCTGTTGCCGGGCGAGTCGGATCTGGCGCCGGATGACATCGACACCACCACGCAGCTGACCCGGGAGATCACGCTGAGGGTGCCGCTGGTCAGCGCCGCGATGGACACCGTCACCGAGTCCCGGATGGCGATCGCCATGGCCCGCCAGGGCGGGGTCGGCGTGCTGCACCGCAACCTCTCGATCGCCGACCAGGCCTACCAGGTGGACCTCGTCAAGCGCACCCAGACCGGGATCATCTCCAACCCGGTCACCATCGGGCCCGACGCGACCCTGGAGGACCTGGACCGCACCTGCGGCGAGTACCGCGTCTCCGGGCTGCCGGTGGTCGACGCCGACGACCGCCTGCTCGGCATCATCACCAACCGCGACCTGCGCTTCACCCCGGTCGCGGAGTGGGCCACCACCAAGGTCGACGAGGTGATGACCCCGATGCCGCTGGTCACCGGGGCCGTGGGCATCTCGCGGGACGAGGCCACCGCGCTGCTGCGCCAGCACAAGCGGGAGCGGCTGCCGCTGGTCGACGAGCAGGGGCGCCTGGGCGGCCTGATCACGGTCAAGGACTTCGTGAAGTCCGAGCAGTTCCCCCAGGCCTCCAAGGACGCCGACGGCCGGCTGCTGGTGGGCGCGGCGATCGGCTACTTCGGCGACGCCTGGACCCGGGCCACGACCCTGGTCGAGGCCGGGGTGGACGTGCTGGTCGCCGACACGGCCCACGGCCACGTGCACCTGCTGCTCGACATGGTCCGCCGGCTCAAGACCGACCCGGCCACCCGGCACGTGCAGGTCATCGGCGGCAACGTCGCCACCCGGGCCGGCGCGCAGGCGTTCGTCGACGCGGGCGCCGACGCGGTCAAGGTCGGGGTCGGGCCGGGCTCGATCTGCACCACCCGCGTGGTCACCGGGGTCGGCGTACCCCAGGTGACGGCGATCTACGAGGCTTCCCTGGCCTGCGGCCCGGCCGGCGTACCCCTGATCGCCGACGGCGGGATGAAGCACTCGGGCGAGATCGCCAAGGCCCTGGTCGCCGGCGCCGACGCGGTGATGCTCGGCTCGCTGCTGGCCGGCTGCGAGGAGTCGCCGGGCGAGCTGGTCTTCGTCAACGGCAAGCAGTTCAAGTCCTACCGCGGCATGGGCTCGCTCGGCGCCATGTCAAGCCGGGGCAAGAAGTCCTACTCCAAGGACCGCTACTTCCAGGCCGAGGTCACCAGCGACGACAAGATCGTGCCCGAGGGCATCGAGGGCCAGGTCGCCTACCGCGGCCCGCTCGGCGCGGTGGCCCACCAGCTGATCGGCGGGCTGAACCAGTCGATGTTCTACGTCGGCGCCCGCACGGTGCCCGAGCTGAAGGAGAAGGGCCGGTTCGTGCGCATCACCTCGGCCTCGCTGAAGGAGAGCCACCCGCACGGCGTACAGATGACCGTCGAAGCGCCCAACTACACCGGGATCTGAGAGGCTGCGCCCCGTGACCGAGATCGAGATCGGCAAGAACAAGCGCGCCCGCCGGGCCTACGCCTTCGACGACGTGGCGATCGTGCCGTCCCGGCGCACCCGCGACCCCGAGGAGATCAGCGTCGCCTGGCAGATCGACGCCTACCGCTTCGAGCTGCCGGTGCTGGCCGCGCCGATGGACTCGGTCATGTCCCCGGACACCGCGATCGCGCTGGGCCGCCTCGGCGGCCTGGGGGTGCTCAACCTCGAGGGCATCTGGACCCGGTACGACGACCCGACGCCGCTGCTGGAAGAGGTCGCCTCCCTGCGCGGCTCCGAGGCCACCCGGCGGCTGCAGGAGATCTACACCGAGCCGATCAAGCCCGAGCTGATCACCGCGCGGCTCCAGCAGGTGCGCAGCGCCGGGGTGACCGTGGCCGGCTCGCTGTCGCCGCAGCGCACCAAGGAGTTCGCCAAGGCCGTGGTCGACGCCGGGGTGGACATGTTCGTGATCCGCGGCACCACGGTCTCGGCCGAGCACGTCTCCAGCCAGGCCGAGCCGCTGAACCTCAAGGAGTTCATCTACGAGCTCGACGTCCCGGTCATCGTCGGCGGCTGCGCCACCTACCAGGCCGCGCTGCACCTGATGCGCACCGGCGCCGCCGGCGTGCTCGTCGGCTTCGGCGGGGGAGCGGCGCACACCACCCGCACGGTGCTGGGCGTCGCGGTCCCGATGGCCACCGCGGTGGCCGACGTGGCCGCCGCCCGCCGCGACTACCTGGACGAGTCGGGGGGCCGCTACGTGCACGTGATCGCCGACGGCTCGATCGGCCGCTCCGGCGACATCGCCAAGGCGATCGCCTGCGGCTGCGACGCGGTGATGGTCGGCTCCCCGCTGGCCCGGGCCACCGAGGCCCCCGGCCGCGGGTTCCACTGGGGCACCGAGGCGCACCATGCGGCGCTGCCGCGCGGCGAGCGGGTCGAGTTCGAGCCCGTCGGCTCGCTGGCCGAGATCCTGTTCGGCCCCTCCCGGGTGGCCGACGGGACGATGAACCTGATCGGTGCGCTGAAGCGCTCGATGGCCACCACCGGCTACACCGAGCTCAAGGAGTTCCAGCGCGTCGAGGTCGTGGTTGGCTGACGTGCGGGTGGCCGCCGGTCAGGCGCAGGCATGCGCCGGTGACCTGGGGGGCAACGCCGCCACCGCCGCCCGGCTCACCCGCCAGGCGGGCCAGTGCGGGGCGGACGTCCTGGTGCTGCCCGAGGCGTTCCTGACCGGCTACGACCTGGACGTCTTCGCCGGGCCGCTGCCCACGCCTGAGGCCCACGCGGGCCCGGCGCTCGACCCGCTGCGCGCCGCCGCCGCCGAGACCGGAGTGGCCGTGCTGGTCGGCACCGCGGTCGATCGCGGCGACCGCCGTACGCTCTCCACGGCGCTCGTCTCCGCCGCCGGCGAGGTGACGCTGCCCTACGACAAGCAGCACCTGGACGCCGCGGAGCGCGCGCTCTTCACCCCCGGCGAGAACGGCACCTCGCTGCGGGTGCGCGGCGCGGAGCTGGCGCTCTCGATCTGCTACGACGGGTGCTTCCCCGAGCACGCGGCCGCCGCCGCCCGCGACGGCGCCCTGGCGTACCTCAACAGCGCCGCCTACTTCCCCGGCGGCGAGCACCGACGCGACCTCTACTACCCGGCGCGCGCCCTGGACAACGGCTTCTACGTAGTCTTCGCGGGCCTGGTCGGGGAGTGCGGCCGGAGCAGGTTCATCGGCGGGACGGCGATCTACGACCCCGAGGGTCGGCCCCTGGCCCGGCTCGGCGAGGAGCCGGAGGGCCTGGTCGTCGCCGACCTGGACGCCGACCTGGTCGCCGCCACCCGGGCCCGGCACTCGATGCACCACGACCACCGGCCGAGCCTCGGCGGCCGCCTCATCGTCTGAGGGTGTGCGGGCTCACGCCCGCAGCCGGGCGGTGGACGGCCGGGACCCGGCAGAATCAGCACTATGACCACCCCCATCGCGCTCAACCCGAACTCCCGTGCCGCCGCCATCGCGGCGATGTCCACCCAGCAGCTGGACGTGCTGGTGGTCGGCGCCGGCATCGTCGGCGCCGGTGCGGCCCTGGACGCGGTCACCCGCGGGCTCTCCACCGGCCTGATCGAGCAGCGTGACCTGGGCAGCGGCACCTCCAGCCGCAGCTCCAAGCTGGTGCACGGGGGGCTGCGCTACCTGGAGATGTTCGACTTCGCCCTGGTCAAGGAGGCGCTGGAGGAGCGCGGCCTGCTGCTGACCCGGCTCGCGCCGCACCTGGTCCGGCCGGTCGCCTTCCTCTACCCGCTGGCCAAGGCCTGGGAGCGGCCCTACGTCGGCGCCGGCCTGGTGATGTACGACGGCATGGCGATGGCCGGCAAGTACGACATGGGCGTGCCCAAGCACAAGCACATGTTCCGCAAGGAGCTGGCCCGGATCGCCCCGGACATCAAGTTCGACACCCTGCACGGCGCGATCCGCTACTACGACTGCCAGGTCGACGACGCCCGCCTGGTGATGACGCTGGCCCGCACCGCGGCCAACAACGGCGCCCACGTCGCCACCCGGACCAAAGTCACCGGCTTCCTCCGGGAGGACGGACGGGTCGTCGGGGTGACCGCCCGCGACCTGGAGAACGGGGTCGACTTCGAGGTGCGCGCCAAGACCGTGATCAACGCCGCCGGGGTCTGGACCGACCAGATCCAGGCGATGATGGGCGGCGAGGGCGCCCTGGAGGTCGACGCCAGCAAGGGCATCCACCTCGTGGTGCCGCGCGACCGGATCCGCTCCGAGTGCGGGTTCATCACCAAGACCGAGAAGTCGGTGCTGTTCGTCATCCCTTGGGGCCGGCACTGGATCATCGGCACCACCGACACCCCCTGGGACCTGGACCTGGCCCACCCGGCGGCCAGCAAGGCCGACATCGACTACCTGCTCGGCCACGTCAACCAGCTCCTGCGTGATCCCCTGGACCACGAGGACGTCGAGGGCGTGTTCGCCGGGCTGCGGCCGCTGCTCAAGCCGATGCGCAAGGCGGGCGCGGAGGCCGAGACCACCAAGCTCTCCCGCGAGCACACCACGATCAGCCCCGTGCCCGGCCTGGTGCTGATCGCCGGCGGCAAGCTCACGACGTACCGGATCATGAGCCGCGACGCGGTCGACCTGGCGGTGCGCGAGTTCGAGAGCGTGCGGCCCAGCATCACCGAGCGGGTGCCGCTGGTGGGGGCCTACGGCTTCGAGACCCGCACCAACCAGCGCGTCGCGCTCGGGCGTCAGTCGGGCCTCGAGGTGGGCCGGATCGACCACCTGCTGGGTCGGTACGGCGGGCTGGTGGACGAGGTGCTGGCCCTCATGGAGGACCGGCCCGAGCTGGCCGAGCCGCTGGTGCACGCGCCGGACTACCTGGCCGCCGAGGTGGTCTACTCGGTCACCCACGAGGGCGCCCGGCACCTGGACGACGTACTGACCCGGCGGACCCGGATCTCGATCGAGACCTTCGACCGGGGCACCCTGGTGGCCCGCGAGGTGGCCGACCTGATGGGCGCCGAGCTGGGCTGGGACGCCGCGGCCGTGGACAACGAGGTGGACCACTACCTGCGCCGGGTGGAGGCCGAGCGGCAGAGCCAGCTCATGGCCACCGACCAGGAGGCGGACGAGGCCCGGGTGAAGGCGCCGGAAATCGTCTGAACCGGCTGGTTTCGAATCAGGTTCTACCGAAGGGTAGTGCGGGAGACCTCGGTCACATACTCTCGGTACATGAGCGCTCAGACCCCCTCCGCAGGCGGCCCGCTGGTCGACGGACCCCGTGACCCCGAGCACGACCCGCGCGCCAGTTACGCCCTCGAGCCCGAGTACGTCGCCGGCCTGACCCAGCGGCTGGTGGCCACCAGCGGCCGCACCGCCCCCCTGAACTCCCCGATCGACGGGGCGCCGCTGGCGTTCGTGCCGCAGAGCACCCCCGATGACGTGGCGGAGGCGTTCCGCCGCGCCCAGCGGGCTCAGCGCGCCTGGGTGCAGGTGCCGATCGAGGAGCGTTCGGCGATCCTGCTGCGCCTGCACGACATCGTGCTGGACCGGCAGGACGAGATCATGGACCTGGTGATCCGGGAGTCCGGCAAGGCCCGCAAGGACGCCTACCTGGAGGTCGTGCACGTCGCGCTGACCGCCCGCTACTACGGCCGCACCACGCCCCAGCACCTGGCGACCCGGCGGGTGCCGGGCGTCTTCCCGGGCCTGACCCGGGTCGAGGTGAACCGGGTACCCAAGGGCGTGGTGGGGGTCATCTCCCCGTGGAACTACCCGTTCACCATGGCGCTGTGCGACGGCCTGCCGGCGCTGGTGGCCGGCAACGCCGTGGTCTCCAAGCCCGACGCCCAGACCGTGCTGACCGCGCTGCTGGCGGCCGAGCTGCTGGAGCAGGCCGGCTTCCCAAAGGACCTGTGGCAGGTCGTCACCGGCGGCGGCCCCGAGATCGGCGGCCCGGTGATCGAGCGGGCCGACTACATCTGCTTCACCGGCTCCACCGCCACCGGTCGCCGGATCGCGGCCCAGTGCGCGGACCGGCTGATCGGCTGCTCGCTGGAGCTCGGCGGCAAGAACCCGATGCTGGTGCTGCGGGACGCCCAGGTGGAGCGGGCCGCCGACGGCGCGGTGCGCGGCACCTTCTCCAACGCCGGCCAGCTGTGCGTGTCGATGGAGCGGCTCTACGTCGCCGACCAGGTCTACGACCGGTTCGTGGAGCGGTTCGTGGCCCGCACCCAGGCGCTCACGCTGGGCTCCGCCCTGGCGTGGGAGGTGGACATGGGCACCCTGATCAACGCCCGCCAGCTCGCCGCGGTCCAGGCCCACGTCGACGACGCGGTGGCCAAGGGCGCCAAGGTGCTCACGGGCGGCAAAGCGCGCCCCGACCTGGGTCCGTTCTACTTCGAGCCGACGATCCTGGAGGGCGTCACCCCGGACATGGAGTGCTTCGGCCACGAGACCTTCGGGCCGGTCGTGTCGCTGTACCGGTTCCACGACGAGGCCGACGCCATCTCGCGCGCCAACGAGGGCAACTACGGCCTCAACGCCTCGATCTACAGCCGTGACGGCGGGCACGCGCGCAATCTCGCCCAGCAGATTCGCTGCGGCACCGTCAACATCAACGAGCCGTACGGCGCGGCGTTCGCCTCGATGGCCGCCCCGATGGGCGGCATGCGGGACTCGGGCCTGGGTCGCCGGCAGGGCCCCGAGGGCATCCTGCGCTACACCGAGACCCAGTCGGTGGGCACTCAGCGCGGCCTCTCCCTCGGCCCGGCGTACGGGCTCTCGGAGGAGACGCACGCCAAGGTCATGACCGTGGCCCTGCGGGTGCTCAACAAGCTGGGTCGTGCCTGATGGGCACCTCGACGCACTATGACGTCCTGATCGTCGGCTCCGGCTTCGGCGGCTCGGTGAGCGCGCTGCGCCTGACCGAGAAGGGCTACAAGGTCGGCGTACTGGAGGCGGGGGCGCGGTTCGAGGACAACGCGTTCCCCGACACCTCCTTCGACACGAAGAACTACCTGTTCCTGCCCGATGTCGGCTGCTACGGAATCCAGCGGATCGCGATCCTCAAGGACTGCATCATCCTGGCCGGCGCCGGGGTCGGCGGCGGCTCGCTGGTCTACGCCAACACCCTGTACGAGCCCTTGGACGCCTTCTACCGCGACCCCTCGTGGTCGCACATCACGGACTGGAAGGCCGAGCTCGCGCCGTTCTACGACCAGGCCAAGCGGATGCTCGGCGTCGTCGAGAACCCGACGCATACGCCCTCGGACGAGGTCATGCGTCAGGTCGCCGAGGAGATGGGTGTGGGCGACACGTTCCACCCGACCCCCGTCGGGGTCTTCTTCGGCGGTCCGAACGCCGAGGGCGGTGACCTCTACGAGGACCCGTACTTCGGCGGGGCCGGGCCGCCGCGCAACGCCTGCAAGGAGTGCGGGGAGTGCATGACCGGGTGCCGGCACAACGCCAAGAACACCCTGGTCAAGAACTACCTGTACCTGGCCGAGGAGCTCGGCGCGGAGGTGCACCCGCTCACCACGGTGACCCACGTGCGGCCCCGCGCCGAGGGCGGCTACACCGTCGAGGCGCGCTGGACCAAGGCCAAGCTCTCGCGGCGCAAGGCGGTCAAGACCTTCACCGCGGACCAGGTGATCTTCTCCGCGGCCGCGCTGGGCACCCAGAAGCTGCTCCACAAGCTCAAGGGCGAGGGCGACCTGCCCAACATCTCCGACCGTCTGGGGGTGCTGGCGCGCACCAACTCCGAGGCGATCCTGGGCGCGCTGGCGCCGGACATCAGCACCGACTACAGCCAGGGCGTGGCGATCACGTCCTCGTTCCACCCCGACGAGCACACCCACATCGAGCCGGTGCGCTACGGCAAGGGCAGCAACGCGATGTCGATGCTGCAGACGGTGCTGGCCGACGAGCTGCCGCACGAGCAGCGGTGGAAGACCTGGCTGAAGGAGATGTGGGTGCAGAAGGCGCACGTCGCCGACTTGTACGACATCAAGCACTGGTCCGAGCGCACCGTGATCGCGCTGGTCATGCAGACGCTGGACAACTCGATCATCACCTTCGGGGTCAAGGGCCCCTTCGGCTGGCGGATGTCGAGCAAGCAGGGCCACGGTGCCCCGAACCCGACGTACATCCCGGTGGCCTACGAGGCGACCAGGCTGATGGCCAAGGCGGTCAAGGGGATGCCGGGCGGCAACATCGGCGAGCCGTTCAACCGGCCGCTGACCGCGCACTTCATCGGGGGGTGCACGATCGGTGACTCGCCGGCGACCGGTGTGGTCGACCCCTACCAGCGGATGTACGGCCACCCGGGGTTGCACATCGTGGACGGGTCGGCCATCTCGGCGAACCTGGGGGTGAACCCGTCCCTGACGATCACCGCCCAGGCCGAGCGCGCGATGTCGATGTGGCCCAACAAGGGCGAGGCGGACCCTCGTCCCGAGCTGGGGGAGGCCTACGAGCAGGTCAAGCCGGTGCCGCCGAACAACCCGGCGGTGCCTGCGGAGGCTCCCGGTGCGCTGCGGCTGCCGATCGTTCAGGTGACCTGAGCAGCGCCGCCGATCCCACGGCGCCGTCTCATAATCAACCCCCGAATTCGGTACGTCGGGCAAGGGATGCAACACTTTGCCCGAAGCATGGGGGACGCTTCCTCCAAATGCTCGGCCCAGGGATACGTTCCCTCCCAGAACCCCTGGGTCAGAAGTCCAGGTCCTGCCTGCAGGCTGGACGACCAGGGCCCGGCCAACCTCCCTCCCCGGCCGGGCCCTGGTGTCACTTCAGCGTCTGCCCGGTGTCCGTCTGGGTCTGTCCGGTGCCTGTCCGGACCACGGCACCGCGTCGATAGACTCACCACTCGCCCGGCTCGGTCCAGCGCCCGGGCCCCTGAGCACCTCGAAAGGCGCCGCACCCGTGATGACTGCACCTGCTGAGCACGACCTGGTCCTGGTGGTCGACTTCGGGGCCCAGTACGCCCAGCTGATCGCCCGGCGGGTCCGCGAGGCCCGGGTCTACTCCGAGATCGTGCCGCACACCATGCCGGTGGAGGACATGCTTGCGCGCAAGCCGGCCGCGATCGTGCTCTCCGGCGGGCCCTCCAGCGTGTACGCCGACGGGGCGCCGGGCATCGATCCGAGCGTGTTCACCTCGGGCACCCCGGTCTTCGGGATGTGCTACGGCTTCCAGCTGATGGCCCAGGCGCTGGGCGGCGAGGTCGCCCACACCGGCGCCCGCGAGTACGGCCGGACCCCGGTGCGCGTCCTCGAGCACGGCACCCTGCTCACCGAGGTGCCCGGCGCGCATAGCGTCTGGATGTCGCACGGCGACTCGGTGCGGGCCGCCCCCGAGGGCTTCACCGTCCTGGCCGCCACCGACGTGACCCCGGTGGCCGCGTTCGAGGACACCGCCCGCGGCCTGGCCGGCGTGCAGTGGCACCCGGAGGTGCTGCACACCGAGCACGGGCAGAAGGTGCTGGAGCACTTCCTGCACAGGATCGCCGGCTGCCGGCCCACCTGGACCATGGTCAACATCGTCGAGGAGCAGATCGAGCGGATCCGCGACCAGGTCGGGGAGTCCGGCCGGGCGATCTGCGGCCTCTCCGGCGGCGTCGACTCCGCGGTGGCCGCGGCCCTGGTGCAGCGCGCGATCGGGGACCGGCTGGACTGCGTCTTCGTCGACCACGGCCTGCTGCGCAAGGGCGAGGCCGAGCAGGTGGAGCGCGACTTCGTGGCCGCGACCGGGGTGAAGCTGCACGTGGTCGACGCCCAGCAGCGCTTCCTGGAGGCGCTGGCCGGCGTGAGCGACCCGGAGACCAAGCGCAAGATCATCGGCCGCGAGTTCATCCGGGTCTTCGAGGCAGCCGAGGTCGACGTCCTGGCCGAGGCGGGCGCGCACGGCGAGAAGGTCTCCTTCCTGGTCCAGGGCACCCTGTACCCCGACGTGGTCGAGTCCGGCGGTGGCGCCGGCACCTCCACCATCAAGTCCCACCACAACGTCGGCGGGCTGCCCGAGGACCTGGAGTTCGAGCTGGTCGAGCCGCTGCGCGCGCTGTTCAAGGACGAGGTCCGGCTGGTCGGCGAGCAGCTGGGCCTGCCGGCGGAGATCGTCTGGCGGCACCCGTTCCCCGGCCCCGGCCTGGGCATCCGGATCATCGGGGAGGTCACCGCCGACCGCCTCGACATCCTGCGGGACGCCGACGCGATCGCGCGCGAGGAGCTGACCAACGGGGGCCTGGACCGCGACATCTGGCAGTTCCCGGTGGTGCTGCTGGCCGACGTCCGCTCGGTGGGCGTGCAGGGCGACGGCCGAACCTACGGGCACCCGGTCGTGCTGCGGCCGGTCACCTCCGAGGACGCGATGACCGCCGACTGGGCGCGGCTGCCGTACGAGGTGCTGGAGAAGATCTCCACCCGGATCACCAACGAGGTGCCCCAGGTCAACCGGGTCACCGTCGACATCACCTCCAAGCCGCCGGGCACCATCGAGTGGGAGTGAGGCGCAACCGAGTGGGAGTGAGGCGCAAGCCTCAGGCGACCAGCAGCTCGGTGCGCTCGGCGGCCAGCAGCAGCGCCCCGGTCAGCGAGGCCCGCTCGGCCAGCTGACTGGCCACCACCGGGGTGGAGGCGACGGCGTCCAGCGCGTGCCGGCGCAGCCCGATCCGGGCCGGCTCCAGCAGCAGCTCCCCGGCCCGCGAGAGGTCGCCACCGACCACGACCAGGCCCGGGTTGAGCAGGTTCACCACGCTCGCCAGGCCCCAGCCCAGGTGCAGGCCGGCGTCCTCGAAGGCCCGTACGGCGGCGACGTTGCCCTCGCGTGCGGCCGCCACGATGTCGTCGATCCCGGCGTTGGGCAGCTGGGTGGCCATCATCGCGGCCACCGCCGACACCGAGGCATACGCCTCCAGGCAGCCGCGGCTGCCGCAGCGGCACATCGGGCCCTGCTCGTCCAGGGTGAGGTGGCCGACCTCGCCGGCGGCACCGAAGCTGCCGCGATAGAGCTCGTCGTTGATGATGATGCCGGCCCCCACACCGGAGGAGATCTTGAGGAAGACCGAGCAGGTGTTCCCGCGGGCCACTCCCACCCGGTGTTCGGCCAGCGCGCCGAGGTTGGCGTCGTTCTCCACGTGCACCGTGATCCCGAAGCGCTCCGTGGCCACCTGCTCGGCGTGCACCCCGACCCACCCGGGCAGGATCGCCGAAGAGCGCACCACGCCCTGGGCGATGGGGGCCGGCACGCACATCGCCAGCTGGCGCAGCTGCGAACGGTCACCGCCCACGGCGGCCAGCAGCTCGTCGAGCAGCGCGGCGGCGCGGTCCAACCCCTCGGACCAGGCGTGCTCGGCGTCCAGGCGGATCCGGCGCTCCTCCAGCATCCGACCGGTCAGGTCGCCCACCGCGACGGCCACGTGGCTGTGGCCGAAGTCGATGCCGCCGATCAGGCCCGCGGCCCGCGAGATCTGCACCGTCGTACCGCGTCTGCCGCGTCCGGGCTCGGTCTCGACCAGCCCGTGGGCGGCCAGGTCACGCACGATCCCCGAGACCGTGGCCGGCGCCAAGCCGGTCAGCCTGGCCAGCTCGGCCTGGGTCAGGGGGCTGGTGTTGACCCGCGGCCCGGCGATAGCGTGCCGAGCGTCGGTGGGTGCCGGAACAGGTGCTCCACGACGAAGCAGGTCGAGCACGCGTTGCTGGTTGGCCGCCCGCAGGGTCGAGGTCGAGCCAGGTGCGGAGTCCCGGGGCAACATGTGGCTCACTGTGCGCCACGACACGCCTTGTCGTCAAGATGTGTCAACTACAGACGTTAGGAAGATCATGTTGACGACTTTGTGTTCAACACGTGACGACTAGGGGTGATGGTCACCACACTCAGTCAGAGAGCCGGCCGAATCATGTGCCGAGCGTTTTCCACAAGGAGGAAGTCCATGTCCAGCACCTTGCGACGCACCGCATCTGTGGGCGCTGCACTGTTGTTCGGCCTGACCGCGCTGGCTGCCTGCGGCGCTAATGAGGCTGAAGAGGGCGACGGCGGAGAAGACAGCAAGGTCATCGCGCTGCTGCTCCCCGAGTCCAAGACCACCCGCTACGAGAGCTTCGACCGTCCGTTGTTCGAAGCCAAGGTGGCCGAGCTGTGCGAGGACTGCGAGGTGCTGTACTTCAACGCCGACCAGGACGAGGCCAAGCAGACCCAGCAGGTCGACACCGCGATCTCCGAGGGTGCCTCGGTCATCGTGCTCGACCCGGTCAACGGGGCCGGCGCGGGCGGCATGGTGCGGTCGGCTCAGGACGCCGGCGCGACCGTGATCGCCTACGACCGCTTCATCGCCGAGGCCGACTACTACATGTCCTTCGACAACGAGACCGTCGGCCGCATGCAGGCCGAGGCCCTGGTCGAGGCCATGGGCGACGAGGGCGGCATCCTGATGCTCAACGGTGCCCCCAGCGACCCGAACGCGGCTCAGTTCAAGGCCGGCGCGCACAGCGTGCTGGACGAGTCCAACATCGAGATCCTCGTCGAGTGGGACAACCCCGACTGGTCGCCTGAGAACGCACAGGAGTTCGTCAACGACCAGCTCAGCAAGTTCGACCCCGAAGAGATCAACGGCGTGTACGCGGCCAACGACGGCCAGGCCGGCGGTGCCATCGCCGCTCTGACCGGTGCCGGTGTTGCTGCCGACGCTCTGCCCCCGGTCACCGGCCAGGACGCCGAGCTCGCGGCCATCCAGCGCATCGTTGCTGGCATGCAGGCCATGACCATCTACAAGCCGATCGCCATCGAGGCGGAGACGGCCGCTCAGGTCGCCGTGGCTCTGGTCAACGGGGACGACGTCGGTGAGACCACCGACTACGAGGGCGTTCCCTCGTTCATCTTCGACCCGATCGTCGTGACCCGCGACAACGTTGCGGACACTGTGGTCGCCGACGAGTTCCACGCGGTCGAGGACATCTGCACCGAGGAGTACGCCGACGCTTGCGCGGAGGCCGGACTCCAGTGACCGAGACCCGGCACGAGGCGACGGTGGGGGAGGTAGTTCTCTCCCTCACCGGCGTCAGCAAGAGGTTCGGCGCCGTGCAAGCTCTGACCGACGTCCACCTCGAGGTGCGTGCCGGTGAGGTCGTCGCCCTCGTCGGGGACAACGGTGCCGGCAAGTCCACCTTGGTCAAGGTGATCTGCGGCGTCTACGGCCCCGACGCGGGCGACATGGTGTTCGACGGGCGCCCGGCCAAGGTGCACGGTCCCGCCGAGGCTCAGGCCCTGGGCATCGCAACGGTGTTCCAGGACCTGGCCTTGTGCGACAACCTCGACGTCGTCGCCAATCTGTTCCTCGGCCAGGAGCGGCTGATGGGGCCGTTCCTGGGCGAGGTGGACATGGAGAAGGAGGCGTGGCGCCTGCTGCGCACCCTCTCCGCGAAGATCCCCTCGGTCCGGATCCCGATCGCCTCGCTCTCGGGAGGTCAGCGACAGACCGTCGCGATCGCCCGGAGCCTGGTCGGGGACCCCAAGGTGGTCATGCTCGATGAGCCCACTGCGGCGCTGGGCGTGGCCCAGACCGCCGAGGTGCTCAACCTCATCGAGCGGCTGCGGTCCAACGGGCTGGGGGTCATCCTGATCAGCCACAACATGGCCGATGTACAGGCCGTGGCGGACCGGATCGTCGTCCTGCGGCTGGGTCGCAACGCGGCCGAGTTCCGGGTCGAGGAGGCGACCACCGAGGAGTTGGTGGCCGCGATCACCGGCGCCTCGGACAACGTCGTCGCCGAACGGGCGCGCCGAGACAGGGAGGCGACATGAACGCGTCAACCGACCTCACCCCCGCCCCGGATGCCTCCGACGAGCGGCTGATCAAGAGCGAAGGGATCAGCGGGTACCTGCGCGACGTCGGCGCCCGGCTGCGTGGCGGTGACCTCGGAAGTCTGCCGGTGGTGCTGGGCCTGATCGTGATCTGCCTGGCGTTCTACGCGGCCGAGCCGAGGTTCCTGTCCTCGCGCAGCCTGGTCTCGATGAGCCAGTTCGCGGCACCCATCGGCGTCATCGCCCTGGGCATCGTGCTGGTCCTGCTGCTCGGCGAGATCGACCTGTCGGTCGGCTCGGTGAGCGGTCTGGCCGCCGCGTCGATGACCGTGCTGCTGGTGCGGCACGAGCAGTCCACCCTGGTCGCCATCCTCGGCGGCATCTGCGTGGGCGTGGTCATCGGCCTGGTCTACGGGCTGCTGTACAACAAGGTCGGCGTGCCGTCCTTCGTGTTCTCCCTGGCCGGCCTACTCGGCTTCCAGGGAGCGCTGCTCTATGTCCTGGGCGACCAGGGCACGATCAACCTGCCCTCGCAGAACTTCCTGGTGGAGTTCACCAGGTTCAGCTTCGTCTCCGAGCTGTGGTCCTACGTCCTGGTGGTGGCCCTGGTCATCCTCTACCTGGGCGTGCAGTTGTGGACCATGAAGCAGCGTAAGGCCGCCGGGCTGAGCACCGCTTGGCTCCCGGCCGTGCTGATCAAGGCCGGGGCGATGCTGGTCGGTCTGCTGGGGCTGACCTGGTATGTCAACCAGGACCGCGGCTGGAGCTACCTATGGGTGTTCCTGGTCGTCATGGTGCTGCTGATGGACCTCGCATTGCGCCGTACCCGTTGGGGTCGGCACGTGTACGCCGTCGGTGGCAACGAGGAAGCGGCTCGACGCGCCGGTATCAAGGTCGGGCGCATCTACCTGTCGGTGTTCGTGCTGACCTCCACCCTGGCTTCGGTGGGCGGTCTGCTCGGTGCCGGTCTGCAGACCTCGGTCTCGCAGGCCACCGGCACCACCGACACCAACCTGACCGCCATCGCGGCGGCGGTGATCGGCGGTACGTCGCTCTTCGGCGGCCGCGGGTCGGCGTACTCCGCAATGCTGGGCATCGTGGTGCTTCAAGCGATCCAGAGCGGCCTCAACTTGGTTGGGGTCGACTCCTCGGTGCGCTTCATGGTGACCGGTGGGGTGCTCCTGCTGGCCGTGGCGATCGACTCGGTCTCGCGCCGGGCTCGGTCCTCCAGCGGTCGCGGTTGACCTACTCAGGGAGGGCCCGCTCAGGGAGACCTGGGCGGGCCCTTTGCCGTGCGTCCAACCTGTGGCGGGAAGCTACGGCACCATTCGCGGCGCGAAATACGTGCGCTGGTTTCCCCTCACGCGTCCAGGGCGGGGCGTCCAGGGCGGGGCGTCCAGGGTGTCAGCGCCCTCGGGGTCCAGGCGGGTGGGCCACCAGATCACCCCGCCCAGGTCGAGGTTGATCGCGGTGACCAGCACCGAGCGCACGATCATCGTGTCCAGTACGACGCCCAGCGCGACCGCCACCCCGAGCTCGGCCAGGAACACCACCGGGATCGTGCCCAGCACGAGGAAGGTCCCGGCGAGCACCAGCCCGGCCGAGGTGATCACCCCGCCGGTCGAGGTGAGCGCGATCAACGACCCCGTGCGGGTGCCGTGCACCTGCGCCTCCTCCCGCACCCGGGTCATCAGGAAGATGTTGTAGTCGATGCCCAGGGCGACCAGGAACACGAACGCGAACAGCGGGAACGACGGATCCGTCCCGGCGAAGTCGAAGACGAACTCGAACAGCAGCCAGGACAGGCCCATGGCCGCGCCGAACGAGA
>ERZ1645187.1644-NODE-1644-length-20378-cov-6.459283_pt1 | contig 20378 bp, 14 predicted proteins | sample MGYA00575352_ERZ1645187 | MGnify/ENA primary metagenome ERZ1645187 (study PRJEB40837, sample SAMN11349314) | freshwater sediment metagenome | isolation source: river sediment | host: Sediment | place: India: Wazaribad , New Delhi | collected 2017-02-21 ... | reverse complement strand
CCCCGGAGGTCATCGAACGGTTGGTTGGTGCGCCCGACATTGTGCTGGAGCAGGTGATGCGCCGCCCGTGGCCCAGCAGTTGGGCCGAGCAGTCAATGTTCAGTTTTCAACCTGAACTTCACTGATCGAGCCCCGCCATTCGATGCTTCGGAGTTCCAACGGCTGGTAACTGAGTAGTGAGTAGTGCGATCGCTCAGCCCAACCACTCACGTCAAGCACCTCGGCCTATCGTGTCAGACGATTGATGCCGGGTTCCATCACCCCATCATCTTTGCACCCTGACGGCAAGAATCGCCTTCAATTTCTGTTCACGAGCCAAGCCCGATCAGGTCAACTCGATCTTCGGCTAGCACTTGAATTGCCGAAATAATCGTACATACTGAACACTCGTTAGGTTTATTGGTACAATTCATCCATGAGCAGTCAAACGGTCAAGGCCATTCCCAGGAGAAAAACGCGGGAAGAGATTCTTGAGCTATCGGCGCCTCTCTTTGCCCGGCACGGTTATGACGGCGTTTCGATGCGCGATGTCGCTGCCGCCGTCGGCCTCACCCAGGCGGCGCTCTACTACCATTTCTCCGACAAGGACCAGCTCTATCTGGATGCGGTGACCTGCGAATTCCAGGAAAAAGAGGCCGCGCTGAAGGCCATGCTGGCCGGCAACGGTACCCCGTGGGAGCGGCTTGAGCGCTTTGTTGCCGGGCTCGCCCGGATGATGGCCACGGACAAGGACTTCCTGCGGCTGGTGCAGTGGGTACTGCTGGACACCGACGAGGCGCGTCAGGGCATCTTGGCCAAAGAGGTATTCAGGGACATGTTCGTTGCCGTCCATGATCTGGCCTGCGAGCTGGACCCGCATCGGGATGCCCACCTGCTTGCGATGTCGATCTTTGGCCTGGTGATCTTCCATTTCCAGACCGGTGCAACCCGTAAGTTCATGCCAGGACACCGGCCACACCAGGACGACCCCGCGGTATTGGCACGCCACGTATGCGAACTGCTGCGACGGGGTCTGGCCGCAGCCGATGGGGAGGCACGCTGACGATGGGGCTCCCGGACAGGCTCATACCGATACCCGGCCCCGTACACGCCGGATTTTCCACACCCTTACCTTGAAAAGGAGCAACGACCATGGCCAAAGCTAAATCCACCTCCGCCCGGACTGCGACGCCGGGATCCATTGCGCAGGAGAATCCGCCCCTCACCGCGGAGGAACGCTATCGAATGATCGCGGAGGCCGCCTATTTTCGCGCGGAAAAGCGCGGCTTTCTGGGCGGCAACGTGGCAGAGGACTGGCTTGAGGCCGAGGCCGAGATCGACCGGATGCTCAGGGAGCAGGGACGCCTTCCCTCCATGACGCCTGAGGAAATCGAGCAACGCGTACAGGGCACCCTCGCCACCGATCCGGCCGTGATCGCCGCCCAGGTGCGCGCGATCACGCTCGATGCACTTACGCGCGGCCACCTCGACACCGACGCGCTCAGACGCGTGACGGCGGCCGTGGTCAAGGGCGCCCGCGAAGGCGCCGCGCCGCTCGGGGAACACGGCGGGCAGGCGCTGAAAGAGGCGATGCGCGGTCTGGACGAAGCACTGGCCGGGGCGGCGGAGGCCGCCCAGCTCGCCATTCAGGAAGCCGCGGGGCGCACCGGCGAGTTCTCCCGGCAGGGGCTGAAGCAGGCGGCGGACGATCTCGCCACGCTGCAGACGCTGTTCGTCGAAACGCTGCAAGACGCCGCGCAGGCTGCCCGGGGCGTCGTCCAGGCCACCTTCACCGAGCTGGCCGAACATGCCCGCAGCAGTAGCTCGGCCCTCGGCCAACGGGTAAAGATCGCGCTCGATCAACTGACCCAGGCCGTTACCTCAGGCGCTCGCGATCAGGCCAAAAAAGGTACGGAAGTCCTGCGCCATGAAGCCGCGCTGCTTGCCGGTCTGGCCGCCGGCCTGCTCCAGGGCCTCGCTGCCCGCCTGGGATCGAAAGATACCGACAAGGACGCTTGATGCTGTGGCAAGCGATCGGCGCCGTCCGCGACCTGGGGCGCCTGCATGACATCGCCTCCATCCTGATCCGTTATGGCTTCGGCGATCTGGTGCGACGGATCGGCATGGCGGGCGCCCTGGAACGTGCCGGCCGCGCCCTGCACTGGCACGAGCCGGAGGCGTTGGCGCGGCTGGAGCCGCCGGCCCGCGTGCGCCGGGCTCTGGAGGAGCTGGGGCCGAGCTTCATCAAGCTGGGTCAGATCCTCGCCACCCGCGTCGATCTGTTTCCGGCGGACTGGATCGCCGAGTTCGGCAAGCTGCAGGACGCCGCGCCCGCCATCCCCTTCGCCGAGCTGCTGCCGCAGCTGACGGAGGACCTGGGCGAGCCGCCCGAGGCCGTCTTTCCGCGCCTGGAACCGGAGGCGCTGGCTGCGGCCTCGCTCGCCCAAGTGCATCGCGCCTGGCTGGCGGACGGCACGGCGATCATCCTCAAGGTGCGGCGCCCCGGCATCCGGCCGGTCGTCGAGGCCGACCTGCGCCTGCTGGTGCGGCTGGCCGAGATCGTCGAGGCGGAAGCGCCCGAGTTGCGCCGCTACCGGCCGCGGGAGGTGGTGCGCCAGTTCACCCTGTCGCTGCGCCGCGAGCTGGATTTTTCCGCCGAGGGCCGCAGCGCCGAGCGCATCGCCGCCAACCTCGCCGCCCACCCCGAGATCGTCGTGCCCCGCATCCACTGGGCGTGGACCGGCGAGCGGCTCAACGTGCAGGACTGCATCGAGGGCATTCCCGGCCGCAACCTGGCCGCCGTGGAAGCGGCCGGCCTCGACCGCAGGCTGTTGGCCCGTCGCGGCGCCCGGGCCGTGCTCAAGATGATGCTCGAGGACGGTTTCTTCCATGCCGACCCGCACCCCGGCAACGTCTTCTACCTGCCGGACAACCGCATCGCCTTCATCGACTTCGGCATGACCGGGCGCCTCTCCGAGGAGCGCCGGTATCAGCTGGCCGTGCTGCTGCACGGTCTCGTCAGCCACGATGCCGGGAAGGTGGCCGAAGTGCTGCTGGACTGGAGCGGCGGCGCCGAGGTCGACAGCGATGCCTTGCAGCCCGAGATCGACGCCTTCGTCGATCGGTATCACGGCGTGCCGCTCAAACACCTCGACCTCGGCGCCATGCTCTCCGACCTGGTCGCCATCCTGCGCGAACATGGCCTCGCCCTGCCACCCGACTTGGCGCTGCTGATCAAGGCCTTCATCACGCTGGAAGGCATGGGACGCCAGCTCGACCCCGACTTCGACATGGCGGGCGAGGCCGCGCCGTTTCTCGAACAGGTGCTGCTCGCCCACGCCGCGCCCGATGCCCTGGTTCGGCGCGGCTGGCGCAGCCTGGGCAGAGCGCTCGCCCTCGTCGCCGGGCTGCCGCAAGACCTTCGCCAACTGCTCCGTGCCGCCCGGCGCGGCAAACTTCACGTGGAGGTCGATGTTCTGCCGCTCAAACAATTCGGCGAACGTCTCGACAACGCTGCTTCGCGCTTGGCGCTCGCGATTGTCACTGCTGCGCTGATCATCGGTTCGGCCATCGTCATGACCGTCGAACGCGAGTCGGCCCTGGGGCGGTTCGGCTTCATCGCTGCGGCTTTGGGCGGCCTCTGGGTGCTGTTCTCCATCTGGCGCGGTGGGGGCAGAAATTGAAGGGGCTAAAGACAGATCAGCTGTTGGGCGTTGAAGCGCAGGCCATCGCTAGGGTCGCCGGCAACGGACGCCCGCTCGAGCTGGCTGAACTGATCACGGTGAGCATCGGTGCAAAGCAGGCGAAATGCGATCTATCATCGGCGACCCGTCCGAAACCGCTCATGGCCACGCCCGCATCTTCCTTCAGACGACTCGGTCTCCTGGCCCTCATGCTGTGCTTTACCGCGCTGCCTGCGGCTGCGGCACCCGGATGGCTGATTGCCACCCCCGACGAGACGGCGCAGGCAGACGCACCGATCCGGCTGGATGTCGTCAAGCCCGCAGCGCAAGAGGATTGGCCAGAAACGATCCGACTCAGCCTGACGCGCGACGACAGCACTCGGGACGTAACGCTGACCGCCGTCGGCCCGGTCGCTCCCGGGGATGTGAGCCGGACCTATCGTGGGGTAATGCCGGCCGATCTCACAGGGCTGGTCCGGGCAGAGATGGCCGGCGTTGCTTCCAACCGGCTGGCCCTGCTGGTCGGCGCCCCTGATGCGATGGAACGAATGCGCTCGATGGAGACGGGCGTCATGACGCCTGCCCCACAGCCCGAAGGCCGCAACCAGATGTTGTTCCCGGCGAACGAACCGGCGCTGTCGGTCAACGAGCCAATGTATTTCGTCATCGGCAGCAGAACTACGGCCCGCTTCCAGTTCAGTTTCAAGTACCGGCTCTTCGATCCGGACAGTTTGCCCGTCGAGTGGTTTTCGCCCCTGTCAGGTCTGCATTTTGGCTATACGCAGACCTCACTGTGGAGCCTCGGCGAGGACTCGGCACCCTTTCACGATACCAGCTACCGGCCGAGCTTGTTCTGGCAAAGCGCAAGCCTGGGTAAGGGGGGCCTGACGCCTGACCTGCTGCGCGGTGGCTACGAGCATGAATCGAATGGCAAGGATGGTACGAGTTCGCGCAGTATCGACACCCTGTTCGTGCTACCGGTCTGGCGCACCGAATTTTCGAATGGCCACACGCTGATTTTCGCGCCCAAACTCTACGGCTATCTGGACAAGGAAGATAATCCTGACATCCACCGCTATCGGGGTTACGTCGACTGGAAATTGCGCTATGGCCGGGAGGATGACTGGGTGCTGGCGACGCAATTGCGCAGAGGCACTTCAGGGCATGGCAGCGCGCAGATCGATCTGTCCTGGCCGCTGAGAAGACCACTATTTGCCCGTACCGGGGGCTTCTTGCATTTCCAACTGTTCAAGGGATATGGCGAGAGTCTGCTCGACTACAACCTTGATCGCGGGACACAGGTGCGAATCGGTTTTTCAATGGTTCGCTGATGAATGAGGATAAGAACATGAAGAAAGGCTCCGACAGGGCAAGCGGCGGCGTGCCACGAGACGACAAGCAGCCCGGCATCGTTGCCTTGTGCGTGCTGACATGCGTTCTGGCAGTGGCCGGCTGCTCGCTCGCCCCGCCGCACCAGGCCCCGCCGCTGCCGGTCGCGGCGGCTTACCCTGCGGATACCGGGGAGTCGTCCGGTCTGGCATCCGCAGGTCGCCTCGCGCCTGAAATCGCCTGGCGTGACTACTTTGCCGATCCGCAGCTCAAGGCCCTGATCGCCCAGGCGTTGGCGCATAACCGAGATTTGCGGACCGCCGTGCTGCGCGTGGCCGAAGCGCAGGCGGCCTATGGCATCCAGCGGGCCGACCAGTTTCCGACCATTGCAGCCGGCATCGATGGCAGCCGGGCACGTGTGCCGGGCGACCTCAGCCCGGCAGGTCGAGCGCTGACCTCCGACCAGTACCAGATCGGTGTGGGGCTGGCCGCCTGGGAACTCGATTTCTGGGGGCGGGTGCGCAATCTCAAGGAGGCGGCGCTGGAAGCCTACCTTGCCACGGATGCGGCGCGCCATGCCGTCACGGTAAGCCTGATCGCCCAGGTGGCGGATGCCTATTTCGGGCTGCTGGAACTGGACGAGCGCCTCGCACTGGCGCGCCAGACCGTCGCCAGCCGCGAAACATCCCTGGGCATCTTCACCCGACGCTTCGAAGTGGGGGCGATTGCCCGCATGGACGTGGTGCAGGTGGACACCCTGCTGCAACAGGCGCGCGCGCTGGTGGCTCAGATCGAACAGGCGCGTGCCGCTCAGGCCCATGCGCTGACGCTGCTCCTTGGCGCGCCCCTGTCCGAAGGCATGCAAACGGCGAAGCTTGACGACCAAGCCGTGCCGCAGCACTTGCCCGTCGGCCTGCCAGCCGAGGTGCTGTTGCAGCGTCCTGACATCATGGTCGCCGAACATCAATTGCGTGCCGCCGGCGCCAACATTGGCGCTGCGCGTGCCGCGTTCTTTCCACGCATCACGCTGACCGGCTTCTTCGGCACGGCCAGCGCGGAGCTTGACGGCCTGTTCGATGCCGACAGCCGGGCCTGGCGCTTTGCGCCCAGCCTGTCGCTGCCGATTTTTGATGCCGGACGCAATCGCGCGGCGCTACAACTGGCTGAAGTGCGTCGCGATCTGGCCGTGGTGAATTACGAAAAGAGTGTGCAGGCGGCCTTCCGCGACGTGTCCGACGCCTTGTCGGCACGCCGGTGGCTGGGCGAGCAGGTGCGCATTGCCGAAGCGACGCTCAAGGCGCAGGCGGAACGCGCCCGCCTAGTGATGCTGCGCTATGACAACGGCAGCGCCCCTTATTTCGAATGGCTGGACGCGCAGCGCGACCTCCTCACCGCCGAGCAGCAATGGGTGCAGGCGCGCCGTGCCCTGCTCTCCAGCAAGGTGCGCCTGTATGCCGCGCTGGGCGGGGGAAGCCAGGACATCGCCGCGTCGCCCGTTCGACCGAAACCCTGAAAATGCGAAAAGATACATGACGACGAACCTCAAGAAGACATTGTTATTTGCCCTGACGGGCATCCTCATCGCCGTGGCCGCCTGGGCTGCCTGGGACTGGCTCCGCGCCGACGGTCGGGACGCAGGCCTGATCAGCGGCAATGGCCGCATCGAGGCCACCGAGATCGACGTGGCCACCAAATACGCCGGCCGGCTGGCCGATATCCTGGTGCAGGAGGGCGACTTCGTCACCGCCGGTCAGGTGCTGGCGCACATGCAGACCGAAGTGCTCAATGCCCAGCGCGACGAGGCGTTTGCCCAGCAACAACAGGCGTTCCATGCGGTGGCCAGCGTCAAGGCGCAGGTCAGGATGCGCGAGAGCGATCTGGCCGCGGCCCAGGCCGTGGTCGTGCAGCGTGAAAGCGAACTGGAGAACGCCAGGCGACGCCAGGCGCGCTCGGAAACCCTCGCCAAGGAGGGCGCGGCCTCCGCCCAGCAGCTCGACGACGACAGGGCGGCGGTGCGCAACATGGAGGCCACGCTGACCGCGGCGCGGGCTCAGGCGGCTGCGGCCCAGTCGGCCATCGCGGCGGCAAAGGCGCAGGTCACCAGCGCCCAGTCCACCGTCACAGCCCTGGCCGCCACCATCTCCCGCATCGATGCCGATATTGCCGACAGCGCGCTCAAGGCACCACGCGACGGGCGCGTGCAATACCGCGTCGCCCAGCCCGGAGAAGTGCTTGGCGCCGGCGGCAAGGTGCTCAACATGATCGACCTGTCCGATGCCTACATGACCTTCTTCCTGCCGGAAACGGTGGTCGGCAGGGTGGCCCTGGGCAGCGAGGCGCGCATCGTGCTCGATGCCGCGCCCCAGTACGTGATCCCGGCGCGGGTGTCGTTCATCGCGAGCGTGGCCCAGTTCACGCCCAAGACCGTGGAGACCGAGAGCGAGCGGCAAAAGCTGATGTTCCGGGTCAAGGCACGCATCGATCCGGAACTTTTGCAAAAGCATCTGAAGCAGGTCAAGACCGGACTGCCCGGCGTGGCCTGGCTCAAGCTGGACCCGCAGGCGCAGTGGCCGCAGCATCTGGCGGTGGAGATGCCTGAATGACACTGGCCACACAGGGCGGATCGTCCAGCGCCCAAGCCATAGCCCCGTTCGTCGCCCGCCTCGAAGGCGTCAGTTTGCGCTATGGCAAAACCATGGCGCTGGACGGCGTTGCCCTCGACATTCCCGGCGGCCGCATGGTAGGGCTGGTCGGCCCGGACGGCGTCGGCAAGTCCAGCCTGCTGGCCCTGGTTGCCGGTGCCCGTATCGTGCAACAGGGTACGGTGGAAGTGCTCGGCGGCGACATGCGCTCAAGACACCACCGCAACCGGGTATGCCCCGCCATCGCCTACATGCCGCAAGGGCTGGGCAAGAACCTCTATCCGGCCTTGTCGGTCGAAGACAACCTGCAATTCTTCGGCCGCCTGTTCGGCCACGACACCGCAGAACGCCGCCGCCGCATCGATGAGTTAACGCAGGCCACGGGACTTTATGCTTTCCTCTCCCGTCCGGCAGGCAAGCTGTCCGGGGGCATGAAGCAAAAACTCGGCTTATGCTGCGCGCTGATCCACGACCCGGATTTATTGATTCTGGATGAACCCACCACGGGGGTTGATCCGCTGGCGCGCACCCAATTCTGGACGCTGATCGACCACATCCGGCGGAATCGCCCGGGCATGAGCGTGCTGGTCGCCACCGCCTACATGGAAGAAGCCGAACGCTTCGACTGGCTGGTGGCGATGGATGCGGGGAAGATTCTTGCCACCGGCTCGCCCGCGGAACTGCACGAGCGCACCGGCACCGCAACGCTGGAAGCGGCCTTCATCGCCCTGTTGCCGGAAGAAGAAAAGCACGGGCACAAAGCGATTGTGGTGCCCCCGTTTACCGATGGCGAAGATTACGCTATCGAAGCCCACGATCTGACCATGCGCTTTGGCGACTTCACGGCCGTCGACCACGTCAACTTCCGCATCCTGCGCGGCGAGATCTTCGGCTTTCTCGGCTCTAATGGCTGTGGCAAAACCACTACCATGAAGATGCTCACAGGCCTGTTGCCGCCGAGCGAAGGCGAGGCCTTGCTGTTCGGGCACAAGGTGGATGCCCGCGACATCGCCGCGCGGCGGCGGGTGGGCTACATGTCGCAGGCGTTCTCGCTGTATTCCGAGCTCAGCGTCGAGCAAAATCTGGTGCTGCACGCGCGCCTGTTCAGCGTGCCGGAAGCGGACATTCCAGCACGGGTCAAGAGACTGATGGCGCGTTTCGGACTGGACGGCGCGCCTGATGCCATGCCCGATAATTTGCCGCTGGGCATGCGCCAGCGCCTGTCGCTCGCCGTGGCGCTGGTGCATGGGCCGGAACTGCTGATCCTGGATGAGCCGACCTCGGGCGTCGATCCGGTCGCACGCGATGCCTTCTGGCAGTTCCTGATCGACCTGTCGCGCAATGACAAGGTGACGATCTTCATCTCGACCCATTTCATGAACGAGGCCGAGCGCTGCGACCGCATTTCGCTGATGAATGACGGCAAGGTCCTGGCCAGCGACACGCCGGCGGAAATCGTCGCGCAGCGTGGCGCAAAAAACCTGGAAGAAGCCTTCATCGCCTACCTGAAGGAAGCCGACCCGGATGGCGTAAAAGTCGGCGCTGGCGATACGGCGTCCAACACGGCGCCCAATCCGCCGCAAGACCTCCCGGCAGGAAGATCGTCTCACCAGCATGCGCGCCCCCGCCACTTCAGCGTCGCGCGCGCGACCGCATACATGCTGCGCGAGGCGCTGGAATTGCGCCATGACCCGGTGCGCCTGGTGATGGCCTTATTTGGCAGCCTGATCCTGATGCTCATTCTTGGTTTTGGCATCACCCAGGATGTGAATGACCTCCCCTATGCCGTGCTCGACCGGGACCAGACCACGCTGAGCCAGAACTACGCCTTGAATCTTTCCGGTTCGCGCTACTTCATCGAGCGTCCGCCGATCACCGACTATGCCGATCTCGACCGGCGCATGAGGAGTGGCGAACTGTCGCTGGCGATTGAAATTCCGCCCGGCTTCGCGCGCGATGTGGCGCGCGGCAAGCCGGTTCAGATTGGTGCCTGGATCGACGGCGCCATGCCGCAACGGGCAGAAACCGTGCGCGGCTATGTGCAGGGCATGCACCAAAGCTGGTTGCTGGATGTGGCAAAGACCCAGTTCGGCCAGGACCTGTCGAGTGGTGCCGCGGCCGTCGAGACACGCTTTCGCTACAACCCGGATGTCAAAAGCCTGCCCGCCATGGTGCCCGCCGTGATTCCCTTGCTGCTGCTGATGATTCCCGCCATGCTGACCGCGCTCTCGGTGGTACGCGAAAAGGAATTGGGCTCGATCATCAACCTCTATGTCACGCCCGTCACCCGCAGCGAATTCCTGATCGGCAAGCAGTTGCCCTATATCGTGCTGGCCATGCTCAACTTTCTGCTGATGAGCCTGTTTGCCACGACCTTGTTCGACGTGCCGGTCAAGGGCAGCTTCCTCACCCTGGCACTGGCGACATTGATCTATGTCGGCTTCTCCACCGGCTTTGGCCTGTTCGCCTCGACCTTCACGCGCAGCCAGATCGCGGCGATGTTCTTTGCCATGATCGGCTCCATGCTGCCGGCCATCCAGTTTGCCGGCATGATCAACCCCGTCTCCTCACTCGAAGGCGCCGGCCGGATCATTGGCCAGGCTTATCCGGCCACGCACTACATCGCGATCAGCCGCGGCGTATTCAACAAGGCATTGGGCATGGCGGACCTGCACGCCGCCTTCACGCCGATGATTCTGGCGGCCCTGTTCATACTCGGCTTGTCCATCGCCATGTTGAGAAAGCAGGAGCAATGAACAGGGCCTGGGCATCCAACATTTATCGCCTTGGCATCAAGGAGCTGTGGAGCCTGCTGCGCGACCCGATCATGCTGGTGTTGATTGCCTATAGCTTCAGCTTCCAGGTCTATGTAGCCGCCACCGCCATGCCGGAAGGGCTGAGCAAAGTACCCATCGCGGTGGTCGATGAAGACGGCTCGCCGCTGTCGACGCGCATTATCATGGCGCTCCATCCCCCCCAATTCATGCCCCCAAAACAGGTAACCCTGCCCGAGGTGGATGCCGGGCTGGATGCGGGGCTGTACACTTTTTCACTCAATATCCCGCCCAACTTCCAGCGCGACGTGCTGGCCGGACGCGCACCCGCCATCCAGCTCAATGTGGACGCCACGCGCATGAGCCAGGCGTTCACCGGCAGCGGCTACATCCAGCAGATCGTGATGGGTGAAGTCAACGAATTCGTCCAGCGTTATCGCGGCGGCGCCACGCCCCCGGTGGATATCGCGATACGCATGCGCTTCAACCAGGCCCTGACGCAGGCCTGGTTCGGCTCGCTGATGGAGATCATCAACAACGTCACCATGCTGTCCATCGTGCTGGCGGGCGCCGCGCTGATCCGCGAGCGCGAGCACGGCACCATCGAACACCTGCTGGTGATGCCCGTCACCCCGGCCGAGATCATGCTCGGCAAAATCTGGTCGATGGGCCTGGTGGTTTTGCTGGCCACCGCATTCTCCCTGCACTTCATGGTTCAGGGAGTGTTGAGGGTGCCGATCGAAGGCTCGGTGATGCTGTTCCTCGCGGTGGCCACCCTGCATCTGTTTGTCACCACCTCGATGGGGATTTTCATGGCTACGCTCGCCCGCAGCATGCCGCAGTTCGGACTGCTCATGATGTTGGTATTGTTGCCGATGCAGATGCTCTCCGGCGGCGCCACGCCGCGCGAAAGCATGCCTGTGCTGGCGCAAAACCTGATGGAGCTTGCGCCCACCACGCATTTTGTCGCCGCCGCCCAGGCCATCCTCTATCGCGGCGCGGGCCTTGATGTCATCTGGCCGCACATTCTCGCGCTGGCGATCATCGGTGCGGTATTCTTCCTCGCCGCCCTGGCGCATTTCCGTAAGAGCATCAGCCAGATGGCGTGATGCAGCGGCCAACGAGAAGGAGGAGCGCGCGCATGAAACTGCCCGGGGGCGTCGTCGCACTCGGCCTGGTGAGCCTCACCATGGACCTCTCCTCGGAGATGATCCATAGCCTCCTGCCGGTGTTCCTGGTCACGGTGCTGGGCGCGTCCGCGATGTCGGTCGGCTTCATCGAAGGCATCGCCGAGGCGACCGCCTCGATCGCCAAGATATTCTCCGGCGTGATCTCCGACTGGGTGGGGCGCCGCAAGCCGCTGGTGCTCATCGGCTATGGCATGGCGGCGCTGACCAAGCCGTTGTTCCCCCTCGCCACGGGCGTCTCGGCCGTGCTCGCCGCGCGCTTTCTCGACCGCATCGGCAAGGGCATACGCGGCGCCCCACGCGACGCCCTGATCGCCGACATTACGCCCGAAGCGCAGCGCGGCGCGGCCTACGGCCTGCGCCAGGCGATGGACACGTTGGGCGCGTTCGCCGGGCCGCTCGCCGCCATGGGCCTGATGGCGGCGAGCCACGACGATTTCCGCCTGGTGTTCTGGGTGGCGGTCATTCCGGCCGCCGTGTGCGTGCTGCTCATCGCCTTCGTGGTCGAGGAACCCGAAACTGCGCGCTCCGCGGCCAAGGTGCCGTTTCCCATCACGCGCGCCAGTCTGGCGCGGCTTACGAGCCGTTTCTGGTGGGTGGTGGCCTTTGCCGCAGTGCTGACGCTGGCGCGCTTCTCCGAAGCCTTTCTGCTCCTGCGCGCCGAAAACGTGGGCCTTGCCGCGACCTGGGTGCCGCTGATCCTGATCGTGATGAACGTCGTCTACGCGGCCAGCGCCTACCCCTTCGGCATGCTCTCCGACAAGGTCAGCCGCCGCACCCTGCTGGTCTGGGGTGTGATTTTCCTCATCGCGGCCGACATTGTTCTCGCGCTCGCCGCCAACGCCTGGGCCGTCGGCCTCGGCGCGGCGATCTGGGGCCTGCACATGGGCGCAACGCAAGGGCTGCTCTCGGCACTCGTCGCCGGTGCCGCGCCGGCCGATCTGCGTGGCACCGCCTTCGGCGTGTTCAACCTGGTGAGCGGGGTTGCGCTGCTCGCCGCCAGCGTCATCGCCGGCGGATTGTGGACGTGGGCAGGTCCTGCGATGACGTTCTACGTCGGCGCCGCGTTCTCGCTGGTGGCGCTGGCGGGGCTGCTGGCGCCGCGCCGCGCGGGATAAACTAGCGGCCTGTCCCTGAGGTTTCCTGGGCAATACTTGCCATACCGAGCGGCATCCATCGCCTCGCTTTTCGGATGCCATCACATGTACCTCGTGAGCGGAGGCATTGCGATGCGAAGAACAGCGCTGGGCGGCGGGAAACGAGGTTGCCCCCGGCTATACCGGTGTCGAGAGGCGGGTGACGCCGGCGGTCAGCACGTAGCGCATGGCTTCTTCCATGCTCATGTTGAGGGGCTGCACCGACGCACGCGGCACCAGCACGGCATAGCCTCCGAGCATGTAGCTCATGGGCAGGTAGACCATGACGTAATCGCGCTGAAAGTCCTCCGGCAACTGATCGTCGGCCTGGGTGACGAAGCCGATCAGGCGCATGCCGGTATCCCCGAACGTTACCGTGACGACCTGTTCGAAATCCTTTTTCCTTCCCGGCGAAAAATAATCCATGAAATCGCGAAAAGCGGCATAGATCGATTTCACCACCGGCAGCCGGTAGAAGATGCGCTCGCCGCGCAGAAAGAGCTGCCTGATCGGTCGGGTATGCATAAGCATGCCGACGATGAACATCGCCAGCAGCGCTACAGCGACGCCCATGCCGGGAAAATAGATCTCCTGCGGGATCAGTTCGCCCAGCAGGGTTTCGGCGGATACCGCCAGCCAGTAGAGCAAATACAGCGTGAGGATCACCGGCAGCATGGTGACAAGGCCGGTAAGGATGTATTTGCCGATGTTCTTCATCATATGTTGTCCCTTTGCAAGGCTCTGGCTGGTCCTAGCAGCCTGCCGGACTTGAGGCTGATCTACTGCGCCGGTGGGAAGAGCGGTCCATTTTTCCCCGATTTCTCGTTGCATAGGCCCACTATGCGCCTGCCCGACCTGTTTCGGGCCGGCCAAGAGCGCCTCGGCAAGGGTGTAAGCTCATGGTCTCGACGCGGAATTTGTCTGGTCAGACAAGGCATCTTCCGCGTCCGCTCCTCCTCCCAATACCGCATACAGCCTTACCTGGCTGGCCATTTTGGCCAGGCGCAAAGAAGTCAGGCCCTGCTGCGCGGCGAAGTGGGCGCGTTGCGCGTCCAGCACGGAGAGGTAGCCGTCGATGCCTTTGTCGTAACGTCGCGTGGCCAGGCGATAGCTGTCCGCCAGGGCCGCCGTAAGCGACTGCTGGGCGGCAAGCTGATCGTCGATGGTGCCATTCACGGCCAGTGCATCGGCCACTTCGCGGAAGGCGGTCTGGATCGTCTTTTCATACTGGATCTGGATGATTTCCCGATCCGTCTTGCTGACCCGCAAGGCGGCCCACAGACGGGCGTCGAAGATCGGCATGACGAACTGCGGCGTAAAGGCCCAGGTGCCCCTTCCGGAATCGAACAATCCGGAGAGCTGGTTGCTGGCCGTGCCGATCGTGGTGGTCAGCGAGATGCGCGGAAACAGCGCCGCACGCGCCGCGCCGATATTGGCATAGGCGCCCTTCAAGCGGTGCTCGGCAGCCATCACGTCGGGCCGGCGCAGCAACACCTCGGAGGAGAGCCCCCCGCCGACCGGTTTCGGCGGCGAGACGCCGGAGAGATCGGAGGGCAGCAGGTTTTCCGCAACGGGCGTGCCAGCCAGGAGGTCGAGGGCATTCCTGTCCTGCGCCACGAGCTGAGTGTAGCGGGCGACATCGCCGCGCGCAGTATCGAGTGGCACCTGCGCGCGCTTGAGGTCCAACTCGTTGGCCATCCCGACCTCGAAGCGTTTATTCACCAGGGCGTATGCCTGCGTCTGGCTCTCAAAGGTGGATTGCGCCAGTTTCAGGTTTTCCCGGTCGGCGGCCAGGGTGAGCCAGGCGCGCGCGACTTCGGCGACTAGGGCGATCTGCGCCGCGCGCCGCGCCTCGTCGGTGGCGAGGTAGTCCTCCAGCGCCTGATCGGACAGGCTGCGGATGCGACCGAAGAAGTCGATCTCCCAGGCTGCGATGCCCAGATCGATGCTGTACTGGCCGACGGTGCGGGGCTGACCGGGCTGGATCAGGTCCAGCGAGCGCTGCTGTTTGCCGCCCCTGCCCTGGGCGCCCACGCTCGGGAAAATCTCCGCCCGCTGGATGCCATACAAGGCTTGCGCCCGCTCGACGTTCAGCGCCGCAAGGCGCAGGTCGCGATTGTTCGTCAGTGCCGTCTCGATGAGCTTTTCGAGGCGTGCATCGGTGAAGAATTCCTGCCATTTCACTTCGTCCGCGCGTGGCGCCGAGGCATCGGGCACCGGGTAGGCGGAGCCAGCCGGCCAGACAGTGGGTACCGGTGTTTCCGGCTTCTCGTAAGTCGGCGCGAGCGAACAGCCAGCCAGCACCAGCCCGATACCCGAAAACGCGAGCAAGCGGGTTTTATTCATGATCAGTTCCTTCACTCATGCCTGCGCCCGCGGGCGCAGCCGTCCCGACGCGCCGGGCGAACAGCTTGTCGATCATCACGTAGAATAGCGGCGCGAAGAAGACCACCAGCAGGGTGGAAGTCACCATGCCTCCGAGCACCGCGGTGCCGATGGCCATTTGCGCCCCGGAACCGGCTCCGCCCGCCAGCGCCAGGGGCAGCACGCCGAAACCGAAGGCCAGCGAGGTCATGACGATCGGGCGCAGCCGCAGCTTGGACGCTTCGAGCGTCGCTTCGATCAAGCCTGCGCCCGCCTCGACCCGCGCCTTGGCGAACTGGATGATCAGAATCGCGTTCTTGGTGGTCAGACCCAGCGTGGTCAGCATCCCGATCTGGAAGTACACGTCATTGGGCATGAAACGCAGGCTGGAGGAAATCACCCCGCCGATGATGCCCAGCGGCAGCGTCAGCAGGATCGCGATCGGGATCGGCCAGCTCTCGTACAGCGCCGCCAGACACAGGAAGATGACGAAGAAGGAGAAAGCGTACAGCAAGGTGGTCTGCGAGCTGGCCATGCGCTCCTGGTAGGAAAGGCCGGTCCAATCGTAGCCAATCCCTTGCGGCAGGCGCGCGGCGATCTCCTCCATCGCGCGCATCGCATCGCCGGTGCTGTAGCCGGGGGCGGGGCTGCCCCAGATGTTGATCGACGGGAAGGCGTTGAAACGCTCCAGCTTCGGCGAACCCTGCACCCAGCGGCCGGAGGCGAAGGCGGTGAAGGGCACCATCTTGCCTTCCTTGTTGCGCACTTGGAGCTTTTCGAGATCCGTGGGCAGCATGCGCAGGGGGGCGTCGGCCTGGAGGAAGACGCGCTTGACCCGCCCGGCCTGGATGAAGTCATTGACGTAGGCGCCCCCGAACGCCGCCGCGATGGTGTTGTGTATGGCGCTCACCGGCACGCCCATCGCGCCGGCCTTGTCCCAGTCGATGTCGACGTGGTATTCGGCCGAGTCTTCCATCCCGTTGGGACGCACCTGCATCAGACGCGGATCCTGGGCCGCCATGCCGAGCACCATGTTGCGCGCGTCCATCAGTTGCTGGTGCCCCAGGCCACCCCGGTCTTGCAACTGGAAGTCGAAGCCGCTGGCGTTGCCCAGCTCGATCACCGAAGGCGGCGGAAAGGCGAACACCATCGCCCCCTTGATCTGCGAGAAGGCGCCCATCGCCCGCCCGGCGATGGCCTTGACCTTGAGGTCGGGCCGCTGGCGCAGATCCCAGTCCTTGAGCTTGGCGAAGCCGATGCCGACGTTCTGCCCCTGGCCGGAGAAGCTGACGCCCGCGACGCCGAGGAAGGAATCCACCGCCTCTTTCTCGTTCTGCGCGAAATGATCGCGCACCCGGTTCATCACCGCCTGGGTTTGCTCCAGCGTCGAGCTGGAAGGCAGCACCGCCTGCACAAACAGGATGCCCTGGTCTTCGTCGGGCAGATAGGCGGTGGGCATGCGCGCAAACAGGAATCCCAGACCGGCCACAATCAGCGCGTAGACCAGCACGTAGCGCAGCCGCCGCGCCAGGACATTGCCGACGACGCGCACGTACCAGTCGCGGAAGCGGAAGAAGACATGGTCGAACCACACGAAGAACGGGCGCAGGAACCAGATGGCGGCCTCCGCCGGCTCGTGCCCCTTGGGCACGGGCTTGAGGAAGGTGGCGCACAGCACCGGTGTCAGCACCAGGGCCACCACAACCGACAACAGCATCGCCGCGGCCACCGTCACCGAAAACTGCCGGTAGATGACGCCGGTGGAACCGCCGAAAAAGGCCATCGGCAGGAACACCGCTGCCAGCACCACGCCGATGCCGATCAGCGCGGGCGTGATCTGCTCCATGGATTTGGCGGTGGCCTCGCGGGGCGACAGACCTTCCTCGCTCATGATGCGCTCGACGTTTTCCACCACCACGATGGCATCGTCCACCAGCAGACCGATGGCCAGCACCATCGCGAACATCGTCAGCATGTTGATCGAAAAACCGAACAGCATCAGTACGAAGAACGTGCCCAGCAGCACCACCGGCACGGCGACTGTCGGAATCAGGGTGGCGCGCAGGTTGCCCATGAACAGCCACATGATCAGGAACACCAGCACCACGGCCTCGATGAGCGTCTTGACCACTTCGTCGATGGCCACCTTGGTGAAGGGCGTGGTGTCGTAGGGGTAGATCACCTTCATGCCCGGCGGGAAATAGCGGCTCATCTCCGCCAGCGTCTTCTTGACGTTGTCCGCCGTCTCCAGGGCGTTGGCGCCGGCGGCCTGGCGGATCGCCAGCGCGGCGGCGGGCTTGCCCATGTAATTGGCGATGATGTCGTAGCGCTCGGTGCCCAATTCCGTGCGGCCGATGTCCTTGACGCGTACCACCGAGCCGTCCGCGTTGGTGCGGATGGGAATGTTGGCGAACTGCTCGGGCGTTTGCAGCAGGTGCTGGACGACGATGGCGGCGTTCATGCGCTGCCCCGGCACGGCCGGCAAACCGCCCAACTGGCCGGCGGAGACCTCTACGTTGTAGCTTTTGAGCGCCGCGATCACGTCCTCGACGGTCAAGCGGTAGCCAATGAGTTTGTCCGGATCCACCCATACGCGCATGGCGTACTGGCTGCCGAAATTCTCCACCTCGCCCACGCCCGGCACGCGCGAGAGAATTTTTTCCAGGTTGGACTGGGCATAGTCGCGCAGGTCGTCGCCGCTCATGCTGCCGTCCTCCGAGATCAGACCGACGATCAGCAGGTAGTTGCGCGTCGACTTGCTGACCTTGACGCCCTGCTGCTGGACGACGGCCGGCAGGCTGGCCATGGCGAGCTGAAGTTTGTTCTGCACCTTCGACCAGGCGACGTTTGGGTCCGTGCCGGGGGCGAAGGTGAGCTCGATGCGCGACGCACCAGAGGAGGAACTGGTGCCTGACAGATAAAGCATGTCGTCCAGCCCTGTCATCTTCTGCTCGATGATCTGGGTGACCGTGTTTTCAACGGTTTCCGCCGAGGCTCCCGGGAAGAAGGCATCGACTGCGATGGCCGGCGGCGCGATCGGCGGGTATTGGGCGATGGGCAGGTTGTGGATCGCCAGGGCGCCCGCCGCCATCATCGCAATGGCGACGACCCAGGCGAACACCGGCCGGGCAAGAAAGAATTTCGATAGCATCGGGCCGCTCCCTTATTTCGCAGCGCCGTTCGGGGCGGCGGCGTTGGCCTGCTGCGCGCCCGCTGGCGGCGTGGTGCCGGCCTGGAAGGGCTCTGCCTTGACGGTCACCGGCGTACCCGGCCGCAGCCTCTGCAAGACCTGCACGCCCTCGACGATCACCCGATCGCCGGCAGCGAGTCCCGTGGTGACCAGCCACTGGTCGCCGATCTCGCGTTCGAGGGTGAGCGTCCGCATGCCGACCTTGCCTTCGTTATCGACGACAAAGGCATAGGGCTCGCCTTTCGGGTTGCGCAGCACCCCTTGCTGCGGGACAAGGATCGCCTCATCGAGGGCGCCTTCCTCCACCGTCGCCCGCACGAACATGCCAGGCAGCAGCACGCCGTCCGGATTGGGGAAGACCATGCGCAAGGTCATCGACCCGGTGCTGGGATCGACCGTCACATCGCGAAATTCCAGGACTCCCTGCCGGGGGTAGGGGCGACCGTCCTCCAGCAGCATCCCGACCTTGTTTTGCTCCCTGCCGCCATGCTTGAGCCCGCCCTGCTCCAGCCGATGCCGCAGGCGCAGGAAATCGCTGCTCGACTGCGGGACATCGACATAGACCGGGTCGAGCTGCTGGATCGTCGCCAGCGCCATCGGCTGGTAAGCGGTGACGATGGCCCCCTCGGTGACGTTCGATTTACCGATGCGTCCGGAGATCGGCGCAGTGATGCGGGTATAGCCGAGGTTGATACGCGCCGATTCCACCTGCGCCTGCCATGAAGCGACGTCCGCCTCCGCCTGCTTCAAGGCGCCGGAGGCATCGTCGTAGTCCTGCTGGCTGACCGCCTTGTCCGCCAGCAATTCCTGGAATCTTTCCGCCCTGACCCTGACCGACGGCAAGTTGGCCTCGGCTCGTCCCAATGCGGCTCGGGCGTTGTCCAGCGCCGCCTGGAAAGGCGCCGGATCGATCTGGTAGAGCACATCGCCTGCCTTGACCAGCGCACCCTCGGTAAACAGCCGCTTCTGGATCAGCCCGCTGACCTGGGGCCGAATCTCGGCAACGCGATAAGCGGAGGTACGCCCTGGCAACTGGGTGGTGAGGGTCACCTTCTGCGACTGGAGAGTCACCACTGAGACCTGCGGCATGCCCCCGCCAGGCCCGCCGCCCGGTGATTTTCCGCCGGGTCCGCAAGCGGCAAGAGAGATCAGGGACATGCTGACGGCGGCGAGCTTGAGCAGATTCATGGAAACGGTCCTCAAAGCGAATAGATGCGAAGAAAACAATCGACGATGCGTTCGGCGCGACCGGATTCGACCGGCGCCCGGGCTGCCTCGGCGCAAAACAGGCGGCGGGTTTTTTCGAAACCGACCAGCATGCCCATCAGCAGCTCGGCGGCAAACTGCGGGGCATCCCGTCGCAGTCGCCCCTCCTCCATCGCGCGGGCGAGAAACGCCGCCAGTCCATCGAGGGTTCCTTTGGGCCCCTTGTCGTAAAACACCTGGCCCAGCGCCGGAAAACGGGGAGCCTCCGCGCTCAGCGTACGGAACAAGGCCAAACCTTCCCGGCTCAGCACCCGCTGTTGAAAGAGCGTGGCGAAACCGAGCAGACGCTCGCGCACATCGCCGCCATCGCCCTCCAGCGAGGTCTGGATCTCCTCGGCGGCCCGCCGGGCAACCTCGCTGAACAAGTCTTCCTTGCTGGCGAAATTGTTATACACGGTCTGCCTGCACACGCCGGCCGCCTGCGCAATGTGGTCGATGCTGGCGCGATAACCTTCTTTCCCAAAGGCTTCAATCGCAGCGTCAATCAGGCGTTGACGGCTGTCGGAGTGCGTAATTTCGGCTGCCGGACGAACCATGGGTTTCCTCATGTCTTGGTGAATGGCACACGGACTTGGGATTTACTAGACTGTCTAGTCTATCATACTGGATAGTCTATACGGTTGTCTTGCTGGATGCTTTCTTTATTCATCCCTGCTTATAGATTCTGATACCGACCATGCCAGATCATTCCTTAGAAAAACCCGCGCACTGCCGACGTAAGGAAGCTCGCCCAGCTGAGATCATCGCCGCCGCTTTGCACCTCTTTGACGAAAAGGGATACGCAGCGACGAGACTCGATGATGTAGCACTCCGCGCCGGGGTCTCGAA